>Ga0265331_10000468_pt1 | contig 38765 bp, 37 predicted proteins | sample 41923metaG_FD_202088 | JGI IMG/M metagenome (GOLD analysis project Ga0265331, IMG submission 202088) | Rhizosphere microbial communities from Carex aquatilis grown in University of Washington, Seatle, WA, United States - 4-19-23 metaG | ecosystem: Host-associated > Plants > Roots > Rhizosphere... | reverse complement strand
ACATCCTTGGGAACCGTTGAATCCTCCGCCATCACCGCCTCCTCTCTCTTTCGGCATATTATGCCGAAAGAAAAACAAAGGCAAACCCGCTTCAGACACTGCCCTCACTTTCCTGTCGTGCACCCCCTGGTTTCTCATCGCTTGCATCTGCATTGCGAATTGCGCCACCTGCTGGGAAAGTGCGTGCACGCGCCCTTGCTGCCGGCGTTTCTGATACTGCAGCGCCTCCTGATCGAGCTTCTTCTGATACTGAATCCATCCGTCAGCGAGCTTGAACGATTTCGCGCAGTGTTCGACGATCGCGCGCGCCGACGGAACCTGATCCGATGGAGCTACAAAGCTCGCCAACGAGTGAACCTGCCAGAAGGCTGGGTACAGTGCGGTTTTGGCATACGCGTAAGCGGTTCGTCCGCCGTCGCATGAGTAGGCGACTTGGCCACCAGAGCTTTGCTTCACGGCCGCCTCTTCCGGCTGATCGGGAACCGGCGGCGCAGCGGCGACCGCCTGCGGCACAAGCGCTTGGCAGGTGCCGCTGAATCGCGCGCGCGCATACAGGGCCGCGAACTCCCGACCCGAGCGGTATCGCGCCACCGTCATCTGTATCTGCGCGCCTAGGTCCAGCACGCTGCCCTCTTCGGGGTGGAATTGGTTCGGCACCGAGTAGGTGGGAATGCTGACGTCTCCCAAGCGGATGCTGATCTGCCCGTCGGGCGATTGCAGATCCACCATGGGCCGGTAGTCGGAATAGCCGAGGCGAAACAGACCGCCTTTGACGGTCCAGCCTTGCGGCACGTCGATGGTGAAGGCTTTCTCGAGCGGGTCGTGAAACATGGTCCAGTCCGGGGTGAGCGCACCGGGAATCAAAGAAAGAGCAAGAAGGCCGACCCTCAGCAGCATCGTGACACTATTGAGAGCGGCGCCATGGGTCATTGGTCGTCCGGGTCGGTCGCCGGTCGTATGTCATTCAGGAAGAAAGCGAGATCCTTTGGTGCGGCAATGTCTTGGAACGCACGCGGCAGCTGGGTCAGGTCAAAGAACTCGGTCAGATCGCTCTTCGCCCGCGCATCGGCGAAGTTCAGCGCACCTTCTCGCACGCCGAAGTTATGTTGGATGAACCTCAGAATGCTACCGAAGTCATGCGGCGTGTTGTTGATGTACGCCTCCGGCGTGTAGGCCGAGACGACGATCAACGGGACCCGAAAGCCATACTGATAGTCCCCTTGATCACCAGCCAGGATGGGCGGGGGCTCGTGATCGTACCAGCCTCCCCAATCGTCCCACGTGATAAGGATCGCGGTGTTCTTCCAGTATCCGGCGTTATTGTCGCACCCAGTACGGTCGCCAATGGCGTTTACGATGGACGCCACCCACGAGGGACCTCCTCCATCGTTCGCCCCCGCATGATCTGAATTCTGACCGGTGGGAATCACCCAGCTTAGGGAACGAAGGTTACAGCCAGCAATGTCCCTCAAGACATGCGCCGGTGTCAGATCCACATTCTCTACCCAATCCTGCCCCACGCAACGTCCGCCCGGTCCGCTCGATTGGCAGATATGTTGAATCGCATTGGGTGCCGTCCAGATCGAGCCGGCGCTCGGGGCGTAGTATCTCCAGGAGAGAGCGGGAAGCACGTCCGGCATGGTCGAATGCTCGAAGCACGGGTAGATGCGTTGGCTCTGGTCGCCGCCGGGCGTGATCAGACGAACGGTCGTCGTCATCTTAGCGATGCATCCCGCGACCGTGGCCCCAGCCACCATATTCTCCGACGCAAAGATCCCCGCCGCATCGTCCGCCGCGCTGGGCGCCGACGTGCCCCCAAAGAGGAATTGATGGGCAGGAAAGCTCGGCCCCTGATTGGTCTGAAACATGTAGTTCGCCCAGCCGTATTGGGTCGCCAGTGCGAGGTACGGGTTCAGAACCCCGGTGGAATTATCCACGAATTTGAACTGCGGTGTGGGGGGACATTGATCCGCAGGGCTGCATGCAATCCCACCGGCGCCGTCCATCGTACAGACTGGCATGAGGGCGGGTGGAAGTGTCTGCGGATCGCACATGGCAACGAAGGCGGAGTGGGCGTGACTCAGATCGTACGTGTTTGCCAATGGCACGGCCGTCGGCTGAAGCGTGCCGCCAGGGGAGTGCTTATCGAGCCAGTTGCCCGTTTGGATGTTGTATTGCGACGACGTGGGGCTGGTGCTGCAGGAGCTACGCGAACCGAACGGGGCGTTGCACAGGCCCTGGAAGAGAGTGTCCGGCGTGCGGTTTTCCTGAACGATCACGACGATGTGCTCAAATGTCTGGATCTGCGCCGGGGTACAGCCGTTCAGGGCCGCGTTGATCGCCTTGACGAGGCAGTCGACGGTGACCTGGCCGTCGCTGTTGCAGTCGAATGCGGAGCACTCATGCAGTGGGGCCAGGCCGAGCGCGATGTTCACGCCCTTGAGGACTTCATCAATCGTCACTGCGCCGTCGCCGTCGCAGTCGCCGGTACAACCTGTCAGCGTCCCGGATTGCGCCCAGCCGTTGGCGGTCACGATGCTGCTGAGCATGATCGCCACAAGCACGCCGCAGAGGGATTTCATGCCCTTGGTTTCACCACCTGCATGGCATCCTCCCGTGGGCGCGTCAGCCCCGCACGCCCCCAACGCCTACATGATTCCCCGGTCCCGGCGACTGCGTCACGTTCGTGGCTGCTGGGAAGTGCATTCCGTCCTGTCGGTGAACGTGACACCGTAGACTACCGACGTCTGGACACCTTTCGTTACGGCGCACCGACACACGATCCGTTGATGCACACGCCGCACGGCGGCCTCGTTCCGGTACCACACGGCGTGCAGCAATCGGACGTCTGCGAGCAACCCGACGCAAAGAGCGGAATACAATTCGGCACCACGCACACGCCGGTGACGTCGGGATTGCTCTGTTGGCAAACCAACCCCGCTGCACACACCGGCGACGGGTCGAGGATGTTCCCGCCGCACGGACCGCCCACCCCAGAGACGCAGCCGCAGGGTCCTTGAGCATTGGGCAGGCTCTCGCAGCTCGCGCCCGCCGGACATCTTCCACCGCAGACCCCAGACGCGTCGGTTCCGCAGGGTCGGGCGCACAGCGACGCCGGCCCCGGGCAACATGCCGGAGCATCCGTCGCGGTCAGACAGATGCATGCGTGCTCGCACGTCCCGCTGACGCAGTGATCGACCGTGCACGCGTCGTCGTCGTTGCAGTCAGCGTCCGTGACGCACGGCGGCGCCGGTGTTGGGGTGGGTGCCGCCCTGGGCATACATTGACACGTGCCCGAGGCATCGCCGCGGCACTCTCCCTGGATCACAAAGTTGGGGCATGCTGCACCCGGAGGGCATGGCGGGACAATCACGCACTCTCCCCCGCACGGTACCGCGGCGCACTGCGGAGTCGGGGTGGGGAACGACGGCGGCGTTGGTGGAGAGAGTGGGACGCAGTGACACTCACCGGCGGCGCTCATTTCGCACTGGCCTGCCAAAACCGGCACCGCTGGCCCGTTGCAGACTGCGCCGGGGGGACACGGGAACGGTGGGAACGAAAGCGTACACGGACCCGCGCATGGACCCGCGCACTCGGGGGTGGGGGTCGCCGCCGGTGTGGGAATCACGGGAACACACTCGCACGCGCCGGACGTGCTCACCTCGCACTGTCCGATTCTAATCGGGCACAGGGCACCGGGGGGGCATGGCGAGATGATGCATTGGCCGCCACACGGCACGCTCGCACATTGGGGCGTGGGAATCGGCTGTGGCGTTCGTGTCGGTCCAGGCGAAGGCGGCACGCATTGGCAAATCCCTGTCGAGTCGAGGGCGCATTGGCCGAGCAGACTGACAATCTCTGCGCAGGGACCACCGCCCGGGCACGGCGGCGACATCACGCACTTGCCGCCGCAGGGCACGTTGCTGCACTGGGGTGTCGGTGTTGGAAACGGCGGCGGCGGACATTGCAACGTACAGAGAAGGTTCGACGCGCCACAACTGGTGCCGAGAGCGCACGGTTGATCGGTGCACGCCTTGGCGGTCGTATCAAAGCACCGCCCGTGCGGTGGCGGCGGAGGGCACTCGGGGACACAGGTCTGATTTGCTTGGGCGCACGGTTGCGACGGTGAACACAGCTGCGGCGCGCATTGCATGGTACTCGCGTCGAAGCACGTCCCGCTTGCTGGCGGCGTGGCGCAGCGGGGCGAGCAAAACTCAGTCGATTGCGCACAGGCTTGCCCCGGGCCGCACGCTTCGGTGGTGCACTGCAACGCAATGGTGTTGAAACAGGCGCCGCTCACGGGACCCTGGCACGCAGCGAGACACCCCTGGAGCGTTGCCAGGCACGTGGCGCCGCTGCTGCGCAAGCCCGCCGCACATTGCTCCCAGCAGTCGGGCAGCCCAGCGCCTGTGGGACAACTTTGCAGGCACGCTTGCCCGGCACTGAGCACGTCAGCAAAGCACGTCTGTGCGCTCCCGCTGCACGGCTGCGGACACGTATCCCCGGCCGCCCGTGTTGCTGAACAACTTGTGCCACAATCGGCGTGGGCGGCTCGACACGCCGTATGCGCGCCGCGAGATGTCGTGATGCACCCCGCCCGGCACTGCGCCGCCGTGGGATCGGATCCGCAGCCCTGCAAGCACGCTTTCGCGGCCGTCCGCGCTTGCATCGCGCACACCCGATGGCCACTTCCGCAACTACTGTGACATTGGTCAGCGCGCGCCGCTGGTTGCTGTGCGCTCCAGCTGATTACGATGAGCGTCGTGAAGAGAATGCGGCTGAGCATACTGTGGGCCATCGGTCATCCCTCTCCCCGCCCCCGCGTGAGCGGATTATGCGCCCCCGTCGCAAGCCAGGCAAGGCACAAATTCTCCGCAGACCAAGCCGGGCTCCGGTCACCGAGACGCCCGGAGCGTAACGATCCAGCTTAAGGCCATAGCGACGCCCATCTCGGGGAATTGAATGTTTCTCCGATCATGCGCGGTCACGAGGATGACGAGTTAGGCTCAAACCGGATGCCTGTTCAGACCATTACGAGGCAGGACAGTTGGTGAGGGTGTTGTTCACAGCCTGAGTGATCAGCGAGATGTCGACGCTGCGGCCAGTCGGGACACCGTTCGGACAGCCTGAGGCATCGCTAGAGCCAACAACCGCGTCGGTGCCGACGTCGAAGATCGAGACCATTACGTTATGACATTCCCGTTGGGTTGATTGGAATGTGGCTTGCTCATGTCCCTACGCCGGTTTACGTCTGAGTTCGCCCGCGACAGTTCTAACGCCCTCGCGCACTTGCGCGTTTACATCGGAGGCCTCATGCTAAGGGAAGCGAGTGTGACGGTTGCAGTGTGCGCCACGCTCCTGTGGGCTGGGATCACGCTCGGTCAACTCACATCGTGGCAGACCTGTGATTCCAGCCTGAGCACCAGCCATCCAGTGCGATGGGCAGGCTACTTCAGGGCAAGGTAGCGCTGAATATCGGCAGCAGGTTCCGTTTCGCCGGTGCGGGATAGACGGATTCCCAACAGACAGCCCCGTCGCTCCTCACCACCTGCACCGTGACGGTGGAGTCCAGCGTGAGCAAGCTCGACCCCACCGGTGTTGGGAGATGCAGGTTGGGACCTTTGCCGGTCACGAAGAGCTTGGCCTTATCCATGATACCGGCCGTGAGTGTCACATTGTACAGACCGTCTGGGGTCAGATCTCCGTCGAGGTACTTGTAACCTGTGAGCGTCGGTTTCCAGCACGGTTTGTTTAACGTGCACAGGCCAGCGGCCGGCGCCATGGCTCCAAACTTCAACGTGGGGACACCGGCGCTTATATCATAGATGCAGAGGCGGACGCCGAGTGGACCGAGCACCGGGTTCCCGAAGTCGGCGATACTGGTGAGTCCACCCACGCCGCGCCACCGCCAGCTGAGTTTGTTGTTCCCCTTGGGATCCTTCACGAGCCTCAGCGAGCTTTTGCCGGGTGTCCGGCAGGCAGCCAACGGCGTAATGGCGCAGCCACCCGGCACCTCGGGCGTCGGCGTGGCTGTGGTGGTAGGCGTCAGCGTCGGTGTCAGGGTGAACGTCGCCGTCACGGTGGGCGACGGGGTGACGGTAGGCGTCGGCGAGAGCGTGGGTGTGGGCGAGGTGGTCGGCGTCGACGAAATCGTCGGCGTGTTCGTGACCGTCGGTGTCATCGTCGGCGTCTGCGTAGGCCCCTCGGTGCAGGGCCCCGTCACCGAAACGTTCCGGCAACCGAGCGTCGGGTCGCACGAATCGGTCGTACACTGCAAGCCGTCGTTGCAGTTCTCGATGTTACAGAAGGCTGAGCAGCCGTCACAGCTCTTCGGCAACGTCCCGGAAGCCGCCACGTCGTTGTCGCACTGCTCGGGAAACTCGACTACCCCGTTGCCGCATGTCGGGCACGGCATGAGGCAATTTGGCTGAGTGAAGGTCGTGCACGTGTCGCGCTGGTTCAGGGTGGGCGACGGCTTCACCGCATTAGCGGCGAGGATGGCCGGCTTGCGTTGTGGAAAATCCAGCGTGTTCGTCCCATCGGTTCCGGGTGTGGTCGTCTCACCCGCATTTACCTTGCCGTTGATGGTCATTAGCTCGTGGGCGACCAGGCTATTGTCTCCTCCCGACGACGCAGTGGCATTGACGCTCCCGGCGGCGGTAATCGTCAGGTTGCAGCCGATCAGCGTCGTCGTCCCGCCTACTCCACAGCCCAGGATTGGGTCGCAAGTCGGGTAGGCACTCACGTCGATAAGATTGGCGATCGTCAACGCCCCGCTCGTCAGACCACCGGCCTCGATGTCCGCCGTGCCCCCAGCGCTCCCGTAGGAGCGCCCGTTGATGGCCACCATTCCATTGAACGTCTCATCCGTCCCAGCCAACACATCGACTTCGCCTCCAGCCCCTCCTCCACTGGCGTCAAGGACACCGTCGAGTTGAAAGCTCAGGTTCGGTTCGATGTCGATCAAGCCACCGCTGCCCAAGGGGCCGCCGCCGCTCACCGACACGTGGGCGGTCGCGGACGCGCTCTTCTGTACCTGTACGGCGCCCGACGCGATGAGATCAATCTCGCCGGCATCGCCGTCTGGGTCAGCGCCGTCTGCATGGATGCCGCCATTGGCCATCACCGCAATGTCACCGAAATCCGCGGTGAGCGACACGACGTCAGCCCCACCTCCGCCAGAGAACGTCGGCGATATCGCCCCGCTCGCCGTGATCTGGTCGGTGACCTGGATGGAGGTGCCGGCTTCAATCGTGATCGTACCGCCGTAGCCGCCGTCGCCCGTGCCGTTGCCCATCACGATGCCCACCGAGATGGTATCACCCGATTGGGCTGACAGCGTTCCACCATCGCTGCCGCGGATGTCTATGGTTCCACCGAGCAGAATCTTGCCGGTGGCGGTTAGATCGACTTCTCCACCACCGTTGGATTGGTCACCACCCAAGGCCGAGATGAGACTCGTCGATTGAGCGACCAGGTCGCCGCCGGAGGACAGTTGGATGAGTCCGCCATCCACAGCTGGAGAGTTGGTATCGAACCGATCGGCGTTCAGGGAGCCCACAATGGTCATATCCCCCCCCGCGTCGATCTCGATCGAGCCCGCTTGGTCGGTCGCCGACACGTCGATCCGCCCCTGCCCCGCCGCAGCGGTCTTCTGCAGCGTCACGCTACCTGTTGTCGTGATGACAATAACGGCACCCTGATTACCCGGCGGCGTGCTATCAGCGCCACGCCCGTCAATGAATCCGCCGGGGGCGATGACGAGACTGCCGGCCTCGATGGCAATCTGGGCGCCCGGTGCGCTGAGTACGGCGCCGGAGGCATTTGCAGTAATCGTAACGGCGCGTGCGCCGAAATCGAGATCGCACCCTTGGGCCAGCGTGAATCTTTTGGTGATCGAGCATGCTCCGGCGCCGACCGGACAGCCGGGGTCCTGTGCAACGATGTCGGCTGCCGAACACGCGGTCAACGCCAGCGCTGCGCGCCCGCCAGCCAAAACCGCAAGGAGGGCGATCAGTACATGCCAGACAACCGGGCGGCGGGAATCCGTCGCGCGCCGCCGCATCACCGCAATCCCCCTACGGCCAAGTGCAGCACTCCGTCGATCGCACTACCACTGCAACCGATCTTAATCCCCACGCCTAGGCTTGGCTGTCTTCTTCTGAGCGGGCGCCTCATTGAACAGCGCTGCGAAGTGGCCCACCGTGCGCACATGATTTCTACTCGTGCTTGCAGCGGGTCGACCCGCCGCTCACGGGGGCGCAAAAGCGCCAGGATTGTTAGATACCTAAATTGCAAACCATCCAGTTTGTCATGTAGCAGCAACCAGAGTGCCACACGCAAGCGGATTGCCACCCAGCCTTCGAGTTTGATCTTCCCGACATGTGAACCAGACACAGTGTGGTTACGGAAAGACGGCGGGGGCTCAGTCCCCCTTGAGCAGCTTCTGGGTATGGACAGCGGGCGGCCTCCGCCCTGCCGGAGGTTCAGGAGGGCTCAGAGTCTGCCGAAGGGTAGCTGGGCATGCCGCGTTCCAATCCCTATCCTCGCCACCACTGATTCTCAGAGACGTCACGAACCTATGGTCCCGCGCCCAAACCCAGCGGCAACAGGAAGTTGACGAGATCCGTTGTCCCAGATCAAGGGTAATCGTTAGAAACATCGGAGCACCACGATCACGCCGCGCCCATAGACCGAAGTGGGGTAGCTGGTTCGCATGTGCCTCCGAGCATCCTCCGTGGCGAGATGGCTGGTTTCCCCAAACGTCTCTCACTTATTCCTTCGATATGATACCGACTCCTCGTGGAGTTCGATTCCCAGCCGGCGCTTCGGATCATTCTCCATTGTCGCTAGATCGTGCGCTGTCGCCAAGCGCAAGTTTCGCGTGGGCACGACGACGGTAGTACGGCGCCGCGGCGCTGGTACTCCCCACAGATCCAGGTACCGGGACAGCGCCGTTGCTACTCGATGACACTCAGCACGCGCTGTTCGATCCGAACCACACCGCCACCTGCGAGGTTGACACGCTCGATCGCCTTAAGGAACCATACGACGCGAGTGTAGTATGCGGGGGCGATCCGGCTAGGTGGTGCCTTCGAAGACTGCGTCGGACCAGCCGGCGCTCGGTGTCAACTTCAACGGCCTGCTTGACAAACAGATGAGGAGCTTTCTGGGTTTCTTGACTATTCCCACAACGACCGCACACACTTGTCGCTTGGCAAAGACCCGCCCTGCGAACGAGCAGTGTGCCCGCCGTTATCGACGACGGCGAGAGTGGCTTCGCTGCCCCGTGTCGGTGGTCTCCATTACCGCTACGAGTGGCGAGAGGCCGCGTAAACCCCGCGGATGGGATTTTGGCGAGGCACAATCATACGCGGGCCCTGGCGTGGGGCAACCGGGCCATGCGATTCAGCTTGAACGCTGATATTCCCGGAACGTGTCTGATGATGCCGGACATCGCCCAGAGCATCAGCCCGAACAACCCGTGGCCCGACCTGGCGAAGGAGGAGAGGGTGGCGTCGATGCTACCGGAAAACACGCCGGGCACCGTGGTCGCCTTTACGGTGCCGGCGTCGGTGTTGCCGGTGGCGATGGTGCCGTACAGTTGTTGTAATTGGGGGGCACCGGGACGCATGTGGGAATCGGCGGATAGGGCCCGTTCATGACCGGCTGCAGCTTGGTGCCCACGCAGGGGCCGGTCTCGCCGTTCGGACACACGACGCTGGGATCCGAAGCCGCGCCGGCAAGAACAGTGGCGCCGTACTGGAAGTTGACCGGCATGCCGTTTTGCTCGGTGAACGTCCACACTCCCGCCTGAGTCGAGATCGCCGCATTGCTCAAGCGCAGGTCCTGAACGCTCGCGGCCCCGGAGAAATCGGCTCCTTGCAGGTAGGTGCTGTCCAGGCTGGCGCCGCTGAGATCGGTTTGCGCGAACGTGCAGTTCACGAGCTGCGCATTGTCGAGCACCGCACCGGACAAGCTGGCACCGTCGAACATCGTTCCCGAGCAGATCGCGCCGACCAGCGTGGCGTCATCGAGAAGGGCGTCGTCGAGCGTGGCGTTGCCGTACAGATGCGCCCCCGTGAGGTCGACCTGTCGCAGGTCGGCGCTGCTCAAATCGACATTCGGCATGTAGGCGCCGATCAAGCTCGCCGGCATCGTGGAGCTGCCGACCGGTGCCCCGAGGCGGGCGCCGGCGAGGTTGGCGCCCTTCAAGTCGGCATAGTCGAGGTTGGTGCCAAGCAGCGAAGCGCCGTCCAGGCTCATACCGTGCAGATCCCAGGCGTAGAGGTTGAGCCCGTTCATCGAGGCATTGCTGAAGCTGGCGCCGCTGACGACCGCGCCGTCGAGATGCGAGTTGTCGAGGGTGGCTTTGTCCAGGATGGCGGAGGTGAAGTCGGTGCCGCGCAGGTCGAGGCCTGCCAGCAGCGCGCCGGTCAAGTCGGCGTTGCGAAAGCGGGCGCCGGCGAACGACGCGCCGGCGAACTGCGCGCCGGCCAGCGTCGCTTGGTCCAGATCGGCCCCGGTGAAAATCAGCCCGGCGAAGTTGCCGCCCGCCATCTGCGTGCCGCTCAGGTTGGCGCCGGCGAAGCTGATTCCGCTGGCCAGCTGAAACGGCTGCGCGCCGGACTTGGTGAAGATCGCCCCCGACAGGTTGGTCGGATTGCCGGTGCTTGGCTCGACGGAAAAGTCGCACGACTCGCAGACCGTCTGCATCGGTGCGCCGGTCACGAGCGTGCCCGCTGCCGTGAAGTCGGCGCCCGACAAGTCGGCGCCCCGGAACGTGGCGCCGATCACGACGCCGGTGAAGCGCGCCCCGGTCATCGTGCAGTTGGAAAAGTCGGCGCCTGCGATCATTGCCACGAGCTCCTCGGAGCCGACGGCCGCCACGCCGCCAAAGCTGGCATTCGCCAGATTCGCGGCAGGCGTCGGCGAGGGGCCACCGAAGGTGGTCCCGCTGCCGATCTGGGTATAGTTGAAGTGCGCCCCATTGAGATCGGCGCCGCTGAAATCGGTAAAGATGATGTTGGTAAAGGTACCATACGCGCTGCCGCTCAGATCGCAGCCGTCCATGGTTGCGCCGTGAAACGTGCAGTCTTCGATGCTGGCACCGATGAACGTCGCGTTGCTGAGATGGGCGCCGCTGAAATCGGAGTTGTCGATTTCTGTGAACTGGCCGTACGGGGGGCTGCTGGAGAATTCGCACCCGTCCATGGTCGCACCGCGAAAGGTCGAGGTGGCGATGCTGGCACCGACAAAGATCGCGCCGCTGAGGTTGGTGCCATCGAAGTTCTGGTTGTCGAGATTGGCGCCGTCGAAGCAGCAGTTGACGCAGTTGGCACTGGCGGTCAGCGCGGTACCCTCCTGCACCGTCTGCGGCTGTACAAACACCGTCTGGCGCTTCGCGGCCTCCGCGCTGCGGCCGCGGACGATTTCCACCGTGTACTGGCCCGCCGCCAGGCCGATCTGGCCGCCGCCGCGCCCCACCCGGCCGAGTTCGCGGCCGCGAACATTGCGGACGACCAGCGTGTCGACTTGATCGGCACTGGGATCGATTGCCAGGCCAAGCGTCAGTGGCCGGTCGACATAGTATGGGACGACGTCGATGGCATCCGCGGGCTGCAGATCCATGATGGCCAGATGGCTCAGGCGCAGGACGGCGAGCGGATTGCGCGCGAGGAACTCCTCTGTGTAGGCCCGTGGATCGGTTGGACCGTCAGGCAGGATGCTGGCGTTCTCGGTGCTGGTGCTGGATTCACCGCAACCGCACAGCACGGCGGCGAGCAGCAGGCTCGCCCAGCGGTTGCGCTTCAGCCGATGAATCATGTGTTCACCTCAGGCCACCGGCTGCGGTCGACACCGGGGCTGTCGCTTCACTTTCGCAGCGGCCGAGCCGGAGCCGGAAACGGCAGGGTGGCCATGCCGCCATTGCCGAACTCGCGGGAAGCTTCTCGACGCCGCTTACGCCCACACATCCATACACCACGCAATTTCATAGACCACACTATCGCGGTCACCGTCAACGGCTTGTGCGCTATCTCGCGCCGGGCTCGGCCCGGCTTATCTTATCAATGTGATGCATGCGGAGGTCGCGGCAGAAGGCCAAGACTGTGAAACGGCTTGGGGTCCGACGGCAGATCGGCGTCGAAAAAATGCCCCGCACCGAGCACAGCTAACCTACCTTCTGCATTGGGTTTTCGCACCGCCGAGTGGGGTTACGGCTGGACGCTTATTCGGGGTTAACCTTCGACGGCCGATTCACACTCAGCGCCGGATGGCCTCTACGACGGCTGCGTGTGTGCGTTGGCGTTGGCCTGGCGCGGGTGGCAGCAGACTGCGGCCGTCGATGCGGCCCCCCCCGTGTCCGTGGGCTCCCGCCGGAGCCCACGGGCCATTGGAATGCAGCGTCCCACCCCGGACGATGGATGGAGGACGACGCGACTTGCAGCGGCCGTCCGGCGTGGTCCTTTCGTATACTGAACGGTCCGAAACCGAGTGCTCCTAGTTCGGTTTCACCCGTCCGATCTCCCCGACATCTGTTCCGCATTGTGGACAGACCGACAGGAATTCTCATGGAGCTACGCGCGCCCGTAGGTGGCGTTCTCCTTGAACCAGCCCTCTGCTTCTCCGCTGCGGAGGTCCGAAATCGACAGCATGATGCCGAACCAATCTCGAGGTACCCCTGGTCCTCGCCAGACTCCCATCCACCGCATTCTGAGTCCACATCGCCAAGTAGCGTGAGAGGGTGACAGTTTGTGTAGCTGTCGTGAGTGCCGACTCTCATGCCGTCTGATGGTGCGCAGCCGGTAGTCACGATTATCCGGATGATCGAAGTGTCGGGACCCACAAGCAGCCTGGCGACGCTCGTGCGTGGCCGCAGGAGGCCGTCCACGTTGCCGATGCCAGCGACTCTGCTCTTGGCGAGCATTCTCTAACGGTGGATATCGTGCCGACGGTCGGAGCATCCTCACGCGCGTCACAGCAGAACGCGATACCAACGCTCTTGATGTTCACCGTCGCGGTGTTGGTCGGACTCGGCATGCTCACCATGGGGCCGCTCATGTTCGCGCCGATATTCGGGATGCTGTTCTTTGCGCTGGTGTTCGCTCGCCCTCAATACGGCATTGCTTTGTTCCTCTCCACCTTTTTGGTCTCGTACCCGGCCGCCCTTCAGGGGAGCGGACTGCTAACCATCAATAACGTGCTGGGGGGCATATTCGTCATTCTCCTCACGTACAAGATCTATCGCGAGCGGGATTGGTGGTTCGTTCGTAGCCCTGAGATGCAACTGTTGGGGTTTATATTTCTCATGTTTTACCTCTCAGATAAGCTGAATGGTCCCGATCCGCGGTTGTTGCCCCTGCTGGGTCCTGTGCAGTTTGGCGCTGAAAATATGCGTACCTTCATCACTCGCAGCGTATTCATCCTGTTCTTCATCAACTTCGTCCGTACACCACAACATATCTTGATGATATATCTGCTGGCGGTCGTGCTGATGACCATCAGTGCCATCACCGGCGTCCAGGACGTGCTGCACGGCGGGGGTTTGCATGGCTATCGAGCCGTCAGCAGCGTCATCGCCTCGGCGGCCAATCCGAACCGGCTCGCGATGTTTGCGATCCTCGCCATAGCGGAGCTGTACTACCTTACCACGTGGCTGTCGTTCCCCGGCATCACGTTGCTCGTCAGTCCCCTCGTCGGGGTCCTGGGACTGTGCGTCTTCATGACGGCGTCGCGCAGTGGCCTGCTCGGGCTCGCCGTGTGCTTCCTCGCTATCATTTACGAAGAGGGCTTCAGTGTGCAGAAGCTCGCGGGGTATGGCCTAACCGCCGGCCTTGTCTTCGTGCTGGTGGTCCAGTTTACGCCCGCGAAGACTCTCGAGCGCATTACCAACCTCCCATTCACGCAGGCCGGCCAAAGCGGCTTGGGCTCGGCCTCCTTGGAGCGTCGGGAGTATAACTGGGAGCAGGCAATTGACATGTTCCGGCAAAACCCCTTCCTGGGGGTTGGTATCGGCAATTGGGAGCTTTCACGCTTTCTGCTTGATCCCACCCATTCGACCGGTGCGCCGCACAGCTCATATCTGCTTGCGTTGTGCGAGGGTGGCATCTTTTGCCTGGTGGCGTACCTCGCCTTGCTGTGGCGCTGCTGGCGCAATATCGGGTTTGCCGAGCGCTACATGGAGACCGCGGACTTTCCACTGTCCAAGAACCTGAAATGGGTTGTGAAAAGTACCAAGACCGACTTAATTGTACTGGTCTTCTTCTCAATCTTTGCCGATTTGTGGCAGCTCGTCATCTTGTTCTGGCTGGTTGGGATTAGCATCGTCATCCGCCGAATGGTCGAGCAGATCCTACTTGAGGAGGAACTCGCCTACTGAATGTGAATCGGCTTGCCGCTGCCCGCCACGTATGATCCACCTGGCGCAGGGCCGCCGCAACGATGCTAACCACCATGTCGCCATTGCAGTCACCATGACAGGTTGCATTATCAAATGCACCCTTGACGGACGGGAAGAAGGATGCCATCCGACTACAGCATTCCTGGATGGCACCCCGAATACGCCATGTTCTCTTTACTAATAGTTTGGCTCTTCGCCCTTGTGAAACTCGGCCACGTCTATTTCTTCGTCTTCCGGCCGGATGACTTCACGCGCCGTGTATTGGGCGTGATCATTTCGCAGCCGGACGGGCGTGCGGAGTATCAGACGTTTCAGGCGGGGACGTATCTCTCGGAGGTCCTGTTCGTGCTGTGGGCTGTGTATGTCAACGGAACGGTACGCGTGGCGTTGATGTTTATTGTCCTGTACCTTGGCTTCATCGTCGGGCTTCGCATCGTGTTTCTGATCCGGCACAAAACTTTGGGCCCGATGCACCGGAGCGCGCTCTCAGTCGAGATTCCGGGCTTGTTAGGCGGTGCGTTCTGTCTCTTGACCGGGTATTGAACGCGACGCAGGGCAGCAGCACGACAGCTTTGGCGGGACACAGAAATGCCTGCCCCGACGCGCACGGTGCTGGCCCGGCCGAAGATGCGGGAGTTTCAGCACTGCACCGCCTGCAAGCAGACCGCCTTGGCCATCGAGCGGCGGATCTGTGTCCGCTCCCGGATCAGGACCAGTATTTCGGTATCCCGAAGGCGCCCGGCGAGCGCGGCGACATCCTGGACGTGGTCGTTCCAGATCGTGATCTCGTGGTCCGCCAGTTTTTTCAAGCATTCGAGGGCACGAAGCGTGTCGTGATAGTCATCCAGTATGGAGATCGTCATTGCCGCGCTCTCCGGTGCTGCCTAGCCACGCGGACTAGCATTCGGTGAAGCGGATGCCAAACCATTAGCCAACGCTTGCTGCGGCGAGTTCTCCACACCGAAGGCCAACACCTGAACGCTTGACAGGTGCCTTGCCCGCTGCGTAATCTACTGCGTGTCAAAGCCAAACCGGTGGATCGGACTGGGTGTTGTGGTGTTGCTGCTGGCGGTGCTCCCGCTCGCGGGAACGGCCATACACTTCACAGCGAAGGCGCGCAACGACGCGCCCTTCGACATCGATTCGGAGTTTCCGGTGCTCGCGGCAGACGGGAAGCCCGCGCCGGAGACAAGGGGCGCTGCGCTGGCGACTGCAATTGCTCAAGTGCTCAGCTGGGAGCTTACGGGCACCGGTTGGAGGCCGAACGATATCGTCTTCAACCCAAACTGGTGGGGAGCGGACAACAACGCCAACCGCCAGTTGGGAATTCTGCTGGCGACGCGCGTCACCGCGCAGGCGTTCTCCGATCACTTGACGAAGACGCAGTCGGATCCCTACGACACGAATCTGTTCAATGCACAAAGTGCGCTGCGAAACCGTCAAACGCAGTTCATTTTGCCGTCGTTTGAAAGCAAAATGCAGGAAGCGATCGGTGAGTTGAACGCGTATAGCGCAGGGTTGAAATCCAGCGACGCGCAGATGCGTTCGCGCCCAGTCAACTTGCGAGCCACCGAGCTGGTGGCACTTGCGAATGTGTGGGAGTCGCTCCTGGGCGACGAACACAACAAGCTACTGCAGATGGCGTGTCCGTGGTGGGGGAAGCCCACTCCGCAGGATCGACCGCAGATTCCGGGGCTCGAAAACGACAACCTGGAAGAAGGCTGCGTTCCGTGGATCGAAACCGATGATCGGTTCTACGAAGCGCAGGGGGTGGCCCACGCGCTCTACCACTATATTCGAGGAGTTCGGCGCGACTACTGGCCGATGCTCAACAATCCGAACCGCAGCGAACCACTCCATCTGCTCGACCAGGTTTCATTTGCGCTTCATGTGGCGGCTCACATCAAGCCGCTCGTCGTACTGAATGGCTCTGCAAGCGGACTGTCTGCAAACCATATGCAGAATCTCGAGGGTTGGCTCGTCGAGGCGCTACAGAAGCTGGTCGCATTCGACCGCGAGGTCGGTAAGTCGTAGCGCATTCTCCCAGTCGTAGGAGGTGTGGGTCCCGAAAAGTCGATCATCGTGAAATCACACGCGGAATCGGGATCGTGCTAGGCGTACGATCAGCCGGCATCGAGTCCCTCAGTGGACCTCGATAGACACCGTGGCCATGCCATCCTTTTTTGTTTTCGTGGTGCAAAGCATCGCCTCAATCTTCCGCTCTCGGACGGCGCTGCAGATCGAAGTAATGGCGCTGCGACACCAGCTTGTAGTCTATCGACGAGCTGGACGACGCCCGAGGCGAGCCCGGACACGTGCCCAAGATGCCCGCCCCCTGGTCACACTGTGTCTGTCCCGTACGCAGCCGCTGCGCCGGCAGTGCGGTTCCCGTCACGCCCAAGATGCTCACACCATTGACGAGGTTGCTTGCCGACAGGTTCGCATCGTTCGCCGTCGCCGTCTTGGACCCACTGTAAAGCCCGTCAGGGATGGTGAAGGTCGCGGACCCGTTCGGACCGTTGACATTCGCCCCAGCCGGCAAGCTCAGCTACAACGGCTTGGCCCAGATCGGCATGCGCAGACCGCGAAAAAGCCCATCGGGGCGAGCACGTCGGCTCCGGCTGCGACGTTAGATGGGGATACCTGCGCGGGCGCTGATGAGCGGCGCGTCCGTGTCGACGCCGCCGTCGACACGGACGCCGACACGTACCCCTACCTTCGGGCCGACACCTCCGCGCACGTCGCCGTCGCAAGCACGCGACACGTCGGGGGTAGGGTTTTCCCCAATTGACAGTTACGCGAAATCGTCTGTATTCGGCTGCCCAACTTCGAAAGTAACGTCCTCAGCTCGCTTCAGGGATCCGACGGTCCCTCGGGGCAGGTGCGAGCTTCAGCGTAGTCACCTTTCAGGTCTACCTGAACAGTGGACCCTTAAAGGGAAAATCATGACAAAGCACGTGTGCAACGGGTGGGCATTGCTGACAATCATCATGCTCTCTCCGATTGGTGATGCCGTCGGCTCACACAGTCCACTGTCGCCGGGAGCCGCGATGATGAGGTTACCGTCCGTGTCTGCGGCGTCGATGCAGGTTGAATAGGTGGGACAGGCAACGCGCTTTGTCGCGGCCACACCTGCGAGCAGCCGATCGTCTGCTCTGGGCGTGGCTGTCGCGTGTCTGGTCCGGGTGGCAAGCGGCACTGGTGATCGTGCAGCCTCGAACGGTGATCAGTTGGCAGCGCGAACGTTTCCGTGACCATTGGACGCGCCTCAGTCGCCAAGGCAAGGTCTGGCGTCCGCCCGTGGGCACGGAGGTGCGTAACCTGATCCGGAAGATCTCGCGGGCCAATCCGGCCTGGGGGTCTCCCCGCATCCTGGGCGAGTTGGCAAAGCTCGGCCTCACGGTGGCGAAGTCGACGGTGGACAAGTATCGGGTGCGCGCGTCGGCGCCGCCGTCACCCACCTGGCGAGCGTTTCTGGCCAATCATGCCAAGGACCTGGTTTCAGTGGACTTCGTTACGGTGGCCACGGTTCGCTTCGAGATCCTTTACGTGCTTGTCATCCTGGGCCACGACCGCCGCGAGGCGAAGCACTTCAACATCACGGCCCATCCCACGGCGCAGTGGACAGCGCAACAGGTGGTGGAGGCCTCCCCTGGGAGACGGCACCGCGCTACCTGCTGCGCGATCGGGACGGTGTCTACGGGGGCGCGCCTTTCGCGAACGAGTGGCGGCCGTGGGCATCGAGGAAGTGCTGAGCGCCCCGCGCAGTCCCTGGCAGTCCCCGTACGTCGAGCGTCTGATCGGGGGCATCCGCCGCGAGTGTCTGGACAACGTCGTGGTCCTGCACGAGCGCCAGTTGCGGCGGATCCTGACCACGTACTTTGCGCATTATCACCGCTGGCGGTGTCACCAGGGGCTGGAGATGGACTGCCCGGAGCCACGATCGATTCAAGGGCGCGAGCACGGAACAGTGGTCGAGGTCACCGAGGGCGGCGGCCTCTACCGGCATCACGAGCGCCTGGCGGCGTAAGGGCTGGCCCGGCAGCTCACAGCACAGGCGCCTACCGGTCGACCATGCGGGCCCTGCCGAAGGATGGGCGCTCGCCAATACCGTCCGCCGAGATCAGCGCAGGCCGCTTTGTCGTTCACCGTCTATCATCGTCGCGCCCCACTGGGCATCGTTGATCTCGTGCTGAACGCGGAAAGCCTACCGACATGAGTTTTCGGGACGGACAGGGTCGCTGCGGCTGGCCGCCAGTCCGACGGGCTACTCGCCGCCGCGAGTTGGAGGGGTGCGTGCCGCGCTGGCGGGGGGGATTTCACGACCGCGACAGGTGCTTGCCGTCATGAAGTTCCGTAGCGCGCACCGCTGCCCCACGGAGCATCCCCGCAAACACTCGGCCGTGTAACGGGTAGACGGCGTACCAGTAGAGAAGGCCGAGCAAACCAATGGGGTCGAACACCGCCGTCTGGCGAATCATCGTGCCGTCGCCGTCGGGCTCGACCTCGAACTCGAGCCAGGCGCGTCCGGGAAGCTTCATCTCCGCGACCAGACGCAGCCGGCGGTCCGGCTCGGAGGACTCGACACGCCAGAAGTCGACGGTATCTCCCACCGCCAGCTCCTGCGGGTGGCGGCGACCACGCCGCATGCCCACCCCACCGAACAACAGATCAATGAAACCACGCAATCGCCACAACCAATTGCCGTAGAACCAACCATTGGCACCGCCGATGCGCTGGATGGCAGCAAACGCTGCGGCCGGAGTTACCGGCACTCGAACAGCCCGCGAATCAACCAAGCGCGTCCCGAAGCGCATGCCGCCCCACGACGGCGGGAGTCCGGCCGATGAGATGGCGTCGGACCAGCGAGTCGCGGCATATTCCTGATCTTCGTTCAGCATCGCCCGCTGGATGGCCTGGGGGAGGCCCATCGGGTGGATTGGAAAGACCTGCAACGCGCGATCGTCGTGCACCGTGGTTTCGTTCTCGACGCTTTCGATCAGCTTACGCCCGATGCGGGCATACACCGGCGTGGTGAGCCCCAGCCACAAGCTCGATAGCCGTGGAGTCAGGAACGGTACGGGAATCATCAACCGCCGCAGCCCGCGCTGCCGCGCGTACTCGTTCATGATGTCTGCGTAGGATACGCGGTCGGCGCCACCGATCTCAAAGATACCGTCGTGTCCACGCGCCAACTCGATCGCCGCCAGCAAATAGTTTAGCAGGTCCTCGATCGCGATCGGTTGAGCGGGGGTGCGCACCCAGCGCGGGCAGAGCATCACCGGCAAGCGCTCGACCAGCGCGCGAATGAGCTCGAAGGACAAGCTGCCCGACCCCAAGACTATCGATGCACGCAACTCGACCACCGGTACACCGCTTGCCCGCAGCGCCTCGCCCGTCTCGTGCCGGCTCCGCAAGTGTGTCGACAGCTGCCCCTCCGCGCCGCCGAGCCCACCGAGATAGATGATGCGCTGAACACCGGCGGCGCGCGCCGCTCTGCCGAAATTGGTGGCTGCTATCCGATCCTGCTCGGTGAAGTCGCCGGTCGAGCCCATCGAGTGCACGAGGTAGTAGGCCGTGTGCACGCCGGCGCAGGCCGATGGCAACGAGGCCGCGTCGAGGCAGTCGCCTTTGACAATCTCCGTATCGGGGCCAACCCGCGACGCCAGAAACTCCGGACGCCGCGCCACACAGCGCACGGTGTACCCGGCGGCGTGCAAGGCCTTCAACAGCCGGCCGCCGACATAGCCAGTAGCCCCGGTCAACAAGATCAGCGACTTTGCGGAGATAGTGGTCATGGCCGCACGTCCAGCTCACGTCCGGCGCGATGCGCCGCTTTTCTTGCGCCCGATCTCGTCCAGCGCAGCAACAATGGTCTCAGCTGACAGGTGATCACCGGCTTCCTCGCTGAGGTAGGCGAAAGTCGACCCAGCCAAGCACGGAGCAGATGTGCTCAAATGAGAAAGGCCGACACTCGCCTTCGTTCATCAGCCACTCACGTCTCGGGATCAGATGTGCTGGTTCGGTCATTCCCCACGTGGCTGAACAGCGGTGTGCGCCGGTAACGGTCAGATTTCGACCCAGCCATTGGGTTGAAACTTCCAGACGAGCGCGCGCGCTCGTTGCTGAGAGGCAGGGTCCAATCTCGGATCGAACTGCCAGCGTCGGAGAGTGGCGAGCGCTTCCATCTGGCCCGTATGGTTTCCAGCAGAGCGGAATAGCTGTTCCATCTCTGCCATTTTTCGGCCTGCATCGATCGCCACCAGACGCACGCCCAATGGCTCTGCGGTGTCCCTGTTCTGCTCCCCGTTGGCGTTCACCCTGGTAGGCATTACCTGCGCAGGCTGGTCCAGCGATTCTTGTTGCATGGGTTCTCCTTTCGATTGTTCACACTCTCAGGCGTAGCGAACGGCCGCCGCGAGAGACAGGCACCGGTCGGCGCTTTGGCAGCTCGCGATGCGTTCTCACCGCCATGTACCTTGTATAGGTGCGACGGCAGTGCCGTAAGCTCGGACTACTACGCGCGTGGTCGTACGCGGGGGGCTGACCCGGCTGACCCCATGACGGCGACGGGAATTTCCTGTGCGAAGACCATGTCCCGGGCGGGGACAGCGACGGATCGAACAAAACGACAGAGCTCGTCGTCAACGTCATCAACAAGAACGACTTCTGACGTACACGTGGTGCTGAAAGGTAATGCCGCCGGCGCCCCATACGCACTCGACGTGCGTAACCCATCGATAAGACAGGAATGACCTTCGGGGTACAGGCCCGACGGACACGCATCTCCCTTCCGGTTTCGCCGGCGATCGAGCACTCACGGGTTCCTGACCTGCCCTCCGGGCTTATCCGCGACCTGACTAGAGGCAGTGATATGAATCGACCGAGGGGAGGGCCAGCGCGACGAAGAGACGGGAGAGCAGCGGCGCCAAAGCACGCTCCTCCCACGCCAGCGCAGCGAGGTGGAGGACGTTGATCGCGGACACGAGACTGAGGAAGGCGACGATATCCAGCGTGATCGTCATCGGACCTCACGTATCGCGTGGAACCTCGGCAGCGCAAGGTTGAGCTTCGTTGTGAATGGCAGAGCTAGCCACACCGACCCCAGACCTTCCTGTCTCCTCGTCGGATTGGACCGAATGACTGGAATCATTTTCTCCCTCCTAGATTGCACGCCACCGCAAAAACATGGATATATCCCCCGGCGGTTTCTCTTGGCTCAAACGGGAGGTTGTGATGGCAAAGAAGGCAACGAGGCTCGACAAGGCGATGGGTAAAGTGGAAATACTGACCGTTTTCGGTTCGTAGCCGCCCCGCCGCAATGCGCGAAGCGCCACCTCGGCGTCGATTTCGGAATCCTCGACCAGCAGGACCCGCAGTGGGATTCGCGTGTTGGGCGGAGCGCCTACGCCGTCACCCTCGGCCATCGTGCACGCTTTCCGTTTCAAATCCACTCCCGACACCACGGACGTCCGCACGTGAATATAGCGCCACCGCTCGTGGACACCACTGGGCGCTTGGAACACAGCGCAACACGATGGGGCGCGTTGCTATGTCTGGCGTGGCGGCGAACCACAGTCAGGTTTGAAAGCCGATTGGGATTCAGACCCCACGCCGATTCACAGGTGAACTCCTCGACCGCATTCCCGTCCATGTCGAGGAGAATCTCTGCCCGCAGCCGGTTGGAGTTCGGCATCGTCGTCGTGCTGTCTGTTGCCCCACGGCTTGCGCGGTTGCAGCGTGCTGCGCTCGCCTATCTGAGGGCATCCTTGATGGCCGCGAAGAGTTCCTCGTTGTCGAAGGGCTTGCGGAGGACGTGAACGGCCCCGAAATCCTTTGCCACGTCAAGGTAGCCTTCCGGTTTCCTGCGGCCGCCGCCGGATACGGCGATGATTTTCAGCTGTGGGTGAGTCCGCCGCAACGCAAGTATTGTTTCGATCCCTTCCTTGCCGGGCATGATGATGTCGGTGATCACCAGATCCACGGTCGCGCCACTGAGCGCACGCAAGGCTGCCCCGCCCTCCTCCGCCTCGATGACTGTGTACCCGACCCGTTGCAACGCCCGCCGCAGCATGGTGCGAAACCCCTCGTCATCATCGATCAAAAGGATCGTTGCCATTTCTCGCCCCTCTACGTTGTGGACGGCCCTGCCAGGCGGCACAGTTCGTCCACCGTGTTGGGCTTATAGAACAACTGGCGCACACCCGCCCGGGAGGCCGCCGCCCGTAGATCTTCCGTGATGAACCCTGACGCAATCACGACCGGGAGATCGGGGCACAGGCGCGACAGTTCGTCCGCCACCTCCAGGCCGGAGATTCTCGGCATGTTCAGGTCGGTGACCACCAGATCGAATTGTTCCGGATTGGCCCGCACGGCCGCCAACGCTTCCTCCGGCCGCGTGTAGCCACTGACCCGGTACCCCAACCGTTTCAACAGGCGCGACACCAGGAACACCAGCGACTCCTCGTCGTCCAAGAATAGCACGTACTGGCCACCGCCGGCGGGCAACGGCTCGCTCCCGATAGCTTCCGAACCAATGTTGAGCTGGGGTGCTTCCACCGCGGGGAAATAGAGAGAGAAGGTGGTGCCGGTGCCCGGCTGACTCTTCACGGTGACGCCCCGCCGTGCATCGCCACGATCCCATGCACGACCGACAAGCCAAGGCCCGTGCCCTGGTCGACTGGCTTCGTGGTAAAGAACGGCTCGGAGATGCGCTCCAGCGTCGCGGCGTCCATCCCGCTGCCGTTGTCGGCGACGCACAGGCGCGCATAGCGGCCAAGCCGGAGACTCAACCCGGCCGGCGCCTCCTCGGCGTCGAGCGTCAGCCCATCGAGGCGGATATCGATACGGCCGCTTTTCCCACCCATCGCCTGCCAGGCGTTGGTGCACAAGTTCATCAGAACCTGATGCATCTGCGTGGGGTCGGCCCGCACGGTGGGCGGTTGCCGATGATCGCGCCCAGGATGTTGTTGAAGTCATGCGCAATTCCGCCAGCCAAGGTGCGGACTCCATCCTCTGTGCCAAGCGAAGTTGCGCTTCCATCTGTCGCTGATCCTCAATGTCAGTGTTCGTACGGAACCACTTCACCACGTGCCCTTGCTCGTCGCGAAGCGCCACCGCGCGCGCCCTAAACCAGCGGTAGACGCCGTCCTTGCGCCGAATACGGAGTTCGTCATCCACCGATACCCCTGAATCCGCCATGGATTTCCAGGCGGTGATCGTCCGAGAGCGGTCGTCGGGGTGGATCTGCTGCAACCAGCCCAACCCCAGCTGGTCGTGCTCCGGAATGCCGGTGTAGTCTACCCATTGCGGACTCAGATAGTCGCAGGCGCCGTCTGCCTGGCATGTCCAGATCAGCTGCGGCAACGACTCCGACAACTGGCGGAACTTGGCCTCGCTCTCGCGCAGGGCCGTCTCGATCCGGCTGCGTTCCGTAATGTCCTCCGCGATGCTCGCGACCCCTACGATCTTCCCTGCGCTGTCCTTCAGACTGGTGTTGTTCCACGCAAGCAGCCGCCGCTCCCCGCTGCGTGTGATGATCTCATTGACATGGTGGCCCGTCGATGACCCGGCGGTCAGGGCACGGTAGACGTGCCTCATCTCTTCCCGCGCGTCCTCGGGAATGAACACGTCAAAATAGTCCCGTTCCAGGACCTCTTCCCGTTGCCAGCCAGTGAGTCGTAAGAGGCATTCATTGCAGAACCGGACATGGCCGTGCTCATCCAGCATGAGGGTGATCAGTTGCACGTTCTCCATCATGTCGCGCAGCCGTCGTTCCGATTCTTGCAGCGCCGCCTCTGCCCGCGTACGCACGGTGATGTCGCGCGCCACTTGTGAGGCACCCACCACATCACCCGCGGCATTCTTGATCGGTGAGACCGTGATCGCGACGTCGATCATCGCGCCGTCCTTTCTCCGCCGCACGGTTTCAGAAAGGTGGGCGTATTTGCCACACTTGATACGCGCCAGGATCGACTCTTCTTCGTTGCGGCGGTCCGGTGGGATCAGCCTACTGATGGGGCAACCGACGATCTCGTTCGCCGTATATCCGAACAGCCGCTCTGCGCAAGCGTTCCAACTGGTCACGATGCCGTCGAGATCCTTTCCGATGATGGCATCGGCGGAGGACTCCACGATGGCAGCCAAATGGGCCCTTGCGGCATCGGCCTGCCGCCGTGCGGCGCGTATCGTCCCACCGATCAGCCCGATGCCAAGACTCACGAACAGGTACACAACCTGGGCAACCTGATCCTCCATATGCGCCATGGAAAAACTGCCACGGGGCTGAACCAGGAAGTAATTTGTGGAAAGGGCGCCGAGCACGATCGAGAGGAGGGCGGGACCAACACCACCGTAGGAAGCCGTCAGCAGGATGGCGAGGTAGAGGATCGCGTACGGCGTCTGGTTGCCGAGTACCGGGTCGAGCAAACGCCGCACGCCTACCGCCACAGCGATACAGACGATGGCGATGCCATAACGCCGCATGGGAGGGTCGCGACTATTCGGCATGTGCGGCTCTCAGTCTTGAAGGACAACGCTGATTGTGAACAACGACCATCGATTCCCCCAGATTCGCGCACAATGTGGCGCAACACGGCTACTGGATTGACGCTGGACGACTCGGAATCGTCAGCCACTCCCCGGCCCGCGCTTCATTCGTGATCCCCCAATAGAGTTTTCGCAAGGGCCAGAGTGGTCGAGGTTCTTGGCGACGTGGCTGCCGAAGCGCCCAACGGCGCCGGCGGTGGCTTCTTGGTACCGCGCGATGAGGTCGCGCCGGCCCGGTCCAGCAGTTACACGACCTGGCGGCGCGCTTGTGGAAATGCCCGGTGGCGATCTCGGCGGCGATGGGGGCTTCAGCTTGCGAAGCACTTGGTAAGATTGATTCCTGTGGGTTCCGAAAATTCCATCATCCTGAATTTCCGAGCAGAAATGTGGATCGCCGGACGCATGTCTTACGGATCCTCGCGGCGGTGACAAACATTGTCACCTGCTGACGGCAGCGGCAAGCTTAGCCGCACGTCGGCCCGCACGGTCTCCCGTCCCTGCGTTTCGGCCGCGGCGGCCAGCCGGCACCTCTCAAGGGGCAGCCCGCTGCGGTCGTCGGCGGAATTGTGAGCACCGCTGCCGCAATCGTTACGGCACCGTTCGCGCTGATGGCCCAAGCCGTAAACGCTGGGAACTACGCTGCGGCACCGGGCTACGGTTCACCTCCGCCATCGCAGCCGTACTATTCGTCGTACCAATATGCTCCACCTCCTCCTGCTCCGCCGTCGTACTACGCAGCGCCGTACCAATATGCTCGACGTCCCTACTACGCGCCACCTCCGCCACCCAGGTACTATCCGCCGCCTGGGTACTAAACCCCCGCCGCGCTGTGGGGTGCCCGAGTATCCCTCCCCCCATCGAAAGTTGTTTCGTGTCTGTCGCGCACGCGATCTGACGGTGTGGCGTCATCGGGTGCCAGCCCGCTACACCGCGCGCTGCGATGGAAGAGTAACAGGGCCTGTACCAAAACTTGAAGATCATCTGGAAGACCTGACCGCCGACATCCGCAAGATGTTCGGGCGCCTCACCGCTTCCTGTGGGTTCTACGTCGCCTCCGTGAACGCTCGCGGGCAATATCGATAGGGTCCAAGCGAGATAGGCCCGCTGCCCTCGGCGGCTGCAGTGGCAGCGAGAAGCCGACCGTGGTGCCGCGACTCCCTTCCGCGGGGCGCTTCACCCAGATCCGTCCCCCATGCGCCTCGACGATGGAACGACTAATCGCAAGGCCCACGCCCAGACCATGTGACTTGGTCGTGAAGAACGGCTCGAACATGCGCTCTGTTGCGGCGTCAGAGATTCCGGCACCGGTATCGCGCACTGCGACTTCGCCCATGCCCTTCATAGCCCGCACGCGCAGCTCGATCTCGCGGCGGTCGGTTGGTGCCTCGCAAATGGCATCAAGGGCGTTTTGCAGTAGGTTTACGACGATTTGTTCGATCTGAATACCGTCTGCATGGATCGGCAGCGGCCGCGGGCACAAATCGAGTCGCAGCGTGATGTGCTCCTGTTCGATCTTGCGGCCCAACAGGCGCGACACGTTGCGCGCAATCTCGCGCAAATCCGTCGGCTCGAACTCTGGCGTTCCCTTTTGAATGAAACCACGCAGATGCTGCACGATGCGCCCGGCTCGTAAGGCCTCGGCCGATACGTCGTCCAACAGTGCCAACAGCTCATGCGATTTGGCCTTGCCTGAGCGCACGTAGCTGGCACACGCTTCCACTCCGTTCGCGATTGCCGAAAGCGGCTGATTGAGTTCGTGCGCCAAGCCAGTTGCCAGCTTACCGACGGTGCTAAGACGTAACGCGTGCACCAACTCAGATTGCTCCTGCGGCAATGCCTCTTCCACGTAATCTAGGTCGTCACTCGCCTGAAGGCACTGTTGCACAGGTGCGGGCTCGGTGTTGTCTTCAATGGCGCTGGGTTCGGTACGATCACCAATGTAATTGATGGCCCGTGCATTGGTCTGTCTCATAGGCTCTTTGCTCCTCCCTTATGCGGAGTACTCGGTGAGGAAGGGGGCGGTTCCGTCACTGGGCGCGGGATTGGATCTGGCGATGTAGGGACGTGGGGCTTGGATGGCTGACCGATCACGTCCATTGCGCTTTCTTGTTTTGTGCAGGCATCTTTCTACCTTTCTAAATTATTTCGCGCTCGGTGTGTTACTTTCGTGATGCTTCCGGAGGGTGCCCTGAGCCAAGGACGTGCCACTGCAATCGGTTATCGGAGGCATCGCCTTGCACCATACGCAAGCGGTCACTGCCGACGTTCTGACACGAGGATTTATGCAGATTTCCTTACCGCCGCTTCGCCCGTATAGGAAATGTCGTGAGCCCCCTCTTGCTTAAAAATCTCTTTGGCGCGACTCACGTCCTTGCCGTCTTCGGCGTGGACGGAAATCAGGATGTTGCCCTCGCGGATCTTCCCTTCATACTGCTTGGCTTCGTACTCAGGAATTCCCAAGCCGATGAGTGCGCCGGTAAGACCGCCGACGGCAGCGCCCACGGCGGCGCCACCGAGGGCCGCCATAATTGGACCTGCGGCGACAAAGGGGCCGATACCCGGAATCGCCAGGCTTCCAATCCCGACCAGCCATCCCAGCCCAGCGCCGAGCGCCCCTCCCGTCCCGGCGCCGGTTGTGGCGCCTTCCGGGGCCTTGGTATGCTGTTCATGGGCGAAATCACGCGTGCCGCTCTTATCGGGAAACAATACCGAAATATCATTCGCCGGGAATCCCGCTGCCTTGAGCGCGCTGGCGATGCGCTCGGCTTGTGTTTCATTGGATGCAATTCCGAAAACAGCTGACTTCGACATATGCCTTCCTCCGGGTGTCTTTCGACACGTCTGTTGGCGAAATCTACTGACTCGCGATTTCCAGTTGATTGTCTATGCGGGTAACACCCGCGACATGTTGCGCCTTCTCGGCGATCGTGGCCTTCTCCTCTGCGTTCTTGACGGGCCCGCGCAAAGTCACCACCCCATTAGTGGTGATGATCTTGACATTGTGCGCGTCGGTAGAGAGTGCGTCGTCGGCCATGACCGCCTTGCGAATCAGCTGGGTGATCGTCACGTCGGACTTATTGGGAGCCTGATCCCCAGCGGTGACGGCGTCCGGATCGCGGTCGCGGACATTCTTGCCCGAGTTGTCAGGCGCATAGTCCTGGGCGCTCACCGGAGCGCGCCATGCGACCAGCGCACCAACAATGACGATTAGAGCGAACCATTTCCTCATGTCGATCTCCTTTGCGTGGAGCGCCGTGCAAGATCCCGGCCATTCTTCCGCTCCAATACCGCGGGCGAACGGCACGCTGTGGTTGTAGAGTGCGTCTGAAAGACGTTCAAAAGCTTGCAGATTCAGGTCCCACGACAACTTAAATCTGATCACTGAATTCACAATGCACCTGTCCGTGCGCGCACCGTCGATTGAAATGCATACGGAAAGGCCGGGCACATCGCGTCAAATCGGGTGCCGCCGGCGCGGCGTGCCGGGAATGGACTGGATACGCGCGATGATGGCGCACTTCCGGGGCGGAGCCAAGTACCAGACATCCCGTATGATCGACGCGGCGCTTGGTCCACTCGTTTCATGGAAGGGGGAAAGATGTGGCGATCCGGCACCACGCACAACTGCTTGCTCTTCCAACGTCCGCACGGCGGACGCGCCGATCGGGCGGGGGATCCCCGATTGCCGGTCGCTTTAGAGCCGGAGGGTCACCGGGGAACGGTGGCGGAGGTTCCGTACGAGGGGGCGGAGTTGAATCCGGCGCATTGGGAATGTGTCGTTTCGATGGTGCGTCAATCGGCGGCATTTGTACCCTCTCGCGTCGCGGTTGTTTCGTGCGCCTCTCGTGGTTCGGAGGTGTTGATTTGATGTAAAGGCCATGACGAAGGTCCACCGTGAGGCGCGGGCGTCGTGTCCAATGGGTCCACAGCCGGGATCCGAGCGTACGCCCGGATCCCGGCCATGGAATGGGTCACTGCTGGTTGCGACCGCGCTGCGGGCCGCCGGTGCTCTGGTCGCCGTGGCCGCTCTGACTGCCATGGCTAGGCTGATTGCCATGGCTAGGCTGATTGCTGTGGCCGGGCTGGTTGCTGTGGCCGCTCCCCTGACCGGGCTTGGTACCCGACTGACTCTTGCCACCCTTCTGTTCTTGATTGGGCATTTGATTCACCTCCTTTCTCTCATTGGGCTTGAGTTCGGATTTGCTGCGTACTGCGAAACGGGTGCCACGGTCGCCCACGCCGAATGGCGCACTCAATCAGCTTCTACATTGAAAGGCTTGTTCGAATCGATCCCTACTTTACATCATACGCATGCGCGGATGTGGTTGTTCGTATTTTCATCCGTGTTCTGCGCCCGGCCAATCCGGATGCCGTCCGTAAGACAGGAATGATGACTTTGGATGGAGGCCGCCAGCAGTTCGCGATGGGTGGATGCTGCAGAGCCATCGCGCACGACTTAGACCGCGGCCACAAGCCTAGCGGAGGGGTGCAGCCTGTGATTCGGCTTCGGACTTTGACCCCGATCGGCGTTCAATTCTGACCCCAGGCAGACGGTCTGAATCTTCAATGCTGGAGGCGGGTTGGCCGATCTGGAGTGGGGTCAATATTGGAAGCCGATTCATTCGGACCCACGCCGAGTCACACTTCGGCTTTTCAGGAGAGACAAGGAGTCAATTTGGGGAGGTCCAGGCCAAAATTGCCTGCCGAAACACACTTTATATTCCGGTTGGCTCCGATGAATAGAGGAAATCGCGTCTGAACGTTCCTGGCACGTGGCTTGCCGTCTTGAGGGAGACTCGTAGAACAAGGACTCACCATGAGACGGTTCGTTGGCACCGCGCTCTTCGTTGCGACGCTCGGCTTGCCGCTGATCTTGAAACAGGCCGCCTACGAGGTCTCCGAGCGGCAAGGCATGACCGAGAACGAATCCTCACTCAGGGTCGACGGCGAGACACGAACCTTTGTCGCACGGCCCGACGTTGATCTCCGCACACTGAGCGAGCAGGAAGCTATGGTCCCCTGGGAGCGAGATCACGATGAGAGCTAGGACCGCATATGAAAACGTTGTTGGTATATCCTGACTTTCCCGACACATTCTGGAGTTTCAAACACGCGCTTCCCTTTCAAGGGAAACGCTCGGCCTATCCGCCGTTAGGCTTGATGACGGTAGCGTCCATGTTGCCCCCCAGTTGGCCGAAGCGCTTGGTGGACCTGAATGTCCGCCAACTGAAGGATTCCGATCTGGATTGCGCAGACGTAGTGTTTTTCAGCGGAATGATCGTGCAAGGCCCATCCATGAAGGCGGTGATTGACCGTTGCAAGTTTCGGGGCCTGCGCACCGTAGTCGGTGGTCCCATCGCCAGCACGGACGACCCAAACATCTTGGGAGTCGATCACGTCGTGGAAGGCGAGGCGGAAGAACTCATTCGCGACCTCGCTTCCGACCTGGAAGCCGGCGACGCCAAGCCTCACTACAAAGCCAAGGACTTGCCCGATCTCACCCAAGTCCCCCTCCCTCAACTGCACCTGGCCAACCTGCGACGCTATAGCGCCATGGCAGTCCAGTACTCGCGCGGGTGCCCGTTCACCTGCGAGTTTTGTGACATCATTGAAATCTACGGCCGGCGCCCCCGAACGAAGACTCCGGAACAAATCTGCGCCGAATTCGACCTGGTTTACAAGATGGGCTGGCGCGGGCCGGTATTCCTAGTGGATGACAATTTCATCGGCAACAAAAAGAATGTGAAAGTTCTCCTGCCCCGCCTCGTGGAATGGATGCGCGACCACAAATATCCTTTCTCACTGTTCACCGAAGCTTCACTGAATCTCGCCGCAGACGAAGATTTGCTGCGTATGATGCGCGAGGCGCACTTCACCCGCGTTTTTCTCGGCATCGAGACGCCGGTGGCGGAGAGTTTGAAGGAAACCACCAAGTTCCAGAATCTCCGCGGCGACTTGCTGGACAGCGTGAAGCGCATTCAATCGAAAGGGATTGAAGTGATGGCGGGGTTCATCGTCGGCTTCGACAACGATCCCAAAGACGTTTTCGACCGGCAAATTCAATTTATCCGCGACGCGGCCATTCCCCTCTCCATGGTCGGGTTGCTCTCCGCCCTGCCCAACACCCAATTGTGGCGCCGGCTCAAGTCGGAGGGACGCCTGCTGAAAGAAAGCCTCGGCAGTAACACTCTTCGCGATCTGAATTTCATTCCCAAGATGGACCCGCAAGAACTGCTGGTGGGCTATCAGCGAATCCTGAAAACTATTTATAACCCAACCGAGTACTTCAAACGTGCATCGGATTTTTTGTCGCAGTTGGGAGCTTCAGCACACGCACCCTTGGTCTTGTCCGATCTCATGGCACTCGGCCGCTCGCTTTGGCGGCAAGGCCTGCTCAGCAATTACCGATTGGCGTATTGGAAGTTTATCGCGCAGACCCTCTACCGCCGTCGACAGCATTTTGACAAAGCCATCACTCTCGCGATCATGGGGCACCATTTCTTTAAGTTAACGTGGGCGGGAGAGACAACCTGTGCGGTACCAAAAGTTGACACCTGAAAGGGGTTGCGGATCGGCGCCCCAGTGGCACCCGACGCGCGCAACTCCGCGATATGACGACAATGACCGTCGGGTTGCTGGGCCTTCCAATGGGTGACACCTGAAAAGGGATGTGTAAACCGCCTGCATCTGTAAGGGACCGGGCTATCTGACCACGGTGAGTTCAGCGAAACTGACCGCGATGAGGTCGGCCAAACTGACCGCGGCGGGTTGGGCGAAACTGACCACGTAGAGATCGGCCAAACTGACCACATTCCAGCTCGGCCAAACTGGCCACGAGCGAGCCGTGGGCTCGGTCGTACAGGCAGGGCTGCGTCTGCGATGCTCCGGGGATTTCGTCCGTCGGAGGGTCAATGAGCCGGAAGAGAAAGCAGATGGATCAATTGCAGGAATTGGTGCGCTTGCACCGCATGGGGACAGGGCACCGGGAGGTGGCGAGATTGTTCGGCGTCAGTCCGACTACTGAGCGCCAGTACCGGGAGATCCTGGTCGCTGAAGGATTATTGTCGGGATGTGTCGAGGCGCTGCCTGAACTCGACGAGTTGCGAGCCGCAGTGGTCAAGCACTTGGGCGACAAGCGTACGCCGCAACAGACCTCGTCGGTAGAGAGATGGGTCGAGGTCGTGCAGGCGATGATGGCCAAGGACGCGACCCCCAAGGCGATCTACGACTGCTTGCGCCTGGAGCACGAGGGTTTTGCCGGTAGCCTGTCGGCGATCAAGCGTTTGTATGCGCGCCTGCGCGGCGACAAGGAGGTCGAGGCCAAAGATGTCGTCATTCCGGTGGTGAGCGCCGCCGGTGAGATTGCCCAGGTCGACTTCGGCTACGTCGGCACACTCTACGATCCCGAGCAGGGTGTGCTGCGCAAGGCGTGGGTCTTCGTGATGGTGCTGACCTACAGCCGCCACCAGTTTGCGCGCGTCGTCTTCGACCAGCGTGTGACGACCTGGATGCGGCTGCACGTCGAGGCCTTCGAGTCCTTCGGCGGCGTGGTCCAGACGGTGGTGCCCGACAACCTCAAAGCGGCCGTGATACGCGCCGCCTTTGGTTTCAGTGACGAGCCCGCGCTCAATCGCAGCTAGCGCGAGCTGGCGCGCCACTACGGCTTCAAGATCGATCCCGCACCACCGTACAGTCCCGAGAAGAAGGGGACGGTGGAGTTCGGGAGTGAAGTACGTCAAACGCAACTTCTTTGCGCCGCGCGACTTCGCAGACATCCAGGATGCCAATCGCCGCCTGGATGCTTGGACCACAGAGATTGCCGGCCAGCGAATCCATGGCACCACACACCAGCGCCCGCTCGATCGTTTCGTGATTGCCATGATGACGGCAAGCCTATGCCGTGCTTTCACGCCGGCGTACCGCCTCGTGCAACGTTTGCTGGCGGCCAAGCGCGATCTGCTGCTCGACCGTGAGCTCAAGCGGCTCGACACGTACGACGCCGTGATCCTCGACGACCTCGGTTACGTCGAGCAGGACCGCGAGGAGATGGAGGTGCTGTTTACGTTTCTCTCCGAGCGGTACGAGCGCCGCAGTGTGCTGATCACCAGCAACCTGGTCTTCTCGCAGTGGGACCAGATCTTCAAGAACCCGATGACCACGATGGCGGCGATCGACCGCCTGGTGCATCACGCCATCATCTTGGAGATGGCGGGGCCGAGTATCCGCGAGGAAGAGGCCAAAGCGGGGCGGCGGGCAACCGGCGACGTCCGCCCCGCCGCGCCGGAATCACCCCCATGAGCCGGGCACATGCACAGCCCCGTTGGGAAAGCACTCCGGTCGCAGACTCCCTACGTGCTTCCCCAATTGGAAGGAGGAAAAAAGAAAGAAGCAGATCATCACACTGACGAAGGCGAAGGACCTACGAACCAGGCGCGATGGGGAAGTCCAATTGTCGCCGATGGGGAAAGGTAATTGACGTCAGCCAATCGTTCCACCCGGTGCGGGCAGCGCTCCCAACGATTACAACATCGGCGGCGGTATCCTTTGGTCATCCTGCTGCACGGCTACGGCGTCCGACACCGGGAGCAATTTTGGTCACGCTGCGCTCTGGCGAGCAGAATGCTGCTGTATCCGCTCCATATGGCGCACATTCGGCCGGGTGCGTGGGAGTACGCAGTGTCGCCGCGGGTTCTGATCCAAAAACAGCCGTATGATCCACCGGCGCACTGCGCTCGGGGCAAGATTGAGTGTCTCGCAGATCACGATGAACGAAAATACATATCCGTGCTCCGGACTCATGATCCAGCGCTCCGCCTCAGCACGCTTGTGCCCGACCGACGACCCCAAGTTGCGGACCGCATCCTCAAGCACAGCCAGCATCAGGGCTCGAGTGCCCGACCAGGGTGAGTCAACGTCTGTCTCTGCTGGGATCTCCAAGGAGGAAACTGACACGTATGCCTTCTCGTTCATCGCAAGTCCTTCCGTGGGCCGGGCATGTGAGTTGTCGACGGGCCATACTGACGCATAGAGCTCGATCCGCGGCCTCCGGGTGTGAGCACCCTGCATTGTCATTTCGGTGGGGTGCCGAGCCCTCCTGAATTGAGAGAATGTTCGGGCCGGGCCGAACCGACTCCCAAAAATCTGGATCGCATCCGGCAACCACCGTTCTCATCTGGTGAACTCCACAGCACTGATATGGCTTCGGAATGCGCCACCGGCAGTCTGCTTTTGGGCGTCCGACATACTGTCGTAGAGAGCCTGGAAGTCCGCAGAAATGGTCTTGCCGTTGTGTGCGTTCGTGGAACATTCCTTGTCTGCGATGACGGTCTTCCGCGTCTCTTCGGCAATGGCTAGGTCTGGCTAGGTCGGATTTCGCATTCGACTTATCCGCGGAGGTCACCGCCGGTTCCCCTCGGTCGCGGACGTTGTTGCCGGCGGTGTTCGCCGCGTAGGTCTGCGTTCGTTCGCGACGGTGTCTTCCAGTGGTGTCTGGCGAGTACTCCTCCGCGCCGGCGGCAGGGATCCATGCGGCCAACCCACCCACGATTACCATTGCAACTGCCAGTGTCTTCATACGGACCTGATGGAGCGCGAGTGTGCGCTCAGTTGGGCCGCACGCACGCACTTTTGTTGCCGCCCGTTTTGTTGTCTGCCGTCCGTCACCCGGCCGGCGCATCCCATCCTCGATTCGCCGGAGACCCTTCCGCTCGCTGAGCGAGCATCGCTGTACGTCTCGTGAGCCATGCTTCCTTGTACAAGGCGCAGTGCACCACCGTAAGCCCGGAGCATTACGCGCGAGCTTCTACGCGCGTAGTCTTACATCTCGCACCGCGGGGGCAATTCCTCGGTGCAACGAAACGAACGAAACTCACGACATCCAGTCGGTTCCCGGGGGGGCGTGAGGAGAAAACGATGTCAAAGGCAGCGTCGACCCAACCACCGATGAATGACACGCTGCTGAGTGTGTAAACCGATTGCATCGGGCAACGAACCCGACGGTCATCGCTTTGTTGCCGCGTACTTACGGGGCTCGGGTGCCATTGGGGCGCCGTTTTGTCCGCAACCCCTTTCAGGTGTCAAGTTTTGGTACCTGTTCGCTTGTAGTCGGCCCCGCCCCACTGAACGGTGGCGAGGCTTCGCCCCGCAGGCCTCACCTCCGATGGCATTTTCGCTCAACTGGTGGGGGCACTGGTAGATGTGGTTCGCCGGACGCTTACAAATGTAGTGCCAACTTTTGAGGGAAAACCCTTGCCGCGCCTAGGTTCGATCCCTCAAACTGCGGAAGTTAGGCTAAGACAGCTGACCACATATGGAGTCTACTAATCTCTACCATTGGCCAACCGTACCCAGGGGAGGTAACGGAGAATGACTACCAAAGGTCGAAGGGTCACAAGGTGTGTGTATTTGAGTCTTCTGGTGGCTGGTGGCCTGCTGTCGGACCCGTCCGCCGCGATAGCCCAGTCCGTCGGGGCGGCGGGAAGCTTCGCGATTTTGGGCGGTTCGAGTGCGACTGCCGCGGGAACCGGAAGTGTCATTAACGGTGATGTCGGTAAGCCAGTGGTGCCAACCCTGACGGGTATCTCAGCTCGGGAGGACGCTTTACGTCGGACGTCGCGGTCGATGGGGACGGCCGACTCTGGGTCGTGACGAACGCCAACCAGGTGTACTGGTTCAACAACGCGGCGAGCAAACCCGATGGCTCCGTTGGCGACGGACGGCTGGGCCTCGCAACCGGTGACAGCGCTACCTCGGCCAATGGGATGAATTGGCCCGTCGGAGTGACGCTCGAAGCCAGCGGAAACCTTTGGGTCACCGACCAGAGCAACAACCGGGTCTTGCACTTTTCCGGAGCCCAGCCCACCCCGACCAACACACCAACTTTGACCTTCACTACGACCGCCACACGCACGCCCACAGCCACGCCGACACAAACAAGCACGCCGACGTCCACGCCAACCGGGACACCGACCAACACGCCCACCTCCACGCCGACAAGCACACCAACGAACACACCGACGAATAGCCCGGTGGCGACGCCGACCCATACCCCGACGCAAACCGCAACCCAGACCGCGACGAGCACCGCAACGAATACACCGACGCCCACGTCAACGCCCACGGAGACGCCGACCGAGACGCCAACGGATACACCGACGGAGAGCCCAACCGACACGCCGACGGATACACCGACCGAGACGCCGACCGAGACGGCCACCGACACGCCGACAAAGACGGCGACAGCAACCGCGACGTCGACGCCGTCCAATACCGCAACCCCGACTCAGACACCGACCACCACGTGGACTGCGACTCGGACGCCGACCGACACGCCGACGTCGACGCCGACCAACACACCCAAAGGCCAACCGAAAGCGACCCCGCCGCCCAAACCGACCCCACCGCCGGCCAAGCCCACGCCGCCGCCAACCAGCACACCTACCGCAACGCCGACGAGCACGTCGACGCGCCCCCCGACCGGCACGCCTACCAAGACGGCAACGCGGCCCGCGACTCAGACGCCGTCCCGTACGGCGACTCCGACCGCAACCGACACCCCCGGTTCAAATCCGACGCCACCGCCGAAACCGACGAAGAAGCCTAAGTAAATAAGTAAATGGCTTTGCCCGCCAATTCTGTGAATCGGCGTCCAACTTTGACCCCGATCGGCGTCCAATTCTGACCCCGGCGGACAGCAGCTCACCATGCCTGAGCCGGTACCAAAACTTGAAGATCATCTGGAAGGCCTCGGCCCAGGGGTTGTAGGGTGCAGTTTGCGAACCGACACCCAACCCGTGGCGAGGAGGTGTACAGATGGACGCAGTCTACAGTGGGATCGATCTGCATTCCACCAACAGCGTGGTGGCAGTAATCGACAGCACGGGCCTGGTCGAGGCCTCCACCAAGAGCGGCAAGACCGTCGGCTGCCTGGTGTGGCTCTTCGAGCAGGCCATCGCCAGCCGAGTCGAGCAACGGGGCCACAAAAGGGGCGCCAGAACTGGGCGTACCGGTTGGCGCGCAAGGCCGAACAGGGGTCGCCGGACATGGCGTACTTCAAGCTCACCGCGCATGACGCGGTGCAGGCGGGGATCCTGGGCGCCGAAGAGATCGCCGACGCACAGCGCGCGTTGCCGGAGGCCGTGTCTCCCCAGACCCATCCTCACGGGTGGGCCTTTTAACCTAGCGAAGGCCGAAATTCCGGCAAAGTTACGCGCTGCACGCGTTCAGGGCGTTATTCACCGCCTGGATGAGGAGCGCGATGTCGACATTCCCGCCGCTCGGGATGCCGTTCGGGCAGGCCGACGCATCGGCAGTGCCGAGGTCGATGTTGACCATGGTGATCAGCTCGTTCACGTTCACCTGAGACCGTCGCCGTTGCAATCACCGACGCACGTTGAGGGTGGTACGGTTGGCGTGGGCGTCGCCATAGACGTCGGGCCGCAGCCGTTCAGCAGCACCGCGACGGCGTTGTCGCCGCTGTTCGCCACGGCGAGGTCGAGGTGACCATCGCCGTTGAAGTCCCCGACCGCCACGGAATCAGGCACCTTGCCCACAGTAAAGCTGGTCGGCGGCCCAAAGCTGGCGGTGTCTGTGTTCAGGAGGATCGACACAGTGTTGTGGATGCCGCTCGCCACGGCGAGGTCGAGATCGGAGGTGCCGAGAAGGACCGTTTTCGGGATGGGGCAGCGATGCAACTCACGACGGCAGCTGAAGCACGAGGCGGCTCTTCGCTACTTTGCCAAAATTTCGGCCGGCGCTAGATTGAGGCCTTCACGGCTGCAGCTTGCAGTCTGAAGCCTCCTTCTCGCCCGTCGCCCTGTCCATCAGGTCCAGGTGTGGGCGGACGCCCCACACGATGGCGAGGTGGTCCTCGTCCTTGACATAATTCTCCTGCCCTGCAGTACAGGGGACATCCACCTCGGATGTCGTTTTGATCAAATCTATGGCGGTGACGCGACAGGTCGTCGTCCCCGGATCGACAATAAATGGATAATATCCGCCGGAGCCAAGATCGACACCGTCCTGACCACACGTCACCTGGGGCCGGAGACCCGCGGTCTTGTAAGAAGCCGCTGGCCTGTACACATAGATGACGCCTTTGCCCTCCGGGATCTGAATCTTTTGAAACGACGGCCCGCTTACCGATGCCGAGCAGCCGCTGAGGATGGCCACGCCAACCACGACACCTGCACCCGACCAATACGCTCTTCGAGTCATCTTCCCTCCAAGTTGCCATTCGCCAACTGATGGTACCCATCCAAGTACGAATAGGACAACACGTTGTCCCTCAAGATGTCGCGGAATAGCGTCCGAATCATGTTCTCCCAGACGCTGCGGACGGTGCTAGCGGGCGTCTTGCCCACCATTGGAAGAAACCAGATACCCATCCACGTCGTGACGCCGTCGTCATACACGTACGTCTTCAGCAGCTGTCCGTTGTGATCGAATAGCTTTGCCGTTAGCTGGTAATTGTCAGTCGCCGCAGTAGGCACGATGTACAACGTGAGTCCTGTAATCCAAGCGGAAACAGGGTCGGCCTTCCCGTAGTTTGTCATCTCCATCTGCAGCAGGTAATCCATGTCTTTCGCCTGCGATGACTCGAATGTATGGCTACGGAAGAGCGCTGCCTCCGCGATGACCTTCTCCGTCACCTGTCGAAACTCTGGCAGGACACCCGTGATCCCGATAGGTTTATCCCGAAAACCTCAATTGAAGGTCAACCGGCGATCAAGGCGGCGATCGCCGGATAGGGGTGAGGCGGCCGCGTGCGTCTGCGGGGCCTCCAGTGCCGCGGAGGGCCAAGTTGTTGACGGAGCGC
>Ga0265331_10000464_pt1 | contig 38987 bp, 32 predicted proteins | sample 41923metaG_FD_202088 | JGI IMG/M metagenome (GOLD analysis project Ga0265331, IMG submission 202088) | Rhizosphere microbial communities from Carex aquatilis grown in University of Washington, Seatle, WA, United States - 4-19-23 metaG | ecosystem: Host-associated > Plants > Roots > Rhizosphere... | reverse complement strand
AACGGAAACCTTTCGATCGATCGCAGTGAGCTAAGAGCGTGGGCACAGGCATACTCGATGGCCCAATTTGGCGTGACATCGTTCGGCGACTACGGCGTGATTCATCCGGATTTTAGCGATGGGGGGCCGAACAAATACATCAATGCAAAAATTCGATATACGTCCGAATCCCACATTCAATATTTCCGAGGCCACGGATTGCTTCATCCAGTGAAAGACTACGAGCAATACCGAAACCTTGCGCAAAGCGTTATGCAATCGGGGCTTTACGTTGGGGCGAACTTCAGCGCGGGTGATCAATGCATAAGCGACGTTAGTCAAGGTGTGGGCAAGACCGGGTCACCTGGGACATGGGTGCGGGCCGACATGAATCACCACATCGAATACACCGCGCATCAAATTGTTCGGCTCGGCGCAAAAGTACAGAATGGCGTATTGGATCGCGAGACGGCCATGCTATTGGCGTGATTCTGTCGACTGGATTCCAAACGACTACATTGCGCTTGTTTGCAATTGAAGTTGCTGCAACTCGCATTTGGAAAGCTCGTGACACGCACCCGAAGCCAATGTGCAATAGCCAAAGTGGTCACCGAGCACCCATCTTCTTGCTAAGATTGAGCAAAAAAGCAGGAACATAAGGCGGTCTGATGCACCCACTCTCCCGCGCGCACTCCGACTGGTCGGCCCTGGTGGCGGAAGCCCGCCGCTGGCCCACCCTGAGTCCGTTTCGCGAGGGCGTGGCGGACGATGAGGTGCGGCTGCTCCTGAAGGCGCCCGTCGCGGTCGCGTGGTGGATCACCACTTTCGCGCCGGAGCTTCTGAAGCGCGACCATCTCGATTTGCTGATGGTGGGCGTTCCGGGCGGCCCGAGCGCCGCCGACGAAGGCCGGCCCTACCAGCTCCTGCCGCTGCTGCTCGAGCGGCCGAAGCTCACCGTCGACGCGACGGTCATGCTGTGGACGCCCGAGGCGCGCTTCGCGCCGCGCCCCCAATACGCGACGCCGCACATCTCGCTCGACGGCCAGCCCGGCGTGGACGCGCGTCCGGCCACGCTGTTCGACGGATCGCTGAAGCAGTGGCTCGACGGCCGCAACGGCAAGGCGCCAGACCTGTGCCTGCTGATGCATCCCAGCTTCGACGAGCGCATCAAGTTCTTTGCCGAAGTCCGCCTGCTGCTCGCCGCCGGTGTCACGGTCGGCTGCTTCTCGCGCGGCGCGGAAAAGGTCGAGCGCGACGCGTGGCTGCTGCAGGCGTACGGCTACGACGTCACGCCCGCCGCGCAGCAGAACCCGTGGTCGCGCCACCATCCCGAATTGCGCGGACACGGCTCGTGGGCCGCGGTGGGCTGGCAGCTGAAGCCCTCCTCCATTCCGCCGGCGGATTTCACAATTGACGAAGCGCGCCTGCACCGCGCGTACGACGCGCAGCAGTTCCTGCAGCACGAGTTCGAGGTTTGGAATCCGCTGCAGTTCATCGGCATCGCGCGGCCCGCCGAGGGCGACACCAGCGCCGATCCCGAACTGTTCGTCGGCCTGCCCGATCACCATGCGCTGTCGCTCAGGACCGGCGAAGTCTGGGCGCTGGAGCCCGACAAGCGCGTGCGCGTCGAAGGCAACGTCGCGCTGCCGCCCGAAGTGCTCGCGACCTATCCCGGCGAAGCACCCGCGTTCGAGCGCCTGCTGTGGGCGGTCGACGTGTACCGCGAAGAATTCCGCCGCCGCGAAGCCGCGGACATCCTGGCGCGCAGCGCCGCGCAGGTCGAGCATTTGCGCACGCAGGTAGCGCTCTCTCTGCAGGGCAAGGCGAGCCGCGCCGAGATCGACGCGTTCACCACCTACTATCATGGCGGCGTCGATCCCGGTCCCGCGACGCCGGGCAGCGACGCGCTCTTCAAGGCGCTGCGCACGGGCGACTGGGACGAGGCGGCGGCGCTGGTGGCCGCGACGCCCGCGCTGCTGCACGCGGAGGACGAGGACGGCATGACGCCGCTCTTCCATGCGTTCCGCACGCGTCACTTCGAGCTCGCGCGCCGCTGGCTCGAGAACGGCGCCGACACGAATCACCTGGATCACGAGGGCTTCGCGATCATCCATGACGCGGTGAAGCGCGACGACACGGCGCCGGTCGAGCTGCTGCAGCGTTACGGCGCCGATCTCAATCTCGGCACGGGAATGGGCTTCACGCCTGCGCTGCTGGCGCTGCGCTATGGCACCTGGAGCGTCTTCGCGTTCCTGCTGCGCCAGCACGTCGACCTCAACCGCACCGCGCTCGCCGGCACGTCGGTCGCGGACCAGTACGAGCACGTCGAGGGGCTGCCGCGCGTGCTGCGCTCGGCGATCGAGCAGCGGCTCGGCAAGCGGCGCGTGATCCCGCTCGTCGTGATGGCGCCCGAGCCGCACACGAGCCAGGCCGCCTGACCGTCGCGGGTCCGCGCACTGGACTTCAACTCGCGCGGCGCACCCTCGCGTCGCGGGTCAGACAAATGCCAGGCCCCTGATTCGTGAGGCCGCCCGCAAGCGGCGGCGCCTACCTCGCGCGCCGGCGCGTCGCCACGAGGCCGGCGGCGGCGAGAAGCGCGATCAGCATCAGCAGCGCCCACTCGGATAGCGTCGGAACGGGGCCGGCGGTCCCGAAGGCCGCGCACGTCGGCACCGTGATCGTGACGGCATCGGTCGTCACCGTTCCGCCGAACGCGAGCGCTCGTCCGGTCAGGTTCGCGAAATGCCCGATCGTGACGCCTGCCGCGTCGAGGATGTTGCCGACGAACGTCGGCACGAGCGACGCCGCGGCGTTGGCGCCGAGCGTCGTCGCGCCGACGGGCGCCCAGTACACGTCGCCGGCGCAGGCCCCGTTCGCCAGGATGACGCTCGAATTCGCGCCGGTGTTGAGCGCGCCGCCCGGCAGGAAGACATAGATGCCGGCACCATTCAGGGTGACGCTCGTCGACAGCGTCACGTTCATCGCGCCGCCGCTGGAATAGCAGCCCGGCGGAATGACGCCCGGCGGGTTGGCACCGACGATGATCGAATCGAGCGCGACGGCGCCGGCGCCCAGCGACACGCACGGCTGACCGGTGAGTATCGCCAGCGCGGCGCCCTGATCGACGCCGGTCGCGGGCGGGCATGGCGTGACGGTCGTGCCGTTCGTCGTTACGGGGGGCGTTACCGGCGGCGTCGTGTAGCAGACGTTGCCGTTGATGAGCGTCTGCGTGCCGGTATTGGAATTGGTGAAGGTGTCCGAGACGACGCCGTACGGGCCGGTCGTCCCGAGGCTCGGCGCGATCGCGGCCCATGCGGCTCCGCTCTGCGCGAACAGCAGCACGGCGGCGAACCCCAGGCGGGCGACGAAGGCGGGCAGGTTCCGGGAATGCGTGGAAGCCACCGCGGCGACCGCCGCGAAGTCACTGCGGGAACGCTCCGGGCGGACTTGAGCGGGCATTACGATCTCCTTTGACCTGGTGGTGGGGATCCGGCGCGGTACGCGACGAATCGCAGTGGCGCTCCCCGCAGTCCGGGCGGAAACGCCGCCGTTCGCCCGGTCGGCGCCAACGTCATGCACGCGGCACGGTCGATGCGACGAGCGGCGCCCGATGGTCACGGCCTCAGCGGGTGGTACCGCGCGAGATCGTCGATGGATCCGGTCCGGCCGATGTCCGGACCCTGAACCTGATGCGTGGCCGCACGGATCTCGTCCGAGACCTTGTTGATTTCCTCGGTCAGCTGCAGCAGCCGCGCGTTCGTCAGCACGCCCGCGCCGTGGCTGCAGGCCATCAGCCTCATGCTCGCCATCTCGAAGAGGATGACGAGCGTCGAGGTATTCGGGACGAAGATCGAAGGTGTCACAGTTTGCCGAGAATCCGCCGGCGAATGCCCTTCCGTCTGTGCGGGAAGGCACATATGCTGACCCGTTTCCGCCCATTCCGGTGAGCGTCGGGATCCGCCGCGACACAGCGCGGTCCGGGCGGACTTCGAGCGCTCCATCACCGCAAAATCGCGGCGTTGCCCTACGTGCTCCAGCGCACAGTGACATCCCTTCGCCCTGGAATATCCTGCATCGCAACACGACCTGCACCGCGAGGCCGCGGGATACTGCGCCTCGATCGATCAGAAGCATTGCCAACCTGCGGAGCCCGGAAGCGCGATGACCAGTGTTCCTGCAGACAACGAGTCCGCTGCGGCGACCCCTGCAAAGTCGACGATTGCGCTCACCGGCGACGGCGATCAGCTCGCGCTCACGGGCGACCTCGACATCGGCACGCTCATCGAGGCGAAAGCGCTGCTGAAGAAGTGGTCGAAGCCCGGCGCGGGGCGCGCGCTCGATCTCTCCGGCGTCGGGGACATGGACACGCCGGGAGCGATGTTCCTGTGCGGCCTCAACAAGCACGGTGTGGAGCTCACCGGCATTCACGCCGACCACCGGGCGCTGCTCGATCTCCTCAACGGACTCGACCTCGAGCCGCTGCCGCCGGTCCCGTCCGTCCCCCGATGGCGCGAGATCGTCATCCAGATCGGCAAGGCCGCGCACGATGCAAGGCACGAGGCGGCCGACCTCATCACCTTTGTCGGGCGGACGGCGAGCTGGACCGTCGACGCGCTGCTTCATCCGAGCTGCCTGCGCCCCGCTGCGATTTCGCGGCACGTCTCGGAAACCGGCATCAAGGCACTGCCCATCGTCGGCCTGATGGCGGTGATGATCGCGATCGTCATCGGGTACCAGGGCGTGGCCCAGCTGCGCCCGTATGGCGGCGAGGACTTCACCATCAACCTCGTGGCGGTGTCGGTGATGCGGGAAATGGGCGTGCTGATCACGGCCATCATGGTGGCCGGACGCTCCGGCTCGTCGTTCGCCGCCGAAATCGGCGTGATGCAGACGCGCGACGAAGTCGACGCGCTGAAAGTGATGGGGATCGAGCCGATGCTGGTGCTCGTCGTGCCGCGGGTGATCGCGCTCGTCATCACCTTGCCGCTCCTGACCTTCTTTGCGGACCTCATGGGTCTCGTCGGCGGCGCCGCGATCGCCCAATTCCAGCTCGGCATGTCGCCGACGCAATACGTGCTGCGCATGCCGCAGGTGCTCGACGGCGGCGATTTCTTCGTCGGCATGTTCAAGGCGCCGATCTTCGCGTTCTTCATCGCCGTCATCGGCTGCATGCACGGCCTGCGCGTCACCGGCTCGGCCGAAAGCGTGGGCCGGGAGACGACCCGCGCCGTGGTGAAGTCGATCTTCCTGGTGATCGTGCTCGACGCATTCTTCTCGATCCTGTTCGAGAAGCTCGGCATATGACCGCCCGGACGAAGGCACGCGGCGAGCCGATCCTGTCCGCACGGGGCATCGTCAACCGGTTCGGCAAGCAGCTCGTGCACGACAAACTGAGCCTCGACATCATGCGCGGCGAGATCATCGGCATCGCCGGGGGATCGGGATCCGGCAAGTCGGTGCTCCTCAAGACGCTGCTCGGACTGCATCAGCCCAATGCGGGGGAAGTCCTGCTCAACGGCGAGCCGGTCCAATCCATCAGCGCAACGGAAAAGGCCGCGCTCTTCGGGGTGCTGTTCCAGCAGGGCGCGCTGTTTTCGTCATTGACCGTCGCGCAGAACATCATGCTGCCGATGCGCGAGCACACGGCGCTTCCCGACGAGGAGCAGGAAGAAATCGCGGCGATGAAGCTCGCCCTTTCCGGCCTGCCGGCGGAGAGCGGCATCAAGTTTCCGTCCGCGCTCTCCGGCGGCATGGTGAAGCGCGCCGCGTTCGCACGGGCGCTGGCGCTCGACCCGGAGATCCTGTTTCTCGACGAGCCCACGTCCGATCTCGACCCGATCGCCGCGGGCGGCATCGACGATCTGATCCGGAAGCTCAACGACAGCCTCGGCATCACCGTCGTCGTCGTCACGCACGACCTCACCACACTGTTCACGGTATGCGGCCGCATTGCCGTGCTCGTGGACAGGAAAGTCACCGTCGACACGGCGGACAAGCTGATGCGCTCCGACAACCCGTGGATTCACGAGTTCTTCCACGGGCCCCGGGCGGAAGGCGCGATGAAGGCAAGGAAAGCGAGCCATGGAAACTGACCGGCACTATTTCTTCGAGGGGCTGTTCATCATCGTGTTCTGCGTCGCCGCGGCCTTCGTCGCCGTGTGGCTGGGAAGCACCGGCCGCCACGACGACGTCACCTACCGCATCCGATTCAACGACTCGGTGAGCGGCCTCGCCGTCGGCGACCCCGTGAAATTCCGCGGGCTCGACGTCGGCACGGTGAAGACGATGAGCATCGACCCCGAGAACCCGCGGCTTGTGGTGGTCGATGTGCGGCTGCGCAAGGAGGCTCCGGTGAAGACCGACACGCGGGCGAGTCTCGCCATGAAGGGCATCACCGGCGTCGTGTTCATCGAGCTCAACGGCGGCGACCCGGCGGCGAAGACGCTGCTCGCGGCCACGCCCGAGGGCACGATTCCGGAGATCCCGTCGGAAAAGACCGGTCTCCGGGCGATGCTCGACGAGCTGCCCAAGATCATCGCGAAGTTCTCGGCCATCGAGGACACGATGAAGAAGGTCGCCACCACCGCCAACGCGGTGACCGAGAAAGTCAAGGCAGATCCGTCGCTGCTGCTGCGGCGTCCCGACAAGTAAGGCCTGCCGCCGGGCGGATTTGAATGGCCTGCCCTGGCCGCCCTGTCCTGCCCGCAGTCCGCCTGACCGGATTCGCGTGCCCGCGCGAATCGCCCCTCCTCGCTTAGAACTCGCGGATCGCTTGCGGCGCAGGTGTCGTGCCTTTCCGGCATGTCGAGCCCGCGACGCCACCCGTTACACGCTCGCCCTCTTCGCGGCCGATCGCAATTTTTTCGCTGCACTGCAATGCGACGGCGGTACAATCCGCACCATCGACGCGCACGCGGCGCGTCGCGCGTGGCGGGAATTGCATCGGGAGGCGCCGTTGGGAGGCAGTCAACGTTCCTGCAATCGCTGCGGCGACCTCCTGTCGTCGGAAGCCGGGCATTGCAGCACCTGCGGAACCGCGATTCCGGCCGCGGGACACTCTGAAGATGCGGGTCCCGGGACGGGATTCCTCGACACCGTTCGCCTGGCGCCCGTGACGGGCGAACCGGGAGACGAGCGCATCGTCCGGCCATCGCTCGCGATCATGTTCCGGCTGGCCGTGGGCCCGCAATCGGACCACTATGCGCCGCGCTTCATGGAGTTCGAGCGGATCGGGCACAGCATGCCGGGCTGGAACTGGGCATCGCTGTGGGCGCCCAGCGCATGGGCGTTCTATCGCAAGCTCTGGGTGGCCGGCTTCGCCTTCGCGCTGTGGCCGCTCCTCGCGGTGGGCGCCTTCTCGCTGATCGAGCCGCACCTCGGCGACTCGTCGATCACCTGGCTCGCGTGCGCGGTGCTTCTCATCTGGCTCGTCCCGGGCGCGATCGCATCGCTCATCGGCGACACGCTCGTCTGGCGCAACGCGCGCCGCCTCGTCCACGAGGCGCAGGCGCGGACGCGCTCGCCGCAGGACACTGCGAAGCTCCTGGCGAAACATCCGGCGATAGCGCCCGGATCGGCGGTGTTCCTCGGCGGCGCGGCGATCCTGCTCGCGGGCTTCGTCGCCTGGCCGAGCCTGCAGGCGGCGTATGCCGATCGCGTCGTGCGCACGCGCATCGCCGAGGTGATCGCCATCGCGCTGCCGCTGCAGCAGCAGGTCGAGCAGTGGACGGACGGCCCGAAGGCCGCGCGGATACCGCCGAAGAAGCAGAACGTTGCCGTGCAGCCGCACACGGACCTGATCGACGAGGTGGACGTGAGCCTCATCAGCGGCCGCGTGCGCGTGACGCTCGGCCCGCTGATTCCGGAGCTCTACGGCCGGAGCATCCTGCTCGCACCTGCGCTCGACCGCTTCCAGCAGCTCTGGTGGACGTGCGTTCCGGTCGGCATCCCGGCGCGCTACCTGCCCAAGGAATGCCGCAAGAGCTGACGCGGGGCTGGTTCCCCGGACCGGCGCGCTAGAGTTCGAGCGGCTGGAACTCGGCGACGCGCTGCGGCTCGCGCCGCCAGGCGTCGGAGACGTCGACATAAACCTCGACGCCGTAGCCGTCGGGGTCGGAGAAATACAGCGAGTTGGTCACATCGTGGTCAACGGGGTGCGTCGCGATGCCCGCAGCATGGAGCTTCGCCCGGGCGTCGCGCAGCTCGTCGATCGTGGTGCCGATGTTGAACGCGACGTGATGCAGGCCGACCGCGGTCTCGCTGCGGCTGCTGCCTTCGCCGGTGACTTCCATCACCGCGAAATCGTGATGGTTGCCGAGGCTGAAGAACGCCATCTTCAGGTCGCCCTTGTCGAGTCGGGCGCAGAGCGGCAGGCCGAGCACCCCGCCGTAGAATTGCTCGGCCCGGTCGCGATCGGTCACCCGCACCACCACATGTCCCAGCGACTTTATCTTCATGGTCGCGCCTCCTCCGTTGAGTTCGAAGCGTGCACGAAATCGAATTGGCCTCAGTCCGCGAGGCCCAGCTTCCCGACAAACGCGCTCCACCGCGGATCCGCGTGCAGCGAGCGCAGGAACGGGTCGACCATCGTCCAGCCGATGCCGGCATCGCGCTGATCGTACGCACGCTCGAGCCATTCAAAGGCAAGGTCGGCCTCGCCGCGCAGCGCATGCAGGTCGGCGACCTGATACGCGGCGTCGGCGCCGCGCGTTTGCGCGAGCTCATTCAGCGCAGCGAGTGATTCGGCATGGCGGCCTGCGGCGTGGTGAATGACCGACGTCGCGAAGAGGCGCCCCCAGTCCTCCGGCTCGCGCGCCACCTCCGCCTGCGCCTCGTCGACTCGACCCTGGTCGAGCAGCGCGATCGCCAGCCACGTTCGGGTGACGGCCCGCTGCGGCGCGAGCTCCAGCGCCTTGCGCAGCGCGGCTTCCGAATCGACGGGACGCGCCGCAATCCAGAAGATCATCCCGAGGAAGAAATACGCCTCCGCGCTCAACGGATCGTTCGCCACCGCGCGCTGTCCCAGCGCCATCGCCTCGTCGAGGCGACCGAGATTCGCCATGCAGAAGCTCGCCTGGCTCAGCACGAGCGCGTTGCCCGGCGCAAGCTCCAGCGCGCGGCGAATGGACGCCTGCGAAGCGCGCCAGTCCCGGTCGTGCATCATCTGGACCCACGCGAGGCCGGAGAGCGCGTCGGGCAGGTCCGGCTCCAGCGCGAGCGCGTGCGCCAGGGCTTCGCGCGCACGCCCGAATCCTTCTGCCGCCGACGACCACCCCCAGTTCGCTTCGGCGAGGTGCGCCCGCGCGAGCTCGGACCACGCCAGCGCGAATTCGGGATCGACCGCCAGCGCCTGCCTCAGGTATCCGATCCCCTTCACCGTGTCGTCCCGGGTCGTGTGATCGATGAAGTACCGCGCCTGCAGGAAAAGCCGGTGCGCCTCCGGATCGGTGCTGCGGCCCTTCACCGCCGCCGCCACCGCCGCGGTCGCATCCTTGCCCGCCCGCGAATCCGCCGCCTCGCCCATGAGCGTTGTGCGCAATTCCTTCAGCACCGACTGTGCGATGTCGTCCTGCACTGCGAAAATATCCTCGAGCGTCCGGTCGTAGGTTTCCGACCACAGCTGATAGCCGTCCACCACCTTGACGAGCTGCACCGAGACGCGCAGCCGGTTGCCGGCCTTGCGCACGCTTCCTTCGAGCACCGTGGCGACGTTGAGCGTCCGGCCCGCCTCGGCGACGGTCGCGCCCTTGCCCTTGAAGCTGAACGCCGACGATCGCGCCGCCACCCGGAGCCCGCGAATCTTGGCGAGGACGTTCAGCAGTTCCTCGGCGAGGCCGTCGGCAAAATACTCGTTCTCCTCGTCGCGGCTCAGGTTGACGAAGGGCAGCACCGCGATCGATGGCGATGCGTCGGCGGGAGCCGCCGCGGCGGCGGGTCTCGCGGGAGCCACAACGTGCGGCGGCGCGACCGGCGCCGGCGGCGCAGCCTCGCCCGACAGCAGCCGCTGCAAGCGCCCCGCAAATACCGCCGCCGCCTCGCCCGCGGGCAGGTGCGTCCATTGAACTTCCCGGAATTTTTCCGGCACGCGCGCGCTGACGTCCACCGTCGCGTCGATCACGACCGGCACGAGAAACGCCTGGTCATCCGCCATGTCGAGCGTGCGACCGGCCGCGAGATTCCATTCGCGGCGAAAGTAGCCTTCGACGCGCGCCTGCGTGTTGGCGGAGATGATCGGCACGAACAGCGCGCATTCCTTGATCTGGCGCCGGATCGACGCATCCCACGCGTCGCCGCCGCGCAGCGCGCTCTGGTCGAACCACACCTCGAGGCCGACGGCCCGCAGCGCGTCGCAGATGCGGCGCGCCGCTTCGGCGTCCTGCGACGCGTAGCTCAGGAAGATAGCTGGGTGGGAGGCGCTCATTGCGAGTCGAATTCCGGGTCCGCAGGCGGCGACCGCGGCGGGTGCCGGCATCTTGCCGCAAAATGGCAGAAAGTGGGAGGACGGCCGCGCGAATCAGTGAGATCGCGTGGCTCGTGCCCGCCTCGGGTCCGACGGTTGCCGACCGGATTGACTGCGCGCGGTTCGCCCGGGATACTCGGCGCCGTCACGCGGTGAGGCGTGGCTCTGTCATGAGGCCACGAGGCCACGATGCCATACGCCGCGGTGAACGGACTCGACATGTACTACGAGATCCATGGCGAGGGGCCGCCGCTTCTGCTGCTGCACGGCGGCTGCGGCTCGATCTCCGAGCTGTGGATTTCGTATTTCTCGGCGCGCTTCCGCGTGATTGCGCCGGAGCAGATGGGACATGGCCGCACGGCAGACCGCATCGATCGCGCGTTCCACTATCACGACATGGCCGAGGACACGGTCGAGCTCGCGCGCCAGCTCGGAATCAACAGCGCCAGCATCGTCGGCTACAGCGACGGCGGGATCATCGGCCTCGACATCGCCATCCATCACCCCGAGCGGGTAGCAAAGCTCGTCGTCACCGGGTCGAATACGCGCGTCGACGGCTACACCCCGGACAACATCGAATGGCTGCGCACGTTCGACCCCGGCGAGACGCCTGCGGCGGACGACTATGCGCGGCGCTCACCGGACGGTGCCGCGCACTGGCCGAAACTGCGCGAGCGGCTGCGGCCCATGTGGCTGGCGGAGCCGGATTTCTCGCACGACGACGTCGCAGGTATCCAGGCACCGACGCTGGTCATCATCGGCGACGACGACATCGTCACGCCGGAGCATGCCGTCGAGATGTTCCGGACGATTCCAAAGGCGCAGCTCTGCGTGATCCCGCGCGGGCGTCACGGCGCGATGCCGAAGGAGCTGATCCTGGCTTTCCTGCAGGATCGGGACCTCGCCTGAGCGGGCTCAGGCACGACCACCGGACAATGCCGGCGTCACCGACGTGCTACTTCTTGTCGAGAGCGGTCGTCGAATGGTCGTTGGCCTGACCGGGCAGCGGCATCGCCTTCGACTCCTCGGCCTTGGTCATCGGTTCCTGCGGTGCGGCCTTGTGCTGCATCGCGTTGACGTCCTGCATCGCCGCAGTCTTGTCGGCGGCGTCCTTCGCTTCCACGGCGGCGGCGGTCGGAACCGACGCGTCCCCGGTCGGTTGCTTCGGTATCTCCGCCGAGCTGACGGCGGTCTGGGCCGGCCCACCGTTCGAACCGGCGGCCGGCGGGTCACTCTTCTGGCAGCCGGCCAGCGCCATCGCAAGCGCTGCGCCGACGAAAATGGAACGGGATACGTTGTTCATCATTCACCTCATCTGGATTGACCGCAGCGGAACCATTCGCGCGCGGAAACGCGCACCGCGCGCAAACGATCGCGCCTTCGATCAAGGATCCCGGGAACGGCCATGGAAGTCTGTTCGCAAGGACACAGAGGAGGCCTGGCGCCGATGTTGGCGCGGTCACAACGCGGCGCGCTTGCGCTCGCCCGCCCGGGCTTCGACAGGCGATCCTCAAGCGATCGACGCGGCTTTCAGCACGCGCAGCTCGACCGGCACCGATGTCGCGCCGTCGGAGAAGAAGATGTGCCCTTCCTGGATCGTGACCTGCAGGCGCATCGTGCGCCCGGCGAGCGTCGCCAGCGCCCGGCTCGATTCGAGCGGCACTTCGCTGACGGCGAGGCGCTCCTGCCGCTCCAGCCTGTCGCGCGCGCCCTGCCACCACAGGTCGACTGCGCGGCCGCCGTACGCCAGCACGAAGACGTCGCGCGCGCGGCCGCATGCCTTGCGAACTTCACGCTCGTCCGGCAGGCCGACGTCGATCCACTCCTCGATCGCACCGGTCAGGTCGCGCCGCCACAGATCGGGCTCGTCCTCGGTGCTGATCCCGCGACCGAACTCGAGCGCCTCGTCGGCATGCAGCGCGAACGCGAGCAGCCGCACCATCATCCGCTCGCTCGTCTCCGACGGGTGCTGCGCGATGCGCAGCGCGTGGTCGTGGTAATAGCCGCGGTCGATGTCGGCGACCGCGAGGTCGGCCTTGAAGATCGTGGACTTGAGCGCCATGGGCCGAGAGTAGCAGGGTCGGCAAACCAATGCCGGCCGCAGGCACGCTCACGCGTGATTCCGTATTGCGATGCGGCCGCGTGCGTGAATGCGAGCTTCGCGTTGGCTCTCGCGATTCCGCCGCACTCCTCGAGAGTTACTTGCCCTTTCGCTGCATCAGCAATACGACGCCGGCTGCAACCACGACGATGAGCAGGATCGGCCCCCAGACTCCACCATATCCGCCTATCGGGCCCATACCCCATCCACTTCCGTCCATCATGTTTCCGTTTTGCGCGAGGGCAACTTCAGCAAAAAGGAACGGCGCAGTTCCCACAGCCAGGGCGAGTAAGGACTTCATGACTCTTCCAATCGCAATAAGGTAATCCGGCATGGCACACGTGTGCCATCGTCGAATCTACGTCGGAATGCTGCGCAGGTCCGTACGATGTCGAACATGGTTAGTCCGCTCGCATCCTGCGCCAAGGGTCCGCCCGCGCTCGACGGGCGGATCGAGAACGACAACTGATCAGCGCTGCCGGCGCCCGGCAGCATTGGCTGTGGGTCGCGCGGCGAGCCTCGCAGATCTCAGTTCTGGAAGTACGCGTAGCCTTCCTTCGTCTGAAGCCGAATGATCTCGTTGACGGCACCGGGTACCACGCTCGCCAGCGGGCTCACCGCGGACGCCGTGAGGTTGCGCGCCTTCAGCGTGTTGTTGCAGACCTTGAACGCGACGCCGCGGTCGGTGAGCGGCGCGATCTGGTCGGCGTAGAGCTTGCCGTTCGCGTCGCGGGCACCTTCAAGCATGAAGTCGATCCCGCCCGCGTAGCCGACGACCGCGACGCGCGCATTGGGCTCGACGGCGAGGTAGTTGGTGACGAAGCGCAGGATCGTCGGTGCGTCTTCCGCCGTGTTGAGCTTGAACACGACCTTGGGAACGGCCGCAACATCGGACGCGCAACCCTGCCCGTGCACGTATCCGGCCGGCTGCGCGGCGGCATTCGCGGTTGCAGCGGCATCCGGGGACGCGCAACCGACCTTGGCGGCGGCGGGCGCGCCCGTCTCGGCGCTTGCCGCGACAGCGGGAACGGCGGCGACCGCAACGGCGAACGCGAGAATCATGGTGACAAAGCGAAGCATGATGGATCTCCTGGGAGGTGGTGGGCCAGCGTGACCCGTGATTGGACGCCGCGTCGTTTGCATCGTCGGCGGCGTCGTCCGATTTCGGATCAGTTCGCCACGACGACGAGCGTGGTGACGAGCAGCGTGCCGTCCTTGGCTTCCGCAGGCGTGAAGCGGACCTTGTCGCCCACCTTCACCTTGACGAGCAAAGCGGGATCCCTGGCGACGAATTCCATCGTCATCGGACCCATGTTGAGTCCCGTCAGCGGGCCGTGTCTGATCACGACGGTGCCGGCGGCACGGTCGAGCGCGCGCACCTCGCCGTCCGCGAGCGCCGCGTTCGACGCCTTCGCCACGGAAGCCTGCGAGGATGCCGCGCGCGGCGCGGGAGTTGTTTGTGCGTACAAGGCAGCCGCCGGCGCGACGACCAGAATCATGGCCAACGCGGCGGTGCGGAGAATCGGGTTCATCATCTGCTCCAATTAAAGTCTAGGCACCCCGCGGCACGAGGCCTTGACACACGTCAATGCCTCCGGAATCTGCGCGCCAGCACGGCGGCTCTGCCAATTTCGCGCGTGGGCCTTGCGACTTTCCCGCATGTCCCCGCCGCGGCAATTCGCCGCGCCAGGTGCATGCGACGGCGACGCGATTCGATCGACATCGGCCACACAAAATGCTGTTGGAATATTTCGTGCTGTGAGAGCTCTCCGTCCGCGTCAGTCCCCAACCGCCGTATAATCGGTCCAGGCGCCGACGGCATCGCGGGGAGTTGCGGCGCACGAGAAAAACAAGTCCATGGCCGACATGCCGAGACAGCGCGTCTCGTCGAAGCACAACCTGCGCCGCGGGCTGCGGCGCCTGGCATTGCGCAGCCTGCCCGTGGCAATGTTTTCGGCGATCGTCGTACTCCCGTGCATCGCTTCCGCCGATGTGTTCCGTTGCGTCATCGACGGTCGCGTCACCTACACCGACCGACCCTGCCTCGGAACGACGGTGCCGATCGCAAACGCGGTCGCCGCTCCCGCAATCTCCGGGCCCGCGGACCACAAGCTTCAGGTGGAAGCCAGCTCCGGCCATGTCGTCGTCGGCATGACGATGAGCCAGGTCAGGCAGGCATGGGGGGATACCGAGGACGTCATGCTGGAGACCGACGTGCAGGGACCGCACGAGCAATGGAACTATTCGCGCAATGGCAGGAATTTCATGCTTCGTTTCGATGACGGCAAGGTTGCGAGGATTACCGAACGCAAGGCCGAGCCGCCGTCTGCAACGTCCGGCCCGCCCCTCACGATCAGCGAAATGGAGGAGATGGAGCGCGCGGAAAAGGCCGCCGAGCGGAAATTCGTGCGCGAAGGCATGATGCAGGAGGAAGTTCGCGGGCGCCTTGGTCCGCCGAACGAGCGCCGCATTCGGCCGATCAATTGGGGAACTGCCGATTGCTGGGCCTACCATCCGTCGCCAAAGGACCAGCAGACGCTCACCGTCCTGTGCTTCAATATCCTGGACACGCGACTGGTCGGGATCGAGCGCACCGTCCAGCGCTGAAATGACGTTAAGGGCATTGCGCAACGCGCACGCGGTCGTTCGAACGGCACCACGCTGACACATCCTGCCGATGCCTGCGTCAGGTTGGCCTTGGCGCTGCTACGCCGGATATCGTTGCGTGATTGCGCGGGAGTTGAGCAGCAATCCGGCGACCAGCGTGAACAGCGCTACGGCCCCGAGGATCAGCACCGCAGCAGTCCACGATCGCCCCGTCTGCTGCCGCACTTCGATCAGCCGGAATGCCACGACGATCCACGTCGTCGCAGCGGCATAGGCCATCAGCTGCAGCAGGATGAGGCTCCAGCGCTTCTTCCACAGGAAAAGCAGCGGCGCCGCGGTGCACACGGCGACGAGAACAAAGCTGCTCTCGCGGAAGAAATGCGCGGCGAGAAGCAGCGCGGCGACCGCGATGAGGACGATCCGGAGCACCATGCAAATCTCTCTGTGCCCTACGGCGCCGGCTTGAATGGCACCGCGCCGGCGCGCAATGCCGGCACGACCGGCGGCTGCCCGGTGTCCTTGAGGATCCGCTGCGCCTCGGACGAGAGCAGGAATTCGACGAAGGCCTGCGCCTCCGCCGGATTGCGCGCCGTGCCGGTGACGGTGGCCGCGTTGCGGATCGCCTCGTTCATGTTGACGCTGTCGGGAAAGCGGATCGCGTCGATGTCGTTGCGGGCGGCCACAGCGGCCGAGTAATAGACGATGCCCGCATTCGCTCGCCCGTCCTTCACCGCTGCGACCACGTCGGGCACGCCGGTCGTCCTCGCCGGATCCGCGGGTGCCTTGTCGATGACGGATTGCGCGAGCGCCGGCGTGCCTTCCGCCGCCGCCGCGCGCCTGACGAACTCGATCGTCCGGTTGGTCGCAAGATCCTTCTCGCCCGTGACACGCGCGAGCCGGACGTCGGGTTTCGCGAGGTCGCCGATCTTCGCAATGCCGAGCGGATTGCCCCGGGCGGTGATGACGACCATTTCGTTGGCCGAGAACACGACGTACCACGTCGCGGCGTCGCGATCGGTGCCGGCGACCGCTCTGTTCATCAGGTCCTGCTCGATGACCGCAGGCGACGACGGCGCAAAGACGTCAACGGTGTCGCCCCTGACGATGCGGGCGGCGAGCTCGCGCGAGACGCCCGACGTGAGGTTGATCGTGACGCCCGCGTGCTGCGCCTCGAACGCGCGTTTCAATTCGCGCATCGGGCCCGCGAGCGAATCGGCGTGAAATACTTCGACGGTTGCGGCCATGGCAGTTCCGGTTGCGATCGCCAGCATTGCGGCGCCGGCGAGGCGTTTCAGCGCGCCGCGCGCCGGGAAATGGCAATCCTTTCGCATGGTGCCTCCGTGTTTCCGGATTTCGACAAGGCGATCGATTCGTGCGTCGCGATCACACCGCGGTACTCGCACGCGCCGCGTCGAGCGCACGCGCCAGCACGCGGACGACGTGGACCGCCTGGCGTAACCCGGCGCCTGCCGTGCCGTCGGCGATCTGGTGCCGGCAGCTCGTGCCGTCGGCGACGATGAGCGTCGCCGGATCGGCCGAGCGCACGGCCGGCAGCAGCGCAAGCTCAGCCATCTTCATCGAGACGTCGTAGTGGGTAGCCTCGTAGCCGAAGCTCCCCGCCATGCCGCAGCAGCTCGACTCGACGACCTCCACGGCGAGGCCGGGCACGAGGCAAAGCACTTCGCGCGTCGCACCCATCGCGTCGAACGCCTTCTGGTGGCAGTGGCCATGCAGCAGCGCGCGCGTTTCGGGCAACGTCGCGAGCGGAAGCCGGAGATGTCCGGCGCGGTGCTCGGCGGCGAGGAATTCCTCGATCAGGAACGCGCGCTCCGAGAGGCGCCGCGCCGCGTCGCCCAGTCCCATCACGAGGAACTCGTCGCGCAATGACAGCAGGCACGACGGCTCGAGTCCGACGATCGCCGCGCCCCGCGCGACCTGCGGTGCGAGTGCCGCGACCACGCGGCGCGCCTCCTGCTTTGCGTCGTCGACGAGTCCCGCGGCGAGGTAGGTGCGCCCGCAGCACAGCGGACGGGACGGATCGGCGTCATCGTGCGCCGCCCGCGCGACGGTGACGCGATAGCCCGCGGCGTCGAGCACCGCGAGCGCCGCCTGTGCATTTTCCGGTTCGAAATAGTTGGTGAACGTGTCGACGAACAGCACGACGTCGGCTTCCGACGGGCACCCGCCTGTGCACTCGTCGACGCCGTTGAGGAACGTGTCGCGCCGCCACGCCGGCAGCGAGCGCTTCGCGGACAGGCCCAGCGTCCGCTCGCCCAGCGCGGCGAGGCCGGGCACTGCGTTCCGCGCGTTGAACAGCCACGGCACGCTCGCCGCCAGCGGCGCCCAGCGCGGCAGATGCGCGATCACGCGCTCCTTCAGCGACAGCCCGTGCGCGCGCTGCCAGTGGTGCAGGAATTCGATCTTCATCTTCGCCATGTCGACGCCGGTCGGGCACTCGCGACGGCAGCCCTTGCAGCTCACGCACAGGTCGAACGCATCGCGTACGGCAGGTGATGCCAGCGCCTCGGCGCCGAGCTGCCCCGAAAGGGCGAGGCGCAGCGTGTTGGCGCGGCCGCGCGTCAGGTGCTGCTCGTCGCGCGTCGCGCGGTAGCTCGGGCACATCGTGCCCGCGTCGAACTTGCGGCAGTGGCCGTTGTTGTTGCACATCTCGACGGCCTTGGCGAATCCGTGCGCCGGATCGCCGCCCGATCCCGGCGCGGTCACGGTGTCCTTGACCGGATCCGCGTTGACGTCCCACGCGGACCAGTCGAGCGCCGTGTCGAGTGCCACCGGATGATGGTTCGGGCCGAACCGAAAGAGCGTGCGGTCGTCCATCCGCGTGCCGCGCACGATCTTCCCGGGATTCATGAGCCCGGTGGGGTCGAACAGGTCCTTGATCTCCTCGAACGCACGGGTGAGCCGGGGGCCGAACTGCCACGACACCCATTCGCTGCGGACAAGCCCGTCGCCGTGCTCGCCGGAGAACGCACCCTTGTACTCGCGCACCATCGCGCTCGCTTCCTCGGCGATCGCGCGCATCTTCGCCGCACCGTCGCGGCGCATGTCGAGAATCGGCCGGACGTGCAGCGTGCCGACCGACGCATGCGCGTACCACGTGCCGCGCGTGCCGTGCTTCGCGAACACACCGGTCAGGCGGTCGACGTAGTCGGCGAGATGCTCGAGCGGCACCGCGCAGTCCTCGATGAACGACACCGGCTTGCCGTCGCCCTTCATGCTCATCATGATGTTGAGCCCGGCCTTGCGCACCTCCCACAGCGCCTTCTGGGCGCCGGCGTCGGTCATCTCTACCACGCTGCCGGGGAGGCCGAGGTCGCCCATCAGCGCGACGAGGTCGGCAAGCGCCTTCACCGGGACGTCGGCCGTCTCGCCGATGAACTCGACCAGCAGGATCGCGTCGGGCGCGCCGATCAGCGCACGCTCGATGACCGGCCGGAATGCCGGGTTGCCACGCGCCAGTTCGATCATCGTCCGGTCGACCAGCTCCACTGCCGACGGCTTCAATCCGACGATGTGCCGCGCGCTGTCCATCGCCTTGTAGAGCGCCGCGAAATTGACGACGCCCAGCACGCGGTGCCGCGGCGGACGGGCGAGGCGCAGCGTCACCGCGCGTGTCCAGGCGAGCGTTCCTTCGCTGCCGACCAGGAGATGCGCATAGTTGACGCTGCCGTCGTCGGTGTACGCCCGCTCGCTCTGCGCACAGCAGAGATCTATGTTGTAGCCGCCGACGCGCCGCATCACCTTCGGAACGTTGCGCTCGATCTCGTCCTTCTCCCGCGCGGTGATGGACTGCAGACGCGTGAGCAGATCTCGCATCCGCGCGCTGCCGGGCATCTCCGCCTCGGGGCCGAACCGCGCCTCGGTGCCGTCGGCGAGCGTCGCGTCGATCGCGAGCACGTTGTGCACCATGTTGCCGTAGGCGATCGAGCGCGAGCCGCAGGAATTGTTGCCGGTCATTCCGCCGAGCGTGCACTGCGCCGACGTGCTGACGTCGACCGGGAACCAAAGACCGTGCGGCTTCAGCCACGCGTTGAGCGCATCGAGCACGATGCCCGGTTCGACCGTCACCGTCATCGCCTCCGGATCGAAGCCGACGACACGGTCGAGATGCTTGCTGTGGTCGACGACGAGCGCCGCGCCGACGGTCTGCCCGCACTGCGAGCTGCCCGCGCCGCGCGGCAGCAGCGGCACGTTGAACTCGCGGCATGCGTCGAAGGCCACGCGGACATCAGCCTCCGACTTCGGGACCAGCACGCCGACTGGCTCGATCTGGTAGATCGACGCGTCGGTCGAATAGCGGCCGCGCGATGCGCGGTCGAACAGCACGTCGCCCGCCACGGCGCCGCGGAGGCGTCGCGCGAGGTCGTCCCCGGCATCGTGGGGCCGGAACGTGACAGGCTGGGATTCAGGGGCGTTCACGGGGGCGCGGGATTGGCGAAGGTTATGATACCTTTGGCCACTCGCGATTCGAAGAAATCGCGCGGGCATTTCGCCGCCGGAGGCTCCATGTTCCAGCTCGACGCGCACCCGTCAGGGCGCCATTTCCTGCAGATCCCCGGCCCCACCAACGTGCCCGACCGCATCCTGCGGGCGATGGACCAGCCGACGATCGACCATCGCGGCCCCGAGTTCGCCCGGCTGACGCTCGAGATCCTCGACGGCCTCAAGGAAGTCTTCCGGACCGACGGTCCCGTGATCATCTATCCGGCGTCCGGCACCGGCGCGTGGGAGGCGGCGCTCGTCAACACGCTCTCGCCCGGCGACCGCGTGCTGATGTTCGAGACGGGCCAGTTCGCGGTGCTGTGGCGCGCGATGGCCGAGCGGCTCGGCCTCGTCGTCGACTTCGTCCCCGGCGACTGGAGGAGCGGCATCGATCCGGCAATCGTCGAGGCGAAGCTCGCGGAGGATCGCGCGCACGCCATCAAGGCCGTGCTTGCCGTGCACAACGAGACGTCGACCGGCGTCACGTCGCACGTTCCCGCGATCCGGCAGGCGATCGACCGCGCCGGTCATCCGGCGCTGCTGATGGTCGATACCATCTCGTCGCTCGCGTCGATCGACTACCGCCACGCCGAATGGGGCGTGGACGTCACCGTTGCCGGCTCGCAGAAGGGCCTCATGCTGCCGCCGGGGCTGTCGTTCAACGCCGTCAGCGACAAGGCGATCGCCGCGAGCAGGCAGGCGAGGCTGCCGCGCTCGTACTGGCGCTGGGACGAAACGATTGCGCTGAACCGGCAGGGCTACTTTCCGTCGACACCTGCGACCAACCTGCTGTATGGACTGCACGAGTCCCTCGCGATGCTGCGCGAGGAAGGCCTGCCGGCAGTGTTCGCGCGGCATCAGCGCCACGCGGAAGCGACCCGGCGCGCGGTGCGCGGCTGGGGGCTCGAGATCCTGTGCCGCGATCCTGCCGAATACAGCGGGGCGCTGACCGCGGTGATGATGCCCGACGGCCACGACGCGGACGCCTTCCGCCGCGAAGTGCTGGCCCGCTACGACATGTCGCTCGGCACCGGCCTCGGCAAGCTCGCCGGCCGCGTGTTCCGCATCGGGCACCTCGGCTTCTTCAACGACCTGATGCTTTGCGGCACGCTGTGCGGCGTCGAGATGGGTCTTGCGTTGCGCGAAGTGCCGCACCGGAAGAACGGCGTCGCCGAAGCGCTGGCGTATCTCGGGCAGCCGGGCGGCGAAGCCGGTACGAGCACGCAGCGGCGTGCCGCGTGAGGGCCGTGCATGACCGTGCCGCGATGCGGCCGGCACGCATGACCATGCCGCGATGCGGCCGGCACGCATGATCCAGCCGCCGGTCGATTGCATTCGAGCAGCCGGGCATTGAACGTCCGGCAGGAACGACGGGGAGGAAGACATGCTGAACCGCTCGACCACGCGGGTGCTGGCGCTGTTGTGTGTGATGTATTTCATCACCTACGTCGATCGCGTCAATGTCAGCACGGCGGCGATCGTCTTCGGCAAGGAGTTCGGCCTTTCCAATACGCAGGTCGGCTTCGTATTCTCCGCGTTCGCATACCCTTATCTGATCTTCCAGATCATCGGCGGCTGGATAGGTGACCGCTTCGGACCGCGGCGGACGCTCACCATATGCTCCTTCATCTGGGCAGGCGCCACGGTGCTGACCGGCTTCGCCGGTGGGCTCGTCTCGATGGTCATTGCCCGCGTGCTCCTTGGCATTGGCGAAGGCGCAACGTTTCCGACGGCCACGCGCGCGATGTCGAACTGGACGGCAGTGGGCAGGCGCGGCTTTGCGCAGGGCATCACGCATGCCTTTGCGCGCGTCGGCAACGCAGCCACCCCGCCGCTGGTGACCTGGCTGATGCTCGCGTTCAGCTGGCGGGGTTCGTTCATCATTCTCGGCGCGTTCAGCTTCGTCTGGGCGCTGGTCTGGGTCTGGTATTTCCGCGACAATCCGCGCGAGCACGCGAAGATCACCGACAACGAACTGAAGACGCTTCCCGCGTATGCAGGCGCGAAGGAGTCGCCCGCCGTGCCGTGGCGACCGCTCCTGAGGCGCATGGCTCCGGTCACCGTCGTCTATTTCTGCTATGGCTGGACGCTATGGCTGTTCCTGACATGGATTCCGCAATATTTCCTGCACAACTACCAGATGAATCTCAAGAACTCGGCCCTGTTCGCGGCGGGCGTGTTCTTTGCCGGCGTGATCGGAGACTGGCTCGGAGGCCATACGACCGACTGGCTGCTGATTCGCACCGGGAGCCTCACCCGGGCACGCAGCCTCATGGTCGTCGTTTGCAACCTCGCAACCCTCTGTTCGCTATTGCCGATTCTGTTCGTGCACGATGCGACCGTCGCCGTGATCTGTCTCAGCCTCGGATTCTTCTTCGCGGAAATGACGATTGGTCCGATGTGGGCCATTCCAATGGACATCGCACCGAAATACTCGGGCACCGCAAGCGGGATCATGAACAGTGGTTCGGCATTGGCCGCGATCATCAGCCCGGTCGTCGGCGGCTGGATCATCGACGTTACCGGAAACTGGGATTGGCCGTTCATCGGCTCGATGGCGCTGATGCTGGTCGGGGCACTGCTCGCCTTTGCGATGAAGCCCGAGAAGAAGTTCTGAGCCGGACAACGGCGCCGCCTGTTGACCGCATCGAAATCGCTGTCCGATTGGCGCGCGCGCGTGGCGGCGACTTCCAGGCCGTGTTTCGCATTTGCGAAGATGAAGCCGCCCTGCAGCACGGACTGCGCACGATCCGCCATTCGCGCGCGGCACTTTTCCGGGGCATGCCGGTCAACTGCGAGGGCATCGAAAGCGTTGTTGGAACTCCACGCAGCCACATCCACCGTCAGGAGCACGAATGAAAAAATTACTTTTTGCCATCGGAATCGGCGCCGCACTGGCCGCCCCGCTCGCCGCTGCGCAGGTGACTTTCTACGAACAGGAAGGCTTTCACGGCCGCACGTTCACGGCAAACGGGCCGATCAACAACCTCGACCGCTCGGGCTTCAATGACCGCGCATCATCCGTGATCGTCGAGCACGGCAACTGGCAGGTGTGCGAAGACTCCGACTTTCGCGGCCAATGCATCGTGCTGCGGCCGGGCCAGTACCCGTCGCTCGGCGCCATGTCGATGAACAACCGGATCTCCTCGCTGCGTCGCGTGAGCGGCGGCCAGAACTATACGTACGCCCCGCCGCCGCCCGCGCCTGCGCCGTATCCGTATTACCCGCACCACGGCGAACAGCTCTACACCGCAGACGTCGTCGCGGTCCGTGCCGTGACCGGGCCGCCCGAGCAACGATGCTGGGTCGAGCAGCAGCAGGTCTCGGCCCCCAATTCGCCGAACGTACCCGGTGCGATCATCGGCGGCGTGCTGGGCGGCGTGCTCGGCCATCAGGTGGGCGGAGGACGCGGCAATGACGTCGCCACCGCCGTCGGTGCCGTCGCCGGAACCGCGATCGGCGCCAACGTCAACCGCGGAGGCCAGACCTCCACGCAGGACGTGCAGCGGTGCGCCGCCGTGCCCGGGTCGACCCAGGTCGCCTACTGGGATGTGACGTACGTGTTCCGCGGCGCGACGCATCGCGCGCAGCTCTCGTATGCGCCGGGGCCGACGATAAGCGTCAACGGCCGCGGCGAGCCGCGCGCGTGACGGACGCGGCGGCCTCGTGCCGCCGCGCGCCTACCGGCAGAGCGTTCCGCCCGAGGAGGCGAACGCGAAGCGGGTGATCGCCTTGCTCTGACTGGCGGACGGCAACCCGTCCAGCCCGTTGGTCGCGTAGGCGAACGTCGCATCATTGCCGTCGGCGAACGTGAGCGTCGCCGTGCCGACGGCGGTGGCCGCCCACTGGCTGCTGTCGTAGTTGTTGAACGTGGGTCCTGCGGTGCGATAGAGCGTTCCGGAGTAGCCTGCGCCGGTCGACGTCGCGAGCACCGAAAGCCAGAGCGGCGCGTTGTTGGCGTCATAGGTGTACCACGTCGCGAAGATCGCGTTCCCCTGATGCGCGAAGTTGATCCCCCATCCGGCTTCCGTGCCGTCTGCGGCCCACCACAGGCCCTGATAATTGCTCGCCGCGGCGAAATCGGGCGTCGATGCGGTGAATACACAGGTGGGACGCGGGCCGGTCCCGACATCGAACCGCGTCAGCGGCTTGACCTGCGAAATGCCATTCACCGTGTACGCAAACGTGCCGTTGTCGGCATCGGTCATCGACAGCTGGCCGTAGCCGATCGACGTCGGCACGGCCGCGCCGGTGAACGCATCGAACGGCGGCCCGGTGTCCACGTAGATCGGACCGCTGAAGACGCTGCCGGTCGGCAACGGACGGCTCGCGAGCATCGACAGCCACCACGCCTTGCCCGTGGCGTCGTAGGTGTACCACGTCGCGAAGATCTGGTCGCCCGCGTGCGCGAAGTTGATTCCCCAGCCAGGCGCGACGCCCGCCGGCGACTGCCAGAAGAGTCCCGTGTAATTGGCCGACGCGCCGCCGGCAGCGAGCACCGCCGCGCCCGCGTCGAGCATGCCGGCGCCGCAGGTCGACGTCGTGCAATAGCATTCGAGCTGATCGACCTGCGTGGCGTCGAAGGGCTGCGGCGCCGCGCACTGCGGCGCCGGCGAGCCGTTGGTGATCGTGCCTCCCGTGGTGGGGAACGGACGCGCCGACGCCTGCATCAGCGCGCGCACTTCTGCCGGTGCCAGCGTCGGCTGCACGGAAAGCATCATTGCCGCGGTGGCCGCGACGAGCGGCGCCGCGAAGCTCGTGCCCAGCGAAGCGTTGAAGCTGTCCGTGTAGATCGACCCGCCGGATGCGTTCGACACCGGCGTCGTGGCGCCGGAATTGGACGTCGTGAGGATGGGATAGAGGCACGGCGTGCCCGCGGCCGTGTTGACGCAGTTTCCGCCGGGCGCGCTGATCGCGACGCCGGGCCCGAGGTCGGAAAACCCCACCTTGGTCCCGACGTGGCGCAGCCCAGTGACCGCGAGCGCGCCGGGACAGTTCGCGGGCGCCCCCAGCGCATGGCCCGCGTCGTTGCCGGCCGCCACGACGACCACGGCACCCAGGGCGTTGATCTGGCCGATGGCGTCGACGTAGGCGCTCGAGCACGGAGCATCTTCGCCGAGGCTCAGGTTCAGCACGCGCGCCGGCGTCGGATTGGCCGGCACGCCGGGCACGCTGAGGCCGGCCGCCCACATCATCCCCGCGATCACGTCGGAATCGTATCCGCCGCATTTGCCGAGCACCCGCACCGGAAGCAGCAGGACGTTGCGCGCGGCGCCTGCCATCCCGATGCCGTTGTTGGCCAGTGCGCCGACGAGGCCCGCCGTCTGCGTGCCGTGCCACGAGCTGGGGTCGGCCTGCGTGTCGCACTGGTAGAACGTTCCGTTCTGCTGCGAGATCTCCGCGTCGGTCAGCCAGTCGCCGGGGTCCGAGGCATCGGGGTCGCGGCCATCGCCGTCGTTCGCCGTGGCGGGATCGGCGATCATGTCATAGCCGGGCAGCAGATGTCCGCCGGCGGCGACGCTCAAAAGATCGGGATGGTCGAAGCGAACGCCGGTGTCGATCATTCCGACCACGATCGTGGTGCCGCCGGCGACGGCGTCCCACGCAGGCTCGGCATTGATCGAGGACTGGACCGCGCCGGCGGGCGCGCGCAGGTACCACTGCCCGGCCGCGGGGCCGCCCGTCGTCCCGCTGATCGGAGGGCCGGACGCATACAGCGGATCGTTCGGCGCCGAGATCATGTGAACGCGGTGGTCGGACACGGCGTATTCGACGTCGCTCTCCGCAGCGAGCCGCCTCGCGAGCTGTTCCGACGTGATCCCGCGCGCCATCACCACGTGCGCACGCTCGGATATGCCGGCGCCGGCGGACAGCGCGATGCCGACGCGCGCACCAAGCGCCTGTGCCTGCGCCGCGTGGCGCGCCGTCGTCGAGGCAGACGCCGCCGCGCCTTGCGCGAGTATCGGCGAGCCGGCCTTGTACTTCACGATCACGCGGGCGAGGACACTGTTGTCCACCGCCTGGGCCGATGCGCGATCCGTGAACGACACCGCCGCGAGCGCGCACGCCGCGGCAAGAACGATGACCACCGTGCGAATCATGAAGCGTCCCGATTTGTCCCGTTGTGGACCGAAGGCCGATCCGGAAGTCACGGCGCGCCTGCCGTCGGGCCGCCGCTCGATTGAAGGCTTGTCGACCCGTGACAGGGTGCCGGCGCGCGCCTGGCGATCCGCACTGCGCGCGCGGCTGTCGCGCGGCATCCCGCGCGGGCACGCGCAACGTGGCGCCATTCGCGCGTGCGGGGTTTGGAGCGTTCGGCCCCGGTGGAGTTCCCCAGAACGGTCTGCAGCGATGCGGCACAAAGCTGGGAATACCTGCAACCGGCCGATATTACCAAATTGGTGCGCCAGGGCCGGATCGGCGCGATGGCTCGAGCCCTTCGTGCAATCGCCGCCCCGACGTGCGCCGGCGACACTCGTCGATGCGGCGACGACGCGCCCTCGGGATCGCCGCGTCGGGACGCGGCGTTCGAATGCTATATAGTGTCGCGCGCGCGGCCCTCGGGCCGGCCGTCCCGACGACGCTTCAGGAGCCCAGATGTTCATCCGTTCGCATCGCGCACTATCATTGCTTGCCGTCGTGCTGCTCGTTGCCGGCTGCGCCGCCTCTCCGGAACAGACGACCACCTGGCGCGATCCCGCCTATGCGGGTCCCGGTTTCACGAAGATCTTCGTCGTCGGGCTGAATTCGCGCGACCTGCAGGATCAGCAGGGCTTCGAGAATCTGATGGTGTCGAGTTTCAGGAGCATCGGCATCGTCGCCGTCCCCGGCTGGCAATACGTGCCGACCGACCGCACGCCGGACCAGGCGACGATGCGCGATGCCGTGCTGAAGTCCGGCGCCGACGGCGCCCTCCTGATCCGCATGACGGGATTCACCGAGCAGTCGCAGCTCCTCAACGTCCCGGGACCCGTGTACGCGGGCGGCTACGGACTCTACGAAGGCTGGTACCAGCCCGCGGTCGTCGCCAATTACCAGGTCGCGACGATCTATGCGACGGTGTTCGACGTCAGCACCGCGAAGCCGGTCTGGACCTACAACGTGCCGACGTTCAACCCGGCGACACTGCAGCAGGACGCGCCGCGCTACGCCAACGAGATCGTCGGCCGCATGCAGTCGAATGGCCTGCTGTCGACGCGCTGATCGCTTCGACGGCGGCGCGCAGCGCGCCGGAAATTCTGGGCGTCCGCTAGAGGAACACCACGCGCTTGCCGGGATAGTCGATCGCATAGTGCCGCGTCGACAGGAGGCCGCTTCCGACGGCGCCGCTCTCCTGCACACGAGGCCGCTCGCGGGCCGGCGAGTAGCGCGGCGTCACTTCCGCGAATCGGGCCCCGCCGATGTCGACGCTGACCGGCGCGCCGAGACGGTCCTCGCGCATCCGGCCGACAAAGCAGCTCGTCACGATCTCGCCGGAAACAGGCATCGCGAGATTCGGATCGCTGCCGGCGACCAGCGCAAGTGCCGTCGTCATTCCGGTGTCGAGATGCATCGGCAGCGCAAGCGTCGCGCCTGAAGGCAGCGTGACTGTCGTGTCGACGAAAGCGTGGCCGTGGTCGAATCGCAACGCCGCCGTCGGCGCGTCGCGCGGTGGAATCCATTTCGCGGGGTCGTGAAGGCGCACGCGCTTCGCGGCCGGGTCGACCTCGACGACAAAGCGCCGCAGCAGGTCCGCGCCGATGACGCCCGCGAAGCCGAGGCTGCGGTACCGGTCGGGACAGGCGAGCAGCCGCTCCGGCATCACGACCGCGGACACGCCCGACAGCGCGATCCGGTCGAACGTGAACGACAGCCCGGGTTGGATGATGCCGATGGGCGATGCGGGATCGTCCGGCGGGCCCAGCGTGCGCGCATTCGACGTGTCGAACCCGAGCGCGGCGGTCGAGGCGCCGTCGATCAGCAGGCTCACCGGCGCGCCCGTGTCGAGAATGAAGTCCAGCGTGACCTTGTCGTCGACGCGCCCGGTGAGGATCACGACGCCGCCCTTGCCTTCGCGGTAGGGAAGCTCGACCGGCAGCGCGCCGCGGACCTCGATCGTCGGTTCGGGAAATGCGTGGAGCATTCCCAGCGCATCGCATCCCGCCAATGCAAGCGTCGCCGCGACGATCGCGCAGCCCTTCGGTACGTTTGCCATGATCCCCCCTTTTGATTGGCACCTGCGATTGGACGGGGTGGCGGCCCGGCGCGGATTCGCGCTTCGTCGCATCAGGGCGCGCTTCGTCGCGGGCGGGGCGGGATCGACAGGCGGGGAAACGCGGACGTCGCGACGCATCCGCCGCGGCGACGGGAACGCACGACTACCGCGACAGCCACTTCCCGACGGTCGTGAACAGCGCCTCGGGGTTGACCGGCTTGGCAATGAAGTCGTTCATCCCCGCCTCCAGCGCCCGCGCCTTGTCCTCGGCAAACACGTTTGCGGTGAGCGCGATGATCGGCGTCTTCCGGCTCCCCGGCACGGCGCGGATCAGGCGGGTCGCTTCGAGGCCGTCCATCTTCGGCATCTGCACGTCCATGAGGATCACGTCGAACGCATGCTTGCGGACGAGGTCGACGGCCTCGCTGCCGTCGACGGCGACGTCGACGTTCAGCATCACGGATTTCAGGAGCTCGAGCGTCACTTCGCGGTTGAACGGCTCGTCCTCGACGAGCAGCACGCGGCGCCCGGCACAATCGCGCGTGAGCATCGCTTCGGCCGAATCCGCAGGCAAGGTTCCCGGCGCGACCTGCACGGGCTCGCTTCGCTTCAGCCGCGCGGTGAACCAGAACGTGCTGCCCTCGCCCGGCGCGCTGACGACGCCCGCATCGCCGCCCATGAGCCGCGCGAGATGGCGATTGATCGCGAGTCCGAGACCCGTTCCGCCATATCGGCGCGTCGTCGAATTGTCGGCCTGCTCGAACACGGTGAAGAGCCGCGGCAGGATGTCCGGCCCGATTCCGATGCCCGTGTCCTCGACTTCGAACCGGACCAGCACGCCATCGGCCGAATCCTCGACGCAGCTCGCGCGAAACGTGACGGTGCCGGTCTCGGTGAACTTGATCGCATTGCTGCCGAAATTGAGGAGCGCCTGCTGCAGGCGGGTCGGGTCGCCCAGAAGCCGGTGCGGCATCGGCTGCGTTTCGACGACGAGCCGCAGCTCGCGCGACCGCGCGCGGTCGGACAGCATCGAGGCAACGTTCGCGACGATGCTTCCGATGCTGACCTCCGCTTCCTCGACGGCGAGCTTGCCGGCGTCGATCTTGGCGAGGTCGAGGACGGCGTTGATGATGTCGAGCAGGTGGTTGCACGCCACGTCGATCTTGGCGAGCCAGTCGGCCTGCCGCGGCGTGACGCCCGAGCGCGCGATCAGGTGTGCCATCCCCGTGATCCCGTTGAGCGGCGTCCGGATCTCGTGCGAGATATTCGCGAGGAACGCGCCTTTCGCGATGTTCGCCGCTTCCGCGGCCAGCTTCGCCCGGACGAGCTCCTCCGTGCGCGTGACGACGAGCTCCTCGAGATGATGCCGGTGCCGGTCGAGCTCGACCGCGTCCTGCTTGCGCGCCGTGATGTCGACCTTGACGGCGACATAATGGGTGACGCGGCCGTCCGGCTGCCGTATCGGCGTGATGACCGCAAGCTCGGTGAATTCGGTGCCGTCCTTGCGCCGGTTGCAGAACTCGCCCTTCCAGGTTTCGCCCCGCGCCAAGGCACTCCACAGGGCGGCGTGAACGCCGGGAACGCCATGGTCCGAGTGCAGGATGCGCGGATTGCGGCCGATCAGCTCGTCTCGCGCGTACCCGGTGCTCCTGACGCACGCTTCGTTGACGTACTCGATGTTGGCATCGAGGTCCGTGATGACGATGCTCTCGGTGCTCTGCTCCACGGCGAGCGACAGCTTGCGGAGCTGGTCTTCCGCGACCTTGCGTCCGGTGATGTCGCGGATGTTGCACTGGATGACGCGCACGCCCTCGCAGTCATACGCGTTGCTCACGAACTCGACGGCGACGGACCGCCCGTTCTTCGTCCGCAACGGCAGGTCGTCGTAGCGGACGTAGCCTTCCGACTGCAGGCGCGAAAACATCTCCTTGCTCTGCGCGATGTCCGCGAACGGTCCCACTTCCCAGATCTTCCTGCCGAGGAATTCGGCGTGCGAATACCCAAGCATGCCGATCAGGTACGGATTCACGTCCTCGATCTGCGCAGTCGTTGCGTTGAGCAGGAGGATGCCGTCCTGGGCGGCCTCGAACAGCCGCCGGTAGCGGCTTTCCGACATCCGCAGTGCGTCGCGCGCGGCGCCGACGGCGATGCGGGGGGGCGTGGCAATCGCGACGGGGGGTGACGTGGACATGGCGCGCAAGGTGGCGGACCCGAACGCCCGCGCCGGCGGGCAGCCCGATCGGGTTCCAGCATGCGCCGGCAGTGCCGAACTCGTTTGTGCGCAGGCGCACACTTGGACGGCATTCCGGGAGCTGCGGAACGTCGCGCGCTCCGTCCTCGATCGCGCCGATCCGGAATGCGAATCAATCCGGCGCAACGCCGCGCCGGATGCCCATCCGTCGGGCTATCCTATAATGCCGGCCTGGTCTGCGATGAACGCGTACTGCTCCGCGACTTCGCGAAACCGCTGGAAGCGTCCCGACTTGCCGCCGTGGCCCGCCTCCATCGCGGTGCGGAACACGAGCAGGTTGGCGTCCGTCTTGCGGGCGCGCAGCCGGGCGACCCACTTGGCGGGCTCGAAGTACTGCACCTGGCTGTCCCACAGGCCGGTGGTGACGAGCATCGCCGGATAGTCCTGCGGCGCCACGTTGTCGTACGGCGAGTACGACAGCATGTAGTCGTAGTACTGCTTGTCGGACGGGTCGCCCCACTCGTCGAACTCGTTCGACGTCAGCGGAATGCTGGTGTCCAGCATCGTCGTGACCGTGTCGACGAAGGGAACCGCCGCGACGATGCCGCGGTAATCGCCGGGCGCCATGTTGGCAATCGCGCCCATCAGCAATCCGCCGGCGCTGCCGCCCAGCGCGAACACGCGCTTCGGGTCGGCATATCGCTGCGCGACGAGATGCCGGGTGACGTCGATGAAATCGGTGAACGTGTGCTTCTTGTTGAGGAGCCGCCCGCCGTCGTACCAGCGCCGACCGAGCTCCTGCCCGCCGCGGACGTGGGCGATCGCGCAGACGAACCCCCGGTCGAGCAGCGACAGCCGCGCGATCGAGAACGTCGGATCGGTCGACATGCCGTAGGCGCCGTACGCGTACTGGAGCATCGGCGCGGTGCCGTCCCGGGCAACGCCGCGGCGCCGGACGATTGATACCGGCACCCTCTCGCCATCGCGCACGGGTGCGAAGACGAATTCGGTCTCGTAATTCGCGGGGTCGAACTCCCCCAGCACCGGCTCGCGCTTCAATAGCGTTCGTTCCCGTGTGCGGACGTTGTAGTCGTAGGTGGTGACCGGCGTCGTCAGCGACGTGTAGACATAGCGGACGACATCGGTGGCGAGCTCCGCGTTCTGCCCGAGCTGCGCGGTGTATGCGGGCTCGTCGGAGGCGATGCAGAAGTCCTCGCCGTCCTCCCACGGATGCACGCGTATCCGGCGCAGGCCGCCGGAGCGCTCGCCGATCGCAAGGAAGCCTGTGAAGACGTCGAAGCCGTGAACGAACGCATCGTCGCGGTGCGGCAGGATCTCGCGCCAGCGGTCGCGCTCCGACTCGGCGCCGACGGCAACTTCCATCAGCCGGTAGTTCGGCGCCTGCCAGTTCGTTCGGACGATCCAGCGGCCATCGAGGTGCTCGGCGCCATAGAGGTGATCGCGCTCGCGCGGCAGGAAGACCTTCCACACGGACGGGTCCGCCGCGTCCGCGTAGCGGAGCTCGCTCGCGACGGTGCTGCGCACGTGGATGACGACGTAGCGGTCGTCCTTGGTGTTGCCGATCGACGTGTAGAAGCTGGTGTCCTCCTGCACGTAGACGACCGGATCCGCGCCCGGATCCGTGCCGATGACGTGGCTCCTGACCTTGTAGCCCAGCAGCGTCTCGGGGTGCTTCTCGACGTAGAACACGGTGCGGCTGTCGGCCGCCCAGGCGGTGCCCGCCTCGGCGTTGGCGATGCGATCGGGCAGCGTTGCGCCGGTCGACAGATCCTTGAAGCGGATCGTCCACCGGCGACGGCCGACGTTGTCCTCGGCATAGGCGAGGATGCGGTTGTCGGGACTGACGTTGAGCGCGCCGATCTGGAAGAATTCGAAGCCCTTGGCGAGCACGTTGACGTCGAGCATGACCTGCTCTGGCGCATCCGGCGTGTCCGGCCGCCGCGAATGGATCGGATATTCGCCGCCGGTCTCGTACCGCACGGAATACCAGTAGCCGCGATGCCGGCAGGGCACGCTCGCGTCGTCCTGCCTGATGCGCGCGAGGATCTCGCCGTACATCCGCTCTTCGAGCGGCTTTATGTGGCCCTGCACCGCTTCGAGATATGCGTTCTCGGCCTGGAGATATCCGATGACGTCGGGGTCGCTGCGTGTGTCGTCGCGCAGCCAGTAGTACTCGTCGATGCGATCGCCATGGGGCGAGCGGACGACGTGCCGGCGAACGGACGCGACAGGCGGAGAAGGCATGGGGGTGGGGCGTCCCGAATGTTGGAAGTGCGCGGTATCGCGACCGTGGAGCGCGCGCCGCCGATCGATGCACCGGTGCGGGTGGCCGCCGCTCGTGCGCGGTCGTCCGCGCGGACGGAGCGCGGTAGCGCGGAAGGCAGAATGGCGATCCCGCCGTTTTCCGCCGGCGCGACCGGCGCGTGCGCCGGCGGCCCGCCTGCGCCGACTACTGCACGTTGCTGCCTGTGGATCCGGTCCAGGAGGTCTTGTAGGAATTCCAGGCGTTCTTGCCGGCAAAGCCCTTGTAGCCACCCACGATTTCGTCGACCGTGAGGGTGCGACTCCCTGCCGCAGTCGTGTGCCCCAGCACGACGCACGTGTCGGTGTCGAAGAACACGAGCAGCTCGCCGCGCGCCCGCATCGCGTCGCGCGCCCGCTTGCCGGCATCGCTGAGGTCGACGGGCGTCGTCGTGTCGCGGTAGATCACCACGTTGCTGCGATCGATGACCTCGAAGCACGAGCCCGCGATGGCGGGCAATGCGGCGGCGCCGAGGGCGGCACCGACGAAGAGCGCTGGCAACAGGGGCCGATCCATGATTCCTCCGATCGCGGTGACGAGCTCACCGGCACGGACCATTATCGGCGCAGCGACCGCGGCGGCGCAAGAGCGGCTCCGGAATCAATGGTCGCCGGGCACCCGGCCGATGCCGGGCAGCTTCAGCGCCGGGTGCATCAGGTCGAAGCCCGCGACCAGTCCCAGCACGTTGACCTCGAAGCCTTCGTCCCGGCCCGCGAGCACGCCGAGGACCCCGTAGAGGGAGACCTGGACGCCGGTGCCGCTCGGCGTGCGCGACACCGCTTCGGAGAGCGGCAGAAAATCCTTGCCCACCGCCGTCGACGGCATCGTGAGATGCAATTCGGGAAGCGCGCGTCCGAGATGCGCGATGAACGTGTTGCTGTTCGGACCGGGCCACACGGTGTACGTGTCGGCGAACGGATAGGCGGCCAGTGCCGCGGGCAGCTTGGCCACGATCGCATCGGCCGCGGCGCCGCGGACGTCGCTGATCACACGGGGCGCGGCGCCGAACCACTCCGCGTCCGGCGCGCGCTGATCGTTGGCCGAGATGACCGAACGACCGCTGCTGCGAAACCATCCGATGACCTCGTAGCGCGTGTAGCGCGCCGCGCCTTGCGGCTTCACGGCGATCCACATGTGATCGGCGAAGGCACCGCGCCAGCTGTAGGCCCGGCTTGCATAGACCTGGACCACTGCTTCGGGATGGCTTGCCGGGTCGGGAGCGAGGCCCGCGGATCGATTCGACGCCGTGCGCCAGTCGCCGTGAAGCGAGGCGCGCCCCGACGCGAGGTTGAGCGCCGGACCGGCAATGAGCAACAGGACGATCAACCCCAGCCAGGTGGCCATGCGCGGCAGTCTCGATGTGGGCAGCAGTGCCATGACAATCGTCGTCCGATCGTGTTGGGCGCACGGAACGCAGCAAGGTTCCCGCCGTCCCGTCGAACGAACATGGGGCCGGCGCGGGTGGCGGCAAGGGGTTGCCGCGCGCAAATGCGATTCGCGGCCGCCTGTGGCCGATTCAGCGGTTGAGCGCCTTCATCATCGCCTCGGGGTAGCGCGTTCCGGCGGCAACTCCCGCGGGAAACACGGCATCGATTGCCTCGAGCTGCACTGGCGAGAGTTTGAGTGAAAGCGCGCCGACGTTTTCCTCGAGGTAGCTGCGCCGCTTGGTCCCCGGGATCGGGACGATATCGTCCCCTTGCGCCAGCACCCAGGCGAGCGCGAGCTGCCCGGGCGTGCAGCCGATATCCGCTGCAAGCGCCCTGACCTTGTCCACGAGCGCCAGGTTCTTCGCGAAGTTCTCGCCCTGGAAGCGCGGCGTGTTCCGCCGGTAATCGTCCGCCGCGAAGTCGTCGAAGCGCCGGATCGCGCCGGTGAGAAAGCCGCGGCCGAGCGGGCTGTACGGAACGAACCCGACGCCAAGACGCCGGCATGCCGCCAGCACACCGTCTTCGGGATCGCGCGTCCACAGCGAATATTCGCTCTGCAGCGCGGTAATCGGATGCACACGGTGCGCTCGCTCGAGTGTTTCGACCGACGCCTCGGAGAGTCCGATGTGGCGGATCTTGCCCGCCTGCACGAGGTCGGCGAGTGCCCCGACGGTCTCCTCGATCGGCACCTTGGGATCGACGCGATGCTGGTAGTAGAGGTCGATCGTCGTCACGCCAAGCCGCGCGAGACTGGCCTCGATTGCACGTCGCACATATTCCGGGCGGCTGTCGAAGCCGCGCACCGACGGATCCTTCGGATCGCGCAGGACGCCGAACTTGGTGGCGAGAAAGACGTCGTCGCGGCGGCCGCGGATCGCGCGCCCGACGAGCTCCTCGTTGGTGTGCGGACCGTAAATGTCGGAGGTGTCGAGGAAGTTGACGCCGAGCTCGAGCGCTCGATGGATCGTCGCGATCGATTCCGCGTCGTCGCGGCCGGCGTAAAAGTCGCTCATCCCCATGCAGCCGAGGCCGATCGCGGAGACTTTCGGGCCGTTGCGGCCCAGCTGACGTTGCTGCATCAATGCTCCCGGAAGTCGGGAATCGGAGTCGTGACCGCTGTTGCCGGTGCGCGGACGCACTGCGGTGCCGGCGCGGGCCGGTCCCCGCCGCTCAGCTGAGGTCGTTGATTGCGGTGCTGATCGCGGTGTCCACCCGCGTCCGGTCGGCGTCGCCATCGCCCATGACCGTGTCCCAGTGCAGGCGAACGTAGGTCGAGCGGTGGCGGCTCTTCAGGACCAGCGTCTGCACGCCGCGCTGCTGGCCGAACGCGAAGTCGGTGGCATACCCCAGCAGGTCATGCACACCAGCCTGCCAGATGCCGGTCTGCACCGCCTCGATGATGGCCGCCATGCGCCGGTGGAACTCCTGCGGCACCTCGACGGCAAGCGGATCCTTCTCGACAATCACTGGGGCAGTCAAAACGCGTCTCGATGAAAAGCATGGGCGAGTCGGCTACTTTCGCACACTTTGGGGTGCCGCGGACGATGAATGTGCAGATCGGGCACCGGGGCGAATCCGGGAACTCTCCCGCCTGTCGTTTACAAGGTGATTTCGACACGGCGCGGGCAAATGCATCCGCGGCGTCGAATTTTCCGTATGGATTTCATGGCGCCATTGCGCTACCGTTTCGACGAATTGGGGCCGAATGCCCCCCGATTGCGCTATTCTCACGCCGATGCGACCCCGCCACCCCGTCCTCCTGCCCGTTCTGCTGGCATTCCTTGCCGCCTGCCCCGCGTGGGCGCAGCAGGGATTCAAGTTCTCGCAGCAGGACGACGCCGACCGCGAGGAGCAGGCGGCGCGGGCCGACCGCATCGCGGCACAGCTCTCGACCCCCTGTCGGGCCGACCTCAAGAACAAGAAGATCATGGTCGTCATCGGCGAGGTCCAGTCGAACGGCTACATTGCCGCGCAGCAGCAGAACTACGGACCGCATTTCCAGGCGATCAACGCCCGCCTGCGCTCGCTCGGCCTGCGCACCTATACGCCGGCCGAGATTCGCGCGCAGATCGCGCAGGCCGAAATCGATGCGTACTTCAAGAACGATCCCGATGCCGCGCTCAGCGCGTCGAAGCGCCTCGGCGCCAATTTCGTGCTGCGCGGCCTCATCTCTGCGCAGGCAACGCGCAACGCGATGATGAACGTCAACCAGGTGTCGGTGAACATGCAGTTCACCCTCTACGGCAGCGACGGCCGGCTCATCTCCACCGTCGATGCGAGCGAGAATTCGTACGCCGGCGCCGACGTGGCAAAGATGGCGCTGACGCTCGTCAACGAGAAGGCGGACGAGGTGGTGCCTGCGCTCTACGCGGACTACTGCACCCGGGCCGCACCCGCATCCGCGAAAAGGCCGGCACCGAAATGAAACGCGCGCCCAGAATCGACAGGAATCCCGAACGAAAGGTAATCGCCATGAACACACGCACTTCGCTCGCCTGCCTCCAATGGCTGCTTGGCGTCGCCCTCGTCGCTGCCGCACCGATCGCCGCGGCACAGCCATCGTGGGGCAACCCGTCGCCGACCGCCGGCAAGGAGACATCGCAGAAGGCGAACGCCGCCGCCGACCAGACGATCTACCAGCCGGTTGTCTACACCAACGCCGCCAAGAAGGGCCCGGCGCTGGTCGTCATCCCCGGCGAGATCAAGAGCAACAATGCGACGTTCCTGCAGAAGTTCACGTCGAACAACATCGCAGATTTCGGGGAGATCGAGCTTTCCAGCGCCAACTTCCAGGTGCTCGAGCGCTCGAATCTCGGACCGGTGCTGAAGGAGTTCGAGCTCGCCTACAACCTCGGCGATCCGGACCAGGCGCGCAAGTTCCTCAAGATGGGCAAGCTGAAGGCGACCAAGTACGTCGTCAAGTTCGACATCCTGAAGACCGAGCAGGTCGCCTCCGCCGAGCAGGGCTTCGACGGCCGCACGCTCGGCCAGATGGCGGGCCTCCTCGGCGTCTTCGCGCCGACGCGCGGCGGCGCGGTCGCCGGCACCGTGGGGGGCACCGCGGTCGGGTCGGTGCATTCGGAGGAAGCGACGAGCGTCTGGGTGATCGGCATGCGCTACAAGATCATCAACGCGGAGACGACCGAGCAGGTCGCGACCGGCTACACCGAGGAAAAGATGGAAATCGGCGCGACGTCGTCCGGCGCGCTCGGCATCCACCAGTCGCAGCAGGGCGGCGTGTCGCTCGACACGATGGTTCAGCGGCTGGTGCAGAAGTCCGTGTGGGAAATCGACAGCAAGTACAAGTGAGAGCCTGACGGCGGAACCTGACGACGCCGGCCTTCCTGCCGGCGTCGCCGTTTTCGCGAGTGGAGCGACGTATGGCGGAAATCAGCAGCCTCGGCAAGTACGAAATCCGGCGCCAGATCGGGCGCGGCGCGATGGGCGTCGTCTACGAAGGCTACGATCCGCTGATCAAGCGCATCGTCGCGCTGAAGACGATCCGCGCGGACCAGCTCGCCGACGACGATTCGGCATCGGTCGTCGCGCGCTTCCGCCGCGAGGCGCAGGCGGCGGGACGGCTCAATCACCCCAACATCGTCTCCATCTACGATTTCGGCGAGGACGCCGGCGTCTGGTACATCGCGATGGAGTTCATCCAGGGACGCGAGCTCAAGGAGTGCTTCGAGAGCAACGAGCGCTTCAGGATCGCCGACATCGGCCGCATCATGGGGCAGATCCTCGGCGCGCTCGACTATTCGCACCGGCAGGGCGTCATCCACCGCGACATCAAGCCCGCGAACATTTTCCTGCTGCCCGACGGCTCGGTGAAGGTCGCCGACTTCGGCATCGCGCACATCGAGGCGTCGAACCTCACGCAGGCGGGCACCGTGATGGGCACGCCGAGCTACATGTCGCCCGAGCAGATACAGGGCTTGCCCGTGGATGGGCGCTCGGACCTCTTTTCCGCCGGCGTCATCCTGTACCAGTTCCTCACGGGCGAGCGCCCGTTCGCAGGCTCGTCGACGACGACGATGCAGAAGGTCCTGAAGGAGGACCCGATGCCGCCGTCGCTGCTCAACGTCCAGGTGATGCCCGAGATGGATGCGGTCGTGCGCAAGGCGCTCGCGAAGCGCCCCGACGAGCGCTACCAGTCGGCCCGCGAATTCGCCGACGCGATCAATTCCGCCGTCGAAGTGGCGAATGCGACGGCGACGATGAACAGTCCCGATGCGACGCTGATCGCGCCGATCGACCGCACCACGGTGAAGCCGGCCGCCGCAAGCGCGGTCGCACCAACCCCGCCGGTCCCGCCGCCAGCGCCGGCGCCGGCGCCTGCATCCGGCGCGCCGCGCAATCCTGCGTTTGCCGTCGTCGGCATTGCGGCGCTCGTCGCCGTCGCCGCCGCCGGATGGTTCTGGTATCAGCATCAGGGCGCTGCGACGACGACCGCGGCACAGGCACCCGACAAGATTGCGACGGCGCCGCCGGCGCCGCCCGCCACACCGACACCCCCGGCGGTCGCGACCAAGTCGGTGCCGGGTTCACTGACGATCACCGCAGTCGGACTGGTCGACCCCAGCGACCCGCGGTACCAGGCCGACAAGTCGCTGATGCAGGGCGATCTGCGCGCGGATTCGAAGAGCCAGCTCGTCGAAAAGGCGATCGGACTCCTGGTCGACACGGGCTCGATCGCAAAAAACTACGATCTCCTGAAGACGCGGCTCCTGTCGAAAAGCGGCGACTACATCACGACGGTCGTCCGCGAAAGCCCGGCCGAAATGGGCAAGGACGGCCTCATGTCGATGACGACCGAGGCGGTGGTCAACGTGAAGGCCGTGCAGAAGTCGCTCAACCAGATGTCGCGCGACGAGCGCGTCGAATTCATCCGCGCCAGCGGCGACCCGAAGATCTCCGTCGCGATCACCGTGCGCGATGCCGATGTCGCCGACGCACCGCCGCAGTCCTCGCCCGTCGCCGAAAACCTGCTCAAGGAGCGGATCAAGGCGTTCGGCTTTCGCACCTGGTCCGAAGGCGGCGCCGGCCCGAACGACAAGGGCGCGGATTTCGCGGTGCTGGGCGAGGCCAAGATCAAGAAGCTTTCGCTGCAGCTCCAGGCGTCGGGCGTCACGGTCACCAAATACGCGCTGACGTCGTGGACGGTGAAGTGCATCGACCGCGAGACCGGCGAGGAGATCTACTTCAA
>Ga0265331_10000459_pt1 | contig 39270 bp, 28 predicted proteins | sample 41923metaG_FD_202088 | JGI IMG/M metagenome (GOLD analysis project Ga0265331, IMG submission 202088) | Rhizosphere microbial communities from Carex aquatilis grown in University of Washington, Seatle, WA, United States - 4-19-23 metaG | ecosystem: Host-associated > Plants > Roots > Rhizosphere... | reverse complement strand
TCGGCGAGCTGTTGGCCTGGCTCAGTAGCCAGGTCGGCCACCCAAATCTGGGCCGGTCCATAGCCGGTGTAGCCCTCGCCCTGATCCGGTTCGACCACGACGACATCGGACTCCGGCCCTTCGAGCGATGGTGGGTCGAAGCCGTCGTCGGCCACGAACGCCAACTTCCTTCCGTCGGGCGAAAAGGCCACCCTGCCGTAAAACGGGTCGTTGAACACGCGGCCATATGGCTTTTTGGGGCCGGCCAAGGGTACCGCCGTCCCTCCCTCGATGGGAATCAGCCATATGTCGGTGGCGGCGTCCGATTCGGGCGGAACTGAGGGAGTTTGCGTCCATCCCTCCGGTCGCGGACGCGTCGAGCGGACGGCGACCCAGCGGCCGTCGGGCGAGAAAACGGGCGAGCGCGCGTCGGGCTCGCCCTCTTCCAATGGACGGGGCGGCGTCCCCTTCTGCCCGCTGCGCCATAGCGACATTCGCTCTTGCTTAGAGTCTCGATCGACCCACTGCCTCACATACACCGCGTAACTTTCGTCCGGCGCAAGCGTGACCGATTGTGGTGCGTCGAAGAGATAGAGATCTTCGACTGACAAAGGGCGCTTCCCGCCGTGAACAGGTTCGGCGGCGGTCGCTACGGCGACCGATAAGATCAGCAGGCAAGAGGTGAACAAACGGAAATACATGGGCGGATTCCATCGGGGGCAGTTAAAGGCTATCTGAAAACCGCCGTATCGTCGCCTTTCGCTCCGCGAAAGTACACCCTTTCGTGGAGCGAAAGATGACGATGGCGCGGCAAGAGGAGTTTTCGGATGGCCTCTTTGCTTCGCGCGGCCGGGAGTGAGACGTTTGAGTGTCTGCTACCTGCTTGTAAAGATGCCATCGGCTTGTCCGATGGAGTCTCGCGTTGGCAGCTACGGACGACCGGCCCTCATTTCGCCTCTTTCCCCCCTAGTCGCCTGGCTCCCCGCTGCCTTCGGCAGCGGGGAGCCAGGCGACAAGATTCAAGGAAACGAGTGAGAGGGGCGACTCTCGTTGTAGCAGCCAACGTCACGGACCACCGGGCAAGCCGGTGGCATGAGAGTCAGAGCTTGGGCGCCACGAATGGCTTCAGCGGAACCGGCGGCTTGTAGGTGGGGTCGTAGAATTGCGGCACCAATTCGACCCCAAAGCCCCGCTGTATCTCCCATTGGGCGCGCGCGGCCCAGGGAGTGCCGGGATGGTAGCGAACGACTTCTTCGAACATCGCCTTCGAGCGCTGAATGTACGACCGCGTCGTCTCGCCCGTGATCGTCTCTTGGCGGGTGACGATCGCCCAGTGGCTCAGCGCCTTCTTCGGCTCGTTGGGCGGAGCGAGCTTGGGCTGTTTGATGAACTCCTGCAGGTAGGCGCCGTACTCATAAAGCCGCACCTTGTAGGCCAGGATCTGGGCGAACATCAGGTCGTAGTTGGCCTGCCAACGCGGCGAGGCGTCCTGGTCGCGCGCGCGGCGCATTTCTTCCATCCGCTTCTCGACCATGTCGAGGTACAGGAAATATTGTTTCGCCTTCTCCAACTCGATCAACACCTCGCGCGCGAACGCCGGACGATCGATCGAGAAGGTCATCCGCATGTTGATATACTTGCCCTGCTCCTCGTGGTAGGGGTTCAGGTCGTTGATCACCCGCCAGACGCCGCTACGCAGGGGCTTCGAATCGCGCTCGGCGGAATAGATTTCACGTGCGCGCAGGTCGGGCAGGTAGGGGCGCATCCTTTCGATTTCGTACTTTCGGTTGTCGCGATTGAAGAGCTGGCTTTCCGGGCTGGGGAGCATGAAGAAGATGCCGCCCGTCTCGCGGGCCAGCCGCACCTGGTCGTAGGGACCAAAGCCGCTGGGGTGCGCGTCTTGCCGGCGGCCAAAGCCGTCGGTCTGCAACTGCTCGACGAAGGGAGACTCCGGGCCCCGGTCAACCGCCACGAGGTAGGTGTTGCTGGCCATTCCACCCCCCTGGGCCGGCACCGTGACGGTCCACCACATGTGGGCGTAGGGATAGCCGAATACCGCCTCGCGCCCCAGCACGTAGACAGGGCAACGGTATTGCCTGGCCATGGCGATCGTTTCTTCAAGATTGGCCAGGTTCGACTTCTCGTCGCCACTTTCGTCGCTGACCAGGATCAGCGCGATCTGCCGCCGGCCACCAGTGGCGAAGCGACGATATTGCTGGATTGAATCATGCACCGCCTGGCACATCATCTCCAGCCCCGACTCGTCGACCGGCACAGACTCGATCGCGGCCTTGATCCTGTCGATGTCGCTGGTCGGGTCGCGCATGTTCTCCATCGGCGTTTTTCCGAAACTGGTGACGGCGGTAAGCAGGGCGTCCCCCTTGGCCGCCTCAGCCAGTCCCAACTCGGCATACACCTTGGCAATCCGCTCCCGAATCTCCTTCTGGTCGTCCTTCATCGAGAGCGACTGGTCGAAGCACCAGATCACCAGCACCTTGTTCTTGGACAGCATGTTCAGGATTTCCTGCGTGATGCGGTCCATGGCCTCTTGGTAATTGTCAACCACCGCCAAGGGCTCGCCCAAGGCCAGGTCGGAGACCTGTTCGTTGAGCGTTCCGCCGGGCATTTCGAAGCTGTCGAGCGTGACGGTGGCATTGACGGGTGGCCCTTCGCCCGACTCGGCCACGGTTTTGTCGAACGTCGGCTCACCCGGCCCGACCACACCTCCCGACTCGCCCCCTTGCCCAGCCTGTCCGACCTGCGACGACGCCGACGGAGAAGCGCTCACTAACGACAAGGCATCGGTGGCCGTGAGCCGTTCATCGAGCAACTGGTTGACCATGTCCTCGGCAGTTTCCGGAAGGGTGGCCACCAATTCGTTGGCCTGCGACTTGATGATCTGCGGCAGGAACCAGAGCCCCAACGCCACGATCAACGCCAGGTGAACGAACATCGAGCTGGTGACAGCCACACTCATCCGCAGAACCCGCGGCGGAAGCCCGAACTGAGCGGGCACGAACTTTTCACTTTCATCGGCCGTGTTCGGCTTCGGTGTCGCTTTTGCCTGACCCGTGTCGGCGCAAGGCGGCACGACCCCAGGCGCCGAGGTGTTGTTGACGGTGGGTGCGATTGTTTCGGGTTCGGCCAATGGAATCGCGGGGGGCGTGGCAGCTTCCACGACGCTGACTGCCGCCGGCCCTGGACGCGAGTCGCTAACCTCGGCGTCGATACGATCGGACACTTCGAGCGGCGGGCCAACCGAAAGCGGCACGACCGGCAACTTCATCTCTGTCACGGGCGGCGCGAGCGTGTCGGGCTTTGTCGGCCTGGGTGCCGGCACGGCGCCCGTTCGCCTGACCGGCGGCTCGATCGACGGAAGTGGCGCGGGCTTCGACTCCACCAGTGCCAACGGCACTCGAGTCGCCGATCCGTTTCCGTTCTTGATGTGTGGCCGCTCGGCGGAACGAGAAGGCTCTGGTCGCACAGGCGGCGCAGATGACGCGGTTGTTTCACGGGTTTGGTTTTTCGAAGCCGATGGGGGCGGCCCCTTACGCATTGGTTGTTGGCCGGGCAATTCCGCTGGGGCCACCGGAGCGGCGGAAGGAGCCGCAGGTAGCACGGAAGCGGCGGCCAGGCGAGCCGACCCAGGGGTACCCGCGAAGTGGGTCGGCGGGTGCCCCGGCGTAAGCCCCCCGGTGACTCTGGATAAATCAACCGTGGCGGGGGATGGTACTGCATTGACCGTCGTTTGCACGGCAGCGACATCCTGGCGAGCCGACCCAGGGGTACCCGCGAAGTGGGTCGGCGGGTGCCCCGGCGTTAGCCCCTCGGTGATTGGCGCCGCGGTAATTGGAGCCACGGTGCTGGCCGAAGGCTGCGCGGGACGTAGCCTGGCCTCCAACTCCAAAGCCCTTGCCTGGAGCCGGGCAGCGGCGGCCTTGGCCAACGCCGCCTGGGCCTCCGCGTCGGCGACCTCGGCTTGTAGCCGTGCAAGCTCCGCCAGTTGGACCAGATCGTCCTGGGGGGGCTGCTGGTTACTCACGGCACGCACCTCCGCCGCTTGGGCGTGGGTCGGTAAAACACCAACCCTGCTGTCCAGCATACCGCCCGGCGGGTGGTGGAGCAATGACGGTTGGAATTCCCATGAATTCCGCTTCTCGTGGCGCAGGTTTCCAACCAGCGATTCTGCTTATGGACCGAGGCTGGCCAGGAACTCGCTCATCTCGCCGGCCGCGTGGGCGTCGCCCTGCCGACGCGCCTGCTCGATGCCGTCGCGTAGGACGGTGCGGGCGTCATCCGCCCGCCCAAGTTGAGCGAATTGCTGCCCCGCCATAAAGAAGGCTGGAACGTAAGGCGGATCGTCAGCCATCAGGCCACGGTACTGTTCGAGGCTGCGTTCATGTTCGCCCTCCTTGGCCAGTTCCATGGCCAGGCTGTACCGCAGGAACGTGTCGCGCGGATCGCTGGCGAGCATGGCTTCGATTCGTTGGCGGCGTGAAGGAGCGGTCATGGTACTTATTGTGGCCCAGGATTCACCCAACCGCAAGCGCGGCGGGCCGCGCTGCGCCCGGCGATCGAGAAAAAACCAACAAAACTCGCCGGCTGCCGGATAGATAATCGCCAGAAGGTCGTTGTGAACCGATCCATCAACTTGCCCGGCTCGGATGGCGATTGTACCATCACGCCTACGTCGCCGAATGCTTGATAGGGCCGAATTCCTTGTGCGAAGGCAACAACCCATGAAATGTCGACTGACTCCTTGGCTGTTGACCGCGGTGCTCGTGAGCACAACCGCCACGGTTACCGCCGACGAGGTCGACGAGGCCTTGGCTGCGATTAGGCAAGTTGGACCTCAAGCAGTCGGTTCGGTCGCGGCGCGCCAGGCCCACGATCGTTTGGCTCGATGTGGAACTGAAGTCATTCCCAAATTGTTGGCGGCGATGGACACCACAAATGTCGTCGCCGCCAATTGGTGCCGCAGCGCGTATGAAATCGTCGTCGAACGCGAGCGGACGAAGTCGCATCCTTCATTTCCGCTCGCCGAATTGCGAGAGTTCGTCGCCGACCCCGCGCGTCAAGGGCGCGTCCGCCGGTTGGCGCTCAAATTAGTCGACACCCTGGAACCTGAGTTCAAGGCCAAACAAATCGCTCAGATGCTCGACGATCCCGAGTTCCGCGCTGACGCGGTGCAGGCGGCGTTTGACGCCGGAGCCAAGGCCGAAGCGGCAGGCGACCGCGAGTTGGCCGTGGTCGAGTTCCGCAAGGCGTTCGAGCACTCGCGCGCTGTGGACCAGGTGTCGCAATCGGCCGCCAGGCTGGCGGCGCTGGGCGAGGCCGCCGATATTGTCGCGCACCTCGGTTTCGTGGTCGATTGGTACCTGATCGGTCCGTTTGACGCTCCCGAATACAGTGGTTTCGCCCAGAAATTCCCGCCGGAGGAAAACGTCGATCTCAAGGCCGAGTTCGCAGGGCAGGGCGACCGCACGATCGGCTGGCAGCGGCACCACACGACCGACTCTTTCGGCCAATTGAACCTGATGACGGACATCGCAGCGGTCAAGGAAGCGGTCGGTTACGCCTACAGCGAACTGGTCGCGTCCGACGAGCTCGACGCCGAGCTGCGCTGCGGCGCCGACGACAACTGTACTGTCTGGCTCAACGGCCGGCGCGTGTTGGCGCGCGAGCAATGGCTTAACGGCACGCGACTCGACCGTTTCGTCGTGCCCGTTCGGCTGCGCAAGGGTAACAACCGGCTATTGGTCAAGATTTGCCAGGGGCCGCAACACAAAGACCCCGACGTACCGAACAACTGGTCGCTGCAATTGCGGTTGTGCGACGCAACCGGTGTCGGACTGGGGCTGGTATCGGGGCTTCCACCGGAAAGCGATCAGAAACAATGACCAAGAACGTTGCAATCGTTGCGACCATCGCCGCCTTGGCGGCCGGGCCGCTGGCCGCCGAAAACTGGCCGGCCTGGCGAGGGCCAAACACCTCGGGCGTGAGCAGTGAGACGGGGTTGCCCGAATCCTGGTCGCAAACGCAAGGCGTGTTGTGGAAGGCGGACCTGCCAGGCGCGGGCATTTCGAACCCGATCGTCTGGGACGAGCATGTGTTCGTGACCTGTTCCGATGGTCCCAAACAGGACGAGCTACACCTGATCTGCCTGGCGCGTGACGACGGGCGGGAGCGGTGGCACTTGCGGTTATGGGGCAGCGCGCCAACGCTCTACCATCCGACCAAGAGCAGCATGGCCAGCCCATCGCCCGTTACCGACGGCCGCCATGTATTCGCCTTCTTCGGCACCGGCGACGTGGTGTGCGTCGACTTCGAGGGCGGGCTGATTTGGCAACGCTCGTTGGCTTCGGAGTATGGCGCGTTCGAGAACCGCTTTGCCGCATCGAGCTCGCCCTTGCTTTATCGCGACCTGCTGCTCTTGCAGTGCGATCATTACGGTGCGTCGTACTTGCTGGCGATCGACAAAGCGACCGGCGCTGATCGCTGGAAAACCGATCGTCCCGACGCCTGGCTCTCGTGGTCGAGTCCCCAATTGGCCCCCACGAGCGATGGCGAATTGCACGAATTATTGGTCTGCGGCTCGCACAGGCTCGACGCGTTCGATCCGCTCACCGGCGAAAAGCTATGGACCGTGCGGGGGTTGGCCCGCGAATGCGTTCCCACGCCTTTGTTCGCCGAAGGGCTGATCTACGCCACCAGCGGACCCAACGGACTGACGTTCTGCGTGCGGCCCGGTGGGCGCGGCGACGTGACCGACACGCACGTCGTTTGGACCAGCCCCCAAGGTGTACCGTTCGTCCCTTCGGCGATCCTCGTAGGCGATTACTATTACCTGGTCGACGACAAGGGAATCGGCACCTGCCTCGACGCCCGCACCGGCCAGCGGGTCTGGCGCAAACGGTTCGGCGGCGCCTTCACCGCTTCGCCCGTGGCGGGCGACGGCAAGCTATATTTCTGCGACGAGGAGGGGGGCACCCTGGTAATCGCCTCGGGAACGAAGAACTACCGCGAACTCGCCCGCAACCAGCTCGACGAGCCGATCTACGCTTCGCCCGCCATTTCCCAAGGGCGGCTGTTTCTGCGGACGGCCGGGCACCTGGTTTGCGTCGGCGCAGAGCGGTAAGGCGCACACTCCAACAGACTTTTACACAGGTTTTACATTCCTAAGACCGCCCAATGACACGTCCCAAGCAATAAATGCCTAGAATCTCAAGTGAACTGGCAAGGCTTCATCATACTACGGGAGGCGATCGCGTGGCGACTGACTTGGAGGGAGTGGATTGTGTCGCGGGACCCGCGGGCGTAACCACGTTGGCGCCGGAAGCCGATTGCGAAATGGCGGCCGATGGGAATTCGGCGGCCGATTTCATTTCGACGGCAAGCGCGGCCGACGGGGTCGAACCGTCGCGTCATTCAGCCGATCCCGAAAACAGAACAATCGATCCCGAAGACCGAGACCCTTGGTCGAGGGGCATCGATTGGCCGGTTGCGATCTGGATCGCCACGGTCCACCTGGGGCTCGTGTTCGCTCCGTTCTACTTTACCTGGAAAGCGGTCGCGGTGATGGCCGTGTTGCACTGGTTCACGGGCGGCATCGGGGTCTGCCTCGGCTATCATCGCCAATTGACCCACGGCAGCTTTTCGACCTACCGCCCGGTCCGCTGGCTTCTAGCGTTGGCGGGTGGGCTATCGGGAGAAGGTTCGGCGCTGAAGTGGGTGGCCAACCACCGCAAGCACCACGTGTTCAGCGATCAGGAGGGCGACCCACACTCGCCTCGCGACGGTGGTCTATGGAGCCACATGCTCTGGTTCGTCCCCAAATTCAGCCAGAAGTACAACGACGATCTGCATTGGCGCTTCGCCCCCGACCTGGCCAAAGACCGCGGCATGCGGTTCCTCGACGTCATGTTTCTCCCCTCTCATTTCTTGTTGGGCGGCCTGCTCTACGCTGTGGGGTATTTCGGCTGGGATGCCTATACCGGCGCGTCATTCGTCGCATGGGGCATGTTCGTCAGGTTGGTCGGCGTGCTGCATGTAACCTGGTTCGTCAACTCCGCCAGCCACATTTGGGGCTACCGCAACTACGAAACCAGCGACGACAGCCGCAACCTGTGGTGGGTCGGGTTATTGGCCTATGGCGAGGGTTGGCACAACAACCACCACGCCTTCCAGCGCATGGCCCGGCACGGGCACAAATGGTGGGAGTTCGACATCACCTACTTGACGATCGTCCTGATGGAGAAACTGGGCCTCGCTTGGGATGTCGTCCACGACGTGCCTGCTCGTCGGAAGGCGATGAAGTCGTAGCCCATCACTTCCGCCGGTCGAGGTGGCCCGATTTGTTGATCGCCCGCAAGAGCCGCAGGCCGAGCAGAATGCTGATCGTGCAGCCGGTCACGCCCAACACCGAGAGCTTTTCGACCACGGGGGGCCAGGGAATGAAAGGTTCGACTTTCTGGCTCACCAGTAACGCCGAACCGAGAAACAACGCGCTGGCCAGCATACCCAGGACCAGGCGGTTGACCGATGGTTCCAGCCCGCGGTGATCGAGGTGAACGTCGAACCGGCCCGACTGCACTTGCTGTAAGATGTCGACCAGTCCTCGCGGCAAGACCTCGACGAGGTAATCCAGTTCCGACAAGAGCCGGCGCAGCTTGCGCGCCTGCCGGCCTGGCGAGAACCGCCGCCAGATCATCCTACTCTGGAACGGCTGCATGACCTCGATCAGGCTGAAGCGTGGGCTGAGCAGCCGGCTGGTGCCTTCGAGCATGATCAGCACTTTGATCAGCATCGCCAACCGCGCGGGAAGCAGGATATGGTAGCGGCGAATCATTTCCATCAGCTCGTTCAGGGCGCCGCCCAGGTCGAAATCGTCGAGCCGCAGGTTTCCATAATGGGCCACGAAATCGGTCACGTCGAGCCCCAGCGCCGCCTGGTCGAGCTGTTGCGGTACGGTGCCGACGCGGGTGATGAGCGATGTCAGATGCACCGCATCGCGGTGCGATAGCGCGGCGAGCATTTCCTCGATCGTTTCGCGAAGTTGCTCGTCGATCCGACCCACCATGCCAAAGTCCAAGAGTCCGATCACGTTGCCGGGCAACAGCACGACGTTGCCGGGGTGCGGGTCGGCGTGATAAAAACCGTGGGTGAACATCATCGTCAAGTAGAGTTCGGCGCCGCGCCGCGCGACTTCCTCGAGGTCGAAACCGGCTTCGGCCAGCAAGGCGGGCTCGGAAAGTCGAACCCCTTCGACGTATTCCATCGTCAACACACGGCTGGTGGAAAAGTCGGGATAGACCCGAGGAATGTGTACCGTGGGGTCGTCGGCGAAGTCGTGGGCGAATTGCTGCATGTGCCGTTCTTCACGGCCGAAGTCAAGCTCGCGGCGCAGGATCCGCTGAAACTCGGCCACCGTCGCGCGCGGGCGGAAATTCGCGAACTCCGGAATCATCTCAGCCAACTGCGCCAGGCCCACCAGGATATCGAGGTCGACTCGCACCTTGTCTTCGATCCCCGCGTGCAGTACCTTGACGACGACTTTTTCGCCCGACTTCAACGCCGCCCGGTGAACCTGGCCTATCGAAGCCGAGGCCAACGGACGGTCGTCGAATTCGTCGAACAGGTCCTCGATCGGCTGGCCCAGTTCGGTTTCGATCGTGGCCCGGACCGTCGCGGCGGGGTCGGCGCGGACCTCGGTTTGCAAATGTTGCAATTCGGCGGCCAGTTCCGTCCCCACCAGGTCGGGTCGGGTGCTGAGGATTTGCCCCAGCTTGATGAACGTCGGCCCCAGCTCGGTCAGTGCCAGCCGGACGCGGGTTTCGGGACGGTGGCGGGCGAGAATTTCACCATCGGGATCCTTGAATAAACCCTTGGCGAATTCCAGGTCGAGCCGGCTGACCCAATCGGCCAACCCGTACTTGCTCAAAACGGAGAGAATCTCGCGCCAGCGGTTGACGTTGCGATAGACCTGCGGGATCGAGGTGATTCTCATGGAACAACCGCTTCAATCGCCAAAATCCGAACCACGCCCGCTCGCCAAGTTGCGGCCACGCCAACCCAAGCCTAGACTATCCTAATCCACTCCGGCCGAGTAGACGTGCATGAAGCGAAACCTACTTTTCAATCTGATGCAGTTCTTTGCTGTCGCGGCGATTGGTGGCGCCGTGACGCTTTTGGTGGCGGAGAAGCTTGGCTATCCAAAGTCGCACGGGACGACCGCTACCTCCGAGAGCACGGCATCGGGGCAGACGGGTTCGGCGTCGGAAGAAAAGGTCAAGGTTACGGCGGCGGGCCGCATCCGTCCGAAAGGAGGCGTGATCAGTGTCAGCGGTGTGCCGGGCGATCGATTATTGATGCTTTGCGACAATGCCAAGGAAGGCACGCATGTCAATAAAGACGACCAACTGGCAGTGCTCGAAAGCAGTTCCCTGCGTAAAGCCGAGCTCGATCTCGCCGAAACCCAATTACGCGAGGCCAAGGCGAGAGAGGCCGCCGAGGAGAACTACGCCGCAGCGCTGCTGGATGAGGCCGACATGGCCGAGGAGCAGGTCGAATTGGAAAAGAACGATCTGGTAGCGCAGCGACAGAAGATCGCTGCGCTCGCGGCGCATCAAAAGTCGGCCACGGACGACCTGAATCGGCTGCAACAGCTTCGCGACGGCGACGACGGCGAGATCGTCGCCCAGCAAACCTTAGAGCACCAGGCGCTACTCGCCGCTAAGGCCGAAAGTGAACTTGCCGCGGCCAACGCCCAATTGAAGAAGCTTAACGAATCAATCGAGTTGGGAATCAAGCAGGCCCGAGCCAAACGAGCCACGGCGGAGGCGAGTAAGTTGAGAGTGCCAAGCATCGTGCAACTCGACTCGCTGGAGCAGAACGTCAAACTGGCTCAAAAGCGCGTCGACATGACGAATGTCTATGCCCCCTCGGACGGGACGATTCTCAAGGTCTTTCTCAGCCCGGGTGAAACGCTAGCCCAGCAACCCATCCTGCAGATGGCCAACACGAGCCAGATGGTGGTCGTCGCGGAAATCTCCGAGGAAGACGCGCAATTCGTCGAAAAAGGAGACAAGGTAAGGATCGAGAACAAGGCCCTCGAAGTTCCTCGCCTGCACGGCACCGTCGACCATGTTGGGACGATCGTCGCCCGTAATCCGGTGGCCCCCTCGTCGCCCACGGCGCCGGCGGACAAGCACGTGGTCGAGGCAATCATCAATCTTGAAACGACGGATGACGTCATGGAAGCCGCCCGCTTGATCGAGCTGGAAGTTACCGTCAAAATCCTCGGCGAAAGGGAAACGGCTTCCGGCGCAAACGCATCGCCATCCCCAGCCGCGCCTGCCGGAAGCCGATGACACGGACTACGGTCCGCTCAATGAGCCAATGAAGACTCCGCTCGCCTGGCTCAATTTGTTGCACGACAAAACCCGCGCCCTCGTAGCCATGGCGGGCGTGGCCTTCGCCGTGGTCCTGGTGCTGATGCAACTCGGGTTCTACGAGTCCGCGGTGCGGACCGCCACTCAAATCTACGATCGATTGGACTTCGATATCGTGATGGTTTCGAAGAGGTACCTTTACTTGTCGAAGGCCGGCACGTTTCCTCGGCGGCGTTTGATCCAGACCCTGGCGGACCAGGAAGTCGATTCCGTCAAACCACTCTACCTGGGCTTCAACCTTTGGCTCAACGCGAAAAAAGACGAACGAAGCGACAAATCGTCGAGCCAAACTCGGCGCCTGATTTTCGTGATCGGCCAGGACCTCAACGACGACGTTTTCAAGACCAAAGAGATGCTCGCGAAGACGAAAGGCGCGTTGCCGCATTGGTTCACGCGCAGCGACGACGATCTTGAGGACGTGCATGGTAAAATGCGGCTCTTGCAGCCGCCGGGCAAAGCGCTGATGGATATCCGTTCCCGTGAACAATTTGGCGATTGGGAAGACAATGACGAATTGGAGATTGGAGGCCGGCATATCCAAATTGCGGGCAAGTTCGAGATGGGCACCGGTTTCGGCGCCGATGGCGATGTCATCGTCAGCAGCCAAACGTTTCGCCGGGTTTTTCCCTACCGTTCGCTCGAAGAGATCAGTCTGGGTTTGATCAAGCTGAAATCGAGCGACAAGGTGGAAGAGGTCGCAAGGCGGTTGAGAGAGGAACTAAGGCTTACCGAGAACGAACCAAACTCGACGGTTCAATCCGTCGACTTGCGCAGGCTTCCCACTGACGGTGTCGCAATCTACACTCGCGCCGAAATCGGAGAGATCGATCGAAAACATTGGATCGAAGCGACCTCGGTAGGGGTCATTTTCAAACTTGGGGTCGCGGTGGGGTTCATCGTCGGCACGGCCATTGTCTACCAGGTTTTGTCGAGCGATATCACCAACCATCTTCGTGAATATGCCACGCTGAAGGCCATGGGTTATGGCCGCGGCTACCTGGCATTCGTGGTCTTGCAGCAGGCTTGGATTCTGGCCCTGGTTGGCTTCGTGCCAGGATGGATTCTCTCCTGGGGGCTCTACGCCCTGACTAGTAGTATCGCCAACGTACTCATGATACTCACGTGGCAACTGTCGTTGCGGGTCTGGGCGATGACGTTCGCCATGTGCTCGCTGTCTGGCCTTGCCGCGCTGCGGAAAGTGACCACGGCCGACCCGGCAGATTTGTTCTGAAGCGGACTGTATGCGCACCCCACTCGCGTGGAAGAACCTGACACACAACTGGCGCCGCCTGTTCCTGGCGCTGGGCGGAATCGGCTTTGCCGTTTTGCTGATGTGCATGCAGCTTGGCTTTCAGGACGCTCTATTCAAGAGCACCGTGGCGCTGGTTCACCGCTTCAAGGCCGACTTGATCGTCAGCAGCGTCGCCAAATACACGATCGTCGTCCGCGAACCTTTCAAGCGGCAACGGCTGTTCCAGGCGCTGGCCTGTGACGAAGTGGCCTCGGCGTCGCCGTTTTATATCGAGACGCAACTCGCCCTGGTCACGAACGAACATACGCGCAAAGGATTGCCGATCCGTGTGCTTGCTTTCAACCCCGATGACAGCGTTCTGACTTTGCCGGAACTGGCGGAATTTCGCGACGAGCTGCGTTTGCCCTTCAAAGCACTGTACGACGTGAATTCGAAGCCCAACTACGGCGCTGAAATAGGCAAGCTGCTCAAATTGGCAGACGGAGTCGTCGACCTCGTGGGTGGCTTCAAGTTGGGCACCGATTTCGCGAACGACGGCAACCTGATCGTCAGCGAATCGACTTACCTCGCGCTGTTTCCCCAACGCGCGAGCGGCGAGGACGGTCTCGACGACGTCGACGTGGGCTTGATCAAGCTCAAAAAGCCGAACCCGAGCCCGGCTGATGTGATCAATGCCCAAGAAAAGTTGGTACGTCTTCTGCCCAAGGACGATGTGAAGGTCCAGACCAAAATGGAATTCGAGAAACAGGAACACGATTTTTGGGCCACCGCCACACCGATTGGATTCATCTTCAAGCTCGGCACGTTGATGGGTTTCGTCGTGGGAATGGTGATCTGTTATCAGATTCTCTACGCCGACATTGCGGATCATCTGCCAGAATTCGCGACTCTCAAGGCCATGGGTTATCCTAACCGTTACTTTATCGGCGTGGTCTTGCAAGAGGCGGTCTTGCTCTCGTTCATGGGTTTTCCCCTCGGCTTCGTCTCTGCTGAGGTGGTTTGCCTGTTGGTCGCGCATGCAACGAAGTTGGGAGTCACCGTGATCGACCCCTGGATCGTCGCCAAGGTGCTGGGTTTGAGTCTGGTGATGTGTGTTGCGAGCGGCTCTCTGACGATACGCAAGGTGATGTCGGCCGACCCAGCGGAGTTATTCACATGAGGCGCAATGGAGCAAAGTCTCAACCGCTTACTCAGCCTTCAGCGACTCGCGAACATCCCAGCCTGCGCGGACCCGACGCTGATCGGCAGCTCGCGGTTCGAATCCGGGGCCTGAACCACGACTTCGGTAGTGGTGAGCTGCGAAAACGGGTCTTGTTCGACAACACGCTTGACCTGACTCGCGGCGAAATCGTGATCATGACCGGCCCATCGGGTTCCGGTAAGACGACGCTACTCACGCTGATCGGCGCCTTGCGCACCGTGCAGGAGGGGAGCTTGCAGGTGCTCGGCCGAAGTCTCGAAGGCTTGAATCCCCAGCAGTTGGTCGAAGTCCGACGCAACGTCGGGTTCATCTTTCAGGCCCACAACCTGTTCGAGTCGTTGACGGCCTTTCAGAACGTCTGCATGGCCATGGAGCTGAAGGACGTTCCCAGGCAGGAGATGAAGTCGCGCGCCGAGGAATTGCTCACGAAGCTCGGCCTCGGACACCGTATCCACCATAAGCCCGAGCAGCTTTCCGGCGGGCAGAAGCAACGGGTGGCCATCGCCCGCGCGCTGATCAACCGCCCCGCGTTGATTCTGGCTGACGAACCGACCGCGGCTCTGGACCCGCAATCCGGGCGGATCGTCGTCGAGTTGCTACGGAATTTCGCGAAGCAGGAGCAGGCCACGATTCTGATCGTGACGCACGACAACCGGATTCTCGACGTGGCCGACCGAATTGTGAACATGGTTGACGGACGAGTGATTTCCGACGTGCTCGTGGCTGAGTCGGCGGCAATCAGCGAGTTCCTGAGAAGTTGCCCGCTGTTCAGCAGCTTTTCGGCCCAGAAGTTTACGGAGCTGGCCGACAAGATGGCCTTCGAACGACACGCCGCGGGGACCGACGTCGTGCGTCAAGGGGCCGTAGGGGATAAGTTCTACATTATACGTAGCGGGACCGCGGACGTTTTGGTGGCTGATGCCGCGGGCCAACGGCACGTGGCCTCGCTGGACCGTGGAAAATTCTTCGGTGAAGCGGCCCTGATCATGGGTGAACCCCGCAACGCCACGGTGCGCGCCGCCTCCGAGCTGGAGCTTTACGTGCTCGGCAAGGACGATTTCAAGAGCGTGCTCGAATCCAGCGCGGAGTTCAAGGAAGAATTGAGGAAGGTGCTGTTCGAACGGCAGTGACCCAGCGGAGTCGTTCCTCAGGAGACCCATTTCGTGCCGAGTTTGACCGTCGAGAACTACGTAAAGGCGATCTTCCAGATTTGCTACGCCCAGGCGGGTAAGCCGGCGGCGACGGGCCAGGTCGCCGCGGCGCTCAACGTGTCGCCCGGTACCGTAACGAGCATGCTCAAGACGCTCAGCGAGGGAGGCCTGGCGACCTACGCGCCTTACGAAGGCGTGCGACTGACCACGGCCGGCAACGCGCTGGCGCTGCGCGTACTGCGGCGGCATCGGCTGATCGAGTTGTTTTTGGTCAAGACGCTGGCACTCAACTGGGACGAAGTCCACGAAGAAGCCGAGCACATGGAACATGCGGTCAGCGACCGGCTGATCGACCGCATCGACGCCTTCCTGGCCTTCCCCCAGGTAGATCCCCATGGCGACCCAATCCCTCGCGCCGACGGCTCGCTCGAAACCGAGGAGAGCCGCTCGCTCGCCGAGTGCCAGGTGGGCGACAGCTTTCGCCTGGTCCGCGTCGTCGACCAGTCGCCCGAATTCCTGAGGTACCTGACCGAAGCGGGATTGCCCTTGGGCGCTCAGGGCAAGGTCGTCGCCAGCCGCGCCGAGGCGGGTACGGTCACCATCGCCATCGCTGGACAGGAAACGACTCTAGGCCGTCCCGCGGCGGAAAAGCTGTTGGTGACCGAGAATTGACGGCTTGCCTCCCGCCGCGTACAACTTACACCTTCGAACGCGCCGACGCGGGGCCGATGAGAGGCCCCCGCAATGGGGACCTGTGAACCTGGTCAGGGGAGAAATCCAGCAGCCATAAGCAGTCAGCCCTTTGTGCGGTGGGTCTCTCATCGGCAGCCGCTTCCGGCGCCACGTCACGGTCGGAAGCCCACTCATGTCCGAACCCAGCACCCAGAGCACCTTTCCCGTCGCCTCGCAAGCGCCTCAGCGGCCCGGGGAATACGTCGTCGTGGCGCGGCGTTATCGGCCGCAAACCTTTGCCGAGTTGGTCGGCCAGGAACACGTGGCGCAGGCGTTGGAAGGGGCGATCAACTCACAGCGCGTTGGACACGCATATCTATTCACCGGCGCCCGCGGTGTCGGGAAGACGTCCGCGGCGCGGATCCTCGCCAAAGCGCTGAATTGCGTCCATGGTCCGACCCCCACACCATGCAACCAGTGCGATATCTGCCAGGCGATCAGCGCCGGCAACGACGTTGACGTGCTGGAAATCGACGGTGCAAGCAACCGCGGTATCGACGAGATGCGCGAGCTGCGGCAAAACGTCAGCGTGCGTCCCAGCCGGGCCCGCTTCAAAATCTACATCATCGACGAAGTCCACATGCTCACGAAAGAGGCCTTCAATGCCTTGTTGAAGACACTCGAAGAGCCGCCCGAGCACGTGAAATTCATCTTCTGCACCACCGAGCCGGAAAAAATCCCGTCGACGATTCTTTCTCGCTGCCAGCCGTTCCCATTTGCCGGGATCAAGCTCCCGTCGATCGCCGAGCGGTTGCGGCAAATCGTCGAGGCCGAAGGGGTCGAGGCCGAGCCGGCGGCGTTGGACGCGCTGGCCCGCCGCGCTGCAGGCTCGATGCGGGACAGCCAGTCGCTCCTGGAGCAGTTGCTCTCTTTCAGCGGCCAACGAATCACGCTCGCCGATGTCCAGGCGATGCTGGGGACCGCCGGAGAAAAGCGATTGAGTTTGTTGGCAGGCCACCTCGTCGAGCGTAACGCGGTCGCCGCCTTGTCGGAACTCGATTCAGCGCTGGCGGAAGGGGTCGATATTGGGCCGCTGCTCGACCAGTTGTTGGGTTACTTCCGCGACCTGATGGTGGCTGCCGTCGGGTGCCCGGCTTCGTCACTGATTTACGCATCGCCGAGCGAACACCAGGCCGTGCTGGCCATGGGCCGCAAGCTGGGGCTGGAGACGGTGCTTGCGAGCATGCAAATTCTCGAGCAGTCAATTGCCCGTCTGCGTTACAGCAGTCACGGCCGTATTCTGGCCGAGTTAGCTGTGGTCCGAATCTGCAAACTGGCCGATCTGGATCAACTTGCCGGGTTGGTGAGCCAACTTCGCGATACGTTGTCGACCGCGCCCGGGGCTGCCGTACCCAAGGCCGCTGTTGGCAAGTCAGCGGCCGGCGCCGACACTTCAGTGCCGGCAAAAAAAAAATTCGATAGCCCCGTAGATTTGAAGTCTGGAGGGATCGCTCCTTCATCAGAAACGGCGCAAAGAATGCCGTTGACATCCGAAAGCGTGAACCAGGTATGGGGCCAAGTCCTTACGCAGCTTTCGGATATGTTCGCCGACTCTCTGCGGCACAACCACAGCGTAGCAATTTCCGCGCCAAATCGGCTGGCCGTTGCCTTCCCAGCGCGGTATACTTCCTGCAAGACGTTCTGTGAGCGGGCAGAGCAAGTCACAAAGCTGGAAAAGGCCCTGGAAGCGGTTTGCGGCCAAAAGGTGCGTGTCGAGTTCACCGTGATCGACGGTGGGCCGGGCGAGGGTGGGCCGAACGGCGGTTCAACTGCCATGTCGGCGAAGGCGAAGTTGCCGACCGCTCGTGATCGATTGAACGAGAAGGCGGAACACCCCTTGGTGCGACGGGCGATTGAGCTGTTCGAAGCCCGGCCGGTTCGAGTGGAAGGGCCCGAAACATAACCCCCCGTCAGGCTGGAGCGCAACGTGTTGGGTGCATTGGGAAACTTGGGTTCGTTGATCAAGCAGGCCAAACAGCTTGAAGGCAAGTTGGCCGGAATGACAGACGATTTACGCGGCCGTCGGGCGAACGGCGCGGCCGGCGGTGGGCTTGTAGAGGTAGAGGTCAATGGGCTAGAGGAAGTCTTGCGGTGCCGGATCGATCCTGGCCTGTTCGCACAGGGCGATCGAGAGTTGATTGAAGATTTGGTTTGTGCCGCGGTCAACCAGGCTTTGGAGAAGGCGAAGCAGTTTCACGCCGAGGCGATGCGATCCGTGGCCGGCGGGATGTCATTGCCTGGGCTCGACGAGGCGTTGGCGAAACTCACCGGCGGCGGCCCGCCCTCAGGTGGCCCCACCGCGGCGGAATAAAACGGCGGATTGACGCGGGTGGAGTATCGGGAACTGGCGGTGGGTGAGAGAGCCTGCCGCTAGCCACAGGAGCCCCCAAGCAGTGGCCCTGCTCACGGAATCGGTGACGCGATTGGTGGAGGAATTCGCCAGGTTGCCCGGCATCGGCAAGAAGTCGGCCGAGCGGCTGACGTACCATATTTTGCGCATTCACAAGACGGAGGCGCTGGCCCTGGCCGATGCGATCCGTGATGTGAAGGAAAACGTGCGCTATTGCAAAGTTTGCTTTAACTTGGCGGAAGGTGAGGAATGTGCGATCTGCCGCGATCCGAAACGCGACCGTGGACTGTTGTGCGTGGTCGAGCAACCGCGCGACTTGATGGCGTTGGAGCAGGCCGGCACTTACAAAGGGCTATACCATGTGCTCCTTGGGCGGATCGCGCCCTTGGAAGGAATCGGGCCCGACCAGCTTTCGATCGACGCTCTGCTGACCCGCGTTCGCGGTGGGAGCTTTCGCGAGGTGATCATGGGGACCAATCCGACGCTGGAAGGCGACGGCACGGCGCTGTTCATTGCCAATCAGTTACAGGACGAGTTGGCCGCTGGTGAAGAACCTGTCGCGATCACGCGGCTTGCGCGGGGCATCACCACCGGCAGCGTGCTGGAGTTCGCCAACAAGGAAATCCTGGCCGACGCTCTGGCGGGCCGCCAGAAATTCTGACCATTGACCACTGACAAGTGACCAAACCATGCGTCTCTCATTCGGACAAGAACTGAAGCAGCTTCAGCAGCAGAAGCTGGCGCCGCGGATGATCCAGTCGATGGAGATCCTGCAGTTGCCGATGCTGGCGCTGGAAGAGCGCATCGAACAGGAGATTCAGGAGAACCCCTGCCTGGAAAAGGCGGAAAGCGATCCGGACCTGCCCGACGAGGAGGTCGAACACGAAAACCCCGACGCGCCGACGGCCGAAGAAAAGGAGCTGGTTCTCGATGGGACGAAGGACAGCGCCGACGACTTCGAACGCTTGATGAACCTCGACGAGGATTGGCCTGACGCTTTCGAGGATCGTCCGCGCATGTCGAGCAGCCGGCTGGCTGAGGAGGGGGACCGTAAGCATGATGCCATGGCCAACATGGTCTCGCGCCCGCAGTCGCTGCAAGATTACCTGCGCGACCAGCTCGGTTGGTTCGACCTCGACGAAGCCACGCGGCAAATGGCCGAACGCATCATTTACAGCCTCGACGCCAATGGTTACTTGCCGGGCCGTTTGGAGGATCTGATCGACGCCACGACCGGCGCCGACGGGCTCGCGCTTGCCCGGCGGGCTTTGGCCGTCGTGCAAAAGCTCGATCCGGCGGGCGTGGGCGCGCGCGATGCGAAGGAGTGCCTGCTGCTGCAACTCATGCCCGGCATGCACTGCTACGAACAGTTGCGAACGCTGATTTCAAGCCACCTCGAAGACCTGGAACACAACCGCTTGCCGGTGATCGAGCGCAAGACCGGTTATTCGATGGATTTGATCCAGGAAACTCTGGGGGAGTTGCGAAAGCTGAACCCTCATCCCGGCGCCATGTTCGGCGACGTCCACGCTCCCACGGTCACGCCCGACGTGTTCCTGGAAATGAACGACGATGGGAAGTACAAGGTGGTGCTCGAAGACGGCCGCACGCCAACCCTGTTCATCAGCCCCTACTACCGCAAGCTGCTGATGCAAGGCAACGCGACCGACGCGGAAAAGGAATGGATCAAGCGCAAGATCAACTCGGCCCAGTGGCTGATCGAATCGATCGAGCAGCGGCGCAACACGCTGACCCGCGTGGCGCAGGCGATTGTCGACCACCAGACCGAGTTTTTGAGCCGGGGCCCGGAATATATCGAACCCTTGAAAATGCAGCAGATCGCCGACAAGGTCGGGGTGCATGTGACGACGGTCAGCCGCGCGGTGGACGACAAATGGATTCAGACTCCCCGCGGGATTTTCCCCCTCAAGCGCTTCTTCGGCGGCGGTACGAAAAGCGCCGACGGCGAAGAGGTGGCCTGGGACGCGGTGCGGTTGAAGCTGCAAGAGATCATCGATCACGAGGACAAGCAATCACCGTACAGCGACGACGAGCTGGTCCACCAGCTTGACAAGCACGGACTGACCGTCGCCCGGCGGACGGTGACCAAGTACCGCAAGGCGATGGACATTCCCAGTTCGCGTCAGCGGCGCGACTGGACGTTGGGCGAAGGAAAGAAGCCGCCGGAAGCCGCATCGTAAAGGCGAATCGATAGGTCAATAAACGATGGCTTGTCGTTTGACCTCCGAATTACTCGATCGGCCACTGCCATCCCGACGTGAAGCCGCCGTCCACGTAGATGATCTGCCCGGTGAGAAATGCCGCGGCGGGCGAAGCAAGAAAAATGGCGGCGCCGATCATGTCGTCGGGCCGGCCCATGCGGCGCAGCGGTGTGTTGGCAAGCCCCCACTTGCGCATCCGTTCTTGCGACCAGAGTTTCTCGGTCAGGTCGGTGAGGATGAAGCCCGGCGCGATGGCATTCACGCGCACGCCGCGCGGTCCCCATTCGCAAGCCAGGGCGCGCGTCATCTGGCCCAGCCCGGCTTTGCTGATCGCGTAGGGGGTGACATGCGTCAGCGGCCTTTCGTTATTGAGTGAGGAAACGTTGATCTGGCAGCCCTGGCCGCGCGCCAACATCGCGCGGCCGACGGCCTGGGAAAGGAGGAACGCTCCCTTGAGGTTGATGTCGAGAATGAAGTCGTAGTCGTCAACGGTGAATTCTTCGGCGCGCTTGCGTCGGTTGACGCCCGCCACGTTCACCAGCGTATCGATGCGGCCAAATTCGGCCAACACGGCCGCGACCATTGCGGCAATCGACTCGCTGTCGGCCACGTCGCAGGTGACTGCGCGGACCCGTTTCTTCCCATCCTCCAGTTCCCCGGCCGTCTTCTCCAGCGTGTCGCGCTGGCGGCCGGTGACGATCACCTGCGCATCGCGGGCGGAGAAGCCCTTCGCGATCGCCCGGCCAATGCCGCGGCTGGCGCCCGAGACCAGAACGACCTGGTCGCGCACTGAAAAGAGTTCGTCGGTCATGTGTTTCAAGGCCGCCTTAGGGGTGGGCTCTATTTAACCACGAAATTCACCATCCGCCCCGGCACGACGATCGACTTGACGAGCGTCTTGCCTGCCAGTTGCGAAGCGATCTTCTCGTCGGATCTGGCCGCGGCTTCGAGCGCGGCCTGGTCGGCGCCGGCGGGTACGACAACCCGGCCGCGTACCTTGCCGTTGATCTGAACCGGCACCTCGACCGTGTCCTCCTTGATCGCCGCCTCATCGAACGTCGGCCAGGGCTGGTAGGCCAGCGTTTCGGCGTGGCCCAGCACGCGCCACAACTCCTCGCACAGGTGCGGGGCAAAGGGCGAGAGGACCTGTGTCAACCGTTCCATCGCCACCTTCGGCCGTGGATCGGCCTTGAAAAAGAAGTTCGTGAACTCCATCATCTTGGCGATCGCGGTATTAAAGCTCAGCTTCTCGATGTCCTGTGTCACTTCACGAATCGTGCGGTGCAGCACGCGATTCTGGTCCGCCGTGGGCTCGACTTCCTTGACCGTCGCGTTCAACTCGATCGTCTCGGCCCGCTCATTGACGATCATCCGCCAGACGCGGTCCAGAAAGCCCCGCACGCCATTCACCCCCTCCATGCTCCAGGGCTTGGTCGCCTCCAAAGGGCCCATGAACATTTCGAACAAGCGCAGCGAGTCAGCTCCGTATTCCTTGACCACGTCGTCGGGGTTGATCACGTTGCCGCGGCTCTTCGACATCTTCTGGGCACGGCTCTCGAGTCGAATCGCCGGATCGCTCTTGAGCGTGAACCATTCGCCCTGTTTCTCCGCCGCCAGCGGTTCCACCTTCATCGGCTTGAGTGGTTCGCCCGTTGATTTATGGACGGGCTTTCCCTGGGCATTTGTCGTCGCGTGTTGCGCGCTTGCCCAGCGGCCGTCGACGTGTTGGAACCCAATGAATTCGATCTCTCCCAGGATCATCCCCTGGTTCACTAGCCGCTGGAACGGCTCAGGCGTGCTCACCAGGCCGTGGTCGTAGAGCACCTTGTGCCAGAACCGTGAGTACAGCAGGTGCAGCACGGCGTGCTCGGCTCCGCCGATGTAAATATCGACCGGCATCCAGGCTCGTTCGACATCGGGATCGACAAATGCACGGTCATTTCGCGGGTCCAAGAACCGCAAGTAGTACCAGCAACTGCCGGCCCACTGCGGCATGGTGTTCGTCTCGCGTTTGTATTTCACGCCGTCGATCACAGGGTAGAGCCACTCCCGCGGTGCCTCCTCCAGTGGCGGATCGGGCCGCCCGTGCGGCTTGAAGTGCGGCATATCAGGCAGAAGCACCGGTAGTTCCTCGGCGCGGACTGCGCGGATCAGTCCGGTCGGGTTCCCGCCCGCGTCGAGCTCGTGCAAAATCGGGAACGGCTCGCCCCAGAAGTGCTGCCGGCTGAAGAGCCAATCACGGAGCTTGTAATTCACGGCCTCGCGAGCCACGCCCCGCGCCGCCAGGTCGGCCGTGACCTTGACCTTGAATTCGGCGGTGGTAAGCCCAACATAAGGGCCTGAGTTGATCGCCCTGCCGAGCCCGGTGAACGCCACCCTGCCGGCTAATACATCGTCCCTGGTATCCTCGGCCGTGTCGCCCGGATCGACGACCGCTTTGATCGGCAGTTGGTACTCCAAGGCGAACTCGAAATCGCGCGTGTCGTGAGCCGGCACCGCCATGATCGCGCCCGTCCCATAGCCCATGAGCACGTAGTCGGCGACCCAAATCGGAGTCGGCTCGCCGTTGACCGGATTGAGGGCGTACGAGCCGGTGAACACCCCCGACTTTTCCTTGGCCAGATCGGTGCGGTCGAGATCGCTCTTGCGCGACGCCTTTTCGCAATAGGCCTTGACCTCCGCGGCGCGGTCGGCGGTGGTGAGCCGTTCGACCGCGGAGTGCTCGGGGGCCAATACCATATAGGTGGCGCCAAAGAGCGTGTCGGGCCTCGTGGTGTAAATCCGCAGCACGTCGTCGCTTGCCTTGCGCAGGTAGCCGGTTGCCGTTCGCGATTTCTGCCAATGGGCGAAAGCGTCGGCCGAGGGGCGGTTGCCGTCGAGCTGGTCGGCCTTGCCAATGAAGAAATCGACCTCGGCCCCCGCGCTGCGGCCAATCCAATTCCGCTGCAGAGTCTTGATGCTCTCCGACCAATCGAGCGGATCCAGGTCGCTCTCCAGCCGGTCGGCGTAGGCAGTTATCCGCAGCATCCATTGCCGCAAAGGAATCCGCACCACCGGATGGCTCCCCCGCTCGCTCAGCCCGTCCTTAACTTCCTCGTTGGCCAGCACCGTACCCAGCTTCGGGCACCAGTTCACCGGAGCTTCGAGCTGGTAGGCCAGCCGGTGCTCATCGCGCCAGCGGCAAATGGCCATCTCGCCGGCGGCAGCCACGTCGGCGGGCACGGGCAACTCGGCGATCGGCCGGCCCTTCTGCTGCGATTCGTCGAACCAGGTGTCGAACAGCAGCAAAAAGATCCACTGCGTCCAGCGCAGGTACTCGACGTCGGTCGTGCTTAGCTCGCGGTCCCAATCGTAGGAGAACCCCAGCATTTTCTCCTGGCGTCGAAACGTGGCGATGTTCTTTTCGGTCGTGATCCGCGGCGGAGTGCCGGTCTTGATCGCGTGCTGTTCGGCGGGCAGGCCAAAGGCGTCCCAACCCATCGGGTGCAGCACACACTTGCCGCGCATGCGTTGGTAGCGACAAATGATATCGGTGGCCGTCTGCCCCTCGGGGTGCCCCACGTGCAGCCCGTCACCGCTGGGGTAGGGAAACATGTCGAGCACGTAGAGCTTCTCGCCTTCAGGTAGACGTGGCGTCTTGAAGGTCTTGTTTTGTTCCCAGAAGCTCTGCCACTTGGGTTCGATCGTGGCGGGGTTGTAACGGGGCATGCGCTATTGGCACCGAGGGTGAAAACGCCGATTCTAATCGTCGCGGATGGCCGCCGCTATACCGTTGACGGTGCGCGATTGCTTTGGCGCAAGCAGTACTAGGTGCCGTCGATCTTTTCGTTCTGGCTGAGTAAGATCCGCTCGGCGCGGTACGCCACCTCGGGGTCGGCGCTGTTGAGCACGGTTTTCAAAACGGGCACCGCCAGCCGGCCGAGCTCAGCCAGCCGCTTCTCGGCTTTCTCGCGCTGACTGTAGTCGTCGGCGCCCAGCTCGGCCACCAATCGCTGCACCTCGTCCTTGATTCGCGGGTCGGTGTTGCGGACCACCATCAACGCCACCCGTACCGTTTTTCGCGGGGCGGGATAAGCTACCAGCGGCAGCCGCTCTTCGATCACCGCGGCAGGCAGACGATAGACGATCACCATTTCGTTGGCACCGAAGATTGACTTGGCTGCCATCGACATAAACAGCTCGACCTCTTTGGCGGTCAAACCGCTCTTGCGAAGCCCATCGGCAAACAACTCTTTGATGGCGGCCAGCTCCGCGGAGTCGTCGGCCATTGGTGGCGACATCACAACGTCGATCCCTGGCTCTTCAGTAGGGGGCTTTGCTTCAGATTTCACTTCGCCAGGCTTTTCGTCGGGTTTGATTTCGGTCGTCGTTTCCGGCTTCGTTGCGGCGGGCTTCTCCTCAGGTGTTTCCCCGTCGATTTTCGCCTCGTCGCCGACTGGGGTATCCTTATCGTCTGCCTTCTCTGGCCCTTCTTTCTTCTCTTCAGGCGGCGCTGCCTCGGGCACTGTCGCGGGTGCGGCCGGAGCCGCCGGTGGCGCCGGTGGCGCAACGGCTCCGGGCGGCAAGGCAGGTACGGCCGCGGGTGGGCCTGCGGCTGGTTGCGGTTGAGCTGGACGCGCGGGTGGTTGGGGCTTGCCCGCCGCCAGTGTTTCCAGGCGGCCGATCCGACGCTTATCTCCATCGGGTACGACGATGTAGATATCCGCCAACGGCACGGTGGTCAGGTTCGTCACTTGATAAACGTCGGAGCCGCCTGCCAATTTGACCGCGGCGGTGTACTTCAGTTCGCAATCGTAGGTCAAGAAGCGCTCGCTCCGCGCGCCGTGGCTGATGTTCAAGCCATCAAGTTTCCGGGCCTGGTTGAACCAGTGCTTGGCATCGACATTGGCCTCCTTGGCCGTTTCGACGGGCTCGGTAGTGGTGACCAGCTCGATCCAGCGAAGACGGCCGCTCTTGGATTGGGCGGCCAGCCAGTGCGCCAGAAAGCGGCCGTTTTGCACGCGGAGATCGAGCTCCAAGTCCTTGACGGCCTGGCCGTGGAACGTCAACAGGCTGAAGGGCGTGAGCCGGCCAGGCTGCCCCGTGCGGCTGCGGTCGGTTTCGACCACGCCCGGCATGGCGCTCGGGTAGTGCTGCAAATGGTTCGCAAGCTCCAAGGTTGGGTCCAACCCCCAAAGCGACAACTCGTGGATTTCGTAATCGGCCTCTTCGTCGTCCCCGCGCAGCGCGGAACGCGTTGTAGCCAGGGCACAAAGCGCGCCAAGGATGACGAGGGCAAGGCGATTTGAATGGTTGCGGATCATGGTTTGCATTCGTTTGTTTTGTCGTTGCGTGGGAACGAGCGTCATTTCTTATCCGCCCGGAAGACGCGTGGTTCGGCCCAGATGACGCGGTCGCCGGTATCCTCAGCGGCGCCGAAGTCGATCTCCAACGACAATCGCTTGATGCCCGCAATCTCGATGTCGATTGGTTTCGGCTCGGCGGCGGCCTTAAGGTCGTCCTCGGCAAACAGCTCCTTGCCATCGCCCATGACGCGGCAAACGACTCGGCCACGGCCGCGAGCCGATTCGTCGAATCCAACCAGGCACTTGAACGACTGGTACTCACCCTCCAATGCGTAGGTCAGCACCGAACGTGAGTGGACGGCAAGCCCTTTGGCGACCGGTTTATTCGCCAGCTTCAATGGACCGCCGTCGAGCGCCTGATCGCGCCGGTAGTTCATCAAGCGGCCGAAATAGGCCACCTCCTCGACGGCCTCCGGCTCCAAGTCCGAAAGGTAACTTACCTTGCCGTTGCGAAACGCCACTTTGCCAACCGTCGCGCGGGCCAGCGTGAGCTTGCCACCCCAGGTCGTGTCGAGAAACAACTCGTCGTCGTTCAGTTTGGTCCAGGTACCAGCAAGCACGTCGCCTGACAACAGCGTAACCAACTGATAGGGAGCGGCCTGAGAGCCCTTGCGCGGCTGCGCGGCGAACACCAGTCCGATGAGCCGGGCCTGGTTGATCGAACGGTCTTGCCCCTCGAACGTGAAGCCGAGTTTGCCCGCCGTCAAGGCGTGAGCCGTGCCGGTGACCTGCGAGATCGCCTGGTCGCGTCCCAAGACAACCGCCGTGTCTTCGGCGGCCGGCTCGGCCAGTTTCGCCTCGAACTGTTGACGGCCGGCCGGCGGTCCGACTCCCTCGAATGCCATGCCGCGCACCTCGACCGTTGGGAGCTTAAGCTCCGCGCCCCAACGGCTGGTCAACGTCAGCGTCTCTTCGCCCAACTCGGTTAGCCTGCCGCGGAGCACCGTCTTGTCGCGGCCGTAGATCGTGACCTCCGGTGGCCCGGCGGATTCCGTAGTCGCGGCCGGCGCGGCGTCGCCGGCGACAAGCTTCAGCTCGTTGTTGGTGTGTGTCGTGACTTCGCAACTGGCCTTGGCCGTCGAGCCGTCTTCGTAAGTAACGGTAAGTTCGTGCTGGAAACCGAAATTGTCCATGCCGTTCGGTTCGTAGTAGATTTCGGCGGAGGTGCCGCCGGCGGCCCTGTCGAGCGCAAGCCGCCAATTGGGCGTGCGCGTGGTGTCAAGCCGCCAAATGCCGCGTCCCTGCGACTTTTGCGTGACGACCACGATCTGCTTGATCGTCTTACCAGCAGCCAGACCGTACAGCCGGACGTGGAGGTCCTGAATTCCGTTGCCCCCCGCCGCGCCCCCCACTTGCACCAGGTCGTGATTGTCTTGCCCAACCCATTCGGCCGAGAGCTTGGGTTCGTTCCCCAAATCGACCATCGCCACGTCCTCTATCTCCAACTCGCGGACCGGATCAGTGCCGACGACCAACTTGCCATCCGCCAGCGATTTGATCGGCGCAGCGATTCGCTCATCGTGGATCGTCACCACCGCCGGCCCAGGTGGCACTGCTGGTTGGGCCGGTACAGGCGCAGGACCTCCAGGAACCGGGGGAGCACCCGGTACGCCGGGTGTCGCGGGAGCGGCCTGGTTCGGAACTGCGATGGCCCGGATGACAGGCGCTGGCGCCGCCTGAGTGGTGGCCAAAACAACGAGCAGGATATTGAGCGTCATGGTCTGGATTGTGCCTGTCAGTTGGTAGTTACACCTTACAGGCTGGGGTGGCAAAATGCAAATCTCGCTTCGAGCAGCGCGACTACCCGTGCGACGGCGAATACCCGCACCGCGCCGCCACCTGAACCGTTGCCGCAGCGAAAAATGACGCTAGCACGATGAACGTCGGGATCGAGATTAAGTCCTCCCACCAATCCCAAACGGTCACCGTGGAAGGAAACAAAATAATTCCCCAAAAGTAGCTCTCGCTCAGGTAGACCTGCACGATCATTCCCACCGAACACGACACGATGGCGGCGACGGGCGTGCGGACCCATCTACCCCGCCGGCGCAACGTGGCCCAGATCATCACGAAAACGGCGATTTGCGAGCCTTCGGAGGCCACTAGCAGCGGGCTGACGACGAATGCTTGCTTGAGATATTGCTGGGCCAGCACGATCAGCACGGCAACCAGGCCGGTGAATAAGAGCAATTGACTGACACTGAACTGCCAGCCGCTGTCGTCGTCGGGCACCAGCGGGTCGAACGACCGAAGCGACGTCCGCCGGATGGCCAGTGCCAGGGCCAACGTCAATGCGCCGGGCGCGAGCAGGTACGCGGCCAGGTTCAAGGGCGCTTCGTCGGGATGGCTGACTACGAGCACACACCAACATTCGGCCGAGCCCAGGGCCGCGGCGGCCAGCCGCCAGTTCGACAGCGCGCCGGCCAGTCCCAACCAGGTTGCCAGCAGGCCGAGCTCGCCGAACGCCACGACGCGGACCGCGTTCCTCGCGACCCACCATCCGTGAAAATCGGTGGTTAGCCAACGGAAGATCGCCAAGACGGCCACCGGCAATAGCAGATGGACCAGCACCAACAAACGCAGGACGGCGCGTCGCTTGTTGACTTCCATTGATGGCGACTCGTCGGACCGTCATTGGCATTCCATGTGGCGACGTCCTCCAAGATATCAGATTGACCGACTGTCGTCACGATTGCATCGCCGACCGAGGCGAGCTACTCGTTGAACAACAAGCAGACGACGCCGATAGCGGTCGCGGCCAAGGCGGGATTTCGGATCTGATCGCCCTCGACGCATTCGCGCCAAATGCGCAGCGCGTGCCGCAGGTATTGCTCGCGCGATTCCTCGACCAGCTCAGGGCCGACCTCGGCCAGAACTTCGGGCCAGAGTCGCCGCAACTGCTCGATCGCGCCTGGCTTGCCGGCGATCGCCTCGAAGACGGTATCGTCCAGACGTTCGAGCTTCTCGATTGCCGTCGGACAGGCGGCACCAAGGACCTGTGACGGCTCGGGTGGCCCAACACCTGGCGACGGCTCCGCATTTGGCAATGGAAAGGTTCGTTGAAAGCGCCGGTGCGGCGCGTCGGCACGGCGTAGGTCGTCCAACGGGTCGGTTGCCACGGCGGCCACGGGTTCGACGACCGGCTCGTCGCCGGGGGCCGACTCCGGCCCCAGCGGAACATCGTTTGCCGGCGACCCGGCCGAGGGACGAAGTTCCTCGACGATCTGGCAGCCTTCCTCATTCGCGCATGCCGCTGCCGGGGCAGGACTGTTTGCGATTGAGTTTTCAAGCGCTGCCAGCCCTTCGAGGAGCTCATTCCCCAATTGAGGCAGGTCGGCCAAGGTCAGTTTGGGTCGGGGCTTGGCAAGCTGTTGGCTGAGAAATGAGGTCTTGCCCGTGGCGATCGTGCAGGCGACGAACCCGCTCCAACCGTCAGTGGCCGTGAACCGCTTGGGGGGCTTACCGCTTAGCTCCAAAACCGTCAGGTCGTACTGACGCTCCAAGCGGCGCTGCTCGGCTGGATCGTTGGCGAGGCAGAACAGCCGAAACGGCCGGCGGGGTGAATGCTTCAACCCCGTCGTGAATGAAAACGCCGTCCGGCACTCGATCGGCAGGCAATTGATCAGCCCCGCCACCAACCTTGGCCGAAGGCGGCCGGCAACCAGTGCCAAGGACGTGCTTGACAAGGCCGCCTCGACGACCGCTCCCAGCCAGGTGACGCCCGGCTCGGTGAGCAATTGGCCCAGCAGGGCCTGATCGACGGCGGTGGCCTTGCCCCCCAGGCGAAATGGTTCCAGTGATTCGGGAACTCTGTCGTGGACCCGTAACGATCCCTGGGCGAAGGCCGCCGTGAGCAGCGAGAAGGGATTGTTGCCAAATCGCAACAGCACCTCGGCCGGAACGACCAGGCACTGAGTGTAAATCTTTTCGCCTCGGCCGCTGTATTCCTCCCCGGCGGGTGTCGTTTTCGAGACACAGAAGGCGCCGCTGGGCAGCGGGTGGAAATTGACGCTTAGGGCGTCGGCACCGGTTTCCAACAGCGAGTCGTGCGACGGGCCCCAGTGGGCCAATTCGCGCATGTCGGCGGAGTCGATATTCGCGCTACGCGCAGCAAGCTGGTAGCCGTCGCGGCGGTCGTTTTGGACCGACGTGAAGATTGCTTGTTCGATGAACAACGTATGATCCTCGCGCGTTTCACCCATTGAATTGTTCTTACAACCGCTCAACCGGTTTCACCGGGCGAGCAGCGCCCCTTCGCCGTTTCAGTTCTTGACTTGTTTCAGCAGCCACTCGAACGGCTCGATGATGCCGCGAGGTTCCACCCTCAATGGAACGCGCACGCGGCCGCCGCGTCGAATGCGATACGCGCAGCCACCCGCGACGCCTGCCGCGAAGAAGCGGACGTTGCGAAACTGCTCATGGCACTGCTGCCAAAGGCCCGGCGCGCGTGACTGCGCGAAGCCGGTCGGATCGATGAAGCAGTCTTCGCATTCGTCGGCCTTGGTGAGCACCAGCGCGATCGGCCGGTCGGTCCAGCCTCGCTTCGCTTCGGTGCTCAATTCGGCCAGGTAACTCAAGAGCTTCATCGTGAAGTAGTCCTGGTCGAGCGAGCCGGCTTGCAGCTTGACCGTGTCGATCAGGATCATTACGCCCGCGCACTTTGAGAGCAGCGGATGGATGACTTCGTGAGAGTGCGGATGATCGACTTCCTCGAAAAGCGCCTCACCGGCCATGTCGGGCATGATCAGCTCGATGGGTGCTTTTTGTCCGACATTCCTCACCTGGCAATGGACCCAGTTCCAACGATCGGGTTCGCTGGGCGTTTTCGAAGGAAACTCGCCCCGCGCCAGGGCCGAGGCCGTGGCCTGCTGCAAGTTGATCGAAAAGGCGCCGCGGGCCAGCGCCTGTAAGTGGTTGGGCTGCCGCGAGAGCATGTCCATCAGCATTCCGAGGTAGACCGTCTTGCCGACACCGCTGGCGCCGACCGTGGCAAACATGCGCGGAGGGGTCTTTTGCGTTCGCGCCTGGTGCGCCAGCGCCATGGGGGCGAAGCAGCGGTGGCAGAGCTCGGCGTCGCTGATGTTGTCGGTCGAGCAGATATAACACGGCGACTGCGCGGCGTACTGCGCCAACCGCCACGAATCGAGAGGTAATGCGCCTTCTTTGATCATGCGTGATCTCCTTGGGATACCGCGGCCAATTCGCCCGCGCAGCATTCACCGGTCGAGGGTTCGCCGAAGTTCGCGGCATCCACCGGGGCACTTCGGGCTTCGCTCGTGGCCTGTCCATCGTCGCGGCTAGAGCGCCTCGGGGCCGCGATGTCGCAGAGCCCCAACGCGCAACGGAAGCCAATGTTGTGTTTGCGCGACAGCGGACTTTCGCCGCTCTGAAATTGGCAGGTCGCCTGGTGCTCGAAGTAGGTATCGAAGGCCCCGCCATGGATACTTTTCATCGGGACCGGCAGAGTCAAGTCGCGTCCGGCGCAGTCGCCGGCGCCGAAATTGCCGGTAGTCCATTCCCAGACGTTGCCGATCAACTGATAGGCGCCCCCCACACTGACACCCGAAGAGAATTCGGTGACGGGCACGGTCCGGCCGGTTCCCGAACCCCATAGGTTACAGCGCTGGCGATCCATCGTATCGCCCCAGGGAAACTTGCGCTGCGATTGTTGCGAGTCGGAAATCGGCACCGGCCAGGCCGCGGCCTTGACCCATTCAGCCTCGCTCGGCAACCGCTTGCCAACCCAGCGCGCGTAGGCGGCCGCTTCGTACCAGCTCAGTCCGACCACCGGATGCTCGTCCTCGCCGGTGGCATAACGGCCATTATGCCAGTAGCGCGGGCCGGGGCAACCGGTCGAGTCGACGAACTCGAGCATGGCGGGCCAAATCTGCGGATCCCAGATCGCCATCTGCTCGTACCCACCGCCAGTCAGAAATTGCCGGTACTGGCGGTTGGTGACAGGGTAGCGGTCGAGGAACAGGCCGCCGACGTGCCAAACGACGCTGTGATCCGGATCGTCATCGTCGTCGGCCGATCCCAGCGTGACGTTTCCCTCGGGAACGAGCGACATTCCCTGTTCAAGCGCTTCCCGTGCCGCCTGCGATTGCTCGGGTGTGAGATTTGAAACCAGTTGCCGCCGCAAGAGAAGCGCGTACCGCCCCTGAGCCAACATGCCTTCGACCAGCGAGCCGACATCGGCGTTTGTGGCTTCTTCCGCGACAGTCTCATCGCCTTGGTGCGGCGTGGCGACATCCGCCGCGGCTGATGGACGGGCCGTCGCGGCGCGGAGGCGAAAGCGTCGCAACGCGGCCCAAGTCAACGCGCCGGTACCGAGCAATCCGCCGAGCAAGCCGGCGACGACCTCGAATGATTCGATGTGATTCGTCATTTTCCCTCGCGATGGCCCCCGGTTCTTCGTTGAGCGATTTCCTTCTGTAACATGTTGAACTGCGCCATGACCGATTCGAGCACCGGATCGCCGTCGCCGGGAGCGCCTCGGTATGGGGCCGTGGCGGGGACCGGCGCGGCAATCGGTTCCTGTGCAGGATGCGCGTTGGCCAGCCGATCGAGCGTTTTGCGCCATTGTTTCAGCTCGCCGGCCCAGGCCGCCCGCTCGTCGGCGATTCGCGTTCGATCGGCCGCCGCCGCTTCCGCCAATTCGACCAGACGCCGGCGGACGCCTTCGAGCTCGGTTTCGACGATCGTCCGCTCCTTGCCGAGGTCGTTGAGCTCGTGAACCAGGTCCGATCGTTCCTGTTGAAGCTTGGCATGCGCGTTCTCCTGCGCGGCGCGCTCGCGCTGGAGCGCGGCGACCTCCGCCCGCAAGGCTTCGATCGCGGTCGCGTCGGCTTGTGGTTCGCCTCGCAGGCGCAATTCGCGTTGTGCTTGAGCCAATTCAGTTCGGGCATCGGCCAGCTCGCGCATGGCATTGGCCAAACGGCTGATTTGTCCGTGGGCGTCGCTTAACTCGTTATCCTTCGCCGCGCGCTCGCGCTGGAGCGCCGCGACTTCCACCCGCAAGGCTTCGATTGCGGCCGCGTCGGCTTGCGGTTCGCCGCGCAAGTTCAATTCACGCTGAGCTTGCGCCAATTCGGCCCGCGCGTCGGCAAGTTCGCGCGTGGAATTGGCCAAACGGTTAATCTGATCGCGGGCGTCCCTCAGCTCATTTTCCTGCGATACCCGCTGCCGCTCGAGCGCCTCGACCTGCGTGCGCAAAGCTCCGATCGTGGCCGCGTCGGCTTGCGGTTCGCCTCGCAAGTTCACCTCACGCTGTGCTTGAGCCAATTCAGCCCGCACGTCGGCAAGCTCACGGGTGGTACCGGCTAAACGGCTGATTTGCCCGAGGGCGTTGCTCAGCTCGCTTTCTTTCGCCGCGCGCTCGCGCTGGAGCGCGGCGACCTCCGCCCGCAAGGTTTCGATCGCGGCTGCGTCGACTCGTGGATCATTACGCAAGCTCAGTTCACGCTGCGCCTGGGCAAGTTCGGCCCGCGCGTCGGCAAGCTCGCGAGTGGCACTGGCCAGACGACCAATTTGGCCGCGCGCGTCGCTCAGCTCGGTTTCATGCGCCGCCCGTTGGTGTTCGAGTGCCGCGACCTGAGCGCGTAAGGCTTCGATTGCGGCCGCGTCGGCTTGTGGTTCGCCTCGCGAGCTCAGCTCGCGCTGCGCACGGGCCAGCTCTGCGCGAGCGTCGGCCAACTCGCGCGTCGTATCGGCCAGACGGCCGATTTGTTTGTGGGCGTCACTCAGCTCCAATCGAACCGCTATCAATTCCGCCGAGGTCGTCTCCAAGACGCGAACCTGGTCGTGCGCCGATTTCAACTCCCCTTCGATCGCCGCAAGCTGGCGGAGCACGACATCGTTGGTCGTGGCGGTTTCAGCCGCGCCCGACTCGCGCAGCCGCGCGAGCTCGGCTTGGGTCGCTTCGATCTCGGCCCGTGCCTGCGCCAGTCGCTCAGCTTCTTCTCGAACCTGGTGCGTGTTGTGCTGGAGCGTCCGCCGCGCCCTGCGCAGCTTGCGTCGCGACTGGCAGATTTCTCGTTTCGATTCGGCCAGGCGCCCAGCCCGGGCTTCCAGATCGGCCCGCACCTGTTCAAGTTCGCCCAATTGTTGCGACATGAATTCGGCGAATCCCTCGCCGCTTTCGCGCAACGTCAGCACCGCGGCTTCGACGCCCTCCCAACCAGCCGGTGCTGTCAGCAATTCGACGGACACAGGTTCCTCGCCAGGCAAACCGACCGGCGAGTCGGGAAGGGACTTGGAGCCTATCCCAAAACCGACGGGCCGGCGGGATGCCCGCTCCACAACGGCGGTCGTGGGATAGGCCCTTACTCGCCTTAGCAAACCTAGGTCAGTGACCGCACCTGGGCAAGTAATACGTAGCTTAGGCTTTCCAGCCTGAATGCCCGATTCTTGGCCTTCCGGCGTGGTTCCGGCTGGGTGGTAAGCCTTACCTACGCCGCGGCCGGGGACTATGCGCGGAGCGAGAGATATGTCATCTTTTCCGATTGACACCGGTACGGACGGCCAAGGGGCCGGCGAAAAACGACGTAAAGCCCCTCGTTTGAGTCATTCTCGACGGTCCAGCCATGGCGAAACGGACCAGAAATCGATCGCGGCGGCCGGCTACACGCGAGACCCGGCCGGCCGACATCGCGACGATCGGGTGGATGCTGACGGTTTTCACGGCGATGGTTTGTGAATTGGGATTTGCGATCACACACTGGTTCGCGGCGGCCACGCCCGACGGTCCGCTCGACGTACTCTCGCGGATGCTCTTGTTCGCGGCAGTGGTGATCGGCTTGATCTCGTTGCTCGCGGCGCCGGTGGCGATCAGAACCCGTCGCATACCACCGCCGCGCGGTATCACGGTGTTTGCCCTGCTGGTCGGCGCGGCGCCCCTGGCCATCATGTTAGCGCAGATGATGCGGTAATTCATGCCACCTCCCACGACCGATTACTCGCGTCACGAGCACCACGAGTTCCTTTCAGCGGCCGGCGAGGCGTTGGCCGACGTCAAGCTCCAATCGGCTTTGGCCAAACTCGGCGACACTTTGGGGCAGCGCAACCGCGACGCCTTCGCGGCCATGGCCGAATCGAACCTGTTACGAGAACGTGCACGCGCCATCAAGGACGCGACCCTGGCGGAACTGGACCACCATCTGGAAACGCTCGAAGCCAGCGTGGTGAGGCGCGGCGGGCACGTCCACTTTGCCGACGACGGCGCCGCGGCCTGCCGCATCGTGCTCGACGTGATCCGCGCCGCCGGAGCGAACCGCGTGGTCAAATCGAAGTCGATGACCAATGAGGAAATCCACCTCAACCGGGCATTGGAATCCGCGGCGGTGGAAGTCGTCGAGACCGATTTCGGCGAGTACATTCTGCAGGTCGCCAAGCAACGTCCGTCGCACCTGGTCGCTCCGGCCGTCCACCTTCGGATCGGCGAGGTGGCTGAAATCCTCAGTCGTGACGCCGGCCGGTCGTTGCCGGTCGACGCAGTGGAGCTGGCGGCCTACGCGCGCCAGCGCTTGCGGTCGGCATTCGCCCTGGCCGACGTGGGAATCACCGGCGCCAATTTCGCCGTGGCCGAAACCGGCACGATTGTGCTCGTATCGAACGAGGGAAATATTCGGCTCTCGACCAGCCTGCCTCGCGTGCACATCGCCATCCTGGGAATTGAGAAAGTCATACCCAAGCTGTCGGACTTACCGGTATTCCTCAAGGTGCTCGCCCGCGCAGCCACGGGCCAAAAGCTCTCGGTCTACACTTCGCTGGTCACTGGACCACGTCGCCCCGGCGAGCTCGATGGGCCGGACGAATTTCACGTGGTGCTCTTGGACAACGGCCGTTCGCGGATTCTCGCCGGACCGTTGCGCGAGAGCTTGTTTTGCATTCGCTGCGGCGCCTGCCTGAACGCCTGCCCGATTTTCCGTAACGTCGGCGGCCATGCCTACGGCGGCGTCTATTCCGGGCCGATCGGCGCCGTGCTGACGCCGCTCTACGACGGCCTGGCCGCCAACCACCACTTGCCCCACGCTTCGAGCCTGTGCGGCGCATGTCAGGCCGCCTGCCCGGTGAAGATCGCGATTCCCAACATGCTGATTCAACTGCGCGAGCAGCTTCATGCCGAGCCGGGCGAACTGAGCCGGCTCGAAGCTCTGGCGTATCGCATCTGGGCGAGAGCCGTACGCAGCCCACGGCTCTACCGGATGGGCACCTGGCTGGCGACGCGCACGCTTGGACGATGGTGCCGCGGACGGGGCTGGCTGCGGCGGTTGCCCGGCGCTCTGGGCGGCTGGACTGCGAGCCGCGATTTTCCCGCACCGGCGCCGCGGCGATTTCGTGATTGGTGGCGCGAGCAAGAACAATGAGCCGCCCGCTTCGTAAAACGGAATGGCCTTCTTGTTGCGTAGCAACAAGAAGGCGAAAGAAAAAGCCGACAAGAACGTGTTCTTTACCGACAAGCCAGCGGTCTCGGCCGCTAGGCCGCCTGTCAACACCCCGGGCCTATACATTGGTGTTCGCGTTACCGAAGCGGTACGGGTGGAACGGGACGTCGGATGAAGAACACGTTTTTGTCGGCTTTTTCCGCGGGGATTCAGGATAGCGTGCGAGGCGTCCGTGCCTCAGCCACGCAGCGCGGGAGGACGCCGGCGATAGTGAACGGTTATCAGATATGCTGTGTACAGGAAGGCATAGGGGGAAAAGAACACAATGAGTCGCGAGAGTTTCCTTTCCCGCGTTCGAGAATCGGCAGCCGCCGGCCGCGCCTACAGAGTCCACGTGCGCGACGATCTGCCGGCGAATACCGGATACTGCGGCGCCGGCGCCGATCCACCGCTACGGCTTGCGGAGGAAATCCGGGCCGTGGGCGGCCAGGCGCACCTTGTCATTGATCGGGACGCGGCCCGCACCTTGCTTGCCCAATTGCTGGAGCAACATTCGGTCCGCTCGGCATTGTGTTGGCAACACCCGGTCTTGGATCGCTTGGGATTAAGCGAGCTCCTCTCCGAGCGCGGGATCACGAGTCTTAGCCACGCCACCCTGGGCGATCTCAATTTGCCAGAGCAGCGGCGGACAATGCTTGCGGCCGACGCCGGCATTTCGAGCGTGAGCTTCGCAGTGGCCGAGACGGGCACGTTGGCCTTGGCCAGCGCCCCAGGCCAGGAGCGACTGGCGAGCCTTGCGCCGCCGGTTCACATTGCCGTGGTGGAGGCGGACCAGGTCGTGCCCGACCTGTTCGACTTGTTCGAGCGGATCGCGGCCGAAGGCAACGAACGGATGGCCAGCAATTGGGCGTTGATCACCGGACCGAGCAAGACCGGCGACATCGAGTTGACGTTGACAACCGGCGTCCATGGCCCCGGCACATGGCACGTGATCATCGTGCGCTAGACGCCAACTGGTACCGCCGTACCTTGTCGAGCGAAACTTCGATCCCCAAGCCTGGTGCTTCAGGCACCGGCAGCTTGCCTCCGTGAATCACGAAGGGATCGGCGAGCACGTCGTCTTCCAGGCCGTAGTAGGTGCAATCGTTGGCCAGAGGAAAATTGGCCGTCGATGCGGCCAGGTGCAGCATCGCGGCGGTTTTGGGCCCCAGATCGTGCGCGCAGTGGACGATACAACGTATGCCGGCCGACGCGGCCACGTCGGCGATCATCCTCACCGCCCGGATGCCGCCACACTGGTATGTGTCGGGCAAGAGGTAGTCGGCCGCCTCGCACTGGAGAATCTGCCGTACACGGGCCAGCGTTGTCACCGATTCGTTCAGCGCCAAGGGCGTCCGCGTTTGCCGGCGAATGCGCGCCGATTCGTCGATCAGATCCTCGGGCATCGGCTGCTCGAAATACTCCAGATGATACGGCTCCAGGTCGCGGGCAAGTTGCAGGCAGACTTCCGGCGAATAGCCCGTGTTCGGGTCGATTCGCAGTTTGAGTCCCTCACCCACCGCATCACGAATGGAACGGACCATCGTGAGGTCTTCGTCAGGGTCGCGCCCGGCCTTGGTCTTAAGCGTGGTGAAGCCCTGCTCAAGGTAGAGCTTCGCGATTTGGGCGGCTTCGAATGGTGGGCGAATGCCCATGCAGGCTGCCAATTCGATCTCGTGGCGATAACGCCCACCCAGCAGCCGGTATAACGGCTGTCGGCAGACCTTTCCCAGGATGTCCCAACAGGCCATTTCGACGGCGCTTTGCAGGTAGTCGCCGTCGAGTTCCCAATCGGTGTAAAGGGCCTCGATGGCGGTGGGGTCCTTTCCCGCCAGCCGCCGCGTCAGTTCCGCTCCTTCGCGTCCCGTGAGTTGCTCGCCCAGGTAGCGCTGCGGCGTCTCGCCCCAGCCGACCGTGCCGTCGTCGGCTTCGATTCTGGCTAAGAGCGATTTGGTCGACGACTGCGGCCGATAGCGCGATTGGTACGGCGCGATCGGGTACTTCTGCGGCACTTCGACCAGGAAGGTGTGGATTGAGACTATTTTCATGGGTCCGCGAGTTTTTCCGCCAGTTGATTAACGACCAGGTTTTCAAGTTCGTCCGCGCCTTCGTCGCACGAATCCTCAATCACTGACCACTGACTACGGACTACCGACCAAAGAAAGCTCACGGCGGCATCACATGGGCGCCGGGCGTCGCCTGCTTGATATTCGCAGGTGTTTCGGCGGCGACGTTGCCGAAGGCCCACGACAAGGCGCCTAACAACAACGATTGGAAATCGGGGTTGGTCCAGACGTCCTCGCGGTGCCCGAGCGAGGTGTAGAACACGCGTCCCTTGCCGTGCCGACGCGCCCAGGTGGCGGGGAACGGTGGGCGCTCGTAGTCCTTGTCGTGCATCCCCTGAGTGTCCATCACCAGGATCACGTGCATATCGTCGGCGAAGTTCTTGAGCGAGTACCATTCCTCTTCGACATTCAGCTCCTTGCCTTCGCCGCCAAGGCGCGAGCAGCCGGGGAATGCCGGATCGGCCACGATCAGCCGCGCTTTTTGTTGCGAGCCATGGCTGATGAACTCGCCGCCGAGCATGGCAATATATGGATCTCGTTTCTCCTGTTCCTGGCGACTCTCGCCGGCGCTGTGGAACGTATCGGAACCGCAATGCGAGGCCAGGAAACCCTTGCCCGCCGCGATCGCCTCCAGCAGACGCTCCTTTCCCTTGGGAGACATGGGCGGGGTGCCGTCGCCTCCGGGCTGGGTCAAGTCGCCGGTGGTGTAGAACAGGAAAGCGTCGAATTCAGCCAGATCGCTGTCGAACACTCGCCCGTCCTTGGTGGCGATGACCTCGAAGCCATGCTCGCGGCCAAGCCTGGTTACCAGGTCTTCGTTGAACGAGAGTTTGTCCCCCTCGCGCTTGGCGGTCGAGTGCTCGTAACCCTGGCTGCGAGTGAACATCAAGAGCTTACGTTTCGGCTGATCAGCCGCGGCGGCCCAACCCCAGGGAAAGTGCGACAGGCCGACGGCGGCCAGGCCGGTGGTCAACAACATCTCACGGCGCTGCATGGTGGTTTCTCCGGTGGACTGCATTTCGTGCGATTCGATTTCCAAGGATGTCGGATGCCAGGCATCCAAGATAACCTCGTTCGATGGCCCGGCCAAGCACGTTC
>Ga0265331_10000456_pt1 | contig 39566 bp, 28 predicted proteins | sample 41923metaG_FD_202088 | JGI IMG/M metagenome (GOLD analysis project Ga0265331, IMG submission 202088) | Rhizosphere microbial communities from Carex aquatilis grown in University of Washington, Seatle, WA, United States - 4-19-23 metaG | ecosystem: Host-associated > Plants > Roots > Rhizosphere... | reverse complement strand
GCGATGTCGGTCGACGGCAACGTGAGCGGGCTGTCGAACTTCAGCGCGCCTTCGGGCAGCGGCGGGTCGGTGATCAACCAGGGCTCGATCACGGTCTCGGACGGGGGCTTCGCGATCCTGGCGGCGCCCTACGTGCAGAACACGGGCTTCATCCAGGCGAACCTGGGCACGGTCGCGCTGGCAGGGACGAACCAGTTCACCCTCGACCTGCGCGGCGACGGGCTGATCAACTTCGTGGTTCCCCCCGGCACGGCGGCGCAGATCGCGGCCGACGGTCAGAAGGTTGGGGTCGACAACAGCGGCACGCTGCGGGCGCAGTCTGGCCAGGTGATCATCTCGGCCAACGTGGCGACCCAGGTTGTGAACGCGGTCGTCAACATGAGCGGCGTGGTGGACGCCGACGCGCTGTCGGGGAACGGCGCCGGCGGCTCTGTGCTGGTGACCTCCACGGGCGACATCAACCTCGGCGGGACGATCACGGCGCAGGGCAACGGCACGGGCACTGGCGGCAGCATCGTCACCAAGGCCGGCGGCGTCGACAACGTCGAGGCGGCAGCGGATTTGATCGCCGGCGGCGCGCCGGGCGAAGGCGGCCATATAGAGGTCAGCGGACACCGGGTCGTCCTCTCCGGCGACATCGAGGCCGGAAGCGGCGGCAGCCTGCTGATCGATCCGACGAACATCAATGTCACGACCACGCCCGGTCACACGACCAGCGCAGTCATCAGCGAGTCGTTCATCCACGGCAAATTGGCCGCTGGCACCGCCGTAAGCCTGATCGCGCAGCACAATGTCCTATTCACTGCTACCGGTCCCAGCCACACGCTCACCGGCGGCAAGGGCAACCTGCTGGTGCAGGCCGATACCGGCAACATCGACTTCAATGCCGGCAACTATGAAATCCGCACAGGCTCCGGCAACATCACCTTCAATGCGCCCGCCGGCAGCATCGGCGACGCCAGCCATCGGCTCAGCGTCGTCAGCGGCGCCGGGCCGGACATGCCGGGCGTCACTCAGGCGGGCGACGTGGTGCTGAACGCCGGCAAGAGCACCTTCCTCGGCAATGTCATCGTCAAGTCGGTCGCCACCGGCGGCGGCGAGCGCACGGCGATCTTCCAGGATCACGCAGGCATCGGCATCGCGGTTGCCGGCGCCATCGAGGTCGAGGCGTCCGCCACGGGCAACGGCGCCGAGGCAAGCGCTCTGGCAAACCTGTTCGCCAACGGCGACATCACCGTCGGCGGGCCGATCACCATATTGGCCAATGCCCATGGGTCCGGCGGGAACGTGAAGGCCGACGCCGCGCTCATTGCCGCCGAGAGTCACACTCTCTCAGGGAACTCGATACGGACGGGCGGGGTCAGCAGCATCGACTTTCACCATGCCGTCGATGTCGAGGCCAAGGCGGTCAGCGTCACCGACGGAATCCCGGTCAAGGCCGATGCTCAGGCCCGCACCCTGCTCGCCGCCCGCCGCGTCGAAGTCGATGGCCCCGCGCGAGTGAAGGCGACGGCGAGCGGCAGCAATCTCGGTGCCGTCGCGGCGAACGGATTGTCGTCCGGCAACATCACGGCCTGCGCGACCCTCACCGCGGAGGACGGCACCCTCGATTTCGCCCATGGCTACTACCATCGCCATGTCGGCGCCAACGACGTCCTTTTCGGGAGCCTGGTCGACGTCGAGGCCAAGGCCCTGGGCGGCAGCAACATGATCGATTTCAGGGGCGCCTTCGCTTCGGCTGAGCTCTACGGCATCGACATCGCCGTGCACGGGGAGGCGACGGTGAAGGCCTCGGCCGAGAATGGAGGGGCCGGGCTCGATATCGCGGACGCGCGCTTGGTCGACGCTGGATCCGCCAACAGCCAAGCCTATGGACAGTACCTGCACGACTTTCCGGCAAGCAGCATCGCCCTCAAACTTGGGATCGATGTCGAGGCCCATGCCGATGGCGGTTCGATCGCCAATGCGGCCGACGGCACGGCCCTCGTCGCTCTTGCCGGCCATGACATCACGGTCGGCGGCAGCGTGGACGTAAAGGCCGGCGCGGCCGGCCATGGGTCCTCGAGCAGGCTCGCCAATGCCGTCCAGGCCCACGCGCGATTCGTCGTCAGCAACGACATTCTCCGACAGGATTCGGCAAATGCCTTCCACGAGCTCTATGCGGTGCCGAGAAACTTCGCCAGCAACTTATTCCTGCGCAAGGCCTTCGATGTCGAAGCGTCGGCCACTGGTTCCGATATTGGAAATGGAGAGCTCCTGGCCAACGCTTCGGCCGAAATCAGGGGCGGGAAAGGGAGATCCAACAGCGCAGTCATCGATGGACCGGTGACGGTAAAGGCCCACACCGCCGGCAGCAACATTTACGAGGCCTGGGCATTTGCCAATTTCATGGTCGCCGTCGATTCCGGGAAGATCTATCTGCCCGAGCATGTTCTCTTGGACGCGGTCGCGCTCGGCAACGATGCCTCCATCGTCTTCGCCGATGCGAACGCTCATTTCTTCAGCTCGGCCAAGGACGGTGTCGCGACGTTGATTTCGAGCGACGGAATCACCGTGAAGTCTTCGGTAGTCGGCAAGGGCGGCAACCGCTTCGACGGCCAGGAGGCTTTCGCCACGGCCTCCATCAGCGCCATGGTGGGCCATATATCCGTTCTGCCGGGCGATCAGCAGGGCAGTGTCCTTGTTGACGTCGACGCAAACGGGCTCGACATGAAAAACATCCTGGCGAGCGACGGCGCCTTCTTCTACTCGTACGAGAGGCTTGGCGCGGCCAAGGTCAACGTTCCCATAACGGTACATGCCTGGGCTCATGGCACCGGCCAAGGCAGCGACAGCGGCGAGATCCTGGCCTATGCGATTGTCGTCGGCTCGGCAAAGTCGCTTGCCTTCGCACCCGGCAGGCCCAATGCCCCGGCTATCCAGATCGAGGCGACGGCGAGCGGGCACAGGGCCGACGACATCATGGGCAATGCCTTTGCCCTGATAGGGCACAGCGCCTCCCTCGACGCTCTCACGGTCGGCGGCGCCTTGGTCGTCGACGCCAAGACCCGGGGATCCTCGGCAAACGGCTCGGTCCACGCGGTTGCCTCAGGGCTCGTGAAAGCAAATGGGGCGCAGATCCGGGCGGCGAGGATCGAAGCGACGGCGAGCGGGAGCAACGTCGGCAACGACATTTATGCTTCGGCGAACCTCGTCACCCATGACGCAAGCCATGGCATAACCATCGGCTCCGGCGGGCTGGCTCTCGAAGCGAAAGCCAACGGTGTCCATGTCGCCCACGACGTCTTGGCCCACGCCGACGCCAGTTGGTCGGCCGCCGGCCTCGTAGCGGTCAATGGCCCAACGAAAATCCTGGCTCTTGCCACCGGAAGCTATGCAGGCAGCGTCCACGCCATTGGCGATGTCGAGGCCGACAACCTGAACAGGATGGCCATGGACCTGTATTTCAAAGGCGCCATCGACGTCGAGGCGGATGCGAATGTCGGCAGCGGCGATGCCGGCTTCGCCAACGCCGTCGTCCAGGTCGACCTGACCGCCGCCAACTACATCAGGATCTACGGATCCGGTTCGCCCGCCTCGGCGATCAAGGCGCTCGCCCTCACCGACCCGCAGGATCATGCCCATGTCGCCACCACCGACGCCTCCATCGATGTCAACGCCGGCGGCAGCCTCTACCTGAACGGCAATGTCACCGCCCAGGCGGCCGCGTCCGGTCTGGGGAGCTTCGGCTCTGCCAAGCGCGACCGGGCCATCGCCCGCCAGCATCTCCAAGGGGCAAGCTTGACCATCGCCGGCAATCTGCGCTCGCTCGCCTTGGCCCCAGGGTCATGGTCGCGGGCAAGCGCCACGGTGGAGATCGACGCCGACGGCAATCCCGGCAACATTCATATGACCGAGTCCCAGGACCCGCTCGCCAGGGCCAGCGCCGGCCATGGGCTGATCGCGTCCCGTCAGTCGCATTTCAGCACCTCCGCGGCTGCCCATGGCACGCAGAACAGTTCAGCGCTGGCAGACATCGACATTGTGCACAACGGCAAGGTCACCGTTTCGCTCCGACCGTAGTGCGGCCGGGCATTTCCGAGCCGGCGTCGCTTACTTGCGGTTAACCGCTTTCCGCCATTCATGGGCCATCGGGCAAATGCGGGAGACAACGATGCCGGCTCAATTCTGGAAGGCGGAGGACAGCCGCGTCACCCCCGGCCCTTCCTTTGCCTATATCCCGGCGCTGGACGGGTTGCGGGCCGCTTCGATCGCGCTCGTGATGCTCTCCCATTTCGGTTTCGGCGCCTTCGTGCCAGGCATTTTCGGCGTGACGATCTTCTTCTTCGTCAGCGGGTTCCTGATCACCCGGCAGCTGATCAGCGAAGTGGGCGCGACCGGCACGCTCAGGTTCGACATGTTCTATCTGCGCCGGGTCCTGCGGCTCTACCCCGCTTTGATCGTCATGGTCACGGCGAGCGCCGTCGTGTTCCCGATCCTTGGCGGGCGAATGGCCACGAGCGATATCGCCTGGGCGCTGTTCTACGGCACGAACTATCACGCCATGGCCGGCGGCAACCAGTCGGGAATCCCCTTTGTCCCCCATCCCTTCGCCATTCTCTGGTCGCTTGCCGTGGAGGAGCACTACTATCTCGCCTTCCCGCTGATCGTGTGGCTGTTCGGGCGCAGCCGCGAGAAGCTGGCCTGGGCCATCGGGGTCCTGATCCTGGCGGTGACGGCCTGGCGCTTTCATGTCGTCGGATACTGCGCCGACCATCCGCAGGTCGGGTTTTGCGCAGTCCCGTTCCGCATCGAGCATGGGACGGACACGCGCGTTGATTCGATCCTCTATGGCGCGCTGCTCGCGACCTTGCTTGGTTCGCGCTGGGGCGGGAACGTCCTGGCTTCGCTGCGCTCACCTGCGGTCTTTGCCGCAGGAGCGCTGGCGCTCCTGGCGTCCTTCGTGATCCGCGACGCGTGGTTCCGGGACGGCTTGCGCTTCAGCGTGCAGGGCATGGGCCTGTTCATCTGCGTCGGCGCAATCCTCTATGCTGCACCATTGGCGCCGCTGCGGCGGCTCCTCGCGTATCCGGTCGCTATCCTGATCGGCCGCTGGAGCTACTCGCTCTATCTTTGGCATTGGCCGGTCTTCAGCCTTTGCGGCGTGCTTCTCCCGACCGCGATCTGGCTGCCCTTCCTGCACGGCGCCGGTTCATTGGCATGGACCGCCTTGCTGTTCCCGACTCTGACAGCCGTTTCGCTGGCGCTGGCCATCGGTTCCTACTATGGGATCGAGCGCCCCATGGTCACGTTGCGACGCAGGTTCGGTTCCCACGCCGTCGCCGACCGTGGTGGGCAGGCACCCGCCACCCATCGCGCAGACACAAGCCACGGCGGCGGGGGCGAGCCAGCCGAATTGAAGGGCCGGGCCGGCATGCTGGCCAAGAAGCTCGTGGGGCACGAGTCCGGCCGATAGACCGGTGGCGGTCTCCGCCGCGTACAGCGCCCGGCGAGGGGAGGGTCCGGGCATCGCTCCCTTGCCGGCTCGAATCAATGCCGCTTCCCGCGGCCCGCTGCGACGACCTGGTTAATGAATCGGAATCGCGAGGCCGTCGCCGTCGCACCGGCGATCGGTCGACAGCTATTTGACACAGGCGCTTCCCTGCCCGGTCGGGATGCCGCGGAAGCCCAGGATTTCCGCGGCGTAGCGGCATGACTGCTTACCCGGTCGGCAATGCCGCTCGGGCGTCAGCGTAACCGCGCATTAACCAGTGCCGTCGTTAATGCCTCGTCATCGAGTTCGCCGCGATCGATGCCGAACCTTTGCCGTCCGCATTCGTCGAGGTGCCAATGTATTCAAGATCGCAAGACCCGAACCCCGTCATGTCCCTTCGCGAGGTCCTGGCCATCGGCTTCCGGAAGAAGGGAACCGTGCTGGCTGCGTTCCTGCTCCCGGTGTTGCTGGCAGTCACTGCGCTCTTCGTCTTGAGGCCGATCTACCGGGCCGAGACGGCCCTGGTGGTGAAGACGGGCCGCGAATACCTGGCGGGCAGCACTGGCGAAACCGCCACGTCAGCGCCGACGACCACGCAGCAGGAAGAGGTGAACTCCGAGGTTGCGATCATAACCAGCCGGGCCCTGATCGAGCGGGTGATCAACGAGATCGGTCTGCGCAACCTTTATCCTTCGTTGCTCGACAATCCGCCCTGGTCCGGCACGGTGATGGACGCGGCGATCGACAAGTTCGACAGCAACCTGAGCGTTGTGCCGGTCAAACTTTCCAACGTCATCGGCGTGAACTTCGACCACAGCGATCGGCAACTGGCGATCAAGGTTCTCGATACTCTGGTCGCCGAGTTCCAGGCCCGGCATTCCGTGGTTTACTCGGCCGACCGCGCGCTCGCCTATGAACAGGGCATGCACAAGGACCTGCGGGATCTGGCCGAATACGAGCAGCAGCGCCAGCAGATCAAGATCGCGAATCACGTCTACGACGTCGACCAGCAGCGCAGCGCTTACATCAATCAACTGGTCGATGCCCAGAACCATCTGCAGGATCTGTCGAGCCAGAAGACCATGCTCGAGGACCGGGTCCGCTATCTCACCAATGCCCGCACCAAGGTGCCGAACCTCACGCGCTCGACCAACACGACGAACGCGGACGAGATGGCCTATGCGCAGAACGCGATGAGCGACCTCAAGCGCACGGAGACCGCCCTCCTGGCACGCTATTCGCCCGATCATCCCGAGGTGAAGCAGGTCGAGGATGAGATCAGGTCCATGCAAAGGCGGATGAACGCGCTGGATCGGTCGTTCACCAGCGTGCAAACCGGCCCGGATCCTCTTGCCCAGCAGGTTGACCAGGAGCTGGTGCAGGACAATGCCGAGCTGGCACCCCTCTCCGATGAAATCGTGAGCTATGGCAAGCTGATCGATTCGATCAAGGGCGAGCTTTCCGGGCTGGAATCGGCGGATACTCAGCTGCGGGCGATTCAGGCCAGGATCGACTCGCTCAACGAGAACCTGAAGACGGTGCGCGGGAATTACGAGCAGGCGCGCGCGCTGGACGACATGGATCGCGACAAAATGGTGAGCGTCAGCCAGGTCGAGCCGGCTGTCGCTTCCGACAAGCCGGTCATGCCCAAGAAGAGCATTTTCCTCGCCGGCGGCCTGCTGATCGGGCTGTTGGCCGCTGCGGGCGTGGTCGTCTTCGCCGTGATCTCGAACAACGTCATCGTCACGGAGGCCGGCGCGGAGCGCGTGCTCAATCTGCCGGTGCTGATGACGGTCCCGCGTCTGGCCATAGCGGCCCAGCCGAGACGACCGGCAATCACGTGAGGGCGTGGCCATGAGGCGGCCGCTTGCGTCGGCGGCAATGACCCTGGATCGCAGGAAAGCTTTGCGCCTGGGCGCCGGCGCGACGCTGGCCATTTTCGCCGGCGCGGCCGGCGCCCGTGCCGAGCAGCTGGCCAGCCTCAAGCTCGCGGCTGCCCGTTGCGGCATCCGCTACGGCTCCGACAGCGACGTTCCGATTGCAACCGCGCCTGCGCGCTATGGCCAGTTGTTCGCCGAACAGTGCGACCTCTATGCCGCCAATCTTTCCTGGGCCTCGGTGACGCCGAAGCGGGGCACGCCCGATCCGGCGCGGGAGGATCCCAACGTGGCCTTCGCCCGCGCCCACGACATCAAACTGACCGGCGCCCATCTGCTCTGGCATGAGCTGACACCCCGTTGGTTCTCCGACCTCGCAAGTCAGGACGAGGCGCGCCAGGCGATCGCCGACCATATCGCGGCCATGGCCCGGCATTTCGCCGGCGAAGTCTACTCCTGGAACGTGGTCAACGAGGCGATGGACCCTCAGGAAGGCAGGCCGGACGGGCTGCGCCATTCGCCGCTTTTGGCCAAACTCGGGCCGTCTTTCATCGAATTCGGGTTCCGCGAGGCGCGTCAGGCCAATCCCGGGGTCCTGCTGGTCTACAACGACTATGGCACCGAGATGGACATTCCGCATGACGCGGCCCGCCGGCGCACGATGCTTCGGCTTCTCGAGTCTCTGCGCAGCAGAAACGTGCCCATCGATGCGGTCGGCCTGCAGTCCCATTTGAAGATGAACGGGTCGAGGTTCAACGAAAAGATCTATCGCGACTTCCTGCGGGAGATCTCCGGCATGGGACTGAAGATCATGATTACCGAGCTGGACGTGCTCGACCTGAAGACTCCTTCGGACCTGCGCCAGCGCGACCAGGCGGTGGCCGACCTGTATAGCCGGTATCTCAACGTCGTGCTCGACGAACTGGCCGTCGTCGCCGTCGTCACCTGGGGGTTATCGGATCGCTACACCTGGCTGACGCCCCACTCCAACCCGAACTACGTGCGGGAGGACGGAACGCCCATGCGGCCCTTGCCCTTCGACGCCGCCTTCAATCCGAAGCCGGCGTTCTACGCGATGCTGTCTGCCTTTGCGCATGCGCCGGTCCGCAAGGCCGCCTAGATGGGCCCCGGCGATCGCATCCGGCAGGCGGCGGGTGGAGAAAACTTGAACCCAGGGGGTCGAGCGATGCGATTTCAAGCGATTCCGGGCAAAGCGCTGCGATGGGGACGCTCCCTGTTGGCGATCCTGATCTGCAGCTGTGCGCTCGCTGCCTGCGGCCCGCTGCTCAAGAAGGCAACGCCGATGACCGAGGTGCAGCAGGACGACCAGCTGAGGGCGAACGGCCTCTACTTGATCGCGCGCGGCGACGAAGTGGACATCGTCCATCTGGTCGACACGGACTACAACGCCGTGGTCTCGGTCAAACCGGACGGCACGATCAGCGTGCCGGGAATCCCGGTGGAAATCGCGGCCGCCGGCCATACGACCAAGGACGTGGTGACGGACCTGGCCGATCTCTATCGGAAATACGCTTTCATCAAGCAGCCGAACTTCTCGATCATCGTCCGCAATTTCGCATCCCAGCAGGTGTTCATCGGCGGCGAGGTGCAGCATCCCGGCTATCTCGAACTGCCGAGCGGCGACCGTACGGTATTCCAGGTGCTGATGGCGGCCGGCGGCATGCTGCCCACCGCCCGCACGAAGGAAGTCATCATCGTGCGCAAGAGCGTGTCGGGCCAGCCGATGACCTTTTCGGTCAACACAGACAAGATCGTCAGCGGGGAGGACCCCGGCCAAAACGTCATCATCCATCCCCTTGATACGATCTTCGTGCCCAGATCCGACATTGCCGACGCCGACATCTGGGTCGATCAGTACATCCGCCAGATGCTGCCCGTGCCCGGCTCCGCCTCGGCCACCTACTCCTATAACGCGGGCATGACCCATCCGTGAGCCAGCAGAGCGACCTTTCCTTTCTGCGGTCCGGCGTGTTTCGAAGGGGCCCCGCGCTGCTCGCCCGCGCGGCAAGCAATCGATGGGCAAGGGCGATCCGCATTCCCCCGCCCGCCTTGGCCGCGCTCTCCCGGGAGCTCGATCTCTGGGCGGATCAGGGACTCCAGGCCCGGTTCTGGTGGCGGGACGATGATGCCGAGGATGCCAGTCCGGCACTGGCGCACCTGCTCCTGCTTCGTGCCAAGTTCGGACTCCCCCTCGCCGTCGCGGTCATCCCCGCGGCCGCGACCCTGGCCCTTGCCGGTCAGCTCGCTGGCGAGGCCGAGACCGTCGTTCTCCAGCACGGCTGGGATCATCACAATCACGCCTCGCCCGGTCAGCCGAAGGCGGAACTGGCACCCCTGCGCGACAAGGCCGAAGTCGAGCGGCAATTGGGCGAGGGGCAGGCGCATTTGAAATACCTCTTTGGCGATGTCGCCTTGCCGGTCCTGGTTCCGCCCTTCAACGCCCTGGCGCCCGGGCTGGTCGGCGCGGTGAAGGCCAACGGTTTCCGCTACATCTCCCTGCTCGGCGATTTTCAGGGCCTCGGAATGGCCAACCGCAACGTTCATGTCGATCTCATCGACTGGCCCGCGGGCCGCGCCGAGACCCCCGATCGCATCGCCAGGCAGGCCGTCGCGGCGTTGCGTCTCAGGCGCTTCGGTCTGGTCGAACGAAGCGCGCCCATCGGCATCATGACCCATCACCTGCGGCAAGACGAAGAGGCCTGGCTTTCGACCGAGGCGCTTCTGGACTGCCTCGCGCATCACCGTGCGGCAACCTTCCCCTCGGTGAGCGCCGTTTTCGCCTAATGCGGACCGGTCTTGCTCTCGGCATCTTGGCCGTCGTTGCGACGGTGTCTCCTCAGGGCAGCTGGAGCCAATCGGCGATCGACCTGACGAGCGATGGCTACGTGATCGTCGAGCGCACCAACGTTGACGGCTTTTTCCAGGGATGCGACCGGAAACTCGAGGTCCATCTCGCCAATGGAACAATCTTCGAATGCAGCGAACGCAACCACCATATGGCCTATGAACCCAAGGCCGTGCTCCTGAGAAATGTGCGTGTGCGCACCTATGCCCTGATGATCGACGGCCGGGCCTATACCGGCAGCCTCGTCGCGCTGCTGGGGCAACAGCTGCAGATCCCGTTGCCGGTGACCACGCCCTCCGGCGATCCGGATCCGCCGGGACTGACGCCGGGCGTGGACCCGCCGAGATATGCCGTCATCCCCTACATGGCAAAGGTGCCGCACGTCCCCCAGTTTCCCGCCGGCGAGGCTACGCCGCTTCCCGGACAGTAGCCGCGGCATCGCCGTCTCCTGGCCGGTGGGGCGACATGCCTCATGACCCGTTGGGCTGGCACGCGATGGTGAGCTGAAACGGCTTGTCCGCTGCTTCGAAATGGGCCGGACCTACGGCCTGGCAACTGTAGCGGACCGACAGGGTAAAGATCAGGCCCTTGGGAAGTTCCCCCGGTGGCGGGCAGAGCCGATCGTTCACGTCTACGACGCAGCGCTGCTTGCCCTCGCAAATCTGGCGCACCGCCTCGGTGACCGAGCAATCCGCCAGGGCGCCCGCATGACCGTAGTCGGCGGCGCGGATGTGGATGGCAACCGTTCCGCGCTCGGCGGGCATCGCCGGCGGCAGGGCACTCTCCTGCGCCTTCGCAAGCCTGATGGCCGGAAACGCGCAGAGCGCAGCAGCCAGGGCACAAAGCAAGCCCCTCACGGGTCGACGCCTTGCACCGGGACTTCCCGCCGCCACAGACGGTTGGACAGAAGCTCGATCGCCCGGCTGCGCAGATCCAGGACGTTGAACGCCGTCGCGGACGCTCCATAGACGACGACGCCAACCGCAACCTGCAACAGCAGGCCGTGAAGACCCCTGCCCGGCAACGCATGGACGGCGATGGCCATGAGGGCGCAACTGATCGCGATCCCCGACGCAGCGCCGAGCGGCAAAGGAATCGGATAGGCCCAGCGTCCCGCCACCGCGGCATGGCAGCATGAAACGGCCATAGCGATGGTGACCGCGATCGCCGCGCCCACCGGGCCATAGCGCGGAATCATGTAGAAGCTGAACCCGGTAGCGACGATTGCCGCCACACATGTAACCCAGATCTGCAGGCTTGGCCGGCGTCCGAGCTGGAAGGCGTGATCGAGGTAGTGGGCACGAAAACCGGCGAAGAATGTTCCCGCCGCCATCCAGGGAGTGATCAAGGCGACGCCCGCCGAGAACTTCGGCCCGACGAGGGTGGTCGAGATTCCCTCGGCCGTGAGCGCCATGCCGAGGCAAGCCGGCGCCAGGACGGCAAGCAGAAGCGTTCCGTTGGCGAGCAGCTGCCGGCGCGCGCGCGCCGGATCCCCGGATTCGACGGCGCGAACGGCCAGCGGGTAGCCCGCCGCGGCGATGCCCGAGGCCATGATCGCCAGGCTGTTCTGAACCAGCACGAAGGCCGCGGTATAGAGGCCGAGGGCCTCGGAGGAATCGAGGAACTGGACGAGCGCGCGCGTGCCGCTGGTGATGACGCTGCTGAGCGTCATGCTGATGGCCATCGGCAGACCGAAGGCGATGACCTTGAGCGCGAGTTCGCGGTCGAAGAGGCGAGGCGCCATCCGGTGCTGGCGCAGGCTGCCGAACATCGCGCCGCCCAGCATGCCGAGCCCCGTACCGACCGTCGTCCAGACCGGGTCGCGCGTCAGCCAGGCGGCCCCCGTCGCGCCCAAAAGAATGAATCCCGCCCGGCCCAGATTCATGCCGAGGTAGCGCAGCGGGCGCATGTTGGCCGTCTCGATCCTGGCAGAGAACTCGAACCAGGCGTAGCTCCAGGCGAGAAGTATCCCGAGCAGATACACGGGCGCATCGCCGGCGGAGAACAGGCCGAACATCCAGGCGAGCGCCGTCAGCCCGGCGCTGAGGACCATCGCGGCGACGAACATGTGGACGAAGGTCGCGACCATCCGCTCGTCTTGCTGCCGGCCCTCGTTGAACCTGACGAAGGAAATCCCGAGCCACTCGAACCCCATGGTCGAGACGAAGGTCATGATGACCAAGGCGAGGCCATAGATGCCATAGCCGCGAACGTCCAGCAGGCGGGTCAGGATCGCCGTCGTCACCATGCCCAGCAGGCCGGGGAGGACGCGGGCGACCACATAGAGAAAGCTGTGACGGATCAGCACGCGCCCAGGTCCTCGCGCCGCTTCGCGGATCCCGCTTGCCCCGAAAGGGCCCGCAGGCGCTGGCGCAGGTTCATCGGCAACAGCCAGAAGGCGGCGAACAGCAGAAGCTGCATGGGCGTCGGCTGGCCGCGCGCGAGGCTGCGCCGCAGCAGCAGCGGCAAGGCGCCATAGTCGCCGGTTCGCTTCGCCTGGGACGCCAGGATCACCAGGCAGAACCCGCTGTAGGCGCGCGGCGTGACCAGGGATCCCAGGCTGTCGAGCCATGCCAGGGACTCGCGCCAGGCAAAATTGGCCCCCAGCGACAGCGACTGGTCCTCGGCATGAATGACGACCAGCACCTGCGGAAGCATCCTGATTCTGGCCCCCAGCTGCTTGGTCAGCCGCAGCAGCAAGGTGTCGTCTTCGTTGTGGCGCGTGCTTCCGAACTCGGCCTTGGCGAACAGCCGGCGCGGCATCATGAAGGAGGCAGTCGCAAGATAGGCCTCGCCCCGGAACAGCGACCGGCGGCCCCAGAGATACTCGTCAACCGGGGCGCGGCCGTCGTAGACCCGGCGCGGCCATTCGTAGGTGGCGTGGGCAGTGTGCACCCGGCACCGGCAGCTGAGCATCGCCATGTCATCGACCGAGGCGCCGGCGAGCTGCAATTCGAGCTTCAGCGGCAGCCACTCGTCATCGTCGTCGAGAAAGGCGATCCATTCTCCCCTCGCCTGCCCGGCGCCCAGGTTGCGCGCCATGCCGGGTCCAAGCGACTCCTGGTTCTGCAGCACCCGAACCCTCGGGTCCACGACGCCTTCGAGAGCCGCGAGAGTTTCCGGGTTCGGACCGTCGACAACGACGATGACTTCCAGCTCGCCATGGGTCTGGCCCAGCACGCTCGCAAGCGCGCGCATGAGGAGCTTCGGCCGCCGCGTCGTGGGGATGATGACGGAAACCAGCGCCATGTCCGCCTCAGACCCGCTGCCCGTCCCGCCACCGCCCAGCAGGAAAGGTCGACGGCCCCACGGGCTGCCCGTTGCGCCTCAAATGCGCGAGGGCCGCCTGGTCCTGCCGCCATTTCTCGAGAAGAAGCAGCGCGCTCGGCATCATGACCGTGAACTGGTCCGGATAAGGCAGCGGCCCCTCGTCGAGGTTCAGCAGCACGTTGATCAGCATGAACAGCAGGATCCATTTCGCCTCGGGAAGATTGCTGTCGGGTAGCGCCCGGAAGGACAGAATGATGGTCTTCCCCCACACCCACGCGTAGAGCGCCAGGCCGATGAGGCCGATCTGGAGCCAGATGTCGAGATAACCGTTATGGGCGGAGGGGGCCTGCCAATCGAGGGCCCACCAGATGTACTGGACGATGGTCGAATCCTGATTCCAGAAACCGGAGTAGCCGTAGCCCAGCCAGGGCCGGAGCATGATCGCCTTGAACGACATCTGCCATAGCGGCAGCCGTCCGGTGAACGACGGGTCGCGGTTGAGCACGGCAAAGAGCGCGTCGGAATCGAAGACGACGACAATGAGAATCAGGCTTGCTACCAGGACAAATCCGTAGACCACGATCCATCGCAGCCGCCAGCTTCTCGCCGAATAGAAGATCAATCCGACGGCGATCACGATCATCGCCAGGAGCAAGGATGTCGCCGACTGGGCGATGACAATGGACAGCAGGAGCAGCCCGATGGCCGAGAGCGCCGCCAACGGCGACTTCGATCCATCGATCAGCTGGAAGAGATAGCAGCTGATGGCCAGCAGCATGGCCTCGCCCATCGTGTTCTTCTGCGGGAAGACGCCGCGCATGGCTCCTTCGTAGCCGAAAGCGGTTTCGCGGCCGACAGAGGGCAGAAGCACGAATGTCAGCAGCGAAAGCAGAGCCAGCACCACAGTGGTGCGCCCGAGAAGCGCCACCGTGCCGCGCAGCCCAAAAGTCACATAGCAATAGGTGCCGAAGAAGACGCAGCTCGCGAGCGTGACGCTGCGCCGGAGCGTGGGAAACGGGTACTCCGACCAGAGCGCGGACACCGCGCAGAGCGCCAGGATCAGCATGTAGGGGAGCATGTTCTTCAGGGCCCGGGCGACCTCGCCGCGCTTGATCCAGACGAGAACGACGAGGACGGACAGAATAATCGCCTGGGCGATCGTGCTCGCGATCTCGGTCTCGCCGGGCAGCAGGTGATCGTCGCCGCGGGCGAAGCGAATTGACTGGGTGAACGCCCCTTCGTAGATCGCAATCGCGAACATCGCGAACAGGTATTGGAACCGCGCGGCGAAGCGGCCGCGGGTTCGAGTGGCAAATGCCGGCCCGAGCGAGGTGGTAGCCGTGGTGCTCATGGCCTGCCCATTCCCCGCAAGTCCGGCCTCGCCTGATCGGCCGCCGACTGGTCAAGCATCGAAGATGTCGGGTGGATCATGGCGGGCCCTTGGCTGCAAGATCGTGGCCGCGCACGCGGCCGCCGGTTCGTTTCCATCTCGCGCCCTCGGACGGCTGCCAACGCCAGCACATCCGCTGCCCGAGGCCGAAGGTATGGCCAGTGTGTAAACAATGCCCTAACCCGCGGTGCGCAGCGGAATCACGAACGGCGTCTTGCCCGCTGCCGTCTGCCTCAGCTGGTCCACCAGCAGCAGATTGACATCGACGCAGGCCGGGAACCTGGCCCTGGCGCCACGCAGCAGGGCTTCGCTGTCCGCCGCTCCATAGCCAGGCTTCGGGATGACGAAGAGCGCGACCCTGAGCGGCTCCAATTGGACGATCTGAACCTGGGAGGCGTTCTCGGCGACCTTGGGGATCTGGTTCAGGCCATATACGACAGTGCCGTCCGGCAGCCGGATGACATCGTCCTGCCGTCCGAGAATTCCCAGGAACGGCCTCAGTCCGAGCTCGATCTCGCGGATGTCGCGCTCGCTCGCGTCGGCCGGGATGATGGCGAGATCGCCGGTTTCGTAGCGGACCAAAGGCATGGCGTCGTTCCAGAAGCCGGTGGCAACGATGCGGGCCGCCGCTACGCCCGGAACCTTGGGATCAACTGGGGAAGGAAGCAGCTCGGTGCGACCATAGGCCGGCGAAAAGTAGAACTGCTCGCCGTCCTTCGACCAGGCGAAGCAGACCCGTTCGGCAAGACCGTAGTAGTCGACGATCCGCGTCGAAAGAATCCGCGCCGCGTCGGCCCTGAGGCCATCGGGCATCATCTCCGACGAGCACAGGCTGATCGGCACCTTGAGGGCGCCCGGGGCGTCTGCCAGGCAGTTCAACAACCGGGCGAGCATGGAAGGATAGGCAAACAGAACGTCGGGCGCGAAGCGTTCCAGTTCGGCTGCATACCAGGGTGCGGTCCTGCTGGAGAGATGGTAGCTGGACAGCATCAGGCATCGCCCGCCCTGCGTCAGGAATCCGAACGGCGGCTCCTCGTCGGCCCGGTCCTTGATGGTGAACGCGCGCATCACGGCGACCTTCGCGGTGCGGAACGACAAGCCGTCCTTCTGGATCAATGAATCGATGAAGGCCTGCTCCGCCGCGACGCCTCTGAGAGAGCGCGCGAGCCTCAGCGGTGTGCCCGTGGTGCCGCCCGTCGCGGCGGGAACGCGGATCAGCGTCCGGCGAAAGAATTTTTCCGGACGGTCGCGGATCTCGGCCTTCTGCAACACCGGCCAGGAAGCGGGATCCTCGCGGCGCCCGCGGCCATAGCCGGTCTGGCGGGCCTGGCGGGCGACCGCCCGCAACAGCCTGTCCGCCAGCAAGGCGCGGCCCTCGAAATCCGCCTCGGCAAAGCGAGCGATCGCGGAGCGCGCAGGTCCGTAGTAGAGCGGATTGTAGCGCACGGCATCGCTGATCGACCGGGTGGCCTTCAGCCGATGGTCATAGCGCGTCAGGATTTTTCGAAGCTGCATCGCTCGCCGCCTGGCCCTGCGCAATGTGGGATTCAAAAGGCCGGCGCGCCGCGGAGCGCCAGCAGGCCGGACCATCGCCGAGTTGCAGCTGCGCCGAAACTCTTCAATGGCCGACCTGGGTGGCTCTGGGATATTCCTGCGCAAGCGCGGCCCGCGCGGCCAAGGCGGACCGATGGTCGGCAAGCCGCGTGACCGTCGGCGCCAGCGCGTAGCGCTCCTGAAACAGCTCGAGGTTCACCAGCGTCCACAGCAGCTTTTCATGATTCTGCCGCCCGCTCTCGTGCTCGCGCAAAACCCGCTCGATCTGCCGCTGGTCGCAGAGTTCGCGGCAGAGGGAACGCTGGCCGGCGATGTGGTCGCGCACGAAGGCGCGCATGGGGCCGCGGAACCATTCGTTCACCGGGACACGGAACCCGACCTTTGGCCGGTCGAGGATGACCGGCGGGAGGATGTCTGCCATCGCGGTCCTGAGGATGTATTTCTGGACCAGGCCGCGAATCCGCCAGCTGTCGGGCAGCCGCGCGGCCAAAGCGGCGAGCCCGGTATCCATGAAGGGCATGCGCGCTTCGATCGAGGCCGCCATGGAAATCCGGTCGCCCCGCTCGAGCAGGTTGTCCGGCAGCCATGACGTCTGGTCGAAGAACAGCATGCGCTCCAGGGCGGAGCGGCCCGGGTCGGCGACGAAAGGCTGGGCATCGACAGGCCGGCGCGGCACCGAAGCGTCGAGCAGCCGGTCGCGTTCGGAGAAGGAGAGCGCGCCCAGCCAGCGGGGCAGCCGCTCCCGCGGGTCGCGCAGGCCTATCGCCGCAGCCATGATTTTGACACGACGGAAGTCGTAGGGAAGCAGGCGCGTCAGGGGCTCGACGAGGCCCCGGTGCAGCGCCCTCGGCACCAACCTCTGGTAAAGCGCCACGAACCGCTCGGCGGAATGCTTGGGATAGCCGGCCAGGAGCTCGTCCGCGCCCTCCCCGGTCAGCACCATCTTCACGCTTTTCGCAGCGGCGCAGGAAATCAGGTAGAGCGGGATGTTGGACGGATCGGCCACCGGCGCATCGCCGTGCTCGATCAGGGTCGGCAGGTGCTGCATCAGGTCGTCGGCGGAGACGACGACCTCGATGTGGCGCGTGGCGAATTTTTTCGCCACCAGCCTCGCGTAGCGCAGTTCCGAATAGCGCGCCTCGCGAAATCCGACGGCAAAGGTGTTGATCGGCCGGGCCGAATGCCGACTCATCAAGGCAACGATGGTCGAACTGTCGACGCCGCCCGAGAGAAAGGCGCCGAAGGGCACGTCGCTCACCATGCGCAGACGCACGGCTTCGTCGAGCTTGTCGCGGAAGGCCGTCACGGGATCGGCGATGGGCTGTCCGGGCTCCGGCGCTTCGCCATAGGGCGGCGTGTAGAAGCGCGTCTCGCTCAATCGCCCGTTCTCCCATACGGCATAGCTGCCGGGCATGAGCTTGCGCACGCCGGCGAAGAGGGTGTGGGGTGCGGGCACGTAGCGGTAGACGAGGTAGTCGGCGATCGAGGCGCGGTCCAGTTCCGGCGCAATGGCGCCGAATGCCAGAAGGGCCTTGATCTCGGACCCGAATAGAATCAGGCCGTCCCGTTCGCTGAGATAGAGCGGCTTCTTGCCGAAATGGTCGCGGGCCAGCATGAGGCGCCGGCGTGGGTGATCCCACAATGCGAAGGCGAACATTCCGCGCAGCCGCGCGACGCAGGCCGGACCCCACGCGACGTAGGCGTTCAACAGGACTTCGGTATCCGAGCGGGTGCGGAACCGCTCGCCCCGGGCTTCCAGCTCCGCGCGCAGTTCCTGGAAATTGTAGATCTCGCCGTTGAAGATCAGCGTGACGCCGGCCTCCTGGTGGGTCATCGGCTGTTCGCCGGTGACAAGATCGATGATCGCGAGCCGGCGATGGGCAAGGCCGACGGTGTAGCGATGGTCGCCCACCGAGAACAGGGCGTAGCCTTCGCCGTCAGGTCCGCGATGGCGAACGCTGTCGCCCATGGCCCGCAGGCGCCGTTCGGCATCGCGCAGATTTCCGGTGAGGATGAATCCGGCGATCCCGCACATCGCTCAGCATGCCTCGCTGCGCGCCGCGGCGCGGTGCTGACAATGTCTCGTTGCGATGATGGAGACTTCCCCTTGCATGAACGTGTCGATTTCGGGTTTCCACGTAACCCGACATTAACGACTACCGTCGTTAATAAAACGAATATGCCGCTCGGTTCTTCATCTTCAGAATCTCCATGCCCGGCGCGCTTTTGCGATGCGCCGGCCAGCTCAGCGAGTTAGGCAGCCTGTGACAAATTTGCGCAGATCGGCAGAGCGACATGCGGGCCGCGTTCTGATCGTGGTCCAGAATCTTCCGGTTCCTTTCGACCGGCGTGTCTGGCTGGAGGCGACGACTCTCGCCAAGGCCGGCTATCGGGTTTCGGTCATCTGTCCCAAGGCCAAGGGATTCAACACAGGCTTCGAGATTCTCGAGGACGTCGCGATCTATCGCTATCCCTTGCCCATCGATGCCAGCAGCAAGCTGGGCTTCGCCGCCGAGTTCCTGTGGTGCCTCGTGGCGACGACGCTGCTCTCGCTGCGCGTCGCCATCACCGGCCGCGGTTTCGACGTCCTCCATGCCTGCAATCCACCGGAGACCTATTGGCTTCTCGGCTATCTCTGGCGGCCCTTCGGCAAGGTCTTGATCTTCGATCACCACGATCTGTCGCCGGAGATGTACGAGGCGAAGTTCGGCGGCGGCGGACTATTGATGCGCATCCTTCTCTGGCTCGAAAGGCGAAGTCTCCGCTCGGCGCGCGTGGTGATCACCACGAACGAGAGTCACAAGGCGGTCGCGATCACCCGCGGCGGCAAACGGCCCGATGACATCTACGTCGTGCGATCCGGCCCGGATCTGGCCCGCTTCTGCATCTTCCCGCCCGACCTCGCCTGGCGGCGCGGGCGGCGCCACCTGCTCGTTTATCTCGGAGAGATCTGCAAACAGGACGGCGTCGATCACCTGATCCGCGCCATCAAGCACCTGGTGGAAGACTATGGTTTCACCGACTTCCACTGCGTCCTCATCGGCGGCGGTCCGCATCAACCGGCGATCAAGGCCTATGCCGCCGAGCTCGGCGTCTCGGACTATACGACGTTCACGGGACGGGTCAGCGACGAGACGCTCTGTCGCGTGCTTTCGTCGGCCGACATCGCCGTCGACCCCGATCCCAAGAACGCATGGACCGATCGAAGCACCATGAACAAGATCGTCGAGTACATGTATTTCGGACTTCCCATCGTCTGCTACGACCTGACCGAGGCACGAGTCTCGGCCGGGGAGGCCGCGCGCTACGTGGTGGCCAACGACGAGGATGCCCTTGCCCGCGGCATCGTGGGACTCGCCGAGGATGACAGCGCCCGTCAGCGCATGCGCGCACTCGGCATGGACCGGGTGCGCAACGCCTTGGCCTGGAATTATTCCGTGCCGCCGCTCCTCGCCGCCTACGACCGTGCCATGGCGTTGGCGAGGGTGGCGCGCCGCCGGCCATTGCCGGCGGCCGCGCGCGCGTCGACCGCCGAGGACTGAGGCCGCTCCTCTCCCTTCCATCGCCCCAACGCGAGGTCCATCGCCATGAGAGTGAGCGTATTCGGAATCGGGTATGTCGGAACCGTCGTCGCCGCCTGCCTGGCGGAGGACGGCCACGAAATCGTGGCCGTGGACATATCCGCGGACAAGGTGCGCGCGATCAACGCCGGCGAGACCCCGATCAGCGAGCCCGGTGTTCCCGTCCTGATCGAGCGGGCGGTCGCCCGCGGGGCGTTGAGAGCGACCATCGATGCCGGCGAGGCGGTGCGCGCAAGCGAGCTCAGTTTCGTGTGCGTCGGCACGCCGAGCCGGCACAATGGCGATCTCGACCTGAGTTTCGTGCTTCAAGTCTGCGAGGACATCGCCAAGGTGCTGAAGCACAAGCCGGAACCCCACATGCTCGCGGTCCGCAGCACGGTGCTCCCCGGCGTGATGCGCGACCGCGTGATCCCGCTGCTGCGCGACGCCTCGGGCAAGGAGCCGGGCGTCGACTTCGGCCTCGCCTACCATCCCGAGTTCCTACGCGAAGGCTCGGCGGTCGACGACTATCGCCGGCCTGCGGCGGCCGTCATCGGCGCCCTCGACTCGCGCACCGCGGAGGCGCTGAAGCAGCTCAACCAGGGCAATGGCGCCGAGCTGCATCTGGTCGACCTCGCCACCGCCGAAGCGGTCAAATACGCCAACAATTGCTGGCACGCCCTCAAGGTCAGCTTCGCCAACGAAATCGGCAGCATCTGCAAGGCGTCCGGCATCGACGGTCGCGCCGTGATGCGGATCCTTTGCTCCGACCGCAAGCTCAACATCTCGCCCGCCTATCTCAAGCCCGGCTTCGCCTTCGGGGGATCCTGCCTGCCCAAGGATCTGCGCGCGCTGCGCTATCACGCCAAGCGGCACGACGTAGCGAGTCCGCTCCTCGATGCCACGATCGTCGCCAATCAGCAGCAGATCGATCGGGCGATCGCGGCCATCGGCCGGAACGGCAGGCGCCGCGTCGCCATGCTCGGCCTCACCTTCAAGCCCGACACCGACGACCTCAGGGAAAGCCCGCTGGTCGAGCTGGCCGAACGACTCCTGGGCAAGGGCTTCGAGCTGCGCATCTTCGACCGGGATCTGGAAATCTCGCGGCTGGTGGGCAGCAACCGGCGATTCGCCATGCAGCATCTGCCCCATCTGTCGCGGCTGCTGGTCGGCGATTTGGACGATGCGCTCGGCGGCAGCGACATCGTCGTCGTCGGCGCGGCCCATCCCGCCTTTCGCGATCTTCTGCCGCGATTGAGGCCCGATCATCATGTCGTGGATCTTGCCGGTCACGACGCCGAGCTGCGCCGACACGCGCTCTACGACGGCGCCTGCTGGTGAACCCACTCGGGTCGCCGCCATTGCGAACACTCTCTGTGGAGACTCCCTGCAGGCGCGGGCGGCCACAAAATTATCACTGCCGATAAGCGCTGAATTCGCCCGCTTCGCGGTCTGCCGCGCCCCAGTGATTGCCAATTCTTAACTCTTCGAACCTACCAATGGTGGGCACCTGAAACGTCGCCGGCTCGCTGACCGAAACTCGTGGGAATGCACCGATGATGATCAGCGAAAGAGGAAGTCCACGTCACCCCGCGCGTCTGTCGCGGATGCGCCAGAAGGCCGTCGCGCTATTGGAAAGGCCTCTCAGGCCCGAGCTGCAATCCCGATCGACGGCGCTGGCGGTGAGCGCGCCGGCCTCGCGCACCTGGCGCCGCAGCCTGCCGGCCTCGCCGCTCCCGCTTGCGTTGACTCTTCTGTTCGCCCAGAGCCTCGCCATCGCCCTCACAGGCGTCGCGAGCGCGGCGCTGCACGGGCCGATGGGCCAAGAGGTTGGCATTGCCTTCTCGGCGGCGGGAGTCTTTGCCCTGCTCCGCGGGTCGATCGCTGCCATCGACTTGCGGCGGCGCAGCGATTCCCTGCCGGTCCTGCTGAAGACGCTGGGCGCGCTCGGCCTCGCCGAATTGGCGGCGTTGGGCGCGACGGTTGTTCTGCTGGGCGCCGGCGAATCGGCGCTTCGCGGCGAGATACTGCGCGCGGCCTCGACTTGGCTTGCGAGTTCCGCCGCCATGGTGGCGGCCCTTCATGCGCTCGCCGCCGGCCATGCCGAGCGCGCCGCCCAGGAAGGCAGGTTGGCAAAGCAGATCGTTGTCGTCGGCAGCGACGGGCCGGCGGCGGATTTCATTGCCGCTGCCCAATCCTGCAAGGACCACCTTTCGATCAGAGGCTATTTCGACGAACGGCAGAAGACGACCAAGGGCCTGCTGGGCGGCGTGCCGTTCGTCGGCAGCTTGGATCTGTTGGCCGACTACGTGCGCGAGGAGGGGATCGACGAGGTCGTGATCGCTTTGCCCTGGTCGGCCGAGGCGCGGATCATGAGCGTCGTCGAACGGCTGAGCCATTTGCCGACTCCCATTCGGCTAGCACCGGAGCCGGTGCTCTGGCGGGCCGGCTTCGCCGGGGCCTCGCGCGACCTGCTGGCCGTGATGCCGGTTTTGCGCGACACGCCGATTTCCGATTGGGATCTGTTCGTGAAGAACCTGGTCGACCGTTTGCTCGGCAGCCTGGCGCTCCTGGTGGCGCTGCCCAGCATGGCGATGATCGCCCTGCTGATCCGCCTGGACAGTCCTGGCCCGATCTTCTTCCGCCAGAAGCGGCTGGGGTTCAATGGTCATCCCTTCGAAGTGTTCAAGTTCCGTACCATGACGGCTTCGGCCGACCCGCGCGGCGGCCTGCGTCAGGCGAGCCGCTTCGACCGGCGCGTGACGCGGATCGGGGCTTTCCTCAGGCGGACGAGCCTGGACGAACTGCCCCAGCTGCTCAACGTGCTGCGCGGAGAGATGTCCCTGGTGGGGCCGCGCCCGCATCCGATGTGGACGCGGGCCTCCGAACTCTGGCCGGAAGAAGGCGACCGGCCGATGGAATCCATCGTCGTGGGCTATGCGGCGCGCCATCGCGTCAGACCGGGAATCACCGGCTGGGCGCAGGTTTGCGGCCACCGCGGCGAGACCGAGACCGTGGCCAAGATGATGCTGCGGGTCGAGCATGATCTGCATTACATCGACAACTGGTCGCTTTGGTTCGACGTCAAGATCATGGTTCTGACCCTGATCACCGTAGTCGGGGGGAAGAACGCGTACTAACTAGCGAGTTCGGGATCGCGAGGGGGCCGACTTGCAGGACATCGGAACAGCCGCGCCGTTGGCGGGGCTGGCGGGGGGAGTTCCTGGTGCGGCGTCAGACGCGCCGGCTGGGCAAAGCTCGGCCGCGGACCGCGAGACGCGGCGGCGGCTGCTGCTCGGCTTCGCCAGCTGCTATCTATTCGCCGTCTTCTTCTGCTGGCTGATCGACAAAGATTTCGGCGACCGGGTCGTCATGACTGTCCTCGGGCAGGACTTCATCATCGACCGGCTGCGCGTCAGAGTCTTGGATGTGGCAATCCTGGCCACCATCGTCATGCCGACGATCTTCGCGGTCGAGCTGATCGCGGTGGGATGGCAGCGGAGCTCGCTGCGCAGCCTGCTCGACGGCCGTTCCGCGACCGGGCGGACCGACCTTGCCTGTTTTGCCCTGTGGCAGTTCCATCTGCTCCATATTCCCAGGCTCGCGCTCACCTTCGGCGCTACGCTCGCGACGGGCACATGGCTGCATGTCTGGCTGCACGCGCAGACGGGCTTTTCCCTATCGCTGGGAGCGCTGCCCTTTTTCGCCCAGTATCTAGGCTTTTTCCTGATCTACACATTCTGCGACTACTGGCAGCATCGACTCGATCACAGCCGGTATTTCTGGCCCATTCACCGCTACCACCACGGTGCCGAGGAGTTTCATATCCTGACCTCGCTGCGGGTGCATCCGGCGACCTTCTCCCAGGTCGTCATCATGACCCTGCCTCTCGCGGTTCTGGACGCCTCGCCGAGCCTGATCGCGGGAGTAGCCTTCGGGACGACGATCCTGCGACTCGTCAATCACTCGCGGATCGATTCCGACTTCGGCTGGATCGGCCGATGGCTGCTTCAGTCCCCCCTGGGCCATCGCCTTCATCATCGCCGTGACTCGGCCCCGCCTGCCTGCAATCTCAGCCTCTTCCCGGCCTGGGACCATCTCTTCGGGACCTGGAAGGAGGGCGGCAGCCAGGCCATTGCCATCGGGGTCGGCGAGCCCTACCGCCAGGGCGCCTGGGTCCTGCCGGATATGTGGCGGGACTACCGGGAGTTCCTCGTCCAGCTCGCGGCCCTCCTGCGGTGGCGCCAGGTGCCCGCACGCGATCGCTGAGACAGGGTCGGAAAAATTGAATCTGCGACAGGCGCCCTCGCCCGCGCTATGATCGCCGGGCTTGGAGGGGCCGGAAGTCGTGAGCACGGCGGCGGGCTATCGGGAATTCAGGCGCGTGGCGATCATGGGCTCCGGGCTGCTCTTTGCGGCCGGGCTCCTGCTCGGTTTGGTCTACGCGCGCGATTTCGGCGGCTACTGGATCGTCCTGCTGTGGACGGCGGTGGCAGCACCCGTGGTCGCAACCGCGGGCCTCGCGGCTGCTCTCGCACTCGGCTGGGCGCCGGCCGGTATCACCGTCACCAGACAGGATCTCCGGGTGTCGTTTGTGGCCTGGAGCCTATTCGCGCTCCTGCTGCCCTGGATCGCCGCCTGGTTCGGCGCGGACGCGGCCGGCCAGTGGTTCGACCACTGGTGGCGCAGCACAAGCGCCAGCGAGCCGGGCCTCTATCTATGGCTCTTGAGACTCCTCGCCGGCCTGGTCACCTATGCCGTCGCCAGCGCCCTCGGCCTGCTGCTGACCTTCGCCATCGATGAACGTCTCGCCGGCGGCGGACGCCGGGCCAACGACTAAGAGCGGCCGATCGCGAGGACGGTCCGCAGCATCTGATCGGCGTCGACCCATCCCTCTCCCACCAGACTGGTCGCCGGCAGCTTCTCGCCGAAGCCGGGCGAGTACCAGCCGAGCATCGGCTCCTGCGAACCCCGCCAGGCACGCCAGGTCAACGCTTGCGGCAAGATGATGCGGGCGCGACGCATGCCGTCCTCGATCGGCCACATCAGGTCCGCCCCACCCGGATCGAGGCGGGCCTCGATCGCCGGCCCGAGATGATAGGCGAGCCTGACCGCGAACCGTCCCCGGCCTCGCACGTGGTCTTCCACGGTGAGTTGGCGCTCCTGGCGATCGAGGATGACAGTACGCTCGTGGACCGGGCTTCCCGGCTGCCTGGCATATCCGGCATGGCGCGCCGTCCAGCGCGCGATCGGCCCGCTTTCGAGCCCCATCGTCTCCAGAAGCTCCGCTCTGGGGACATCAAGCCAGAGGAACGGACCGCCCCAGCGGGCCTGGTCCCGGCCCCCGATTTCCAGCGTGTTGTGGGCCAGGGTCGAGCGGAAATAGCGCCGAGCATCGAGCTCCGTCAGATAGCAGTAGGTGCCGGGATCGGCGAACAGATCGACGCCGCCGTGGCGAAGCTCGATGGACAGGGCGTCGGCGTGAGCGTGGGCGGCGATGGAGAGAAAGCCATGGGGACCGTGATCGCAGCGGCACCACAATTCGTCGCCCCGAGGCTCGACGTCGCGCAGCAGGGCAAGACCGGCATCGGCGAACAGGCTGGGACGGCGGTTGGCTCGCCACACCGGCTGCAGGTCTGCCGAGGATTGGCGGCGGGCAAGAGCGGCGAAAAGGCTGCTGCGGATATCCGCGGCAACGCTAGGCCACCAGGGTGCCGGGCCGACGATGGCCGCCGCCGCCGCCAGCAAGGACGCCGGGTTGCGCGCGCGGTCCACCGGATCGATCAGCAGGCCGTGAGCCTCATCGCTGTCGCCCTGGCGCGGCGGGCGCAGGCGGCAATCGAGAACCGCAGCCCAGGCATCGGCCATGCGGGCGATGATGGCGAGGAGCCCCGGCGCAGGTTTGCGTCCGGCGGCCAGATCCTCGGCGGCGGCGATCATGAGCATCTCAAGGACGAAGCCGTGATAGTCGCTCGCCTGCTCGCGGCTGAGGCCGTCGGCGAAGACCTGGCGTTCGGCCTCGACCTCGAGCTCGGCCAGGGCGCGGGCGCGCCATGCGCCGCTCTCCTCGTACCAGGGAAAGGCCGACGCCCCGACAAAGAGCCCGAGCAGCTCGGCCAAGCGGTGGTTGTTGGCCGAGGAGCCGTGGCTGCCCAAGGCTGCGAGATACTGCTGATGCCAGCGGATCTGGGCCCGGGCGGCACCCGAACCCTCGATGGCGGCGCTGGCGCCGGTCCAACCTTTCAACAGCCGGCGCGTCCAGGCGATCGCGACGAGTCGGAGGCCGAGCTCGATGCCGCTGGTCCAATGAATGCCGCTGAGGAATGGATTTGCCTGCCACCAGGACTGTAGCTGCGCTGCGGCAAGCCCGGCGAAGGGCTCGCGCCCGGTCACAAACCAGGCCGAGGCCAGCAGGCTTGCGTGCTGGAGGCGGGAGGACTCGAGCAGGAACTTGTGATTTCCCACCACCGCCGAATCGCGCGTGTCGATGTCGAAGGCGTACTCGACCATCGGCGCGCGCGTGCCGGTGTCGGGATCGACGAACCAGTCCTCCACCACTTGCGGCAGCTTCACGTCGCGCCCGAACAGCGCCAGACGCCCCGCCAGCAGCCTCTCGCCGGCCTTGACCGCGGCGTCCACGGCCGTGGCGTCGGGGCCAAGCTCCGCCGGCGCTATCGGAATTTCGCCGAAGGCGGCCGCCGCGTCATCCGGAACTGCCGGCTTATCCTTCAGGCGCCGCCAGGACGCCTTCAGCGCTTCGTCGCGCAATCGGCCTGCGAGTTCTCGCGGCCCCATCCGGCTGAGACGGCGCAGATGCCAGGGTAGAGTCATGCCCACTCTTCCCGGATGCGTCAGCGAGGGCCGCCGCTGATCGTCGGCGACGGCGCACGGCACGGAATTATCGCGGAGTCCCTCGGCGCCAACCGAATCGAAATTGAAAAAACCCGAGCTTGCGGCTCCATACCGAACTCCGCTGCCAGCGCGTTCAATATGAAGAGAATTGCCTAAGAATCGTTAACCGCGAGAGCAGCGGATTCGGCATGTGTGCCAATCGCGATTCGCTGCAGCACTCCGACTCCGGTCTTTGAGAATCCCTCGATAGGATCGCGGAATTTCTCGGCTGTGGAGTCGTCTTGAATCGCTGAGCCAATCCGATGCCGAGACGAAGTTCCAGGCGGTGACTTTCCGGGAAGCTCGGCACGCGCTCGCTCAATTTTGTCACACCGCGAGCGGGCCCGGTTAACAGTGCCTTTATGAGAGCGGCTTAACCTTCGCTCGCGCCCGTTGTCGGGTTCATGAAGGGTCGCCGGACATGACGTTGATCAATCCCTCGCCGCAACGCCGCCGCGTTCCCGCAGCCGTTCCACCGTTGCGTTCGATCGCGCCGACGCGTAGCGCCGAGCTGCTCGATCGCGGCGACCTGCTGCATCTCTATCATTCCGTGGTGACGATGCTGGCGGGAGACCGCCCGAACATTCTCGAGATCACCAGCGCGGTCCATGGCGAAGGCGTCTCGACGGTCGCCAGCGAGCTCGCGGCCGTCGTCGCCGGCGATCTCGGGCAGAGCGTGCTGCTGATCGCCGCCGCATGCGAAGACTCGGCGCCCGAAGGCCTCGAAGCGGTGGCGGGCAGCGCATTGCCCTTCGAGCGCGCCGTGGATCCGGACCGGAGAATCCCCTTCCTCTATCGCGCCCGTCTTTCCACCGGGGGCGGCAATGCGGGACTCCTCTTCAACAACAGCGATCTCGACCGGTTGTTCGCCCAGGCCCTGCGCTTCGCGCAATTCGTCATCGTCGACGCGCCGCCGGTGCTTGCCGACGTGACCGGGGTCGCACTCGCCCGGCACGTGGGCGGCGTGCTGCTCGTGATCGAGGCGGAGAAGACCCGGGCCAGCGTGGTCGAAAAGGCCCGGCGCAGCATCGAGGCGGCCGAAGGGCGCATCTGCGGCGTCGTTCTCAACAAACGCCGTCAGCGCATCCCCCGGGCCATCGAGCGGCGCTTCTAGCCGGGCTTGCCGGCCAGGCCGGCGAAGAGCCGCGAAGCGCCCACGGCCTCGAGCCAGGGCAGCGAGGGATAGTCGGTAATGACCAGCCCCCCGTCGACTATGAGGGTGGTACCGGTCACGAAAGAAGCCTCCTCCGAAGCGAGGAACACGACCGCCCGGGCGATCTCGTCCGGCCGGCCCATGCGTCCCAGGAGCGAGGCGCCCTTTTCCCAGTCCTCCGCCGTGCCGCTGCCGGACACCGCCTCAGTCTTGATCCAGCCCGGCGACACGCTGTTGACACGCACGCCGAAGGGCGCGCCTTCCACCGCCAGCGAACGCGTCAGCGCCTCCACCGCCGCTTTGGCAACGCCGTAGTTGCCCCAGTTGCCGTGGAACGTCGCCGTCGAGGAGATGTTGACGATCGCCCCCTTGCCCGCCTTGGCGAGCAGCGGCATCGCATAGGCCGCGATGTAATAGGCCGCCTCCAGATTGGGCCGCAGCAGCTTATGCAGGCGCTCGCCCGGGGGATCGGTTTCGAGCACGCCCGATCGCCGCGCGCCAGCGCCAGCATTGTTGATTACGATATCCAGGCGGCCAAATTCGGCGCCGGCCTTCTCGACCACGGCGCGGGCTTCGTTTTCATGGCCGAGATCGGCCGGGAAAAACACCGCCGTCGCACCCGCGGCTTTCAGCGCGGCAAGCGTATCGGCGCCCTTCTTCGGATCGCGGCCGGTGATGGCGATCCGGGCTCCCTCGGCCGCCATGCGGAGCGCGATGCCCCGGCCGATGCCGGAATTTCCCCCCGTGACCAGCACGGCCTTGTTCTTGAGACGCATGACGCCGCTTCCTCCCGCTCCGTTGTGAATTGCCGGCCAGCATAGGACATCGCTCGCGGTCCAGCGAATGCGCCGGCGGTGGACGACGAAGCCGGGCTGCGGCGGAATTTGGCGCTAGAATGCGGCAGGGAGGTTAGGGGCCATGGGAACCTGGGGAGCCGCGATCTTCGCCGACGACGATGCCAGCGACGTCAAGGCCGACTTCCGACATTTCCTGGCCGATGCGCAGTCACTCGAGGGAGCGACCGATGCCATCGTCGAGGACTATGGCGCGAGCTTCGCCGACCCTGGAAGCACCACGGCCTTCTGGCTCGGCCTCGGACTTACCCAATGGCGCATGGGGCGGCTCGACCCGCGGGTCAAGGAAGCGGTCATCACCATCATCGATGGCGGACTCGATCTGGCGAAATGGGAAGGCTCGCCCGATCGCGGCAAGCGCGCCGCGGCTCTCGCCAAGGCGCGGGCGCAGATTCTCATGCCATTGCCGAAGCCCTCGCCCATGCCCAAGCCGTTCGCGCTGCAACTTGGCGACTGGAAGATCGGCGAAGTCGTCGGCTATCGCACCGCGGCCAGCGGCCTGGCTCTCCTCCACGTAACCCGGTTCAGCCGCTGTACGCAGCTGAAGGTGAAAGCGCCGGCAGTGAGCTTTCTCCACTGGTCCGCCGACGAGATGCCCGGCCCGCAGGATCTCCCGGGCCTGACCGACCTCAAATATCCCCTGGCGCCTTCGGGCATCCAGGTCATGGCGAGGGTTCTTCTCGCCGTCCCGGCGAAGCGGCCACTCGACCAAAGCCGTTTCCTCAGGCCCGGTCTCTTTCTCGATCTGCTTCCCGGAGAGCAGCTCGGACAGGGCATGCAGATGCTCGCCGACGGTACCCGCGACCTCGACGGCATCGTCGACGCGGCGCTGAAGCGCTGGCGGGAGAATCCCGGTCTCGGCCCCAAGGCTCTGCCGCCCTGGATGACGAAGGGCAAGCCTGCTTCCTAGCCGGATAGGAATGTCAGCGAAGCTTGACGAGAAGCTTCCCGAAATTGCGGCCGATCAGGAGCCCAATGAAGGCATCGGGCGCTTTTTCCAGGCCTTCTACCACGTGCTCGCGATACTTGATCCGGCCTTCCCGCAGCCAGCCGCCCACATCGCGCCGGAAGTCCGCGGCCTGAGCGGCGAAGTCGGTGACGATGAAGCCTCTCAGCGTCAGGCGCTTGGTCAGGACATTGCGCATGAGCAGCGACATCCGGTCGGGGCCGGGCGGCAGGGCCTTGTCGTTGTAGTGGGCAACCACGCCGCAGACGGGCACGCGCGCGAACATGTTGAGCAGCGGCAGCACGGCGTCCCAGACCGCCCCGCCCACGTTCTCGAAATAGACGTCGATGCCATTCGGGCAGGCCTTGGCGAGCCTGTCGGGGAGACCGACGACGCGGTGATCGAGGCCGGCATCCAGGCCGAGTTCTTCGGTCAGATAGCGGCATTTCTCGTCGCCGCCGGCGATCCCCACGACGCGGCATCCTTTGATCTTGGCGATCTGGGCAACCAGGGACCCGACCGGGCCCGCCGCCGCGGCGACCACCACCGTCTCGCCCGGCTTCGGCTGACCGATGTTGAGGAGCCCCGTGTAGGCGGTCATGCCGGGCATGCCCAGCACGCCCAGCGCAGTCGAGACGGGGGCCTCGGCCGGATCGAGCTTGCGCAGGCCGGCGCCATTGGAGAGGGCGTAGTCCTGCCATCCGGCATAGGCGAGAACCATGTCGCCGATCTTGAATTGGGCATGGCGAGAGGCGGCGACCTCCGAGACCGTGCCGCCCACCATGACCTCCCCGACGCCGACGGGCTCGGCGTAGGACTTGGCCGCACTCATCCGCCCGCGCATGTAGGGATCGAGGGAAAGCCAGTGGGTGCGAAGCAGCAGCTGGCCTTCGGCCGGCACGGGAACGTCGGCCTCGACCAGGCGGAAGTCGCTGGCCCTGGGCTCTCCTTCCGGCCGCGCGGCCAGGATGATCCTGCGATTTCGTTGCTCGGCCATGGTCATTGGTCCTTACGCCGGTTGGCGATCGAGTCGGCCAGCACGCAGAGGATCTCGAACATCAGGTTGGCGGCATTGAGCGCCGTGTGGCCGGAGGGGTCGGCCATGGGCAGCACCTCGCAGACGTCGCCGCCGACGATGTCGAGGCCTTGCAAGCCCCGGATGATGACCTGGGCGTCCCGCATGCTGAGGCCGCCCGGCTCGGGCACCCCGGTGCCGATGCAGAAAACCGGATCGAGGCCGTCGATGTCGAAGGTGACATAGGTGGGACCGCCGCCGCAGACCCGGCGCGCTTCCTCGATCACCGCCTTGCGTCCCATTTCCTCGAAATCGTCCATGGTCACGATGCGCATGCCCACGTCGTAGCCATATTGAATGTCGTCGTCGCCGAAGCGCGTGCCGCGCAGCCCGATCTGGATCACCCGCTTGGGGTCGATGATCCCCTCCTCCACCAGCCGGCGGAAGGGCGTTGCATGATTGATCTTGCTGCCGAGCAGGGTATCCAACGTGTCGGCATGAGCATCGAAATGCACCACGCCGAAGGGCTTGCCCCGGAACATGCCGCGCAGGATCGGGAGCGTGATGGTGTGATCGCCCCCGACCGAAATGGGCGCCACCCCATGATCGGCAAGGTTGCTGATGAACCGCGTGATCATGTCGACGCTGCCCAGCAGGTCGAAGGGATTGATCGGCGTGTCGCCCATGTCGGCCACGTTGCAGAGCCGGAAGGGCGCGATGCGGCTGCTGGCGTTGACCCGCCGGATGATCCGCGACATCTCCCGGATCTGGGCCGGCCCCTGGCGGGCGCCGGTGCGGAAATTGGTGCCGAGATCGAAGGGCACGCCGACCAAGCCAACGTCCACACCGACCGGGCTCGTCACCCGGGGCGTGCGCATGAAGGTCGCGAATTCGGCGAAGCGCGGGACCACCCCGGCGTCGAGCGGCTGGAGCCGCGGCAGAGTGTCGTTCATCCAAGGCCTCCCTACGTCACGTCCCAAGTCTCCAACCGCGAAGGCTCGTCCCGGAACCGAAACAAGTCAATGGAAGCGGGCTTCGCCGGGATTCCGCCTCTTTACAATTTTGGCGCTGCGGCGGAAGGTAGCAGCGTCAGATAAGTTGCGTGGCCAGGTGAATCCCGCGTTGCAGTGGGCAAAGCGTGGTTATGGTGTCGGCAAGACTCGTGGTCGAGAGCGGGATGCCAAAAAGGATCCTGCCTTGTGGTCAGCTTAAGATCGACCGACAACTTAGGGAGGAAGCAATCCATGAATGACGAATTCGAATCGCCGGCGCCGAGCCGGCGCGACTTCTTCCGTGCCGGCCTGGCGACCGCCGGCGCGGCCGCGCTGCTGGGCGGCCTCGGCGTCAGCCCGGCCCTTGCGGCGGACATGGCCAAGGAGACGACCCGCTCGCCCAAGCCGCTGAAGGCCGCTTTCTCCAACGCCGGCCTTCAGGCCACCTGGTGTGCCCAAGGCAAGAGCGCCGCCGAATACTGGGGCAGCTTGTTCAACGTCGAGGTCACCTGGTTCGATGGCGAGCTCGCAGCGCCCAAGCAGCGCGCCGCCATCGACGACATGGCCTCCCAGAAATGGGACTTCGTCGCCATCCAGGCCTTCGGCATCGGCACCTTGACCGACCCGGTCAACAAGATGATCGATGCCGGGATCCCCGTCTTCGACATGGATACGCTGATCGCGCCGCTGGACAGCATCAACGTCCAGAGCTTCCTCGCCCCAGACAACGAGTTCATGGGCGCCTCCGTGACCCAGGCCCTCGTCACCGCCATGGGCGGCAAGGGCAATATCGTCATGACCCAGGGCGCGCTTGGCCACACCGGCGCTCAAGGCCGCGCCCGCGGCTTCAACTCGGTGGTGAAGAATTTCCCCAACGTGCAGGTGCTGGACACCACGCCCGCCGATTGGGACGTGACCAAGGTGGCGCGAATCTGGGAGACCTTGCTGACCAAGTACCCGCAAATCGATGCCGCCTTTTTCCACAACGACGACATGGCACTGGCCGCCTACAACGTGATGAAGCAGGCGAACCGCACCAACATCCTGATCGGCGGGGTTGACGCCATGCCGCCGGCCCTCGATGCGGTGCTGGACGGACGCATGCACGCCACGGTCCGCAACCCCTCCTGCCGCATTCATGGCGGCGCCATCCTGGCCGGCGTTGCGGCCGTGGTGAACGGCGAAAAGACGGGCGAAGGCGGCATCCCGAAGCACGTCATCACCGACGGCCCCGTCGTCACCAAGGACAACGCGCCGGGCATGATGTGGATGGAAGGCCATTATCTGATCTGACCCTGGCGTCCAGGCATAACCGGGGCGTCTCGCGTTGCAGTCCTCGCCAGCCTTGCTCGAGCTTGCCGGCGTCTCCAAGGCGTTCGGAGGGGTGGAAGCGTTGAGCCGAGTGGATTTCGCCTTGCGCAGCGGCGAGATCCACGGGCTGGTGGGCGAGAATGGCGCCGGCAAGAGCACCCTGATGAAGATAATCGCCGGGGTGCATGCCGAGTATCTCGGCGTCATGCGCCTCGACGGCGCCGAGATCCACTTTCGTTCGGCACGCGACGCACGCGACGCCGGGGTCGGCATGGTGCATCAGGAACTGAGCATCATGCGCGACCTCAGCGTGGCCGAGAATGTGTTCCTGGGCAGTCAGCCCACGAACCGCCTCGGCCTGGTGGATTGGCAGCGCATGGCGCGCGAGGCCGACGAGCATCTCAGGGGTCTCGGCATCAAGGTCGACCCGCGGGCGCCCATGGCCTCGCTTCCGATTGGCATGCAGCAGCTGGTCGAGCTGAGCCGAGTGCTGTTTTCGGGCGCGCGCATCATCATCTTGGACGAGCCGACGTCGGCCCTCTCGGCGCCGGAAGTGGACCGCCTGTTCGCGGTGCTGCGCCGGCTGCGGGAGGGCGGCAAGAGCATCGTCTTCATCTCGCATTTCCTCGACGACGTGCTGAAGATCGCCGACACGGTCACGGTCTTGCGCAACGGCGAGAAGATCGCCACGGCCGCGACCGCCGACATCGACAAGCGCTGGATCATCGAGCGCATGATCGGCGCCGGGCACGAGCAGCTGGAGGAGAGCTATACCGCCGAGATCGCGCTCGCCGCCGCCTCGAGCGCGCCCGTCGTGCTGGAAACGGCGGACCTTGCCTATGGCCGCGCCTATCGCCATGTCGGGCTCCGATTGCGGGCCGGCGAGGTGCTGGGCATCTATGGCTTCATGGGCTGCGGCCAGATCGAATTGGCGCGCACCCTGTTCGGCAAGATCAGGCCCGAGCACGGCGCCCTCAAGGTCGACGGCCGGCCGTGGCATTTCCGCAGCACAGCCGCCGCCCGGAAAGCCGGCATCGCCTATGTGCCGGAGAGCCGGCGCAGCATGCTGTTCGCCCTGGAGCCGATCTACAAGAACATCTCGATCAGCGTACTGGACCGGCTTTCGCGCCTGCTGCTGAAGCCGGCCCAGGAACGAAAGATCGCCCGCGGCCACATCGAGCGCCTGCGAATCCGTCCGCCCTCGGCCGAGCGCCGGCTGGGCACGCTCTCGGGCGGCAATCAGCAGAAGGTGGGCCTCGCCAAATGGCTGACCTATGCGCCGCGCGTGCTGGTGCTGAGCGAGCCCACCCGCGGCATGGACGTGGGCGCCAAGGACGACGTGGTCAAGATCGTCCGTGGCCTGCGCGCCCAGGGCATCGCCGTTCTCGTGGTCTCGACCGAGCCCGAGACGGTGCTGGCGCTCGCCGACCGCATCCTGGTGATGAAGAAAGGCGAGATCGTGCGCGAATTCGCTGGCGAGGCGGTCAGCAAGGACCGCCTGCTGGCGGCGGCCTAGCGGGGCGGAGGCGGCATGTCGCGGGAGGCCGTGGAGACGGCGCCAGGCGAGAGAACTGGGCGCATGCGCGGATGGCTCCGCGGACAGCTGCGCAACATCGCGCCCTTCATCACCTTGTTGTTCCTGGTCATCTTCTTCAGCCTGGCGAGCCCCTCCTTTGCTACGCTGGGCAACCTCAGCAACATCCTGACTCAGATTTCCATCACCGGAATCATGGCGACGGGCCTCACCTTCGTCATCCTCTGCGCCGAGATCGATCTCAGCGTCGCCAGCGTCGCCAACGCCACCGGCATCATCGTCGCCTTCTTCACCGTCCAGGATGCCAGCGTGAACATCGCCAACATTCCGCTTTCCGGCGGGCCGGCGATCCTGCTGGCGCTGGCGAGCTGTCTGCTGCTGGGGATGGTGACCGCCTTCGGCATCACCCGGATCGGCATCCCCTCCTTCATCATGACGCTGGCCATGCTGCAGATCGGGGCGGGGATTTGCGCCATGCTGGTGCGCGGCCAGATCGCCTATGCCGTTCCTTCGATCATCGCCACCCTGGGCAGCCGGTCCCTCGGGCCGGTGCCCTGGCTCGTTATCGTGGCGGCCGCCATCCTCGGCCTCGGCCACATCGTGCTGACCTACACAAGGTTCGGGCGCTACGTCTACATGACCGGCGGCAATCGCGAGGCGGCGGAATATTCGGGCGTCAACGTGCGCCTGATCGTGGCCGCGGTCATGGTCATCTCGGCCGCCTGCTCGGGCGTCGCCGGCATGCTGGGCGTCGCCCATTTCGGCAGCGCCCAGCAAGAGGAATTCGATACCTATCTGCTCGATTCCATCTCCGCGGTGGTGGTCGGCGGCACCAGCCTTTTCGGCGGCCAGGGCGGCATCCCGAATACGGTCGTCGGCCTGTTCGTGCTGGGCGTGCTCAACAACGGCCTCGATCACATCAACATCGACAGCTTCCTCAAGATCCTGATCCGCGGCTTGATCCTGCTGGCAGCCCTCATCGTCAACGTCTACGCCCAGCGCCTGCGCGCCGAGAGCCCGAAGGGGTAGCCGACGGCGCAATCCGAGGCGTTCGCGCTATGGCGCTTCGGTTTTCGAGTGGGAGAGAGTTCCATCCGGGTGAACCCGGTAGCGATGCCCACGCCAATTCACCGCGCTGACGAAGAAACTGGCGACGAACACCAGGAAGGACATCAAGTCGCGCAACGGGCCGAGGCGCCAACGCGAGGCCTCGGCGCCGATCGCCAGGTCGACCTGGCGCTGCAGCGCCAATCGAGAGAGCAGGACCCCGGCGACGATCGGGGCAGCGGCGGCATCGAAGTCCCCGACCAGCAGCGCCAGCAGCGCGAAAGGCAGGGGATGAGCGACCAGAGAGCCGAAAAAACCGGTCGGGTTGACGGCGCGGATAGTTCTTGCCCAGCGCAGCTCCTGTTGCAAGAGCTCGACGGCATTTCGTGTCGGACAAGTGTGGGCCACGACCAGGGAGGGGATGGCCACCTTGCCGCCCTTGCGGCGCACTGCCTCGCCCATGGCGTTGTCGTCGGCGAGCTGGCTGGCGAAGGCCTGAAAGCCGCCGATTTTGTCCAGCATCTCGCGGCGAATGGCGATCGTCGAGCCGAAGCAGGGCCTGGCCAAGCCGAGGCCAAGCCCGACCAGCACGCTCGGCAGGAAATGATAGTCGATGGCCATGGCGGCGAGGCGCGCGCGAAGCTCCGGCTCCGGCGCCCCGTGATAGAGGCAGGTGACCAGGCCGACGCCGGGCTCTTCGAGGGCCCCGACCACGCGCCCGAGATAATCGGGCAAGACCCGCATATCGCTATCGGCGATCACCAGGACGTCGTGGCGGGCACGCTGCGACAGGTTGATCAGGTTGGCGATCTTGCGGTTGGCGCCATGGGCACGAGGATCGACCACGAGATCGAGGTCGGCATCTGCGAACTGGGCGATCAGGCGGCGGACCACGGCCACCGCCGGGTCGGCCGGATCCTGGACGCCGAAGACGATCTGCACTGGCCCCGCATAATCCTGCCGGCAGAAGGAAGTCAGGTTCTCATAGAGGAAAGGTTCGGCCCCATGCAGGGGCTTCAGGATGGTGACAGCGGGACTGAGGAGCGTCTTCGGGGAAGCCCCTTTGGCGAAGCGGCGCACCAAGAGCATGGCCGCAAGGGTATAAACGCTCCCGGCGACGGCGATCGCCGCGAACAGCCAGAACATCAGCGTTTCCAAGAGGCCAGGGCTGTGTCCCATCGCCAATGCCTCAACGTCAGAGGTTCGGCCACTTATTGCCGGCCGCGGTCAATACGCACCGCTTGCCGAGGTTGCGGGAATGCCAACAAGCGAACCACGCCCTTCGCCGCCGGAGTCTTCGGCGCTACCTTCGCTTTCGACAGCGAAGCGTTCGATGTAGTCGTGGAACCGCCTGGCTTCCGTACGCGAATCCAGACCGAATTCCTCAGGCCGATATTGGACTTTGCCATAGGCGCCGCTATGCCGGTCGGCGACAAAGCGCCTGAATCGGCCGTCCGCCTCCTCGCTCATGGGAAGAGCGAAATGCTCGTAGAACGCCCGGACGGTGGCGATCGGATCCGCGGTCAGCTGCCGATACCGGATGTTCAAGATCGCGCCGGCCCCGGTTTGCAGACCGGCGGCCTCGACCATGATCGCCGCACCCCGCGACCAGTCGTCCCTCACCTGCCGGCCGATCAGGAGACGATCGATATGCCGCGTGAATGGCCGGCGCAGGACCTCGGTCATCTTGGCCACGGACTGCAGCACTTTGCCGGGATCGCGATGCATGAAGACGATACCCGCATCGGGATAGACGGCCCGGATCGAAGGCAGGGAGAAGGTGTGCTCCGGGCATTTCAGGATCCAGCGCCCGGGCCCCCGGCGGTATTGAAGATGCTGCAGGAATCGCTTGTGGAAACCATAGCCCGGCAGATCCCCCGCCGCTTCCAGCCAGCGAGGATATTCCGCTAGCTGGTGGGTCGTTTCGAACCGACGGCTGCGAAAGACATGGGCGGTGATTTCGCTGCATTCCTGGGCGGACCGCGCGGAGAGGGGGTGGATGGCGGGGAATTCGGGCGCCATTCGGGCGAAATGGCCAATTTGGCGGTCGACCAGGCCCACGCGCCGCCTGACCTCACCCGGCCTTTCGCCCGGCAGGGGACAGGGGTGGATCGTCTGCCAGCAGAAGGGCACGAACACCCCGGGATCCTGGGCAATGAGATTGTGCAGAAAGCTGCTGCCGCTGCGCGGCATGCCGGCGATGAATATCGGCCTGTCGATGGCCTGGTCGAGGATCTCCGGGTGGCGCTTCTCCTCCTCGCGCAGCCGCAGCAGATTGGTCAGGAAGCGCACCACGTCCCAGCGCGCAGCCAATCGGCCGACGAGCCCCAGCTCCGCCGACCTTTCGTAGTCCTGCAACAATATTTCCAGCGGCTCCTCGAAGGAGCTGTCGCCGAAATCGGACAACCCGGTCCGCCGCTGGGCGAGCCGCGTCAACTCCTCGCCCCTGAGCGGGCCCTCGAACAGGCCCAGGGCGCGGATCACCCAATCAGCCGCCCCGAGCAGGCGCATTTCGAGCGGCAGCGACATCCGTTCCGTCAATAGCCGATCCCCAGCAAGACGTCGAAACGCCTGTGTCCTGGCCAATATAAGGCGGCAGCCGACGATCGCAAAGTCCACGCAATCCGCCGCCAACTCGCCACCCGTTGCGGATATTTGCCCGCCCGGCTCTAATGCGGCAGCCCTTCGGTTGACCGCCAAGCACCCATGAACCAAGCCCTGCCCGTTGATCCCGTGCCATCGGATGCCAAGCTGCCCCAACGGGCCGGCGTGGTCGTCATCGGCGGTGGGATCGCCGGCAGCAGCGCCGCGCTCGCCCTGGCCGAGAGCGGCGTGCCTGTCGTGCTGTGCGAGAAGGGCCGGATCGGCGCCGAGCAGTCGAGCCGCAATTGGGGCTGGTGCCGCAAAATGGGCCGCGATCCGCGAGAGCTTCCATTGATGCTGGAAAGCCTTCGTCTCTGGCGCGGGATGAACGAGCGGGTGGGCAGCGAAACCGGCTTCCGGCAGCACGGCGTCCTTTATCTGATTGGCGACGAGAAAGGGCTCGCCAAGCGCCAGGCCTGGTTGAAGAGCGCCGAAGCATTTCAGATCGACACGCGGCTGCTGAGTGGCGCGGATGCCGAGGCGCTGGCGCCCGGCGGCACGCGCCGCTGGCTCGCCGGCCTGCATACGCCCAGCGACGGCAGCGCCGAGCCCCAGAAGGCGGCCCCGGCCATCGCGGCGGCGGCCCGCAAGCGCGGCGCCGTGATCATGACCGACTGCGCGGTCAGAGGGATCGAGACCTCGGCGGGCCGCGTCTCGGCCGCGGTCACCGAAAAGGGCCGCGTCGCCTGCGACGCCGTGCTGCTGGCGGGCGGGGCCTGGTCGGGCCTGTTCTGCCGCAGCCTCGGCATCCGCCTGCCGCAGCTGAAGGTACGCGCTTCCGTGATGCGCACGGCCCCGATCGATGGCGGACCAGGCAACGCGGCCTCGGGTCCCGGTTTCGGTTTGCGCAAGCGCCTGGACGGCGGCTACACGCTGGCCAACAGCGGCGCCAACTACCATGACGTCGAACCGGACAGCTTCCGATTCCTGTTCGATTTCATCCCGGCCTTACGCCTCGAACATAGCCGGCTCGTCCTTGGCTTCGACCAGCGCTTCTTCTCCGAGTGGAGCCTGGCCAAGCCGTGGGCGCTCGACCAAATCTCGCCCTTCGAGCGGGTGCGGGTGCTGGACCCGCCGCCCGTCGAGTCCCAGCTCGCGGCGGCGCGCGCCACGGTTGCCGGCATCTGGCCGGCGCTCAAGGACATGAAGGTGGCGGGAAGCTGGGCCGGCTATATCGACGCCACCCCAGA
>Ga0265331_10000454_pt1 | contig 39677 bp, 39 predicted proteins | sample 41923metaG_FD_202088 | JGI IMG/M metagenome (GOLD analysis project Ga0265331, IMG submission 202088) | Rhizosphere microbial communities from Carex aquatilis grown in University of Washington, Seatle, WA, United States - 4-19-23 metaG | ecosystem: Host-associated > Plants > Roots > Rhizosphere... | reverse complement strand
TCCAACGAACCAGCGCAAATTCCGACGCCTCGATCGGATTTTTCGGGCCTGTCCGCTCAATGAACGCGAGTGCCAGCCTTGGGGCTTCGGGCGAGGCGGGTTACGTCCGATAAGCCTCCATTATCGGAGGAGCCACAGGAGGGGACAGGCGCGGCGGTTTTTGATGGCTTCGCGTCGAAATGCGCCGCAGCGTGAAAGTGATTGCGACTCGCTCCGTAAGGCAAAGGCGCGCCAAATCATGTATTGTGAATAGGCGGGGGGGCACGACGCTGATCGGCGCGACAGTCCGTTGATTTTATGGAGCAGGTCGGGGTCACTTCAGCGCGCCTATTCACATCGCGCCCTCACGGGCGCGTGGATCGAAACGCGGTTCGTGCGCGGCTTCCATGCACTGTGGTGCCGTCGCGCCCTCGCCGGCGCGTGGACCGTCCGCTACCGTCTCTCAGTGACACGGATTGCACGAGGCGCGCACGACAGGTGTGACGATCTCACCGGGAGCCACTGCGGTCGTCATGGAAGGACTGGCGGCCGACGCATCCGGAATAGCTGTCCTCGCGCTCAATCAACAGCTTGACGCAAAGGGCTGCTGGAAGGCCCAAAGAAAGGCAAAACGAAGACTTTTCGACGGCATGGAGGTGGAGCGCAAAGGGTGAGCCGGGACGTCGTATCGTTCTCGCCGCCTATTGCGCGGTAATTCTGTTCTTCCGACGCAGATCGCCCTTGCAGCGCTGCGAGCAGGTTTTGACAGCGTCCCAGTCGCGCGCCCATTTCTTGCGCCACGCAAAAGGTCTGCCGCAGGCCTCGCAGATTTTTCGGGCAGGCCGGGTTTGGTGTAATGCTGTTTCATCGCAGGCTCGCCAGAAATGTTGCGGCGCTGGCGGCGATGCGCTGGCGCTCCTCCGCGCTGAATTTGTCATAGGTGCGCAGCATCTGCGCCATGCGCGGATTGGCACGGATTTTTTCGCGGCTCCGGGCGAGAAAATCCCAGTAAAGCGCGTTGAACGGACAAGCGTTCGGCCCCGTCCTCCGCTTCACGTCGTAGCCGCATGCGCCGCAATAGTTCGACATGCGGTCGATATAGGCGCCGCTGGCCGCATAAGGTTTCGAGGCGAGCAGGCCGCCGTCCGCGAACTGGCTCATTCCGACCGTGTTGGGCAGTTCGACCCATTCATAGGCGTCGACGTAGACGCTCAGATACCATTCGTGCAGCTCGTGCGGATCGACGCCCGCCAGCAAGGCGAAATTGCCGGTGATCATCAGGCGCTGGATGTGATGGGCGTAGGCCTGCTCCCTGGTCTGCGTCACCGCGGCCTTGACACATTCCATGCCGGTCTCGGCCGTCCAGTAAAAATCGGGCAATGGACGATGGTGGCCGAAGAAATTGCTGCGGCCGTATCCGGGCATTTTCAGCCAGTAGATCCCGCGCACGAATTCACGCCAGCCAATGATCTGGCGGATGAAGCCCTCCGCGGCGTTCAACGGCGCCTTGCCGGCCCGCCAGGCCGCCTCGACCGCCCGACAGACGCGCATGGGGTCGAGCAGCCCGCAGTTCAGATACAGCGAAACGACGGAGTGATAGAGAAAGGGCTGGCCGATCAACATCGCGTCCTGATAGTCGCCGAACAGCGGCAAGGCCGCCTCGACGAAATCGTCGAAGGCGGCTTCGGCGTCCTTTCGGGTGACGGCGAACCAGAAGGGCGCGAGGTCGCCGAAGTGATTGTCGAACCGCCCCTCGACGAGAGCCAGAACATTTCGCGTGACGGCGTCCGGCGCCGCCTCTTTCGGGCGCGGCATGAACAGATCGACGCTGGCCGGCTTCCGGTTCTCGGCGTCGAAATTCCATTTGCCGCCGGCGGGATGATCGCCGTCCATCAGCAGGCCGGTCCGTCGGCGCATCTCGCGGTAGAAAAACTCCATGCGCAACTGTTTGCGGCCCGCCGCCCAATGCGCGAAGTCTTCAGGCGAGCACAGGAAACGATCGTCGGGGAGAATTTCCACCGGGATCGAAAACCGCTCCCTCCACCCTTCGAGCATTTGCAGGACGCGCCATTCACCGGGGGACGTGACGATGATGCGCTCGGGCACATGCTGCGCGATGGCGTGTTCGAGTTGCGCGGAAAAATTGCTCCGATTTTCTGGCGCGTCCAGCGTCACATAGTCGACGCTCCATCCCGCCGCGCGTAGTTCCTGCGCAAAATGGCGCATGGCGGAGAAGAGAAAGGCGATCTTTTTCCTGTGATGGCGCACGTAGGTCGCCTCGTCCTGCAGTTCGGCCATCAGCACGCGGTCGCACGTCGGATCTCCCATGGCGAGGCTGGTCAGCGTTGGCGACAGTTGATCGCCGAGAACGAGGATGAGGTTGCGAACTTGCGACATCAGAACTCCAACATCAGGTGCGCGTCACGGATTGCTTCGCTTGGCTCGCAATGCCGATCTGGTTGGTCGGCCGTTCTGATCATCCGTAAACCGTGTAACAGGGCTGCAAGGTCGAAGGCAGGAATAGCTGCTCGATCCTCTATTTCGCAACGCGGCGTGATCCGATGACGGTCGCAAGTCCCGGCTTCTCGCGCCCGGTCGCGACGAACTTCAGGCCGTCCCGGACGCGCGCGAGGGTTTTGTCCGCTCGGCCCGCGGCATAGACGGCGTGAGCGGAGTATGAAAACTCGGGAACCCCATGCACCAGACGCAATCTTCCATCGTCGAGGAAGGGCTGTGCGGTGCCAATTCGGAAATAGCCTGAACCTCCGACGGACAGAAGGTAGGTCAGGGCGAGCGGCCCGAGGGAAATCGACGTCGCGGGCGCAGCGAGTTCGGGGAAGGCCGCCTGATGGTTGGCCTGGAACGCGCTTCCCCAGTCCACGAAGATGTATGTGTCGGGATCGATGCTTCCGTCCGGCGAACTCGTCACCTGGACCAGTTTTTCTTCCATGAGCAACTCGCAGACGAGCCCGCTGCGCTGCGGAGGATTGTAGACGACTGCAATGTCCAGAGTTCCTTCTTCAACGCGTTCGACCAGGCGAGACGCTGCATCCACCTCCGCCCTCACCGCAATCTCCGGACACTCGTAACGCATCCAGATCAGCCAATCGGCGAGCAGGGGGTGCCAGAGACTCAGCTCGCCGCCCAGAGTGACGCCTTCAGCTCTCCCGGCGGGCAGGGCTGCTTCCTGTCGCGCCCGCTCCCAAAGCTGGACAAGCGATTCCGCGTGACGCCTGAAACGTTCGCCAGTCGGGGTCAGTCGCGCCCCTGCCTTGTTTCGCACGAAGAGCGGTTTGCCGAGTTCTGTTTCCAGAGTCCGGATGCGGGCGCTGACGGCGCTCTGGGTCAGGTGCAAGGCTTCAGCGGCGGCAATGAAGCTTCCGCTTTCGGTCACGGCCAGAAAGGTCCGCGCAAGGTTTATGTCCATGTGTTAATATAAAAAAGTTTGCTATGAAATGCAATAAAATGCATTTGTGTGCCTTCAAATCCGCTGTCAACCTGTTGCTGAGACGATGTCGCCGGCCTGCAGCGCCGACGCTTGACGAAACGGGCGGGACGGATGGGGCGCACGACCAATCTCCAGCTGGTTGCAGCTATGACCGGCGTTTGCCGGAGAGGGTCGATCGCCGCTGGCTCCTCCGGTTCCCACCCTCGCAGGCAATTACGATGTCGATCGATCCGCCTCCCCGACGACCAGCAAATATTGAAGCCGAGTCTTGCCGAGCGCAGCGGCTGCAATGTCCGAGGAGTCGGCACTGACGCAATTTCTTGCGAGATGGCGCAAGGCGATCGGCGCCGATGCTGCCGATTTGCAATTCATATTCCCGACACGGAGGCGCAGACCACAACCGATCGCCGAGGCGCGCCATGATCGTCGACAAAAGGCCGCTGCGAGGCTGGCGGTTGTGGTTGTTCACCGCCACCCTGGCGTTCATCACGATCGTGGTCCTTTCCAATATTCCCGGCTACACGATCACCGTACCCCATGTCGCGGGCAGTCTTGGCGGAATTTCACCGAGCTTCGGCGCATGGGGCACGACCGACCATATGGTCGGCCTGGCGCTGGGCCTACCCTTCGCACGCTGGTTCTCAGGCCGCTTCGGGGATTATCGCGTCTGTGTTGTCGCCATGCTGCTCTATGCTTGTGCAGCGTGGGTTTGCGCGTCGAGCGAAAAGCTCTGGCAGCTTTTGCCGGGGCGGATCGCACTGGGAGTCTTCGGCGGAATCATCCTCCCTCTGGCGCAATCGTTGGCGCTCAGAGAATTTCCGGAACGCTCGCGTAGCTGGGTCGTTGGGCTGTGGGGCGTGTTGAGCATGACGCCGTTCACGCTCGGCGTCTTCGTGTGCGGCTGGTTTGCCGAATTCTCGAGCTGGCGCGCATTGTTTTATACCGACATGGTCGTCGGCGCGCTGGGGGCGGCGCTGGTCAGCGCATTGCTCTATGGACGCGGCTTCAATGTGAGGATGGCGCGCTTCGACTTCGTGGGGATGATCCTGCTGACAGCCATCGCGTATGGCGTGCAGACCATCTTCAACATGGGCAATGATTTCGACTGGTTCGCCTCGCCAATCCTGCAAGCGGCGCTGATCGTCGTCGCGATCGCCTTGCCGGCCTTCGTCATCCGGGAGCTCGGCGAGCGCAATCCCGTGCTCGACTTGCGCCTGTTCCGGCATCGCATTTATGCGATCGCGACCATCTGCTCCGTGTTCGGGTTCCTGATCATCCAGGGATTGCTGTCGGTATTCGTGTTCCAGCTGCAGCTGCTCGTTGGCTACACTTCGTCCCTTGCGGGAAGGGTCTACCTGCTGATGTTCGTCGTGGCGGCGCCGGTTGTCGCCATTCTCCATGAACTCAATAAAGCGATCGATGTGCGACTGGTCTCGTTCTTCGATTTTGTCGGCCTCGCCGCGACCCTCGGCTGGTTTGGGCTCTTCGATCGCCTCGCCTGGTTCGACCAGCTCTCCTGGCCGATGCTGTCTCTTGGCGTCTTCATCGCCCTTTTCTTCGCGCCGCTGGCCAGCCTTGCCATGCATGGGCTCTCCGGAGCGCAGCTCATTCGCGCGGCGGAGGAGCTCGCTTTGCTGCGCACCGTCGCGGGCGCCTTCGGCATCTCGCTGCTCGCCGTCGTGCAGTTCCGCCGTTCGCCGCTCCATCAGCTCGAACTTGCCGATCACCTGGGCGGGCGGCGCTTCGCTTCGCTGGATCTGCTCGCGCAAACGGTGGCGAAATTCGAAGCGGCTGGCGTCAGTTCTGCTGCGGTCACGCGCCGGCTCGTCAATCTCATGCGTGAACAATCGGCGCTGCTCGCATTGAACGATGCGTTCTTGGCCGGCGCCGCGGTCTTCGTCGCGCTGGCGATCCTCATCTGGTTTGCGCACCCGACCCTGATCGCCTTCTGGCGGCGCGACGATGTCGCGCATTTGCGGACCGAAGAGCTCATGGAGACGCCATGAGGCGGGCCCTTGCCGCGATCGCGCCCTCCATCCTCGCGTTTGCCGTCGCGGGCTGCGCTGACGGAAGCGAGACTCATGCGCAGTTCATGACGCCGCCTGCCATGGAGCGCACGTTGGATCGCGTCGGCGCCAGGGTCTCGGGCGCGTGGCCGATAGCGGATTGGTGGCGCCAGTTTCGCAGCACGGAACTCGACGGCATCATCGCGACCGCACTCGCAGAGAACCAGGATCTGTGGCGCGCTCACGACCGGCTGCATCAGGCCGAGGCCATCACCACGATCGAAGGCTCGAGGCTGCTTCCCTTCGTCACTTACGACATGGGAATGAGCCAGCATCGCGTGCCCACCCACGGCGTCGAAGCGTCTTACAATCCGAAGATTGCGGGCCAGGAAAAGACCAAAGTCAATCTGAACCCGCTATCGTTCTACTACGAGTTCGAGTTCTGGGGGAAAAACCGTGCTGCGCTCGATGCTTCGATTGGCGAGGCGGAGGCGGAGGCGGCGGAGCTCGCAGAAGCGCAACTGGTGCTCACGACTGCGATCGCGCGCGCCTATTTCAAAGGACTCGCCGCTGCCCGCCAACTCGAGCTCGCTCGTGAGATGACCAAGGTGCGGCGAGAGATGGCGCGTGTCGCGGAGACCCGGTTCAGTTCGGGTCTCGACATCCAGGATGCTACTGCGAGCGCGCGCATCGATGTCGAGTCGGCGGTCAAGCGCGAAGCCGGCGCCGAGGCTTTGCTGCTGCTGCAGCAGGATTTGCTTGCCCGCCTGAGCGGCCAGGGCCCGGACGCGGGCCGCGGGCTGATGGTCAAGGGGCGAGCAGACCTTCCCGCCGCCCCGCCATTACCGAAATCCTTGCCCGTCGAACTGCTTGTGCACCGCCCCGACCTTGCGGCGGCGATGCACCGGGCCAACGCAGCGGCCGAGCGCATCCATTACGCCAAAGCGGAGTTTTTGCCGAGCATCGATCTCTCCATCACCACGGGCCTGGAGGCGTCGCAACGCTCGACGCAAATCGGCAAGCTCGCAACCTATCTCTTCCGCGCATCGGCTTTCAACTCCTTCGTGCAACCGGGCTTCCACTTGCCCCTGTTCGAAGGCGGCCGGCTACGCGGGCGGCTGGAGGCGCGGCGTTCGGAATACGACGAAGCCGTGGACGGCTACAATGAGACGCTGCTGCGCGCCGCGCAGCAGGTCGCTGACAGCGTGATCGAAGCGCGTCAGGCGGGCTCCGTGCTGGGCGCGCAGAGGCGTCTCGCGGCCGAGGCGCGGCGGAAACTCGATCTTGCCCGCAGCCGCTGGAGGTCGGGTCTCAAAGACCACCGCGAAATGCTCGCGCTCGAGTACGATGCTTTCGAGGCCGCGTATGTTCAGCGTGCGCTCGAGGGGGACCTGCTCTCGGCGCGCGTCGATCTCATTCAGGCGCTCGGCGGTGGATACGAACTTGGGCCCCCTGCCTTCCCGCGCCCGTCGCCGGAAGATGACGGGCTGTCACCCTACGTCAATTTCATCGAAACGCTGGGGGGAGGATAGCGATTTGAACTTGCGGCATGAATCGCGCGCCGCCGCGTCGGATCCCGACAAGCGGAGGAAACCATGGCGCTGAACCGAAAGCAAATTCGAACACGCAGAAACATGGGTCTCGCGCTTATTGCTCTGATCGTCGGCCTCGCCGCTTTCTTTTACATTGTGACGGCGCAGATGCGCGTTCACGATGTCGTCGAGACCGACAACGCTTTCGTCACGGGCAACCTCATCCCGATCTATTCGGATGCAAACGGCATCGTGACGCGGGTTCTCACCGAAGAGACGCAGAAGGTGAAGGCCGGCGATCTGCTGTTGCGTCTCGACGCGCAGCGCGCCGGCGCCTTGCTCGCGCTTGCGGAGGCGGATCTCGCTCGTGCCGTTCGCACCGTTGGCGCGCTGTTCGAAAGTCGGCGTCAGTCTTGTGAGAAGATCTCCTCTCGCATCGCGCTGCGCAACCGGCTGCGCCATGACCTTGCGCGCTATCAGCAGGCCGCGCCCTCAGGCTCGGTGTCGCAGCAGCAACTCCAGAACGCGCGCGACCAGCTCGCTTCGGCGGAGGCGGACGTGCGCGAAGCGCGCGCCGACTCCCAATCGATCGAGGTGCGTGTGGCGGGCGTCAATCGGACCAGCCATCCCGACATACGCGCAGCGCGCGCAAAATATCTCGAAGCCTATATCGAGTACTCCCGCCAGCAGATCAAAGCGCCGGCCGCGGGCTATGTCGCGAAACGCAAGGCGCAGATCGGAGATCGTGTGAGGCCCGGCGAACAGTTGATGACGATCGTACCGCTCGACCATCTCTGGGTCGAGGCGAACATATGGGAGAACAGTCTGGAGCGCGTGCGGCTCGGTCAGAACGCCCAGGTGATCGCCGATCTTTATGGCAGAAGGGTCGTCTATCACGGCAAGGTCGAAGGCCTTGTTCCGGGCTCGGGCAGCGTCTTCGCGCTGCTGCCGCCAGACAACGCAACCGGCAACTTCATCCACATCTTGCAGCGCGTGCCTGTCCGCATCGCTTTGCGCGCCGATGAATTGGCGAAAGAGCCGTTGCGTCCAGGGCTCTCCACAATCGCGACCATCGACGTGCGCGACGTTCAGACGCCCGTCACCGCTTCGCCGGACAGCACCGGTACGACCGAATACAGGACGAATATCTACGACGACGACCTCGCGCTGGCGAAAGTCCAGGCCGAGGAAATCGTCAAGCAAAATCTCGCCGGCAAAGGGAACGAAGACGAGCGCGCCTGTGCTGTCGGCGACTGAAGCTCCAACAAGTCCTTTCCCTTGCGTTCCGTGGAGAAGAATGTGCGGCGCATGTCGTTTCCCAAATCCTTCGTCCCCTCGAAACTGCTCCGCCTGGGCTTCAATCCCTGCCTTGGGGCAGGTGTCTGTTTTCTTCAAGGGATTTGTGGCAGGGCTTGCGCCTCCCCCTTCGCGCCCGGTAGATTTCAACCGGTCATCGAGCGCGGGGGAGGCTTGTCCCAACTGCAGACCAGAAATATACGACCCTTCAGCCGAAGCCCATGGGCGACGTAGGGGAAGGGCGGCGAATCATCAGATCCAGAGGCGTGGGTGGCGACAAGATCCAACACTGAGTGGCTGAACGCTTTGCGCGCGGAAGGGCAAAGCCAGGATGCAGCCGTCAGGGAGCTGCGGCAATTGCTGCGCGGCGCCATTTCGAACTTCCTGTCACGAAAAAACTCTTCCGCCGCGCGCACGATGGACTTCGCATACGACGATCTCGCGGAGGAGTGCGCGCAGGAGTCCGTTCTTCTCGTCCAGTCGAAGCTGAATCAGTTCCGCGGCGACAGCCAGTTCACGACATGGGCCTATTCTATCGCCATTAGAACGACTCTCGGCGAACTGCGCCGTCGTCGTTGGCAAGCGGCGGCTCTCGAGGAGGCGCGCCTCGGTCAGGCAATGCCGCACTGGCCGATCGACAATCCGGGGCCGGAGCAAAGCCTAGAGCAACGGCAGGCTTGGGTGCTGCTGAGCGAGTTGATCGAAACGTCGCTGACCCCGCTGCAGCGCAAGGCGCTGATTGCCCACGCATTCCAGGACATGCCACTGGACCTCGTCGCCGAATGGCTGGGCGCCAATCGAAACAGCATCTATAAGCTGATCCACGACGCGCGAAAACGGCTCAAGGCGGCGCTGCTGGCGCGGGGCGTCACGCATCGCGAACTCATCGCGATCTTCGATACGGCGCACTCCGAGCGCCCCTACCTCGAGGATGGTAAGAATCCGCTGGTTCACGGCGTCCAATGATCAGCGACGAGATTCGAGCATGAGACGGAAAGATTTTGGGCGCCTGATCGATACCATCTTCGCCGCCGGACCGCGGGAGGAGATGTCGTGCAGCGATTATTTCGAGCAATTGCCTCGCTATGCCGAGCTTGAAGCTGCGGGGGAGGACGCCGCGTCGAGCCTTCCCGATGTGCGCCATCACATGCATCAGTGCCCCGAGTGCGAAGAGGTTTACCTTGGCCTCCTCGAAACCGTGCTGGCCGAAAAAAAATCCGACGCCTCGAAGTAAGCATTCTCCCCTCCGCGCCTCTAAAGGAGGTGTACAGGAAGCCGGCCGCGGTTGTTGATCGACGGCCTCACGGGAGGAATATGCATGTCCAGTCTTTACGAGCGTATCGGCGGGGAAAAAGCCGTGGACGCCGCGGTCGATCTATTTTACCGCACGGTTCTCGACGACGGACGTATCGCGCGCTTCTTTGAGGGCGTGGACATGGAAGAGCAGCTTGCAAAGCAAAAAGCCTTCCTGACCATGGCATTCGGCGGACCCAACACATACACCGGCACAGACATGCGGAAGGCGCATGAAAGACTCGTCGCCAAAGGCTTGAATGATTCGCATGTCGAAGCCGTCATCGAAGACCTCTCCAGAACGCTGCGGCAGCTCGGCGTCGGGGAAAACGAAGTGCAGGAGGTTGCTGCGCTCGCCAATTCCGTTCGAAATGATGTATTGAATCGTTGAGGCGAGTGTTCATGACGCTTCTGACATATCGAGACGCGGCCATCGAGATCGAGCCGGGTGAGGACGTGCTTTCCGCACTGCTGCGCGCGGAAATCGATGCGCCTTACTCGTGCCGATCCGGTGTCTGCCAAAGCTGCATGCATCGCGCGGTCGAAGGCAATCCGCCGGCTGTCGCGCAACAGGGGCTCAGCGACGCGCAGAGGGCGCTCGGATATTTCCTGCCCTGTGTCTGCGTGCCCGATTCGCCTTTGACCGTCGTCCCGGCACAAGAAGCAGTAGCCCGATCGGAGGCCGTCGTTTGCGCGATCGATCGGCTTTCGCGCGACGTTGTGCGTCTGCGCCTGGAGCATGGTCCGGGTTTCACATACCGCCCCGGGCAGTTCCTTGAACTCATCGCCGACGACGGGCTTGGACGGCATTACTCCATCGCGAGTTTGCCGGAAGAAGACCCGTTTGTCGAACTTCACATTCGTATTCACCCCGGCGGAAGGATGAGCAAACTCGTCGCCGAGGAGCTTGCGCGCGGTCGGCGGCTGCATATTGCCGGTCCTCTCGGAACTTGCATTTATGAAGGTGTAGATGCGGATCAGCCGTTGGCGCTGATCGGCTCCGGCACGGGCCTGGCTCCCCTGATCGGCGTGTTGCGAGACGCCTTGCGGCGCGGGCATCGTGGTCCGATCAGAATCTATCACGGCGCGCGCGAACGCGAGGGACTCTATCTCCACGACCATTTGCAAGCGTTGACGGAGAGATTCGCCAATCTCCGCTACGTCCCGCGCATCCTGAGCGAATCGGGCTCACAGGGCGGCGACGTCGGCGCGGCGGTGCTGGAGCATGAGGATGCGCTTCGCCACACGGCGTTTTTCCTCTGTGGCGGAGAAAAATTGGTGGGCCGTCTGAAACGCGACCTCTATCTGAAAGGCGCAAGCCTCAAGCAAATGCGTTCCGACATATTTCTTCCTGCCGGCGCGAGCCGCTGAGGATCGACGGCAGCGCATCCAAAGCGGCCGAACGCGGCCATATGTGGTCTTTCCCGAGAGTGGGGGCGGCCACTTCGCAAGTTGAAAGGTTCTCATGGCGAAACGAACCCGGGCGGAAGCCGAAGCAGCTGTCAGAACGCTCATCGAATGGGCGGGCGACGATCCCGATCGGGAGGGCTTGATCGATACTCCGGCCCGGGTCGCGCGCTCCTATCTCGAATTGTTTTCCGGCTATGCGAACGATCCGCGTGAATATCTCCAGCGCACCTTTTCGGAGGTGGCCGGTTACGACGAGCTCGTCGTGCTGAAAGACATCCGAGTCGTCAGCTTTTGTGAGCATCACATGCTGCCCGTAACCGGCCGGGCGCATGTCGGATATTTGCCGGACAAACGCGTCGTCGGCATTTCCAAGCTGGCGCGTGTCGTTCAGGGATTTGCGCGGAGGCTGCAAATTCAGGAGAAGCTGACCGCAGAAATCGCTCAGGCGATACAGGACATCCTCCAACCGCTGGGAGTCGGCGTCGTCATCGAAGCCGAGCACAGTTGCATGACGTTGCGCGGGGTCAACACGACCGGGTCAAAGCTGATCACGAGCACACTCCTCGGAGTGATCCGAGACGACCCGCGCACGCGAGGGGAATTTCTCGGCCTCGCACGTGAAAGATAGTGATGCCGAGGCGTTCACATCACAAAGGCCTTTCCCGGCGCCGGGATGGCTGCCGTGCATCGAAGCGATCCTCAGGCGGCGCGCGCTTTGCCCAACCCTTGGCGCCGACTGTCCGGATGGCGCCAAGGGTTTCATCGTGTCAGGATCGCGGTTCGATCGGCGACTTGACGCTGCGGCCCCAGACAACGAACAGAGAGAGCGCGAGCAGCAAGGCGTTGATCGGCGTGATCGCTATCTCACCCCTGATTACGTGAAACGGGATTGCGAGCCCCTGGATGACACCGAATCCGAGTGCGGCAAGAGCGGTCAGGCTCGGCCGAACACGCAGCAGGGAGGGCAGGATGATTCCGACGGCGCCGGCGAGTTCGGCAATGCCGATGAAGCGGATCAGTCCGATCGGCGCGTCGGCGGCCCAGGCGATTCCCATCTGCTCCAACGCTCCGGGCGACAGGAAGCTTTTGCAATAGCCGGTCATGCCGAAGAAGATCGCAAGTGCGATCTGTGCGGCCCACAGGCCGAGCATCCATCCCCGTCCATGCGATGCGGGCGTCTTAAGTTCTGTCGCAGTCATTGGAGCTTTTCCTTTCGATTGAGGCGCTGACTGGACGATAGTGGTTTCGCGCTGGTTGATCATTGTGTTAAAATTTGAAGCTGCATTTCCTATTGGTGAATGATGGACACTCTGACCAGCCTCAACGTTTTCGCCGCCGTGGCGGATCTCAGGAGCTTCGCCGCCGCCGCCGAACGGTTCGGTCTTTCGCCAGCGATGACGAGCAAACATGTCCAGCATCTCGAAAAGCGCGCTGGCGCGCGGCTTTTGAACCGAACCAGCCGAAGTGTCAGCCTGACCGAGGCGGGCGCTCTCTATCTCGAACGGGTCCGAAGTCTTCTCGACGGGCTGGAAGAGGTAGAGGCTCGGATTGGATCGGCGACCATCGCGCCGCACGGCGTCCTGAAAGTCAGCCTGCCGGTATGGATGGCCAACGTCCGCTTCGCTCGAATGATCGCGGCTTTCCACGCCCGGTATCCAAATGTGATCGTCGATCTCGATCTCGAAGGACGGATCGTCAATCTTGTCGAGGAGGGCTTCGACCTCGCCCTCCGCGGAACTTCGACGCTCGACGAGGGGCTGATCGCGCGGAAGCTGGGCGATGCGCCTTTCCATCTCGTTGCTGCGCCGGCCCTGCTCGATCGGCTGGGGCGTCCCGAGCGGCTCGAGGATCTCGACGGCTTTCCCCTTCTCGCCTACAGCCCGGTCATCGGCGACGGTCGGATACGCATCGGCGAAGGGGCGGGCGCTCATGAAGTCCGCTTCTCGCCGGTCCTCAAAAGCGGCAACGAAACGATGCTGCTGCTGGCGGCGAAAGAGGGTATGGGCCTTGCCTTCATGCCGAAGCCGATGATCGAGGACGAACTCTCGGAGGGAGTTCTCGAACGCGTCCTTCCCGAGATGATCAGCTTCGCCGCGCCCATCTTCGCGGTATATCCCAATCGCAGCTATCTGCCGGCGAAGGTCAGGGCCTTTCTCGACTTCCTCGTCGAGAGCGGGGAACTCGGCCAGAACCCCAAGGAGAATTGATGCGCACGCCGCGCGCCGGTCAGACTGTCTGGCGGTTCAGGGCGGCGCTTGTTCGACCCGGCGGCGTCAAGGAAATTCGCATGTACCGGTTCGCCTGAAAAAGAGGGATCTATACTCGATTCGATTGATCGAAGACCTGGTCAACTTGGGTGTGAGACTATCTCCGCGCGGCCGGGGACAATTCGTCCGGGTTCCGAGGCATCACGCCGATCCGCCGCCGCCAGGCATGTCCAGCACGAAAATCCAGAGCTGAATGCGGCGCCGAAAGGCAAAAAGAAAGCAGCTTGAAGGGGAGGTGGTTGCAACACCAGAACCACAATATTTGTGGCAGTTGAACCGCCCCGGATTTGCCGGAGGCCCCAACTCTTGAGAGGATGGGGTCATGGAGAAGAAGACGAACAACCGTTTTTCGAGCGAGGTCCGCGAGCGGGCGGTCCGAATGGTTTTGGAGCATCGGAGCGATTACGCGACCGAATGGGCGGCGATGGTGTCGATTGCCGGCAAGATCGGCTGCACCGGCGAGACGTTGCGGAACTGGGTTCGGCAGGCGGAGCGTGACGCCGGATCGCGCGCCGGGCTGACCACGGACGAGCGAGCGCGGCTGAAGGCGCTGGAGCGGGAGAACCGCGAGCTGCGGCAGGCCAACGAGATCCTGCGCAAGGCGTCGGCTTATTTTGCCCAGGCGGAGCTCGACCGCCGCTTCAAGCCATGATCGCCTTCATCGACGAACATCGGGGTGCGCACGGGGGCGAGCCGATCTGCAAACTGTTGCCGATCGCCCCGTCCACCTACCGGGCGCACGCGGCGGCGCGGCGCGATCCGGGCAAGCTTTCGGCTCGTGTCCGCCGCGATGCGGCGCTCGGCGAGGACATCCGCCGGGTGTTTGAGGAAAGCTTTTCGGTCTACGGCGCCCGGAAAGTGTGGCGGCAATTGCAGCGCGAGAGGCAGGATGTGGCGCGCTGCACGGTGGAGCGGCTGATGCGAAGTCTCGGTTTGCAAGGGCGTCGTGCCCCGATTCCGACGAAGGCGCCCGTCTGTAACGGGATAATGCCGCCCGGGGATTCCGGGATAATGGCGCCCCCCTTCAACGGAATGAGCCCGCCCGGGCGCCGCGTTCGTTGACCGGTGAGATTTGTCTCACCCGTTCTGGTTTTCGGTCAAGTGTTTTTGGCCGCTTTGGTTCGCGTCCTTCGGAGGCTTTCTCCGGACAGTTCGATGCGGTGGGCGCTGTGGACGAGGCGATCGAGGATTGCGTCGGCGTAGGTCGGATCGCCGATGACGTCGTGCCAGGCGGAAACGGGGAGTTGGGCGGTGACGATCGTCGACCGGGCCCCTATCGCTCCTCGATACCCTGAGATCGTCGCAATGCCGACGCACTAATCGCGAAGATCGACCTTCGATCGGAGCGTGACTCACTCATTGAGCGGCGGCGCGCACCGCATTCATAAGGCTCGCAGTTCCCTTTCCTGCGGCATAGATCGGATCGCGACCACCTAGGGCGTCGACTCAGACGGAAGGTTCAGGAATCTCGGCGAGCTTGTCGCAGATGGCTGGTGCGGGCTTTGTCCAGACGAAGGGCTTTGCGGATCGGTTGTGCGCTTTGATGTAGCGGGTGATTTCGGCTTCCAGTTCGGGCACGGAACGGAACACGCCGCGGCGGATTTTCCGGCGCGTGATCGTCGAGAAGAAGCCTTCCACCGCGTTCAGCCACGAGGCCGATGTCGGCGTGAAATGGAAGGTCCAGCGCGGGTGATCGGCGAGCCATTTCAGGACCGCCGGATGCTTGTGGATGGCGTAATTGTCGAGGATGGCGTGGATGATCTTTCCCGCCGGCACGGCGCGTTCGATCGCGGCGAGAAAGCGGATGAACTCCTGATGGCGATGCTGCTGCATGCAGCGGCCGATGACGGTTCCGTGGAGAATGTCGAGCGCCGCGAACGGCGTGGTCGTGCCGTTGCACTTGTCGTCGTGGGTCATGGTTCCGCATTTTCCCGGCTTCAGCGGCAGGCCCGGCTGGGTTCGGTCGAGCGCCTGGATCTGGCTTTTCTCGTCGATCGAGACGACGATGGCATGGGCGGGCGGGGCCATGTAGAGACCGACGACATCCTCGACCTTTTCGGCGAAGTTCGGATCGGTCGACCGCTTGAAGGTGCGGATGCGATGCGGCTGGAGCCGATGCTTTTCCCACAGCCGCTGCACGGCGCGCAAGGAAATGCCGGCGGCTTTGGCCATGGCGCGGCCGGTCCAGTGGGTGGCGGCGCCGGGCGGCAGCGAGCAGATCAACTCCAGAACCCGGCCGACGACCTTTTGCGTGAGCGGCGCGCGGCCCGGCTTTCGGGTCTTGTCGCGCAAGAGGCCGTCGACACCCTCTTCGGCGTAGCGCAGTTGCTAGCGCCACACCGCAGGCCGGCTGACGCCGGCGCGCCGGGCGACTTCCAGCACCGGCAACCGATCGCCAGAGTGGAGGACAGTGTTGGCACGCTGGATGTGCTTCAGCGGACGGGAGCGATCGGCGGCGATCGCCTCCAGCCGGTTGCGGTCTTCGTCAGGTAGAATGATGCTGACTGTCTGGGCCATGAGCCCAGCCTCGCAGGCCGAAATGCAAATGTGAATCCTCTGACGGTGTCAGTGTACTAACGTCCTGCTCGGCGCCCGCTTCGAGCTGCGGCCGTTCGCCAGAACGTGGCGACGCCTATGATCCGTCAGATTTGGCGCCTCGCCGGCAACAGCCCTTGTTGCAAAAGCGCAACAGCAAATGTTATTTTTCCGTTACCTCCCGGGAAGATGTTTGCAGCAAGGCGCTGCTGGCTTTAAATGCCGTGACGTTCGGTTGTAAAATGGGTCGATGGGACGAGATGCGGAAAGTCTCTCTCGCCGCGGTGTTCGGCGTGCTGCTCGTGTTGCTGCAGTCTGTTTTTGCCGGCCCGGCGCATGAGACCGGTCGTTCGGATCAGCGCTGCATCGCGGCGGCGGTCGACCACGATGCTGTGGGCCCAACTCCCCTCGATCCGAGGACCTCGCACGCCGGTCACTGTTCGATCTGCGTGGTCGCTTTCGTCGCTTTCGCCTGCGTCTTTCTTGCGATCATCGCCGTCCTGAATCCGTCGTTTTCGCCGGTCTCGCGCCTTCGAACCGAAGCGCCGCCGCGGGCGTTCACGGACCCCAACGCGCCACCTCGCGCAGGGCCTGCGGCAGCGTAACACCCGGCCCTCCTCCAGAGCCCTCTCCATTTCTAGCATCTCAGCGCGGCTCCAAGCGGACCGCCCGTACGCGTCGCATGCCCGCGACTGCTGCGGCCGCACGTCCGCGCGCCTGCGCATCGCAACGGAACCTGATCCAATGAGCCGTGTCTTATCGCAAGCCCGACTTTCCGTCGGCATCATCGCCTTGTTGTCGTCGCCCGCGATGGCGCAACAAAGCTTGCCCGACATCGACGTGCGCGGCGCACGGCGCCAGACGGTCCGTCGCGCCGCACCTGCGCCCCGCATCGCCGCAGCGCCGCCGGCGTCTTCGGTGGAGCCCACGCCGCGGGCGCCGGCGCCCACCTTCGTTCTAGGCCCGACCACCCCGGCGCCCGCCGACAAGAACAAAGAGACCGGCTATGCACGCAGTCGCTCCGGCGCAGCCACCAAGACGACGACGCCCATTCTCGACACGCCACGATCGGTCGTGGTCGTTCCCAAGGAAGTTTTGGCGGACAATCAGGTCATCAACACCCAGGAGGCCGTCAAATTCGTCTCCGGCGTGCAGACTGCCGGCGGCCTCTATGACGGCTACCAGCTTCGCGGATTCACCAACGGCGGCCTGAGCGGAAACACCTACCGCAATAATCTCAAGCTTACCGGCCTCGTGCAAACAGAGGACATGGCCTTCGTGGATCGGGTCGAAGTGGTGAAGGGTCCGGTCGCCATGTTGTACGGGCGCATCCAGCCCGGCGGCCTCGTCAATTTCGTGACGAAAAAGCCGCTGGAGCAGCCGTTGCTAGAGGTGCAGGAACAATTCGGCAGCTGGGGTCTGTCTCGCACGACGCTCGACGCCTCCGGCCCGATCGACAAGCAAAAGACCCTCCTGTACCGGGCGATGGGCGCCTTCGACCACGCCGATTCATGGGTGAATTTCGATCACCGCGACAATGGCGCGGCTTCCGTCGCCTTGACATGGCGGCCGGACGCCCGCTTCGACGCCACGGTTTCAGCCGAATATTACAACGGCAAGACCGTCAATCTCGGAAGCTCCGCCCAGGCCGTGCCGGCGATGGCGCTGACCTACGCCATTCCGGGCTATGTCGGAAAACCCGCCAATCTTCCACGCAACTGGACGCAGAATGATCCCGGCATGTACGACAATCTGCCCACGACGATCGAGCGCGTCCTCGTCGGCGGAGAGTGGACCTACAGGTTCAACGAGGACTGGAGGGTGACCAATCGCGTGCATTTCAGCCATTCGGCGGAACATCGCAACTATCTGCAGTTCGGCACGTACAACGCCGCCACAGGCGCTCTCAACCGCAACTTCGCCTGGAACGAATTCGCTGAACGAAACGCGTTTTCGCTCAATCTCGATGTCGTCGGCAAGCTGTATACGGGACCGTTCCGGCACGATTTGCTGGTCGGCTTCGACACCTATACCTATCGCGCGCCCTATCACGGCGACAACCCGACCTATACTCTCAACGGACAAAATCCGTTCACCACGCCGTTCAACGTGTTCCTGCCGTCCTACGGAAACCTGCCGTGGCCGATCATCAAGGCCGCCTACGCGACATCGCAATCGAACGTGCTCTTTCAATACAAATACGACGACGATGGCTTTTACGCTCAAGACGACATTTCATACAACGACAAGGTCCATCTGCTGCTCGGCGGGCGCTACGACATCGCTTTCGACCAGCAAGCGCAGACCAATGGCGTGAGCACGAGCTTCTACCAGGGCAGCGGCGCGACGTCGTGTTTTCCCTTCTGTCAGGGCTATGTGAATCCTCCTTCGCGCGGAAATCCCGTCGAGCGGCAATTTTCACCCAACGCCGGCCTGCTGTTCAAGATCACGCCGGAATATTCGGTCTATTCGAGCTTCGCGCAGTCCTTCGCCGGCTCCAATGCGGCCTCCCAGAGTTTCGACGGAACGTCCTTCAAGCCGGAAAAGGCCTGGCAATATGAAATCGGCGGCAAGGCCGGCTGGTTCGACGGACGGCTGAACGCGTCCGTCGCCGCCTTCGAACTGCATCGCCAGAACGTGATCACCGCGGACCCGAACCATACCGGCTATTCCCTTGCGGCCGGCGAAGTGCGCAGCCGGGGCATAGAGAGCGATTTCAGCGGGCAGCTTACCGACAATATCAGCCTGATCGGCAGCTACACCTACGACGACGTGATCATCATTCGTGACGCCACGACCGGCACGGGCGCTCAGCTCGGCAAACGCTGGCCGGGCGTGCCGCGCCATGCCGGCAATCTCTGGGCGAAATACGACACGGCGCCGGGCCTCGATCAGGGCTGGCAGTTCGGCGCCGGCGTCTACGCCAATGGAACGCGCTGGGGCAACAACACCAATTCATGGGTTTTGCCCGGCTATGCGCGCGTCGATGTGATGGGCGGCTATCGCTTCCTTTGGTCCGGCCGGAAGGTCGAAGCGCAGCTGAATGTCACCAATATCGGTGACGCCCGATATTTCGAGGCCGCCAGCGGCAACGCCGCATATTACGGGGCGCCGCGCACCTTCACCGGATCGATCAAGGTGAAATTCTGAAATCCCGGAGGGCGCGACGACGGCCACATATATGTCGTCGGCGCGCCCTGCGCCGAAGCGAATGCGCGACAAGCGCCGCTACTTCGTTGCTGCGCCCGGCGTCCCTGTCATCAGGCCGCGCTCTGTGAACTCCCGGGCAATCGCACGACGAAGGTCGCGCCGCCACCCGGCGTATCATCGATATGGATGTCGCCGCCGAGCGACGAAACCAGCTCCCTGACGATCGACAATCCCAATCCGGCTCCGGGCGGACTGTCGTCGCCACGCCAGAATGGTTCGAAAATCACGTTGCGATGTTGGCGATCGATCCCCGGCCCGTGATCGACCACTTCGATCCTGGCGTCGGCCGTGACCCGGACGCAGACCACGCCACCTACCGGCTCGACGCGCAGCGCGTTCTCGATCAAATTCATGACGACGCTCTCGATCGCGCCCCGAAAGACGTCGACGCGCACGACAGCTGTCGGGGGCTCGTAGGCGATCTCCTTTCCGGCATCGATGGCGATCGGCATGAAATCGGCCGTCAGTTCGAGCACCGTCCGGCCAAGATCGATCGCACTGCGCGGCTGAACGCCTCTCTGCTGCGTTTGCGCGAGATCGAGCAGTTGATCGACGACAGTCTGCAATCGTCGGACATCGCGCAGGATTTCGTTCTTGAGCGGCGACGGGTCCATTTCGGATGCGCGCGCGCGCAGCACCGTCACCGGCGTGCGCAACTCGTGCGCGGCATTGGCCGTAAAACGCCTCTGCGTCGCGACGCCTTCGTCGACGCGCGCCAGTGCGGCATCGACCGCCCGGACGAAGGGCGCCACTTCCTGCGGCAATCCCTCCGCGTTCAGACGATTGCCGAGCGAATTCATGTCGATGGCGCGCACACGTTCAGTCGCCGCCCGCAACGGCGCAAGAGATCGGCGCACGACGATGGACGCCACGAGCGCAGCGGCGCTGCCGAGCGGCAGAAACGAAATGAAATTCTGCAGTGAAAAGAAGCTCTCGAGCTGCCAGAGGGCGTCGTCCCAGTGAAAATCTGCGCCATATGTGGCAATCGTCACCTTGCCGAATGGCGTATCGACGGAGCGGACATAACCGCGGGCATTTGGATCGGGATCGTCGAGAACATGAAACAGGCCGCTGAAACTGTCCGCGCCCCGAACATTGCCCAGCGCCTCGAACAGCCTTTCGTCGGACCCCGCCGCCAGCCTCTTTTCCTTGCGTAGATAGATGGCGTATCGAAAATGGGCGTTTCGCGCGAGGTGTCTTGCAAGCTCGGGAGTCTTCTCGATGAAGGGAACGCCGTCGCGACCGGGGCGCAGCGCGCCGACGAGAACGTCCTTGGCGCGCTTTGTCGTCCAGCTTTCGAGCGTCGTATTCGAGCTGTCGCCGATATGGAACGCCGCCAGCGGCAGAAAGACCGTCACCGGAAGCGAAAAATACGCGACGAAGGAGCACAGGATCCACATGACGACGAGTTGCGTGGACAACGAACGCTTGCAACTCATTCCTCAGCGCTCCGAATGAGATAGCCGATGCCCCGCGCTGCATGAATATCCGCCTTCGCGCCCTGGTTCTTGAGGCGCTGGCGGAGACGATGGATGAGCATTTTCATGGCGTCGATCTGAGCCTCGTCGTCGGCGCCGTAAATTTCCTCCAGCAGGGCGGCGCGCGTCACGGCGCGGCCCGCGCGGCGCATCAACGCGCCGAGCAGCGTCAGCTCGAGTTTCGGCGCGAGAAGCAGCTTGTCGTTGACGAATCCTTCGAGGCTTTCGAGATCGAAGCTGAGCGCGCCGACGCGCACCTGCGGCGCCGCTTGCGGCCCTGGACGGCGCAATACGGCGCGGATGCGGGCCATCAACTCGTCGGGATCGAACGGCTTGGTGAGGTAATCGTCGGCGCCGGCGTCCAGCCCCTCGATTTTCTGTTCGATGTCGCGCATCGCGGTGAGCACCACCACACGCATGTTGGGCTGCGCCTCGCGTGCGGACTGCATGATCGAGACGCCATCGCCGTCCGGAAGTCGCCGATCGAGCAACATCACGCCGTAATCGCACGCATCGATTGCTGCGAGCGCTTCCCCGGCCCTTCCGACCACATCGGCGCCGAACCCCGCCCGCATCACCCGGTCAGCCAACAGCGCTGCAATATCCCGCTGATCCTCGACAATCAGAATCCGCATCCGTCCCCCGGACATCCGCCTCGCCTGCGCCGCGAGACGGTTATATCCCGTGTCGAGTTCGTTACGCAAATCTGATTTTCGTCTCAACGTCCGGCAGATCGGCGTCAAGACCGTGATTTTAGGGAATTACCCCACGCTTCGCTTTGTTATTCGATGAAATAATCGATATGTTGAGGCTTTCCGAGTCCAATCGACGGGGTAAAACCTGCAGTCTGAGTGTGGCGCTCGTCGATCTGGGCTGAATCCCTGTATTTGTTCTTGCAATTTTGGGGAATATTTCCGAATTTGACAGGGCAAAACGGTCGTCCCCACGACCGCCCGGACGGGAGATTGGCGGCTCCCGTCCATTGTCGTGCTTCGTTGCTGGAAGCGTTTTGCGACCCTTGTCACTGGAGGCCAAAATGTCGATTGAAACAGTCGAATTGTCGACCGGAGCAGCGGTTGCGTCTACGCCGCGTTCCTGGCGCATCCGCGCGCGCGCCATCTATCTCACGACGCATCGCTGGATCGGGTTGATCCTCGGGGCCATTTTCGTGCTGGTCGGGCTGACCGGCGCGCTCCTGTCCTTCGCGCCGCAAATCGATGCGGCCGTCCATCCCGAACTTCTCGTGTCGCACCCACCGGCCGCAAGCGCGCCTTTCGTCTCCCTCGACGAAATTTTCACCGCTGGCGTGATCGACCTGCCTCGGGACGCCCAACCGAGTTTCCTGGCGATGCCACGCACGCCGACCGGCGTGGTGACGATTTTTTACCGGAGCCAGACCGACGATGGCGTGAGCGCCACGCATCGCGTCTACATCGACCCCTACACCACCAAGGTCACCGGCGATCGGCTCGTGAAGACAGGCGACGACGAGATCGGTCAGTCGTTCTTCAATTCGGTGCGCAGCCTCCACTACACGCTGTGGCAGGGTTCGGACCGATCCTGGCTGGTCGGCGGGCCGGCGCTGTTCTTGCTGGCCTCCATGATCCTCGGCGTCGTCCTGTGGTGGCCGCGGCCGGGGCAATGGAAGCAGGCCTTCGCGATCAAGCGCGGCGCCGGCGCCGAACGCCGCGTCTTCGATCTGCACAGGGTGTTAGGCGCGGCGTTCGCTGCGATCCTGTGCTGCTCTCTGACAACCGGCGCATTTTTCGTCTTTCGTCCGCAGGGACGGGATCTGGTGCGGCTGTTCTCTCAGGTTCGGGAAACGCCGCGCGGACTCGCTTCGCAACCGGTCGCTCCCGGAACTCCGATCGGTCTCGACGCCGGCGCCAAGGCCGCCGCCCGGCATTTTCCCGGCGCGCGGCTGACCGGCGTTGCTCTGCCGTCCGGGCCAAAAGGCGTCTACGTCTTTTCGTTCAGCAATCCGGACGATCCGAACCAGAGCAGCGGTCGCAACAAGGTGACGATCGACCAATACAGCGGCCGGACGCTGCATGTCGAAGCGCGACGCGATTTCAGTGCCGGCGAGCGGTTTCTGGAGTGGCTGCTGCCATTGCACTCGGGCGAAGCCTTCGGCCTGTCCGGCCATGCGATGATCTTTCTGACGGGTCTGGCGCCGACCCTGCTTTACGTCACCGGCTTCCTACGCTGGCGCCAGCGGCGCAGCGCCGCCCGGCCGTTGTCCCGTTGACCGGCCAAGCGCGGACTAAATAAGCGCAGCGCGCGTCGGTTCGGCGCGCCTGTCGCTATCGCCGCAAATGGCGAAATGGATCCCACTCCCGTCAAGTCGCCCGGAAACGTATCAGGTGATTTTCTGCCGGGCCGCAAAGGCCAGCGCAAGTTCGAACGCGACGCCTGCTGCGACGCTGCCGAACACAGCCGCGTAAAGACCCCATTGCGAGGTCTGCGGCGCGGCGCTTTCAGCCGCCTGCTTCTCCAGCTTGACGCCCTGCACTTGCTGCATCGCCGGCGCCGTGGCGGCGACATCTTGCGATCTGGCGGACTGTGCGGGGGCGGCGATGCTCAAGCCATAGCCCGCAGCCTTTTCCGCGCCGAATTGCGCCGCCTTGTCGTTGCTCATGTGCAGATCGTGCGTGCGAGCGATCGCTCGTGCTTTCCGACGAGCTTGCGCACGACCTCCTCCGGCGCGTTCCAGTAGCATTTGCAGGATTGTCAGAAGAATCTTGTCCGGCTCGGCGAGCTTGCCGAAGGTGCGAAGGCCGAGCGGCTGCGGCATTCCGGCAGTCGAATGAAGGAATTTGTCGACGCCCCTGAGGAATTTTTCCTCGTCCGCGGCGATTGCCGCGTCGGCCATGCCGATGTCTTTCAGAACATTGGTCTTTTCGGCCTTGTCGATGATCTGCGCGGTCAGCGTCGTCTTCATCAGACCCGGCGTCGTCGCCTCGAGCTGGTTCTTCAGCTCGTGAAGCTCGGCGAGGTAGCCATACAGGCCCGAGGGCGCGAAGGGCGGCTCGTCATGCGACACCGTGACGGCGCGCGATGATCGCTTCGCCGGGATCATGAACCGCATAGGGATAGACCACAGGCACATTGCCGATGGTTGTCTGCGTGTCGTCCCAGACGGAGGGCGCGCGCTGCTTGCCGAGCGAGAACTCCTGCGTGCCATGAGTGCCGAGATGCACGATGGCGTCGACTTTCTCCTTGTGGACGAGGTCGTAGTAGACCGCGCGATAGGCGTGATGCAGCGGCCGCTTCTTGTCGTGCAGAATATCGGCTTCCTCGCTGCGCCGAGCGCCGCGCAGCGGCTGCGGCAGAACCATCAGATCGCCGATCTTCCAGCGCGGCACGACGAAGTCGGCGCGCGCGCCGTCCTTCAGCACGAGATAGGCGTCCTCGGGCTTCTCCCGCCCGTCTGCGATCTGCCTTTGTACATCCGCGGGGAAAGTCGCAACAAAGGCCTTGTATTCGTCGACAGGCACGCGATCGGCGAGTCCATCGGCGAGCAGCTTCCGCAGCTCGGCATCGTCCCTGCTGCGGTAATAGGGCCGTAGCAGGCGTTTGATGTTGGCGATGGCGTCGTCTTCCGTGATCCCCGGAATGTCGTAGCCCTCGGCCCTCAGCTTTCCCACGATCTCGACAGACTGGCCGGGATATTGAGAAAAGACGCCGAGAAATTTTCTTCGCCTTCGGGCGAATTCCACACGAGGACGGCGAGCTTCTTGTCCCCGTTCGGCTTGTGGCGCAGATTGGCTTGCGCCAGCGCGCGCTCCACCAGCGCGTCGGACTGTTCGGGAATGGCGACAAGCTGTTCGTCGCCGCGTTGCCGTGCGGCGACCAGAGTATTGTCGATGCGCCCGGCCATTTCGGCGAGCGTGTAATAGACGCCCATGCGATGGACGGGCATGCCCTCGTCGCTCTTGCGCCAGTCGTTTTCATAACCCGTGCCGTACGTCATGGCCTGAAGGATCGGGCGGTCGAATTTTTCGGCGAGCTTCTTCTGATTGTCGACGGAAGCATAGAGTCCGGTGAAGGTAATCACCACATCGGGCAGGATCTCGCCGCCGCGTGTCAGCAGCGGCAGGAACTTTTCGCCGTCGTCGGGATCCCAGAAGGGCAGGGCGAAGGCGCCCTTTGTCTCGATGCGATGAAAGCCGACGGCGAACACCGGCTGCCCGGGCTTTGGCGCGCGCCAGGCGAGATAATCGTCGAGACTGGCGAAGGCCTTCTGCGGCGCATCGGGATGCCAGATGGCGATTTCCGGCGCGATGATCGGCGCGCCGCCTTTTTCGCCGGACTTGCCGAACAAGTCGGTGCGGATGTAGTCGGCGAGAAAGCCTTCGTTCAGCGCGCCGCCATTGCGCATATAGGCCATGATGCGCTCGGACTGTTCCGGCGAGAGGCCGCGGGTGAGGTCCGGCCGTTTCCACATGGCGCCGCCCCAGACGCTCCCTTCGAACGTGGCAAGATGCGGCTCGATCTTGCCGAGCAGGATCGGAAAGGTCGACTCCATCACCCAGTCGAACAGCACGAGATCGCGCCCTTCGAGCTTTCTGGCGATGGCGGCGTCGTGCATCAGGTCGACGAAGACGTAATCGAGATCGACGCCACGCTCCCGCGCGAGTTTCTCCATCAGCTTGCCTTTGGCCGGACTCGACGGATCGCGCGCAAAAATGACGACGGACGGGCGCTCACCCACCGGCCTTTCGACGAACGGTCGGCGGCGGCGCACCCGGGTCGGCGGCGCGCGCGGTGGCCTCGCGCGCGCCGCCGGGACGATCTCCTCCGTTCGAGCCGTCGCGGGTCGAACGGACCGGGCCGCGTCCTGGACAGCTGGCGGCTTGCCCGACTCTGCTCCTGCAATGCTCCCGGGTCCGCCCGCCGCTTGCGCGACGACGGAGGCGAGCAGAAGGCCGGCGCAAAGTGCCGACTGGGCAAGGAGGCGCGCAAGCCGCCGTCTCATTGAAAAAACGCCTTGAAAATTTCTGCCGGAAACAGCGGCGCCGCAGATGCGGCAGCGCGGACCGTCACGACGAGGCGTGACGCGACACACGAACAATCGAGAAAAGGCGAGGTCATTTTCCGGCGCCGTTTGCGGAGGCCGAAGCGGGCTTCTCGCTTTCCGGGACATAGACGAAAGAGCCGTCCTTCATTCGATAGGCGACGCCCGCTCTGGCGCCCTCGCCGGAGCCGACCTTGTCGCTCGCCTTGTATTTCTCGATCTTCTTTCCGTCCTTGACGACCATCTCCATGTCCGGCTGGCCCGGATTTTTCACGACCACGGCCTTTTCGGACGCGAAGGGATTGAGCGGATTGGCGGCGATGACCATCATCAGCGCCCCCACCAGCACGAGAAACACATCGACGAGATTGACCACCGAGAGGATGGGGTCGAGTTCATCGTCTTCCTGAAGGATGCGCAGCGTCATCGACGCGTCTCCAGAATGCGGTGCACCGCCACCAGCTCTTCCGCGCACCAGCGCCGCCGCACGGAGGCGATGCAGAAGCACAGCGACGCGGCGGCGAGCGCCAGCACGACGGACGAAAAGGCCGAGCGCAACAGTTCGCCCATCTGCGACACGTCGTTCTTCGTGAGCGCGACCAGCGCCGGGCCCATGGGAATCAGTGTCGCCATCAACCCGAGCAGCGGCGTGATGCGCGTCGCGATGCGGATGAATTCGAGCCGCTTCATCGCCGCGACATCGAGGTCGTCGATTGTCAGGCTTTCATCTGCGACATGCAGAAGCGCGATGGGATAGGCGCCGCCGGCGCGGCCAAGGGCTTCGAAGGCCCGGATTTCAAAGGCTTTGCGGCCACGATGGCGGAGTACCCATTGCACCGCCATACGTCCCGCCTCGAACAGCGACTGGACGAAAAACAGAGCGATGGCGATCTGCACCGCCGCCAGCAGCAGATCGGCGATATTGGCGAACATTGACATATGCATTTTTCCCGCTCGACGCCATGGAGGCGCGAGCACGGGACTCCCGATGATATGAAGCTGTCCTGGATTTGCAGGGGTGCGGCAGCGCACGCAGGCGCCACGCCCGGGTTTGCGGCCGGGCCTCGCAAGATCAGGCGGCGGGTGGCGCCCGTGATCTCAAATCGTCGGGTCTGGCATCGGCGTCACGGCCGAGGCGTCGCGCAAAATCAAGTCTGACGGCAAATTCGATACGATGATCGAGCGCGCGGATCGGCGCCGGAAGAAAGCCCGCAACATGGCTGGCGACACAGGCGTCGCAACAGAGGTGAGAACCTCCGTCCGGCGCGCCGGAGCCATTGACGTCGGCATGGCAGACCATATCGATCAGCGCCTGGCCCGAAACAGCCGCGTGCATCGTCGCGCCGCCGTCTCCATGAGCGGAGACACCATGCGCAACGACCAGCAACGACAGCGCATATAGCGCCGCCGCGACAAGCCGCAGGGAATGAACGCGAGCCCTCTCCATGAAATCAAACAACGGCAACGCTCCGACAATGTCAATATTGCTCAAGCGAGAGTCGATCAAAAATTTTCACGGCGCTGAAACGCCAGTATCCGTGTGACCGGCGCCGCATTGCGGCTCGATCCGCGTCTACGAGACCTATGTGAAACGTAAGCGGTGTTCCGAAGGCGCCTTCAATGGCGAGGCTGAATGAGCGAGTCTGACCTCCTGCAAGGGAGAACGGCTTGTGTCCAGATTTGACTTTACATTCGAGCCAAAGGGCTTTGTGGCGCGTCGGATCGAAGTGATCGCCGATGGTGGCCGACGTCGCTGGTCGCAGGTGGAGAAGGATCTGGCGGTCGAAACGTCCCTTGCTCCCGACGCGGTCATTTCTCATCTCAGGTCGCGCAGCGACATGGTGCGACGCGGCAGCAATTGTTCACTTGGCGGCGCGTAGCGCGTCTCAAGGCGGAGGCGGCTGGGGAGCCTTCCTTCGTGCCGGCGCTCGGACGCCGACGGTGCTTCGCCACCGGCGCTGGAGCCGACCGGGGAGGCGCTCACCGCCGCGGTCATGGAGGTCGAGATCGGCTGCGCACATGTGTGGATCTGGCCCGACGCGGATATCGGCACGGCGTCGATAATCGTGCGCAACCGCGCCTCCCACTCGGGAGTCCCGTGTTTGCCGGTGGCGATGAAGGCTTTGCCAGCGCCCATTCCGCATCGTTTCGATCGCCGGGTGGATAACGAAGTCCCTTGCGCTCGAACCGCATGGTTTTCCTGTGTCCACATGACGGCCTCGCCCGAATCGAACAAGGCTATCGAAGCACAACCGATTCCACAGATTCGAGCTTCACCCGGACAGGCTCCGAGCCAATTCACTTAACGGTATTTTCACTTGCATGGGATGGAGTGTTTTACCGGAAGCGCCTCGCGTTTTATCGAGCGGCATGATGCATCGCTTCTGTCCCGAGTTTATTCGGCAGGCTTGTCTCTACATAGCAAAAAACAGCGTCCCGTGAACGGACAAGAGCCCGTTCACACGGCCTGGAACTGTGTCACCGCAAACACCGAGTGATATATGGTGCTCAACTGAGGTAACACTCAGGAAGCAATTCCTGCGAGGCAGTCATGAATATGTTGATGGCGTATTGGTCGCGTGCGGAGCTGATTACAAATGGCATATTGCTTCTTCACCTTTTCGGAGCAACGGGCGTTGGGTTATTGCTTGGCTATGAGCGCTCCTATCACGGGCGCGCTGCGGGAATGCGAACTTATGCCCTGGTTTGCGTCACATCGACTCTGTTGACGGCGATCAACGGATTTCCCGGGCACTGGTTCGGGGGCCTCGTAGCAACCCCCGCGGCCGCCGATCCGACCCGATCGATCCAGGGTATCATGACCGGGATCGGCTTCCTGGGAGCGGGCGTCATCATCAAAGACGGCTTCACAATTCGAGGGGTGTCGACGGCGGCCTCGATTTGGACGACGGCCGCGATCGGCGTCATCATCGGTGTCGGATTTTATGGGGCAGCTATCAGCGCGACACTGGTCGCCCTGACGGCAATGACAATTCTCGGTAAAATCGAAAAATTTCTGCCTCACCAGAAAACAATGCATTTGTCGCTCGTCTACCCAAAAGACCAGGTGCCGACGTCTGAGGAGATGCAGGAGTGCATGTCGGCCTATGGATTCGAGATTGTCGATTCGTCCTATGAGTATCATGATGAAAAACGCCAATTCCATTTTGATCTCGTGATTCAGACCTCAGGTCGGCATCGCTCTCAGTTAATGGTGCGAGATTTATCGACATCTCATGATATCGTTGAATTTAAATTGTCATCATCCAGAGCATGAATTAGCGCCGAGGTGAGCCGCCTCGTCCGGCAACGCCGCCGAGTTCACCGGCCACCTTGTCGATCTATGGGCCTATCATCAGGGAACTTTGATCGACTTCTCGCGACCCGGCAAGCCGACGGACAATGCATACATCGAGACGTTCAACGGAACGCTGCGTGATGAATGTCTGAACATCAATTGGTTCCAGACGCTGGCCGAGGCGCGGCGTCTCATCGAAGCCTGGGGGGTCGAATACAGCGATAGCCGTCTTCACATGGTTCTTGGCATTATTCCACCAAGCGAATACGGCTTGCGGGCAATCGGTTCGACAGCACGAGGGGTGCAAACGCCGTCGAAGACTAACTCTGGCCCTGAACCACCATTCCCGAGCGCTTCAAGCCCGCCGGAACTCTATTCGCTTCTGGGTGAAAGTTCGAGAGCAGGTCAGGAGTCCTGCATGGGCGCGTCTCCCGGTTGCGTTGCAGCATTTCCGGTGGTAATGCGGAAGATGTCCCTTGACGCCTGTGCAAGGATAGAAAGCCTTTCGACAGTCGGCACGGGTGGCAGACCGTGATTATAATTCACGTGTTTTTTGTCCTTCGATACGAAAGTCTTCAAAATTGATCAAACCCTCCATACTTGCCCCGGCTACAGCAATCCTCACTGCCTATTGGAAATCTGACCGGCGGACGCTGCTCGGCGTCATGGTCGTGGTCCTCGTCTCTGGCGTGGCAAATGTTGCCGCAGCATATATCTTTTCGCGGCTGATCGATCGTTTGTCGCAGTCGAGCACCCCCGTCGCACCGATTTGGGGGTTCGAGGCCTACGCCATGCTCATCGGCATCGCCGCCGCGATCCAACACACGGTGCAGTATCTGTCGTTTTTGAGCGCTGAGAATCTTGGCTTCATTGCCCGCACGCAAATTTTTGAGCGGATTTTGAGGAAGACGGCGGACTTTTTTGTCGAGCACAATCCGGCGGAAATTCAGGCTGCGGGCGAAAAGGGGCAATCTGCGCTGACCGCGCTCGTGCAGCTCGTCCTCATCGCTTTCATCCCCGGCACGACGCAGATCGTGCTCACCATGGTGACACTCGGCTCCTCGATCGACATTCAAGTGGCGTTTGTCGTGATCGTCCACGGTATCTTCGCCATTGCTGTGACCACGCTTGCCAACCGGCGTACCAACGCTTTCCTCGACGCGGCCATTGAAGCCGGCCAAGAGAACGCTCGCTTCGTCGGGAGTGCCATGAACGCCATGGAGACTCTGCGGCACTTCAGCAGCGATCGTTGGATAAGCAGCCGCTTCACGGAGAAAGCCGAGGAGGTCAGGGCCAACTGGCGTGCTTACGCGCTGCGCCGCATCGCCTTTATCCTGCTGCTGGGAATCGGTCTCTCTGTCCAGTTTGCCGTCACCTTCTACCTTCTGCTGCCGCGCTATGAAATTGGCGCGCTGACTCTCGGCAACATCGTGCTGTTCAACATGCTGTTGCTCCAGCTCAACGCGCCGTTCGAAATGATGGCCCATGCTATCGACGAAGCCGCGCGGGCCCGGGCAGCGCTGGCGCCCTTGGCAACGATGTGGGCGGCGCCCGAGGAGCGGCGGGTCGCACATGCGCCGGCCTTCGTGCCGCGTACCGGCCGAATCGTCTTTGAAGACGTCGCTTATACCTATGACAACGGCCGAGGGGTCAAGCGTGTCGATTTCTCGGCCGAGCGCGGGGCTATCACGTTCTTGGTCGGAGAGAGCGGTTCGGGCAAATCTACCGCTTTCAGGCTAGCGCTGAAGTCGATCGAGCCGGCTACAGGCCGTATTCTGGTAGACGGGGTAGATATCACAAGAATAGATCAAGTCGACTGGTACGCAGCAGTCGCCGTTGTGCCACAGGATGTTATGCTACTCAACGAGAGCCTAGCGGACAACATTCTGCTCGGACGGCCGCGCGACGAAGCTCGTCTGCATCAAGCAGCGGAAAAGGCGGCGATCTTGCCTTTTATCGAAACTTTGGCGAATGGCTTTGATACCGCAGTCGGTGAGCGCGGGTTAAAGCTCTCCGGCGGGGAACGCCAGCGCATCGCTATCGCCCGCGCGCTTTACGGCGAACCGCGGATCCTGTTGTTGGATGAAGCGAGCTCCGCGCTCGACGAGGCGACTGAACGGGACATCATGGAGCATATCCGCGCGCTCGCCGGCGAAGTCACGGTCATCGCAATTACCCATCGGCGAAGCGTGATAGCACAAACGGATAAGCTGGCTTATCTCGGGGAAGACCGGGGTTCATCACTGAATCCGTCCTAGAGCGGCGTCCCATCTCGTTGCGTCGTAGCCCGCGTGGAGTGAGCTGCCGCCGGGTTCGTGGACACCGAGAAAAGGTGATTGACAAAGCCGGAGGTGGGGTATCGGGCATCGACAATTTGCTCGTGACTTCAAGATCGAGCCGATTCGGCTGATGCAGGATCGAGGTGCGAGCATGGCGCAGGCGTCACGCGATCTCGATCTGCGTGAAAACATGTTGCGAGAGTGGATTCGGGAAATGCCTGGCGATCCGGCGCAGACATTTCCCGGGCGCTGGCAATTGACGCTCGATCAGCTCGAGAGCGAGAAGCTGCGGCATGAAATCGCCAAACCGCGGACAGAGCGCGACATCCTGAAAAAGGCCGCAGACTTCTTTGCAAGGGGAGCGAAATGAAGTCGCCTTCATCGCAGCAAGGCGCCCTAATATCTGGCCGATGGCATGGCTGTGCGGAGCGCTGGAGGTCTCCTGCGCAGATTTTCACGCCTTCCTGCGACGGGGACCGAGCAACCGCGCCCGGCTCGACGCCGAGTTGGCGCCAAAGATCCGTGCGCGCTTTGTCGCAAGCGACAGAGCATATGGCTCGCGCTGGGGCGTCGGCTGGTCGATGAAGACGGAAATGACGGCGCAGATCGTTGCGGACGCGCTGCTGATGGCGATCTGGCGGCGCGGCAGACCGACTTCCCTGCGGCATCATCCCGACCTTGGAAGCCAATACACGAGCGAGCGGCTTCAAAAACCTCTCGCAGACGATGGCGTCGTCTGTTCGATGAGCAGGTCCGGGGACGTCAGGGACAATCCGGCAATGGAGCCGCTTTTCTGGTCGATGAAAGCCGAGCGCATCGCCAGAAAAGTCCATCGTAGCCGTGACAACGCCAAGGCCGACGCGTTCGATTACATCGAGCGCTTGTACGATCCCGCCCGCCGCCATTCGACCATCGCCTACCTCGACCCGGTTGATCGCGAGCGCAAGGTGGGATTACCTTAACTACCCGTCCACGAAGCCGGCGCCAGCTCACCCCGTCGACGGCGCTACTCGAGAAATTGATCGACGCTGCCGAACGTCACAAGGGCTGCACCACGCGCCCTTGCTTCCGGCCTCACCGGCACGGCGACAATGTCTCGCGAATTGCGGCCCGCAAAGCAGGGGAGGGCGACGGCGCGCTTTCGATCAGCGACGCTGAGTCATAGACGGATCTGATTCCGGGCGCATCTCCCTTTCTACCGCCTCGCCTTTTGATTCGCCCGGCATCGATGTGATCCGCCAAACACGACAACGCAAGTGAATGGGACAAAACACCGCGCGCCATCCATTCAATGCGCCTCGATCCCACGCTTGACCAGCACGCGTCGAATGAGCGCCACATTGCGCATGGCGAGAATTTCCGGCTGCGTGAATTCCAGTTGAAATGCGTCCTGCAACGCCAACAGCAACCGAACTGCGCCGAGGCTATCCCATTTCATCAGCGTGTCCGGTCCGGTCTCGTCGGAAACGGCGTCGAGCGGCATCTCGAAAGTTTCTGCTACTATGGAAGCTATGCTGGGTAACATGTGACGCCCCTTCGACTTCAGTGCTGCAATTCGGTCGCCGCATCGCAGTCGCACGGCGCCGGACCGAGGGGCTCGAACGCGTGGCGGGTTGCAGCTTGGCGGCTCTACTTTGGTTTCGACTCTCTCGTTTGGCGGCTTTCTGTCGGCCCCACGTTCCATGCGGGCGTGGTGAGCATCAGAATCGGTAGTAAACAAAGGGCGTCACCGGAAAGCCCAGGGCGAAATGAATGGAGATCGCTGCCAGACAGACGATACAAGCGGCTATCTGAACAGGCCAAGAAAAGGCCTCGGGAAACGACTTTCCCCCGGCTTTGGTTGCAACGTCCATGACGATCAGCAGCGCAATGAGCGGGACGGCAATTCGGAGTTCGACATGCGGGAACAGGCTGGCGGAGTCGGAAAAAAGCGCTCGGAGATTGCCGATCATTTCTTCGCTGAAGAGATGCCGGTAGATTTCGATCGCTTCCGTCAGGCTGGCGGCGCGCACCAACGGCACCGTCAGGGCAACGACGACAAAAGTCGAGACGATTCGCCACGGCACGAGCACCGCTGAGGGCACGCCGACAGCGCTCCAGAAACGATCCCGTATCGGCAAAGTGAGTTGCGACGAAATAAGCAGCAATGCATTCACGATCCCGTAGACGACATACCCCCAGCCGCCTTTCGTATGCCACACGCCGAGGAGAAAGAACGTCGCAAAAGTCGCCGAAGGGATCGCCCACGGCGACTGCAGTGAAAACTGCAGTCGAATCGGAGTGAACACGTAGTCACGAAACCAGTTGATGAATGACGTGTTCCAACTGCGCCAAAACTCGCCGATGTCGGGCGCCAGATAGGGTTGCCGGAAATTGGCCGGAAAATCCACGCCAAGAACGCGCGCCGCACCGATGGCGATCAGTGAATATCCCTGCCAGTCGGCATAAATCTGGAACGCTTCTACCACGCAACCCATGAACTGCTCGATGGCAGGCGCAGCACGGAGATCGCCATAGACTGCATCAGCGCCAATGGCCAAAGTGTCGGCGATCCAGAGTTTGAGTGACGCGCCGACGAGCATCTCGCAAACACCGCGCAGGATCCGACTTCGATCCGGTTTTCGTGTGAATTCAAGCTGCCCGAAGAACGTCGTGCGCAGCAACGGCCCCATGGCCACGGTCGGGAAAAAGGCGCAAGCGAGTGCAACCTTGAGCGGCCGCACTTCCGCGTCGATCACGTCGAGCGCCACATCACTCAGATAGGCAACCGCTACAAAGGTGTAGAACGACAGCCCGACAGGATAAGCAAAATGCGGGTCACCAACATGGTCCGACATTGCGACGTATTTGCCGACAATCATCGGCGCAAGACAAACTGCAAGCGCGCACGAAACCACGAGCCAACTCCAGCGGCGACCGCGCACGCGCTGAATGGCGAGGCCACCCAAATAAGCAACGAGCGTCACCAACAATAAAAACAACATGCAATACCTTGGAAACGTTAAATAATACAAATAGCTTGCGACAAGAGTCATGACGGCGCGCAACTGTGTTCCGGGCGCTATCCAGAACACGCAGGCAAATATTGCGAACGTCATTAAAAACATGGGGTCGCAGATTGGCATTTATATCTCCATTTTTTACGGTTATTACATGTAATAAGACGACGTGCGTGCTTGTTATATCTACTTTAGTGTCATCATGGCCAGCAACTCCAACGACGATCAATCACGAGTTAAGTCTGTCGTCGAATTCCAGAACTCGGAGCTCATTGAATTTTATCCGGCCGACGAAGGTGGTAGGAGGCGATCTGGCGACAACGATGCGATATCTATCTCAGACCGTTGCGATACGATCGTTTGCGCCAGAGCCTCGCCCAACGCCGGAGCGATCTTGAACGCCCCGCCACTATCGCCGACAGCAAGGAACAGGCCCGGCCGGCGTTCGACCGCGCCGACGAGGGGGCGTCCGTCGGGGCTCATCACGTAAACTCCGGCCCGAGCGCCGGAAAAGCCGGTGGCGTCGCGCTTTGGAAAACGATGCGAGAGCACCTGTCGGAAAATCTCGACGCGGTCCTGGGACGGCAGATCGAGCACCTGAGCCGTCGTGGGCGCAAGCACGCCACATCGATCTGCACCCACAAGCACCCCGTCGTCGCCATCCGGTTTGAACCAGGCCGATTGTAATTCGTCGACGATGATCGGCGGTGCCACGTCACCCGACCGCATTGTCCGGAAGAAACCGATCGGGCTCCATCGCGGCGTCAGTCCGTAGTCCAGCCCCACCGTCGCGAGCAATTCATTGCTGGATTGCCCCGAGGCGACGACAATTATTCCTGCCGGTATCACTTCGCCGCTGTCCAGTACGACATGATCGTTCCCGATCGCGGTCGCACGGGCGTCCATGCGCAGCTGTACCCCCGCGCACACCGCCGCCGACATCAAGGACCGCAATGTCGCAATCGGATCACAGTGGCCGCCGCTCGCCTGCCACGCCAGTCCGACGGCATCATCGACGCGGACGCCTGGCGCCAGCTCCGCGCAGACTGTCGGGTCGATTACGGAAATATCGACACCCCAGTCTCGTTGGCGAGCGACGCGATCTCCGGGCGGCCCCGCCGAACCCGAATCCACCACGAGAAGACCTGTCTGACGCCACCCGCAAGCCCCGCCGACGACTTCGGCGAAATTTCGAAAGAATCCGATTGACGCCTGAGCGAGTCGCGCTTCGGTTTCGTCGTCATAGTTCGATCGGATAAGCGCGCCACTTCGCCCAGTCGCGCCGGCGCCCGGCATACGCGCCTCGAGGAGCCAAATCCGGCCTGCTCGTAACGTCGCGAGTCGCCACGCCGTCACGACGCCGAGTATGCCGGCGCCGATGATCACCACGTCCGCTGTGCGGCGGGACGCCGCGCTCACGTGCCCGCTCCCGTCACGCCATCCGCGCCGATGCATTCATCTGGTTCGAAAATGCGCGAAAAATTGAAAGCATGAGGCGATGGGCCGATCGCGTGCAAGCGCTCGAGACGACTCACTGCGTCTGACCATGTCGGAATCTCGTCGGCGCGAACCCACCACATTGCGTAGGTAGGCCAGTTCGGTTCGCAAAACCATTTTTGTCTTTGGGCATAGGCCTTCGCATGAATCCCGGTCCGCGCAAATGCGCGCACGGCGTCGATCGATTGCCAGAGCGACAGCGTAGAGGCGCGCGTGTCCGTCGCAGTTTCATGTCCCCCGTCATAATATGAAGGCACGGCAAATCTGCCCCACGCACCCCAATCGCGCTCAAAATTTGTGAGCGAGGTCCTGTCGTCGATTTCCCGAGCTCGATCGATGAATCCAGGTGCGCTTTCCGCCGCGCGAAAAACCACGGGCGTGAGCGCTTCGAACCCTGCGACCCGGGCGTCGCCGTAGGGCGCTTTCATAATGGCGAATGTCGTGAAGGCCAGTCGCGCCATCGATGGATTCCTCCTCATTTTTTGCAACGCTTCGACGAGCAGTGCGTTATATGATTTGCCGGACGCGCCGAGTTCGCGCTATTCAGTGAACGTTCAATTTCAGCGACTGGCCTCTTCGATCCACGCAGTCGCCTTCTTGAGGATGCATTCAATGGAGACGCAACATGGATGAAAAGCATTTTGCAGCGCTCGCAACGGAATTGCGGCTTCGCGATCCATCCTATTATGCTGCTGTCGGCTGTCGGTTGGCGAAACCCGGCACAAGAGAATTCGACACGACATTCGGCGCCGACTCCGGCCGCAACGTCGACTTTTTTCGGAAGGGCGTCGCCTACCTTCGCACGACAGGAATGACCGTACAGGAAGGAGAGCCCGACTCCGTCGGTCGTGTCGTTACTGCATGCTTGCGAGACATTTCCGAAGCGACGACAGGGCTGAACGAACCGCTCCCGGCGGTCGCGCCATTGCCTGATCCCGCCGGTGAGATGCAGCGCCTTCTCGATGCGCATTGCGTTGCGCATGTCCTCCCCGACGGCCGCCGAGCCTACATCGCCCGCAAAGGGCGACGCCCCGTACTGCTGATCGGCGCGCTCGGCGTGCCAGCTTTCTTTTGGGCGCAAACACTGCAGGAGGCCGCGCCCGACTGGCGACCGGTTTTCATTGAAACGCGTTGCGGCGACCTTGTCGAAGGTGGAATGGCGAGCGCCCAATCTTTTGTCGATCATGCGGACGATCTCGCTGAGTCGCTGCGCTTTCTCCGCATCGGACCCACGAGCGTCATCGCCTGGTGCAACGGCGGACGCGTCGCCGTCTCGCTGGCGCGGCGCGCGCCGGAGATTGTGGACGCGCTCGTGCTGATCGCGACGACCTTTCGTGGCGCCCGGAATATCGAGCCCAAACCTTCGCCCTTCGAAGACAATCTCGGCCGGCTGTTCGACGATCTGCGGCGTAAACCGACCTCGGCGAAATTCGCGACGAAATTGTTGCGTGTCATTGTCGAGGGCAAGGCGGATCTCGAAGATCCGGATCTGCGCGCTCGACGCTTTCTCGGCAGCGCGCGCACAAGCGATGCAGCCGCATTGATCGCGCCGATGTCGACGCCTGAGTTTCTCCTGAATTTTGCACAACGCACCGCGCTCGACGAAGGCCACGACATTTCTGCCGAGCTTGCAGCGCTGCAACCGCCGGCGTTGTGTCTGATCGGCGACAGCGACGACGTCATCAACACATCCCACTGCGCCGACGCTGTCCGCCTGGCGCCGTCCGCGCGGGTCGTTCTTGTTGCCGGTGCAGGACACTACATCCATGATCTGCAACATCGCTACTTTCGTGATGTCGTGACCCGCTTCCTTGCCAATCCATCCGCGGAAATCGTTGGCGGACGCCATCGGCTGACGGAAATCACGCAGGTTTCGTCCATTGAACGTCAGGGCTGACGCTCGCCCGTGTCACAAAGGCGTCAGCCGCGAGGATCGACGCCTTTGATTTACTGAGAAGCGAAAAGACTCGGGGGGCTGCAAACCGCCGGGGTCAGCAGGCGCAATTTGCGTCGCCGCTGACGGTCCCGGATTGCGCGCCTTCGGTGGCGTAACCATCACGCTTCCACCAATCCAGGCCGCCAATCAATTCCTTGACGCGAAAACCAAGACGGGCGAAGTTCAACGCACCTTTGGTGGACGCATTGCAACCAATTCCATCGCAATACGTCACGTACAGGACATCGCGTTGCAAATGCGATGTAGTTTCTTCGTTCATTGTCCGGTGTGGAAAGCTGACCGCTCCCGGGATATGTTCTCTTTCGTAGGCCTCTGTCGAGCGAGCATCGATAATGACAACGCCCTCTGTCGCCTGACGAAGGTCCCAGGAGTCGATCTCAAATTTGAGTTTGTCAGCAAAATGCGCAGTACGCGCTTCATTGTTCCGCGAATCCATGCCGATGTTGCTCATGATGCTACCTTTCTTGTCGAGAACGCGTGTTTTTCTACGTGCGGCGAGTAAGGCTTCGACAACTATGCCGATGCCGGCTCTCGCCTCCTCTATCTTACCCGCATAAAGAGCAAAGTCATGCGGAAGTCCGGAAAGCTGGACCCACTGGATCGATGCATTCGCGGAGTGGGCGGCGGCGACAAACAGCGCGGCGTCGTCGCGAAGCAGATCGCACATCGGTGATAAAATGGTTATCGGGCCGAGGCGGGAGAAATTGCCGGCATCGTAGCGGGAAGGCGCTTCCTCCAGCGGCATCGCCTCACTCAGAAGCTGACAGAACCAGAACAAGTGCTCGCGATCGAGAAATTTTTCTCCAGATCGTGGCGGAGCGAACTTCAACTTCTCGTCTGGCGGCCCGAGCATGGGTTGCAACAGCACCAACGGCGGAAGCAGATCCGAAAGGAGTTTTTCCGCCGCACCCAGCACGATGCTGCAACCGATCGAATCTCCAAAAATTGTCGGCGTGGCGCAGTCGCGCGCTTCCCGTCGCACGATCTCGGAAATCGCTGCGAAAAGCGCATCGAAAATCAATCTCGGGTCTGTCTCGGGCGCCTTGGGATATTCGAGAGCCAGGATCCTCCGGCCTGTCGAGATGGCGACAAGATCCAGAACGGGAAGAAAGGTGGCGACAGAATGAAACACCAACCCGCCGCCATGCATGAACACGATGGCGTCCTCAGCAACGATGGCGGGTGGCGTAACTTCGGTCACGACAAGGCCCGCAGCGGGGGACGTCGGGCGTATCCTCGATCCGGACGGCGGCAACGCAAAACCTCTCAGCATTCGTTCCAACTGTGCGCGCGCCGTCACAACATCCCGCTTTCCCGCCAGATCACGATCGAGCATCCCACGGGCGGCCGAAAGTGCGCGGAAGCCGCGCGCAAGACCGTCAGATGCGATGGGAGGATTGCGCCCGGTCACAGCGGCGGAAGCCTTTCGAGAAAATCCCGAAGATCTCCGATCGTCGTGGGCGCATCATATTCGGTGTCGAGCCCTTCGAGATCCACGCCGAATGCTTCGGAGGCCTCCATGACAATGTTCAGTGTCCCGATGGAATCTACGCCGATTGCCGTCAGACTGTCGGACGACATCAATTCACCGGTGCGCACAGCAGGAACAGTGCGTCGGATTATTTCGACCAGTGCGCCGATCGGAATAGCGACATGCTTTGTGCTCATTGATTACTCCTCGACAAGCGGGCCGTCAGAAAACCCATGGCGTGACAGATCGGCTTGCACGAGTTCGATCAGTCCGCGCTCGTCGCTTTTGCCGTTCGCCGTCAGTCGCGCGGCGTCGGTCACACGGATAACCCCGGGAAGCATGTAATTCGGCAATACGTCCGCGAGCATGCTGCGAATATGCGAGGGATTGCACACCGTCGCCGCTTCTGAAACGATTACGAGTGCAATCGCAGTGCGACGCTCGTGGGTCACCATTCCGATCGCTGCACGAACGACGCCCGAAATCGCCTGCGCCTGGGAGCGGATTTCGCCGAGATGAATGCGGCGTCCGCCAAGCTTCACCATATCGTCGAGTCTTTGAAGGAACTGTATGCGTCCCCAGCAATTCTAACTCGTCGTCTGCACGCGGGGCTCAGCCTTGGATCTGTTTTGCGATTTCGGGGGGCGGTTTGGAGTTTATGAGGGTGGTCATGAGGGTTCGCCAGTCTGGAAAGACCAGATAGGC
>Ga0265331_10000449_pt1 | contig 40016 bp, 50 predicted proteins | sample 41923metaG_FD_202088 | JGI IMG/M metagenome (GOLD analysis project Ga0265331, IMG submission 202088) | Rhizosphere microbial communities from Carex aquatilis grown in University of Washington, Seatle, WA, United States - 4-19-23 metaG | ecosystem: Host-associated > Plants > Roots > Rhizosphere... | reverse complement strand
ACCACAATGACTCTACGCCGTTCGTAGCACCTTGCAGGTTTCCTGCGGAAACCCGCCCGGTGCCTCGGCTACGCGGGGGCACGGGAAACATCCCGCCGACGCCTTCGGCGCGGCTTTGTTTCCCGGCCTGGCCGTGTTTTTCGGCGTCACATTAGCGCAATTGCGCGGCGAGGAGCCGCTGAACAATGGCTTGTTGATAGAGGGGACAGGCTTCCGCCTGGAGTCCAAGCGCGGATGCTACGACGCCGACAACGCCGCGCCCGCCCCCAAGCTGGCCGCGCCGCGCCGCGTGCCGGTGGTCGGCACGGCTCAACTCGGCGACAACGGCCACTGGGCCGAACTGGAATATCCAGTCGGCCACGGCGACGGCCACATCGAATTCGCCAGCCGCGACGCCAACGCCTACGCCCTGCGCTGCCGGGGCGATTCCATGCGCCCGCGCATCCTTGACGGCGAGTACGTCATTGTCGAACCCAACGGCGAACCGATCCCGGGGGATGAAGTGCTGGTGAAGGCCGTCGACGGTCGCGTCATGGTCAAAACCTTCCTCTACCGCCGCGAGGGCCGCTTGCACCTCATGTCCGCCAACGCCGCCCACCCGCCCCAGGCCATCCCCTTGGACCAGGTGGACAAAATCCACCCCGTGGTCGCCATCGTCAAAAAAGCCCTGTGGCACGCGGAATGAGCAAACGCACGCATTGCGAAGAAAGTTTGCGGCGGCTTTGGCTGGATCGCCCCCTGGACCAGCGCACGCCCGCCGACGTGGCGGTTTTCCATGCCATGATCCAGCAACGCCACTACGCCTTGCTGGAAGGCATCACCAGCAAGCGCGGGGATGATTCGCTGGAACAGCTTACGGACGTGTTGCGCTGGCACACTCATCCACCGCCCTGAGCGCTGCCATGCAAATGTCAACCGGCCTAATCACAACCAGCGCCGAAGCCAAAAAAATGGGGTCAAGGTCGCCGCCCCACAGTTCAAACTGCGTCCGCAACCGCCGCTCAAACGCCAGCCGCACCGTCTCCGGTTTCCGCCGCATCATCTGCGCGGCCACGCCCGCCGCCCGCCCGCGATCCTGCGAAAACTCCGGGAGCCCCCAGGGCCAGGCGTCCAGCACCGCCTCCGGCACGCCGAACACCTTCAGGGCTACCGCCCGGTCGATCTCCTCGTAATCCAAGCCGTCCGTGCTCCAGTCGTAATGCACGGCCAGCCGGTAAGCCATCCCGCCCGCCAGCCACTCCGCCAACGCCCGCAGCCCCTGCCATAACCTCCAACCGCGCGATTCCTCGCGCCAACGCTTGATTTTCGCCGCTTCCGCCACGTTCCGCCTCCCGCCTTCCGGCTTGCTGGATTGAGTCTTCACGCCCGCCGACGCGGGCTTTCTGCACACGCGAAAAAAATTATTCAAAAGTGCATTGACTTTAGATTATGCAATAGTGAATAATTTTAGGCAAGCCGAAGCCGCCGCGCCGCGCTCCCCTCTGTCAACTGGCCCGCGCGCGGTGGCCTAGGCCACTAGCAAAGTTTGAATAGAGCAAGCACAACCGGGCCGACGAACAAAAACAGGGCAACCGAAAGCCCTGGACGCTCATTGGCCCAGCGGTGAAGCGGGCTTCTTTTGGAAAGCATCAGCCATAACCCCGCAAGGGCATAAATGTCCATGCACAGGGTTATGGACGATGAAACAGGATCGTCCGTGGGGTCGTAAAGCCCTAGCCGGTCAGCCCCGGCGGTGCGCGTAACAAGCAAAAGCAACGCGCACCCAATGCGGCCACAAAGCGTCATTGACGCGGATAGCTGTAGCCTTGTGAGCCCTGGTTGCCATAGCTCGGCGGGGCAGTGTAGGAAGGCGCGGAATAGCTGTGAGGATGCACGGTGCCGCGCTCCCCTGTGTACGGATTGGTGTTGCCGTAGGTGGAATAATTATCCGTCGCCGTCCCGTTCGGGCTGCTACGGAAATGCCCCTCCACCATCGTGCCGTCCTGGCGCACATAAGGGGCCACATATTGATCCGCTAACGCGGACGAAGCAGAAGCCAAGAAGGCCAGAGCGAAAAAAGCATGGGAAAGTCTCATGGGAACGGTCTCTAAAAATGCGCAGGCATGGAACCCGCAGCCTGCTAACGGGGCATACAGTCAATTTTTGCACAACAATCTATAAAGAGGTAATGATTAAATGGAAACCCAGCAACCTGAACCGTTTCGCCGGTTCATCGGCGTCAAAGTGATTGAAGCCTACCCCTGCAAGGCGTGGCAGCGGTTCGGCGAATACCCGGAAGGCAGCGACGGCTACCGGGTGGTTTATCCAGACGACTACATATCGTGGAGCCCCGCGTCGGTTTTCGAGGAAGCCTATCGCCCGGCTGACGCTATGAGTTTCGGCCTGGCCGTCGAAGCCTTGAAGAAAGGCTTTAAAGTGGCGCGTGCCGGTTGGAATGGCAAGGGCATGTGGTTGTCTTTGTCTGGCCCTCTGCACGGGCGCAGCATCCCCGCCAGCGCGTTTTGGTCGCAGAATAACGCCGACTATGCCGCCGAACAACCCAATGGCGAAGCGCAAGTTTTGCCGTGTATCACTATGAAGACGGCGGACGGTAAAATCCTGATGGGCTGGCTTGCCTCCCAGACCGACATTCTAGCCGACGATTGGCTAATCACTGAGGGCTTTGGGCAATGAGCGTAGACCCCGAAGAACCCTCTCCTTTCGACGATCCGCCCCCGTCCCCCGCGAACAACGCAGGCGACGGCGTGCCCGAATTGATCGACGAGCTGGCCGACCTCTGCGAAAAGTGGCCGCGTCCCCGCCCGGAAGGCAAAACGCCGCTGGGCGTCCGCACAGGGATTGAAGCCCTGGCCCGCGCCATCGCCGAAGCCAGCAAGCCCCGCCGCAAAAAGGCCGACTGAATCCCGCCCGCCGGTGCGCAACCGGCAGTTCTCCTCCAAGCCTTGCCGCCGCCCCGCGCGGCGGCTTTTTTGAACCGACAGGAGCCCGACATGGACAAACACACCCGCGCCCCCGCGCCGCCCCGTTCGTTGCTGGCCTGCAAACTGGCGCTCCACCGCCACTTTGACCGCCTCGACGCCGAAGCCGCCCGCCCGCCCGCCAAGACCGCCAGCCGACACCCCGCCAAGTACGCCACCCCCGAAGCCCGCGCCATCGCCCGCCGCAAGGCCGGGCGATGAAACACTGCCCCGGTTGCCAGCAAGACCGCCAGGAACAGGCATTCGGCAAAGATGCCCGCACCAAGGACGGCCTGCGCGGCTGGTGCAAGCGTTGCTGCGCGGACGCGGTGAAAACCCACCGCCAGCGCCGCAAGCTGGAAAACAGGCCGGTGAAGCACCGGGCAGGCGGGGCGATCCAAACCCCTGCCGCCAAGCTGGAACCCTCCGACATACCCCTGATTCGCCAACTACAGCCCCACCTAAAAGCCTCCGCCGTGGCGGAAAAATTTGCCGTGACCCCGAAAACCATCCACAAAATATGGCGCAACGAAATATGGAAACACATCCCATGAACCCGCCCATCCTGCGACTATTTTTCAACCCGCTCGACATTCGCCCTTTATGTCAAAAGCCGCATGTCCACGACGGCTATTTATATGCCACCAACGGCCACATGGGTATCCGCGCGCCCGTTCACGACGCCGAAACAAGCCCGGACGGTCAAACCATCGCTAAATTAAAGCTCTGGCATGGGATAGAGCAAATGCGAAACCTTCCCGCCGACCAAATCCGGTTTATTGCCTTCCCCCAGGATTTTCATGTCATTCCCTGTGAAACCTGCGGTGGCAACGGCATCGTGCGCGAATGCCCCACTTGCCGTGGCTTGGATTTGGCCATGGATGATGAGTGCAGCGCGTGCGATGGCTGGAATAAAAGCACAAAACAAAACCCCGTCATCGACGGGCATCTCGTCTGCGAAGCCTGCGAAGGACTCGCCTGGACAATCCCGGAAGAGCATTATTTTAAAGTGGGCGAATCGTTCTATGACGAACGCTATCTTTATCGCATCCACACCGCCGCCCAAGGCCAGCCGGTTCAATTTTTTCAAACTGAAAACTTTTCAACGGCATCGGATTTTACGCGTAATTACACATTGTTTTTCGCCTTTGGCGATGTGGAAGGCATCCTACAGCCGGTAAAGCCGTGAAAGCCAACGCAACCGGCACAGGCCACAAAAAAATGGCCGAAAAACGAAAATATTTAACGGTCGGTGGCAATTCGCCCAACATCGGCGAGGAGGCCGAGGCGGCAGTGATAGCGCAATTGGAAAAGCTACCATTTGGCGAACTGGGGTATATCGAAGTGCCGTTCGGAAACAAGCGGGAAGCGCTGTTTTCAAAATATGAATTTGGCGGGGCCGATCATTGGCAGTTTTGTTTTATCCGTTTCGACGGCACTATCCCTGAAGACCGCACTATCCGAAGCTACATGCCGCAAGCGTTGGCCGCGCTTCGCGCTGTCATCGCCCTGGGCGATGACAGAAAAGCTAAGCGGATGAAAAATGAAATATCCACCGCATTAGAAGCGGAAATGCAAAAACGCCAACTAACTATTTTTTAACTGCGGACATACGATGCCTACGCCCCGCCTCCTCCGCCAAGCCACCGCCCCGGCCTATCTGAGCCTGTCAGAACCCGAGTTCAACAAGCTCGTGCGCCCCTTCGTGCCGGTCATTAGACCGGACGGGATGCGCGCCGTGTTCTATGATATTCAGGATCTGGACGCCTGGGCCGACGCCTTCAAAGCCGCCCACGCCATCAACCCCACGCCCCCCAAGGAAGCGCCATGTCCAAACCCACACCCGGCCTTAGAAAGCGCGGCAAAGTCTGGCACATTGAAAAAGTCATCCCCGGAACCGGTGTCACACTTTGCGAAAGCACTGGCGAAACGGAACTCGACGCCGCGGAACGCTACCTAGCCAAGCGCACCCGCGAAATCCGCGAGAGGATCGTCTACGGCGAACGCCCGGCCCGCACCTTCGACCAAGCCGCCGCCCGCTACGTCGAAGAAAACGCCGACCTCGCCACGCTGGGCCGCTACATCACCAGCCTGCAAGCCGCCATGCCCTACCTCGGCGAACTGCCCCTGTCGGCCATCCACCAAGCCAGCCTCGCCCGCTTCATCGCCGCCCGCCAGCAAGAGGGCAAGGCGGCGGGCACCATCACCCGCGACCTCGCCGCCATCAAGCGCGTGCTGGCCAGCGCCGCCGGGCTCTGGCGCGACGACCAAGGCCGCCCCTGGCTCGACACCCTGCCCACCCTCCGGCCCCTCAAAGGCGCGAAGCGCAAGCCGCGCCCGATTACCCAGCAAGAACAAGCCGGCCTTTTTCGCCTCCTGCCCGGCTACCTCGCCGAAATGGCCCTGTTTGCCGTCCACACCGGCCTGCGCGCCGAAGAGCAATGCGGCCTGCAATGGGAGTGGGAATTCACCGTCACTGGCCTGGACGCCTCCGTGTTCGTCATCCCCGCCCACGCCACCAAGAACGGCCGCGAACGCGTCGTGCCGCTCAACGCCGTAGCCCGCTCCATCGTCGACGCCCGCCGCGCCCAGGCCACCGGCCCGCACGTCTTCGAATACCACGGCCACCGCATCAGCCGCCCCACCAACAAGGCATGGAACAAAGCGCGGGCGGAAGCGGGCCTGTCGGCGGTAAGATGGCACGACCTCCGCCACACGTTTGGAATGCGCCTGCGCGCCGCCCACGTCGGCGAGGAAGACCGCGCCGACCTCCTCGGCCACCACACTGGCCACATCACCAGCCACTACAGCCAGGCGCAGATAAGCCACCTCATCGCCTGTGTGGAGAAACTGTGCGGGACGGAAGACGAAGACAAGGTGGAAATAACATTGATTAAGAGGGTTAAAAGATGACTTGGCTACCGATAGAAACAGCGCCAAAGGATGGTTCAGCCGTGCTAGTTTATTTTGATTGTGCTTCAGTTCCTGTGGTGCATATTGCTTGGTATCGTAGCAAACAGGAGTGGGAAATTAGTGGACAATATTGCGGCGGATGGGATAGCTTGGAAGAGTGGGAAGGATGGTGGTCATACACGGAAAGCAGCGTTTCTCAAGGCAAACTTGAAGGATTTAACGCGCCGACACACTGGATGCCAATCCCTAAACTACCTGATTTAATAACCATGACAAAATCATGAATCCAATGAACGTGAAAATAGCCGATCTGATAATCCATGATGATGACCCGGACGAGCCGCTAAAAGAGGGGCAATGCCCCATCTGTTCGGGCATGGATGGCGTCCACAGGCTAACCTGCCCGAATGATCCGGGCAGGCGGATTGTTCTTTATGCGCGCCAAGTAGACGGCAAATATTGGGCGTACTTAATCAGAAGAGTGAAGGCGTGACAATAGTGACTTTATGCGTCCTGCGCTGTAAATGTCGCGGGCATAAAGATTCCTCCCGGACACACCGCAACGCGAAGCCATTACTAGCACAGTTTTTTTGGGTGCGACTAGCTTAACAAGCCAATCTGTGTCAATTTTCCCTAATTTATCAATATAATCCTGCTCAAGCCCTATGTATTCGACAAAGCCATCTGCGCGGCGCAAATTAAACCCTTCAACGATAGATTGTCCTCGGCGGAAATCAACATTCTCAATTGTTCCGTATAAAATATCCGGCTGGCAACCCTCGACAATCAACGCCAGTTCTGTGGCTCCTTTGATTTCGGTGATTTTTGGAACTCCTTTTCCAGATGAATATTCGTACCATATTTGCGGGTCAGCAATTGCCGGAAAAGCTGCGACCACCGCCAGAAATTTTAATACGAAGGAAGTGCGCAAAATCATCACCGCTGCCGGTAGCCGCCGCCATATTGGCCGCTACCGTACTGGCCGGGGCTTGTGCTGAAAGATGGCTGTTGCGGATAAGAATCAGTGCGGTATCCCTTCTCGCCCGTGTAGGGGTTGCTGTTGCCCTGGTGCGAATAGTTGTCCAACGTGGTCGAGTTCGGGCTGCTGCGCGTGTACCCCTGCACGAACGTCCCGTCGCTGCGGACGTGCGGACTCACGTACTGGTCGGCTTGGGCGGTTGAAGCGATGGCCGCGACGGCCAGGGCGATAGACAGGCGGGAAATTCTCATGGCTGGGCTCCTTGTTTTCGGTATGTGGAAGAGAGCCTTCCCACCGTTCAGGCTTTCAAGGCTCCCTGGCAAACAGCATAGCAGAACATTTTTTGCTTGACACGCTTTCGGCTTAAGGTCTAGTGTATCCGCGCCCCGGCACACCGGGGACGGGATTGGAACCCCGCACTGCCTCAACAGCCGAAACGCGCCCGGCGCGTTTTTTCATGCCCGCTTGCCCGATTTTTATGGCGGTGGCATGGGGCCGTCGCAAGACGGATGCCGTATCTGTTGAGGCGGTAGTTCCAACCCCATGTTGCCGCCACCCTCTCTTGGAACGGAGGATGGTGGTTAAACCTTGCTCAACAGGAAAACCATCATGTCTAGCTACACCAAAAATCCGCCCCTCGTCACCCTGGCCCACGGTCAGCCGGTTACGTCTACCCTCGCTATGGCCGAAGGCACCGACAATGAACACGCCAGCGTCATCAAGCTGGTGCGCAACCATTTAAACGATTACGAAGAGTTCGGCTTGGTGCGATTTGAAATCCGACCAAGAGAACCTGGCAGGCATGGCGGCGGCGACGCTGAATATGCTCTCCTCAACGAGCCCCAGGCCACGCTGCTCATCACCTACATGCGCAACTCGCCCGTGGTGCGCGAGTTCAAAAAGCGCCTGGTGCGCGAGTTCTTCGCGATGGCCGAACAGTTGCGCGACGCCGAGGCGCTGCGCCGGGAGGACTTCGACGAGCCGCCCGGCTTCCCCGACGCCTTCGCCGAAGGCACCTGCCCGACCGGCAGCCCGTTCGACCTGGTGGAGTCATCCAAGCTCGGCAACCTCTTCCGCCTGTCGCGCAGCGCCGCCAACGCCTACCTGATCCGCTGCGGCGTCACCCCCGGCTACGTCGCCGCCACCCTCGCCGAACACGCAGGCCAGGCGTCCGCCCTGGCCTTCAACAGCCCCAGCCTGGTGGTGACGAGCCAGGCCCACGGCAGCGTCGCCGAATGGTGGCGCAACTGCCTGGAAACCGGCCAGATTGGCGCGGAGCCCGGCGCGACCGAATGGCCGCGAACCTTGCCCTGCCGCGCCGTGCAAACAGCCTATGCCGACTGGTGCCGCCTGCGCCACCTCGCGCACGTCGAATCCACTGTCCACCTCGGCGCGTCCCTGCATAGCTGGGGCGTCCGCCGCGAACGGCCGGGCGTGCCGAAAGGCGAACCCCGCCCCTGGTGGTATGTGTTCCCGCCGTTGGACATGGCCCGCCGCTTGTTCGCCGAATCCCTGGCCAACCGCTCCTCGCTGAAGGGCTTGGCGGTGCGCCATGTCTGAGCGCAGATCGAAACTGAGCGGCGTGGATCGCGAGGCGGCGGCGGCGATAAACCCGCTGATTGGCGCGTTGTGGACGGAGGACACGCTGGAAAACCTGTCCGGCGTCGTCACCGACCTGGGAAGCCTGGCGTCCATCGCCGCCCGCACCGAACCCAGCGGCGCGGAGTCGTTGACGCGGCTATGGCTGCTCTTCGACACCGTGTCCGCCGCGCTCGACTACGAGGCGGAGAACATCCGCTCGGCGAAGCTTTCGAGAAAAGAGAAAATCAGGATGGCCGGGTAGCGTTTAAAACCGCCCCGTCATATGAAAACTGCCGAGACCCGCCGCTAAAACCGGCAAAATCTCGGCAGTGTTTTGTAAGATGGTAGCAACGGCGGGACTTGAACCTGCGACCCCCGCATTATGAAGACGCGAATAGCCTGCATATACCAACAAAATCAACGATTTGCTTTTGCGTAAGGCATCCATTATCCCACATGAGCCCAACTACGCCAAAGTTAAAACCGGCACTAGTCCGGCATCTTCTGTTCGGCGAACTTCTGCACGGCTTTTGGGGCGAACGCGCCGACCAAAAACCCGAAGGTAATAAATAGCCCGTTGCCGCCGTCGCTCTTCCCTGCCGCGCTCAATAGGATCGTCAGCAAGCCGAAGCCGATGGCAGCCAGCAGCGACACGAAACACATCAAACGCATTTCCGAGCGTGCCCCGTTGTCCTCCTCGAAAAATCCTGGCCGGTTATTGTCCGTCATTGGCGAACCTCCCCAAGTCGCGCAGGCCGGCCTTTTTCGCTGGCAGCGCCACGCCGTCTTTCGCCTCGGCGATCCGCCGTTGCCGCCGCAGGACAGACGCCAGCAGGTTCTCGCCCGTTATGGCCATGCTGGGGTTCGTCTTGTTCCAGTGGGCCATGTCTTCCTTCGCGGCCGCTTTCCCCTTCTCGTCTTTTTCGAGAGCGGCCCGGCTGAAGTCGGCCAGGATTTCCGCGCGCCGCCGTGACAGGCGCTTGTCCTGGTTGTAGATCGCCCCGCGCCCCTCGTAGGCTTCCAGCACCCGCGCAGAGGAGAAGCCCGCCGCCTGGCCGATTTCCTCTAACAGCGTGGTGTCGTCCAGGATGTCGATTCCGGTTTTGTCCACCACGCCTTCTCGGTAGTAGCGGCTGGCTTTAAAATAGTCGCGCAGAAACTTGGGCAATAGTTCCTCCACGCCGCGCTCCCATTGGCCTTCCGCGATGGTTTGCGCGCCACTAGCCCAGCTGGGGAAGATGCCAAGCACAGGCCCGAGCATCGCGTGTTCCAGGGCTAGATACCACTTGTCCCCTTCCAGTCCTTCCTGGATGTCCGGGAACCACAAGTGGTCGAGCCCCACGCGCCCGGCCAGGTCGCCCGGCAACACGGCGCGCGGCAGGCCATGCACCAGCGCCTCGGCCACCTTCTTGCCGAAACGATCCGCCAGCAGGTTGCGCACGGCGACCTCGGCGTCGAACGGTTCGTCGTCATCGCCCCACAGCCAGCTTGCCGCCGCCATCAACGTGGAGGCCAGCGGCAGGCCGAACGCCCCGGCAATCATGCCGTGCATCGCCATCAGCCCGGCGAAGGTTTTGCCGGCCATTTTGCGCCGCTCGGCCACGGGCCTGCCGTGCATGAAGTCGTTGGACGCCAGCAGCGCCTCCGCGCCATTTTTCGCCAGGGTGTAAGTCATATTTTGCGAGTATTGCTTGAACAGCAGCAACACCCGCGCTCCGGCCCCGGACATGACACGGGGGCGGTTGGTGGCCGAGTAGTCAAAATGGCCGTCGTAGGTCAGTTCCACCGCCTTGTTATACGCCGCCTCGGGGCTGTAGCCGTCCTTCACTGCCAGCCGGTGCGCGGCCAGCAGGGTGGCGATGCGGTTGAACATCTCGGCGACGTGAAACATGTAGCTGGCCGCTTTCAGAAACGGCTTGGCGACGGGGTTAGTTTCCGCGCCCTGGGCCACCCCGGCCAGCTCGTGCGCCAGTGTCACCACGACGTGCCCCTCATCAATCCCCCGCTTGATCGCGGCCAGTTCGTCGGCACTCAAGCGGCTGGCCAGGCGCTTCAGCAACTGCTCCTCGCTCTTCAGCAAGCCACCCCCGGCCATCGCCCCGGCGACCTGGCGCGAAGCCACGGAGAGCGCCAAGGCGGACTTGCGGAAGCCGAATTGCCCCCCTAGCACCGGGTAGGCTACCAGGGGCGTCTGGGTCAGGTTGACGATGGCCGACGCGGGGGACAGGCCCATGTACCAGATGAAGCCCGCGCCGGTCAGCAGGTTGGCCAGGGGCGTGTTGGGCGGGTTCATGGCGATGTCATGTCGCTTGCGCATCTCGTTGACAACCTCTTGCGCCCGCACCGCGTCCATGCCCTCGTCGTATTTGTGTTCGTTCACCCCGGCCTGGGCCTGGTCCAGCGCCTTTTCTAGCTGGTCAACGTAGCGAATCCGCGCCAGGTGCGAAGCGCCGTGCATCATCGACGAGGCGAATGCTCGGCGGGCGTCCCGCGAGTAGCCCGGCATGTTCTTTCTGTGGATTTCGTGCTTGGCCCAGCTTAAATCCGGCAAGGCTTCCAGATACATTTGCATGATCTGCTCGCGCAGGGCGTCGAGACTTGGCCCGCCGTTCTCGGTGCCCAGCAAGTCCAGTACATCGGACACAAACTTTCCCGACACCATGTCTCGCGCCGACTTCTCTTGCTTCTTGCCGATAGGCATTACTTTTTTATCGGTGTCTGCGTAGCGGGCCTGTAATTCCTTGCGCAAGCTTTCGGCTTGAGATAGCGACTCGGCGAACAGCACGGCTTCGTTGCTGTCATCGGGCTTCTTGACCGCTATGACATATTCGCCATTGCGGGCCAGCGGAAAATAAATATCCGGCAGTTTCTTGCGAAACATCAACCGCAAGGCGGCAATATTCTCCTTTTTGACTTTTTCCGATGCGTCCGAACGGTTAATGCGGTCAATCAGTGCTTGCTCAACGTCGGCCCACTGTTTGTTGTACATGTCCCGCGCCGTCGTGAAGATGTCCCGCGCCTCTTTCGGCAGCGCGGCGAATAGCGGATGAAGCTGTTTATAAGCCACCGCCCTCTCTTCTTCTTCCTTTTTTTTGCGCTTGACGAACGTCTTTTCGGCCCATGGGCGAGAGAGGCGCTTTTCATGCTTCAGCTCATACTGAAGTTCGTCGAAAAGCTGTCTTTTACGCCCTATAACGGGGTCGCCACTGATGCCATGAATCATCCGTTTTAATTGTGCGACTCGCTCTCTTGTTTCCTTAAATTCCTGCTGATAAGCAGCCTTTACCGACGCCTCGTCCCAGCGCGGGACATAAGCCACTAGCGAGGGGTCTACGCCGGTCGCCGTGGCGAGGTGCATGATGTCGGCCAGGCGATCTGAAACGGCCTTGCTAAGCTTCGCCCAGCGGTCGGCAACCTCGCCCGCTTTGTGTTGCAATTCGTTCGCATCCGCCGCGTAAAGCTGCATCAGATGATCGTAGACGCGAATTTCCGGCACATCGTCGCCGTACAACTCCACGATCTGCCGCCGACCCAGCAGGGGCAGGCCCAAACTGCGTAGCCCTTTAATATCCGCTTCTACCAACGCCTTGATGTCCTGCACCGTCATCTTCTTCAGGTTGCGGCTGATTTCCGGCTCGGCGTTTTCGTCCAAGGGCTTCCCCGGTTCGGGCGGTGGACTGGCGGCGCTGGCCTTGGCCCCTTCCGGCAACGCCTCATCCAATCCGCTCGGCGCGGTCTCTTGCTCAATCCTCCACTCCACCGCCTGCCGCGCCAGCGCCGCCAAGTCCCGCGCCGACAAATCCAGCTTGATCCCGCGCGCCTCCAAGTCGCGGGCAAGCTGTGTGCGGTAGAACCAAGCCCGCAAGGCCGACAACACCCGCGCCGCCCACACTTTCAACCGTCCGGGCATCGTCGCCCGTGTGGCTTCGTCGGCATGGGTGACATACTCCACCAGGTAAGCCACGCGCTCAGAGGCCAAATGCCGCTCAGGCGTGGATTTTGGAATGGCCTTGGCGACCGTCTCAGCGACCGCGCCGCCCTCGGCCAGGATGCGCTCTGCCTGCGCAGCCACGTCGGCATAGCGAGCGGTGCCCAGCATGTCCTCCATGTTGGCATGATCGCCCGCCTCATGGAGGAATACGCCCATTTCCTGGTTCAAGGGGATGTAGTCGGCCACCATCCACGCTTTGCCTTGGTGGTACAGTCCACGAAACCGCCGCGTGCCGGTTTTGACGGGGAGTTGGTCATTGCGCTGCACGATGTTCAACAGGCCGGCCTTTTCCAGTATCCGGCCCTGCCGCCCTAGCGCTTTGCGCACAGCGGCCACGGTTTGGCCGCTGGGCAAGGGGGTATCCTGTCCAGATGAAAACTGGGGCTCAGCCTCTGCGGCTGTGGCCATATTCGTGCCCCCGGGCTTGGCCGTCCAACCCGCCCGCGCGGCGGTCAAATCCTCGCGCATCGCCTGCGGCAGGGCATCAAATGATTGCGCGGCGAATTCAGCCGGGTGGCCGTAACTTTTAAGCAGCATCCGTTGTTTGGGCTGGCTATGGGCCTCCCATTTCGTCCGCGCCTCCGCTTCCGCCTTGGCCCATTCGTCCGCCGGAATGCCAAACGTTTCGGCTTGTTGGATCGAGGAGCTAGACGGCGAGGAAACCGCGTCCGGCGCGGCTTGCGGCGGAATGGAGGGCGAGGCCTTCGACATCGAGGGGGGCGAGGCCTGCGGCGCATTTTTGCCGGCTAAATCCTCCACGTCCATCTGCCCCGCGCCGGGGAACAATTCCCCCGCCGCTTGGCCGTCGCCGTTGCGCTTCGCCGCCTTCTGCCGCTCGAGGTCGGCTACCGCCTGGGCTGTGGGGTCGTGGTTGCCGAAGAGGTCGGCGGTTTCCTGGGCTTGGGTTCGTGGCCCTTGGCCCGGTTCTCGCGCAGCTTCGCCAACACTAGACCGTGCTGAGATGGCGCTTTTGAGGGTGTTAAGGGTGTGGTCATAATCATCTCCTTGGATGGCTTGGCGTTCTACAATGGCATCCCCTGCCCCCTCGTCCAGCCGGTTCAAAGCGGTGGCGAGTTCCAGCATGTGCCGTCCCTTGTCGTCCATCGCGGGCGTGTACTCGTCCTCGTGGAATTCAAAGCCCGGCGACAAATAGGCGTGTTCCTGCGCCTGCTCCATTTGTTGTGCGGTGTCGGCGTGGTCGGCGGCCATCTTGTTCAGGTTGCTGGCGTGGCCTCGTTCTTTAGCGCTGATCGCGTCCGTGATTTGCCGCAACAGGTCGTTGGCCCCCTCTACCGGGAACCCATATTGCCGCAAGTTTTCGGCCATATGGTCAAAACTATATCCCGTCCCGGTGAACACGTTCAAGATGCCGTGGCCGATGATGCGCCCTTTACCTGTGACGTAAGGCGTATCGATACCCTGCGCCATCGCCTCCCCGGCGTCCACGCCGCCCAGTTTAGCGATGGCCGACAGTATCGAATCACCATCCTCAATCGGCTTAATCGGCTTGTCGCGTAGCCGCGGCGTCCGCTTGGGCGTGGGCGTTGGCTCGGCGATCCCTGCCCGCGCCGCGATGCTGTTAGGATCGCCGCCTATTGGCTGGTCAGCGACAGGGGCACCGGCAAGGTTTTCGCCTGCTGTTCGTCCAGCATCTCCAACAGGCCCACGAGTCGGCAAAGCCGTACCTCCTGCCCCATGTCCGAGTGTAGCAGCCGCTGTTCCTCCCGCGTCGTCTGCCACGTCCATGGCAGGTATTCCAGCCGTGCCCATGCCGCTTTGACCATTGTTGTCTCCCGTGTTGTTGTTGGCGTTCGCGCCGGGCCTGAAGCCCAATGCGCCCATTAAACCGGCGTAGCTTTCCGGCGAACCCGGCACGGGCCGAACCTGCGCGGCCTGGCCTGCCGCCTCCGCACCGCCGCCGACCACGCCCCCGGCCACCGCGCCTTGGGCCATGGATTCGAGGATCTCGTCCAGCGTGCTTTTCGACAGAAAGGGATTGCCACCGGCGACCGCCGCCGCGCCTTTCTCAATCGCCGTTTGCGCGCCCTCGGTCGCGCCCTCGGTCAGCATCTGCTTTGCGATGGGCAGTCCGTAACGGGCCACCAGCCCCTCCCCGATTTGCCGCGCCGCGCCCGCGCCGAGCGCCTTGCGCAACACCATCATGTCGGGGAGGGTGTCCAGCAGCCCGGCGGGCACGCCTGCCGCCAAGGCAATGACCGGATGCCCCTCGCCGGTTTGCTGGCGGATGTCGCCGTAGATGGAACCGGTTTCCTGGCTGATGGACGAAGCCCCGGCCCCGGCGCCCGCCGCCAGGGCGATCCGGTTGGCGACGATCTGCGCCGCCTTCTCCTCGCCCAGTTGCGTGGCCAGGCCGGTGAACGTGCGCTTCGCCAGCGCGCGGGCGGTCAATCCGGTCACACCCCCGGACGCCAGCGAGGGCAACATCAGCGGCAGATTGGCGTAAATCGCATTCGTCGCCCACTTGGCCAGGTCGCCGCCGGAATGCACATCCTTCAGCGTCGGCACCTCCGCCGGGAGGCGCGCCGCCTCGTCTTCCAGGTTCTGGTAGTCCTCCATCAACCGCCGCGTGGCCTGCTCGTCACCCAGCACATCGGACGCCCACGCGCCCAGCCCCGCGCCCATCTGCCGCAGGTTGACAAGTCCTTGTCTAGAGGATTGCAGCGTCTGGCCGCCCAGGCCCATCGGATTATTGCCCTCGCTGGCGATTGCCAGATGCTGGCCGGGCAAGTCCGCTGCCACGTCGGACGCGGCCAGCGACAGCGCCGTGCCGGGCTCCGAACCTTGCAGCCGGTAGCCTAGCGCCCGGTCTTCCAGCCTGCCGCCGGTGACAGCGCGCAAAGTCGGATCGCGCCCCAGCGGGCTCTGGTCGAAGCGCTGGAACTCGGCATGCACGGCGCGGGCAATCCGGCCTTGGGTGTCGTCCTGCGCCAGCAGCGCGGCGCGGGCCTCCGGTCCCATGCCTTGGTAGGTTTTGCGCACCTGGTCGACGGCGACCGGCGATACCGGCAGGCCGTGCAATTCGGGCGGCAGGCCGGACGCCTGCGCGCCTAAAATCTTGCCCAAGTAGTCGTAGGTCTCCGCAGGCAGCTGCGCCCGCCAGTCCCGGCCATCGCTGGCCGCCAGCGCCTTATCCAAGTTGCCCTCGCCCCAGTTGTACGCCGCTAGCGCTTTGGCCTGGTCGCCGCCGTACTTGTCCAGCAGGTAGCGCACATGCTTGCCGCCCGCGTCAATCGCCGAGTGCGGGTCCAGCGGATCAATGCCGTATTGCCGGGCCGTCCCCGGCATGAACTGCATGACGCCCGCCGCGCCCTTCGGACTCACCGCGTCCGGGTTGTAATGGCTTTCGGTGTAGGCGATCTTGTCCAGGAAGCCCAGCGGCAGGCCGTGCTTTTCCTCTGAGCGCGCCAGCATGGCTTGTATCGGCTCGTGGCCCCGCGCCGCTTGCGCCGCCTGCCGTCCCAGCGTCGAGACCGTGGCCGCGTCGGCGCGGCCCAAGTCGGCCAGGCCGGAAGCGATAGAGGATAGGAAGCCGGGCGAGGCGGCGGTAGGCTTCGCGCCGCCGTCTGGCGCGTCCAAAAACTCGTCTGCGCTGCGCGAAGCCCGAACCGGCGCGGCGGTAGGCTTCGCGCCGCCGTCTGGCGCGTCCAAAAACTCGTCTGCGCTGCGCGAAGCTTGCATCAATGAAACCCTCCGAGTTCTAGCAATTTCTTTTTAGCTTCGTCCTTCGATAATTTTCCCTTTTTGAAGTCCGCTTTTATTTGTTCCTCTTGAATCTGTGGTTTCGCCGCCTCATACGACTTGAACGCTTGGTCGTAAAGTTGCGTAGCCGTCAGTTTCGGATTTTCACGATTCAACCTGTCGGCTTCTCTGTTCACATAATCGTGGCCTACGGCATCGCCTTGTAAAACAGTTTCACCAATGGCATTAAGTTTGTCCCCGAGCCGGTATTTTATCAACGCCCGCACATCATCCATTTTCGATGCTTGATCTTTATACCCGCCGCCTTGTTTTTCCGTTTCGTTTTTTGCCCGGTTAAGTTCGGCTTCCGTTTTGGCTTTGTCGGTTTCGGCCAACAGCTTGGATTTTTCCGCTTCCGCTTTCGTGTCAGTGTCGCCTTTCAGCGCATAATTAACAGACGCCTGAAAGTTTTTATCATTGTGATAGGCGTGATTGAAGTGCATCGCCGCCGCTAAGTTGCGTTCCAGAGCATCGCCTGAAAAGGATACGATGGGGTCGCTAGGATCGCCGGTTCCCCCTGCCGTGACTGGAGCCACGTACTTCACATCTTTGCCTTGGTCGTCTTTGCCGACCACCCACATGTTGACGCCGAATTTTCCGTCTTTAGTGGGGTATGCCCCCGCCCAATGCTTAGATGTGACGACGATTTCCGGCCCGGTCGGGTTGCCTTGGGCATCTCTAACCCGTACTTTTTCGCCGATTCCACGCTGTAATTGATTATGGAACAGCCAGTCCGCCGCTTGGTTTATCCTTTCATCATCAAGCCCAATCTTGCCTATTTTCAAATCATGGAATGCGCCAACCGCCGAATCGACCTGCTGGTCATTTGCTAGATTTGCCAGTGTGAAGGGCATGTTGGCGTCCCATTTATCAACGTCCTCTTTCGTCATGTTCCCGGCCAACATCTTCGGCACCACTTCACGTTGAACCGTCTGGATTTTTTGCTGGCGTTGCAGCTCTTGCATTTTTAGGCTGTTCTGCGCATTTTGGAAAGCCTGGTCTTGCTCCGCCCGGGCGTTGGCTGCCTGCGCCAGCCCTAGTTGTCCTTGTTGGATGCCCAGTTGGCTGCGCTGTAGGTCGATCTGCGCGGCGGTTTTTTCCTTGTCCAGCCCTAATCCGACCGCTGCCAACCCTAGGCGCGTTTTATCGTTATCAATATCGGCCTGTTGCTTCTGTTGCTGCATCGCCAGTTCCTCCCGGCTCATGCCCATCTGGGCGTCGGCCAGGCCCATCGCGTGCTGGCGATAGGTCGCATTCTCGGCGTCCTGCTTCTCCTGCCGCGCCTGTTCCTTCTTCAGCGCGTCCCACTGTGTGACCGCCTGAAAGCCTTGCACCAGGCCGTCCGCCAGCCCGCCGACCAAGTACCCGTTCATCGAACCCCCCGGTGGTTGATCTCGGCGATCAACATCTTTTCAACCATTTCAATCTCCACCGCCGGGTTCTCCCAGTGGTAGCGCAACAGATAATCCAGCCCCGCATCCGCGTGGCCAGGATCGGCGGCTTCGTGGATCGCCATGGTGCGCGGCAACCACTCCCGCGCCTCTTTCAACGCCTCGGGCGGCATCGAAATCAAGCCCAGTTCCAGATATGTGCGGTAAATCCCCAGCGTGTACGGGCAATCGCCGATGCCTTCGGTCAGCAACCAGTACATGCCGGGGCACGGCTGGTAAGCGCTGATAAGCCGCTCTGCCATTTGCTGGCCGTACCAGTCGCGCAGGTCAAGCCGGTAGGCGTCGGCGTGGCCGCGCTCGTCCTCAAGCCCCATCGTCCAATAGTCGCGGTCGTCTTCGTCGCAAAGCTCGCCGTCTAGCACGCGCTGAATCAATTCTTCTGTGCGCGAAATGCGCCAGTACCCGGCCAGCACGATCTCCACACGCTGCCGGAAAGGCGTTGGCAAGCGTGCTAGGGAGTCCAGAAACAAGCCTTTTAAAGTGTCTTTGTCCACGGTTTGCCTCAGAATGCCATCAATGCCGAGAAACCTGCGGCAATCGCGCTGCCGACCTCCGCCGCACCCGCCGCTATCGCTGTCGTGGCTGACGTGGCCGCGCCGGTCAGCGCGCTGCCCGCCGTGGTGGCGCCCAACGCCGACAGGCCAGAACCAGCCAGCGACAGCGGCGCGGTGGCGAGTCCGCCCAGCGCCCCGCCGACCCCGCCGCCCACGCCACTCGCCACACCGCCCGCCGCCGCGCCTGCGCTATACCCCGCCGCCGCACCGCCCAGCGCGCCGCCGCCGGTCGGGATGGCTTCGCCCGGCAAGCCCGCGCCGGGGAACACCTCCCCCGCCACGCCGCCGCCCGGAATCGCCGCGTCCGCTGCCGGGGCCACGCTGCCCAGTCCCGCCTTGGCGAGAGTCGGCGCGGCCATGCCGACCGCCGTGCCGATGGCCTGGCCCTTGGCTGCCTGCATTCCTGCTTTGGCCGCCTGGTTGGCCAGGCTGCGCTGTTGTTCCAGGGACGCGACTTCGTTAAGCCCCGCCATGGCATCCGCTTTTAAGCCCATGCCGGTTTGAATGATGCCTGTCATCACATGCCCCCTTGGTTGATCGTCGAGCGCAAGGAGCCCATGCCCGCGCCCATCAGCGCCATGTCCGATTCTTTGGTGTGCTGCGCGGCCGAGTTCAACCCGGCGACGGTTTGCGCCGCGGCGGCCAGGCCCAGGGTCTGGTCGCTGGCCGTTTGCTGGTCGGGCGTCATCGCCACGCCCAGCCGCTCTAGGTTGCGCTGTTGCGCCCCGGCTTGCGTGCCGAAGGCCTGCGCCACCGAATTGCGCGCAAAGCCCTGGTCGGCTGCCAGCATGGCCGGATCGCCTATCGTGCCAATCAGTTTGTTTTGGTACGGTAAGTACCGGTTTTTATAGTCGTTCCACTGATCTACCGCCGTGTTCATCGACACCAGGGAACCCGCGAAATCTTGCGTTACGCCGCCGCCTCCACCGCCCATTGCAGCCCCTTACTTGCTGTTGAGTGAACTTAAACCGGCCCCGGCCAGCAGGCCGCCCGCCGTGCCGACACCGCGCACCAATGCCGCCTTGCTACCCCAGTCCAGCGCGGTTTGCTGTTTCGCCGCGTCTACGGACTGTTGCGCCAGGTTGGCCATGCTGCCTTGGGCCAAGGCGGATTGGCCGTTGCCGATGCCCACCACGCTTTCCAACCCCGCCCGGTAGGCGTCCTGCTGGCCTTGCTGCGCGCCGAACGTGGCCTGTGCCGCCGCTGTCGCGCCCGTTGTCCTGGCTTTCGCCATGTTCTGCGTAAAAACGCCGGAACCTGGGGCCGCGCCGGATTGCTCCAATTGCGCCTGGGCCTGGTCTAGCATCGGCTGGTATTGCTGCATCACGCCCGATTGCGCCAGCCCGCCGACTTGCGCGTACTGTTCGGCCCCATTGAGTTGGTCAACCCGGCCCATGTACTGGTTTTCGACCGGCACAAACGTCTGTTTGTAGTTGTTCCATTTGTCGGCGCTGATGTTTGCCAACGCCATCGCATAGGGGGATTCGTATTGCGTAGTCGTGTTCGCTGCCGACGACATGGTTAAATCTCCAAGCTCATTTCGTAATCGGCCATGACTTGTTGAAATCCGCTGATCCGCTTCCAGCCAGGGCGCGGTGAGCGGAATTGAATGCTGACGCAATCCAAGCTCTCTGCGATGTCCTTCAAGTCCTGCAAATGCCGCTCTATCGTCAGCGTGTTGTGCGCATAACACACCCACACGAACAGGCTTTTTTTCAAGGTGAATTCATTGGTAATCAACTGCACCACAAATACCGTGTCCTGTGGCGATTCGTCCTTGCAGGCATACAGCCGGGCTTTCCCGAACACCAGCGCCGCGTACACGTCCTCCGTGCGCCAGTCGCGAGAACATTCCTTTTGCACGGTGTCGATTCTCGGTTTGGCCCAGTCCCATACCTGCCTTGCATCCACCGCTATCAATGTATTCAAATTTTCCATATTGATGCCTTTAACTTTTATGAAATACGGTGAACATGCCCCAGATAACCGACACCACGAAAGCCACCCCGCCCGCGAACCCTGTGTATTTGCTCAATTGCAGCGTTAGCGATTCCAGCGCTTTTTTTATGTCTTCCTGATTTTTTAATGAAGCGTCCATTTGCGTCTCCAGTTTTGTCAGTCGCTCGTCATGCGTCTTGCGCCGCTCCGGGCCGTCCCATTCAATTTTACTTTCCACGGCGTTTCCTCTTTAGGGTATCCAGTTAAACGGGCTGGTTGATGGTGCATAGTTGGTTATCCATAACGCTTGTCCAATAATATAAAAGTAGTCGTCAAGAAAAAAGAATCCCCGATTAGTGTTGGCGCTGTCAACGCCCATGTAAAAAGGATTGCCCGCAGACCCGTACATGTTCACGCCGTTTGTTGCGGTTACGAACGGATCGGGCGACCCATTGACGAGTAGCATCAGCTTCATGGTTGACGGAGAGCTTCCGTATCGCACGAACGCCAGTTCGTGCCATGTGTCCAGCGCATAAAGATTTGCGGTTGTCCTGACGGTTCCGTCTATCCACGAAAATGTTACATAGGACGCCCCTGCGGGTTTTGCGGCAGTTATGTTTATAGATGACGAACCCAGGTTCTGCAATATTATTTGAAACGTTATCGCGCTCGTTGTGTGCTGCGCCGATGGGATGTAAATCTTGGTGCAAAATGTGAATGGATCGCTATTCAGAACATTAAAATCACTATGTCCTGAATAGATCAGCCCGCCCATTCGGTTAAAGGCCAGGCAGTTGCCGAACCCTGGTAATATGTTATAAGTTACTGAGTGCGCCGATTTCATTATCCATGAAAGCGTTCCGGCAAAACCCGTCGTGCCGTTGTAGGCGGTTCCTAGCCGCCATGTGTTCACAGCATATATATCATGCGGAAGCGTGGTTAACGTGCCTGTTTGCGTATCTCCGCAAGTTAGCGAGTATGTGTTCCCTGTCCGTTTCAGCGTAATGGTAGTGGGTGTGCCGATTAGATTTTTTGTGGTGCATTGCAGGAATATTGATCCTGTCGGGCCACTTATGCTGCATATTGCGCGCCACCCTTGCGGCGATGAACCTATGGATGTGGTCTGTAATTGGATTGATCCAAAGCTACTTAGCACATGGAATACCGTTACCGCATAAAGCCCGGGAACATTTAAAGTTACATTAAAATCATATTGAAAATCGCCTATTGCTACCATATCGCCGTAATAATTGCCTAGATTGCTATCGTCTACAATATAATAAGGTCTGCCCAAGCCGTCGAAATAGTTTCCAAATGGATGCCTTGAAGTAACGTCAGCAAGTATATTTGAATTAACTATTATTCTGGCTGTGTTGTTGCTTATCACTCGCGCCGAAACCAGTTCTCCCGATATTGAATAGTCGCCTGTGTAATTGTCGCAATGATTGCCGAAAACCATCCGCGCGGGTGATACGCTTATCCCAAGCACCCGGTAGGGTGGCAACATCAGCAGCATTTTACGTCCAGCTTCCTAGTATGCTGATGACCGCATTGTTAAAGGTCGCATCCGCCGTGGCCGGTGCATACCAGTCCGCCCTATCCGTGTTTACCCAGTTGATCGCCGCGCCGCCCGTGGTTGTCGCCGTGCCAGTATTAGCCCCCGCCGAAAACGTGATAGTGGCGACGGCTGAGCCGTTCTTTTTCACCGTGATGGCATAGCTTCCGGTCGCGGGTGTGTCCGTGTAAAAATTCGATCCGGCCAGGTTCGCGGGCCAGGTTTCAGACCACACGAAGTCCCGTTTGTTAAGCAATGCGCCTGCCGTAGGTTTGGATAGTATCGCAAAATTGGTGTTAATATTGTTTAGACCGAGATAAATCCTCGCGTCTGATGCCGTCGATTTCCCAAGCAAGGCAATAGCCCAGCTTGTCAAGCTCGTGGCCGCGACACTGCCCGCCCCGGTAAAATACATCACCTGGTTGGCCGCCCAGGTCAGCGTGTCAATCGCTTGCAGCTTGCTAGACAAGATGTAAGCCTGTGCGGCGGCGGCGGTCGTTTTGGTCAGCAGGCCCATGGCCCAGGTTGTAATCCCCGTGGAAGCGACCGCCGCCGTCCCGGTGAAATACATGAAGTTGCCAGCGGCCCAGGTTAAATCTACGATGGCTTGCAACTTCCCCGGCAGAGTGTAACTCCCTCCCCCGCCTGATTTTGAGCTGGCCGCATCTTGCAGCGCGCGCAAGTTTTCAATGACCGCATTGAGCAGCGCGGCCAATTGGGTTCCGCTGTCGCTGGGAACCGGTGGAATGCCCGCCCATTTATTCGCCATTACGACGCCATCAGCTCCGACATGTCGCGGCCCAATGAAACCGAGCGGATTTCGTGTGTGCTGACAATCTCGGCCACAAAGTAATTGCCGCGAAATCCGCCGGGCAATCGCGCGGGGGTATTATCATAAATTGATGCTGTGACCGTTGGGCTGACGGCATCGTCCACGTACAAGTTAAATGTGGCCGGATAAACCGGCGAAGAGACGCCCCAGTCCGCATCTAATCGAACTACGCCAATATTCACGGGCTGCTCAAAGGAAAACCGTTTGCTGCGCCAGGTCAAAGTGTCGGCTGAACCGCCATTCCATTGCCGTACCACGCCGTCCGCCGCTTTATAGGCCAACAGGTTTCCGGTTGTCCAGTCTAGTGCCGCCGCTGTGTAGCTGTATCCGATATTGGCGAAGTAGCCTTTTTCCGGGTAAAACATAAACCCGCTGCCTGAGCTTAGAAAGCCGATGTAACGGTTTTCCCAGGCGTAGGCTTTCAACGTGCTGGGCGTGATACCCTGCCATTGGTCGCGCGTCACCGCGTCACGGGAGATGAGTTGCACATCCATGCCCCTGGCCGATACCAGGCCGGAGGGCGCGGCATAGATCACATAATCCCCCATGTCCACCATGGAGGTAGCCGACACGCACGCTTGGTTCTGGTTGATCTTCGCCATCGACATTTGGCCAGGCCAACTTCCAGCGATGAAATAAGGCGTTCCTGTAGTCGCCACCAGCCAGCCCCCGGCATTGGCGCACACGGCCACAATCGGGTAGTCGGTGATAAACTGATAGGCGACCGGCCAGGCATAGGGCGCGTAGGGTTCGCTAAAGCAAACCGTGTTGCCGAAAAACCCACACAACACGCCATTCGGCCCTGATTTCAATCCCTGCAATCCCGCATTGGGGGGAACCCATCCCGTGGTGGCCAGCGCCTCCCCAAGCCAAACATCGTCCAGGGTGTCCGAATAGGCCCAAGTGCCATAAGTCAATTCCACAAGGTAGCGCCAATCTCCCGCCGCATCGGTGCGGTAAATTCGCACCTTGGTGGTATTGGTCGGCGCGGTTGACGACGTGATGGTTAAACTCACCGTTTGCCCGCTCTGCACTGAAATCACCGCCGAGGGCGAGGACGGCGCAGATTCTTCACCGTAGGTTGTCACCCAGGTATAGACATATTGCCGTGCCAAGGCCGTGCCGGTGCCACTGCCCGAGACCGTCCCCGAGATGGCGGCGGTTGGCGCAGGCACGCCCAGGGTGTTCGTCAGCCCGGATGGCACAAACGCCATCATGGCTGAGCCCATGCCCGCGATGATGTTGGTGACAGAGGCCATCTTGGGCGCGCTCTCGCCTGTCCAATAGATGCGCTCCAAGCCATCATCAGGCGTCGGAGAACGCGCCACGTTCACGTCGCCTGCCCATGCGATGTACTTCCCCGCCGACGAGCGGTACAACGTCTTGACGGTCGGCGCTGAACCCGTTCCAAACGGGTTGGAGATGACCAGCAAGGGTTGCCCTATCGGCTTCAGCGTCCCCCGGATAAAGTCGATATTATTGGTTAGGCTGCTGGCATTGTCGGGTAAAAGATGGGAGGCAATGCGCGCTGTTTCGCCTGTGAAGGCTTGGATTCTCATGCGTTTTTCCCTGCCTTTTGCACAGGCATTGCTACTTGATTGGGGGATGTCCGCATGATGACGCGCTCTATCATCGCCATGCCCTCATAGAAAGACTTTTGGTAATTCTGCGCAATAGCAAACCCGTTGGGCGTCCCGTTGTCTTTTGAGAAGGCCCGCCACAAAATGTAATCAATCAGCATGGGTACATATTGATCGCCTAGACTGAGGGGCGAGGTAGGCCCGGTAGTATAGTTTGGCTCTACAGCTAGCACCATTTCCACGTTGGTAAAACTCGGCCCTGAAATGCCTTCGCCAGGGGATACCGGCGGGTACACATAAAACACGGTTGGCGTGCGTTCGTCATAACAGTAGTTCTGTATTTCTACGACGGGTGTGGCTACTGCCCAGGCCGGATCGTAAGCCGACAGGGTGTCGAGGTCGCACACGGCGACCCTTCTACCCGTCACGCCATGCGCCACGTCAACGATATTCCGGGTAATGCTGAGCAAGCGGATTCCATCCGATGGAATGGTTTGCTTGGTTCCCCCGACTAATGCCACTTGCCGCGTAGCGGTGCAACTGCCTATGCTCAAATTAGCAATCATCCGCTGCGCTTCGTTTAACCAAAAGCGCAGTTCAGTGACCGGCCAGCGCACATTGGCAATATCCTGAAGCAGGATACTGATTTGCGGCAAAATATCCCCCTCAGTCAGTGCCATGTCACTTAACCGCCGTTACCCGTACGGGGGTTCTGCCGAACGAATTAGCCGCCTGTTGCGTGGCCTGGGCGATGCCAGTCTCAAATTGCTGCCGGTGCCAAACAGCCAAATCCGGCTGGGTGTAGTCCTTTGCTGGCGTGGACATCAGCAAAGCCAGCGCGCCATCCACCAATGTCTGTGCGTAGTAGGTGTAAAAAAAGTCGGGGACGGTGGTGGCGTCCTGCAAGGGCTGTAGCGCGGTTTGAAAATTCAACCCGCCGGGTGATATTGTCGTGGTCGGAATTGGATACAGCGAAACAGTGCCAGGGGTTTGCGTGTAGTAGTTGGTCGGCAAAGCCGCCGCTATTGTGTTCCAGTTTTGACGCCGTGCTAGGTCGTCAATTTGTTTTGGCTCCAACCACACGCCATTTACGCCTACGGCCAGCACTTGCGATACTGCCGCATCCGTCACAGCCGGGATGGCGTAGGTGGCCTGATCCGCCACCATGTCGGTCATGGAACTAGCACGCCACACCATTGAACGAATGGCGAATTCGATGGCCGACCGGCGTAGCGCATTCATGCACGCCACATCCGGCGCGCCCGGCAAGTGGGGGAGGAGCAAAGAAAGGAATTGGGAGAGTTGGGTTGCCATTATTTAGCCTTCTTAGGTTGTCTGGGTTGCTTGGCCTGGATTTCCTGGGGTTCGTCCGCCAGTTCAAACTCGGCGGGCAACATCGCTACCAGCTTGCGGCCCTTATCCTCGGGCATGGCGGCGATGGCTGACGGAAACGGCCATACCGTTCCCGTCCCGGCCCATTGATCCACTTCCAAGTTCTTGCGCCCGATGTAACGGACGCCAATGGTTCCGGTCGCCGCGGCCATGGTTTATTGTGTACCTGCGTAAGCGCCTTCGACGACGGCGTAAACCTCCATGCCTGCGGGCATTGCAACGCCGGTAAATACGGCGTAGACAATGACATCATCATCGAAAACTCCGCTGGCATTCCCCGAACTGCCTGCGTCGGTCACTGCCGGCGGGATGAACGAAGCATTGGCCGAACCGGCGGTGGCGGTCGTCGCCATGTTCAAGAACACGTCTTGCCCGCCGCCCGGCGCGCCGCTTTTGTAGCGCCAGCCGAAATCCGCCACGCCGCCCGTGCCTTGCGCCGTCCAAGTCGCACTGAAGCGGATGGCTTTCGCGCCTTGCGGCAGGGTGAACAAATCGACCTGGGTGTTGGTACCGATGCTCGCGCCGGCCGCTTTGTAATAGCCGTCAAAGAAAGCCTGGTTGCCCGCTTCGCCGATGTATTGCGCTTTGTTGAAGTCTCCACCGATGATCCTTTGCAAAGGATCGGGAGGTAAATCAGCCATGGTGTTGCCTGCTATTGATGAGGGTTAAAAAAGGAGGCGTCCGGCCAGGGCCGGACGTTACTTAGCGTTTGGTCAAGGCCAACGCCGACGAACCGGCGGGGGAGCGCGGCACCGGGGCGTAGCTTTTCACCGTGGCCACGCCGAAATCCGTCGCCGTCTTCACGCCATCTTGATCCATCAGGAAAGTCAGCTTGCTGCTGCCTTCCATCATCTGCACCGAGACTTCCACGCGCCGCTTGTGATCCGTCAGCTCTTCGTTCCAGAAATAGGAGCCTGTGCCGGTGCCCAGGTTGCCGTAGGCCTTTCCCAGCGCCTGGCTGCCCAGCCAAATGGCTACGTCCGTATCCACCGCCGCTTCAGCGTCCGCCGTGGTGAATGTCGCCGCGTTGGTCGCCTCTTTGATGATCGAACCCGCTTTCACGCGGATGGCGTACTGGGGCAACTGCCTGACCAGGGTGTTTTTCCAGAAGATGCAGTCACCCGCATAGATCGGGTGTGGCTTCGCACCGTCAAAGCGTTTCTGCGCGGCGAGGATCACCTTTTGCCAATCACTGCCCGCGCTGTGGGCCATGTAGTACCATTGCCGGGCAGTGACAAAGCAGACACGAAAGGGGTTCTCCCAGCCGTACGGGTCTTCGTCGTACACGATGGGGCCAAGGGGAAGCTCCGATTCGTCCAGTTCCGTGGCGATGCGCTCAATGTCGCCCAGCGTGAAAATATCGCCCGTGCCCAAGTCGGCGATGCTGTTCGCCGTGTTCGACGCATAGAAGGCGCGGTTGTAGGTCGAGGGCCGCACGTCGTTGATCATCACCTCCGCAAAGTCAGGGTTGTTTTGCAGGGGGATTTCCCAGTAGCTGGCGGTCTGGTCGCCGCGCAGGCCCGCCAGTTGGATCAAGCACCTCTGCTCTTCCAGACGCGAAGCCCACCCGGTCAAGCCCGGCCTTATCGTTTCGCGGTAGTTGTGGATAGAACGCTTTTGCGACATGCGCCCCTTGGTGCCGATCAGGCCCGCCGACTGGTCAATGCGGATTTCCATGGTGTCGGTGTCCATCGACATGCCTTTTCCGGTCAGGGTTTTATCGCCCATTACTGGCATGCCGTGCGGCACGTTGAACAAGTCCATCTTCACCTTGTCGCCCGCCTCCGCCGTCAAGTCCATGACTTTGACAATAGGGGTGTTCGGCGTGGTCTGCCCGCGCATCCGCTGGGCCGCGTCCCCCATCATCGGGGCTTTGCCGGACAACAGATTCATGAAGTTCAGCTTGGCCTGAACTCCCACAAATATCATTGCCGAATATTGAACGACGGAATTTTTTCCGCCCAAACTTGTGCCAATTGCTGCCATGTCATCACCTTTGAATGTTTACGCCGCCGCTTTGCGCTGGTTAGCCCAAAGCTTTTCCAGTTCCTGCTCCGATTTGCCCCACCAGGACGAAACCAAATCCTGCGCGCTGGCGTTCTCCAGCGCCCCCTCCCCTGTTTCCGCCGCTTCGCCGCTGGGTAGATCGCCCAGGGAAATAGCCCGCGCCGGTTTGGCCTGGGCCGGTTTGTTTTTCTCTTGGGGTTCGGGTTCGTTTGTCTGCGACGGCTTTACCGGGTCGCCGTAGATCGCCGCCAGCGCCGCCGACACCTTGCTGAACCGTTCGCCCATGCTCAAATTCGGCTGGGCCTTTTTCAGTAAGTCGTCAATCTCAACGCCTTGCTTGAAGATGCCAGGCGCTTGCTTTTGCCAGTGCGCAAGCGCCGGCACTTTTTCAATCTCGGCCTGCACGGCGGTTTGGATGAGTGCCCGCTCCTGCGCCTGCCGTTGCTCCTCGCGCCGGGTAAGCTGGGCAACCGTCTCGCTCATCTGGCCCAGCGCCTCCGACTGCGCCAGGAACGTTTTGTACAGTTCGGGGAAATCATCCTTGATCGCCGCCAGCATGGCCGGGTCAATCGCCGGTTTGGCGGGCTCCTGGCGCGCCTCGGCAGGCGTTTCCGGCGCGGGCTTGGCCTGGGCTTCCAGTTCGACCAGGCGCTTTTCCAGCAACGCTTGCGCGGCGGCTTGCGGGTCGGTCTCGGCCGGTTTTTCCACCGCCGGTTTTTCCGTTTCCTCGGCTTCGCCGCCTTCCTCGGCTTCCTCTTCCTCGGGCTCCTCAAACGCTGGGTCTAATTCAGCCCCGGCGGCGGCCCACTTGGCCCAACTGTTTTCGGTGTCTTCGCTATTAGTGCTCATACGATTCCTCTTGCTTGTTGTTCAAACCTAGGGTGTCCTCGGCGCGCTCCTCCGCCAGGCCGTCTTTGCCGCTGCCTGCAAGCTTGTCCACGATCTCCAAGGCTTTCATGCGCTGCAAATCCTTGTCCGCCTCAATCCTGCCGATTCTCGCTTTGATCTCCGCCAACTGCGGCGCTGCCAGCGCCTGTTGTAGCTGCTGCTGCATCTGCGCCAGTTGCTGCTTAAGCTGTTCCTTCTCGGGGTCTGGCGCATCGCCATCGCCGCCCAGTCCTTGCACCTTGCGCAGAAGGTCGGCAATTTCAAAGCGGTCGGGCAGATCGGTGGCTTCGATCACGAACGGCAACACCGGGGCTTGCAGCGCGGGCGGCAGGCTCTTGGTAAGTTCGGCGAGTTGGGAGAGTTGCTGATTGCGGTAGGTCGGCGTCTGCGGCACATCGTCCAGCACCACAGAACAGCGCACCGCGCTGACGTTGTTCAGCAGCACGAACGCCCCGCTTTGCGGGTCGCGGGCGGGTCGGTTCAGCAGGATGGTTTTCTTGGCGCGCCCGTTGTCGATCTCCACGGCCACATTTATCTGCTGTTCCAAGTCCTCCTTGACCAGTTCCGCCAGCAGTTCCCCCACCATCCTCCGTGAATGCACCGCGTTGTCGTTGAGTTCGCCCAGTGTCGTCGTGCCTTGCTCGACCAGGCTGTTGATCGCCAGCCCGCTTTTCGCCGTGCTGTCAGAACCCATCATTGCTTGGTACACGCCCGCCGCCTGGTTGATCTCCTTGGCGTCCGCTTGCAGCATCTCGAATTCTTGCGCCGTGGTACCAGAGCCCTGGTCAAGGTCAAAGCGGCTGTTGGGTTTCCTGTTCGCGTTCAGAATGATGTAAGCATCGGGCCTAGCCACTTCTTCGGCGGTTTTCTGGTGGTCTGTCACCGAGTCGGAGTCGGTGATGACGCGATTGGTAATCAACCGCCAATAGATTTTGGATTTGCGGGTGTTGAAGCTGTCCTGCGGGCTCATCATTGAGCGGATCAGGCCGTAGGGAACGCCTGTCCTGTCTTCTCTGAAGCCGAAGAACGCAACATAGGGAAAGTGCTGGTGTCGATACGGCGACGGCAGGTCTTGCAGTAAATGCGGCCCGGCGTACAGCGCCACCCGCACCTCCATGTACACGCTGTCAAAGGGCTGGTTGCCGCTTTGCGCTTCGTTGGCGTGTACCGGGTTGGCCGGGTTGAAAACCTCGGTGGCCCCGTTGCTGGTCTTGATGATGAGCCCCCGTGTCATGCGCTTGTACCAGGCTTCATACATCACGATCCGCCGCCGCGCCGGGTTCACCCACTCATAGGTTTCCACTGTGAAGCCGCGTTCCTGGTCGTAGGCCCGCGCCATCATCGTATCGTTCGCGTACCAGATGTCCCAGTTCTGCCATCCATTCACACAACTTTCCAGGATGTCCTTTTTGTCCGGGAAGGCCGTCTTCAGCACGTCCACGTCCATCCACTTCTTGCGGACGATGTAACGGGCATCACTCAAATCCGGCTGGCGGGCGCGCCAATCCCAGAACATTTCCCGCCGATGCACCGCTTGCACGCGGTACGGCGGCAAAAACGGGTCATTGTTGCGCGCCACTTCAGCCCAACCAATGCCCACTTTCACTTGGCTGGCGTAGGCGTCCGATATGGCCCGGTCGGCCTTGGTCTGGATTTCGGCCTGGTGCAGCTTCTCCGACAGCGCCTCGGCCACGTCGTCGGAGGCGTCCCCCGCCTCTGGCCGCACTTTCCAATCCGTGCGCGTCCGGGCCTCCATGCCAAGCACCACATCCACCGTGGGCTTGATGAGGTTGGTAATCAGCGGCGGAATGCCCCGCTCCTCCATGATCGCCAGCGTTTCGGTGTCGAGCTGGTTGCCGTCGTAGTACTCCGCCTCCCGGTCGGCTGTCACCCGCCAATTCGGTTGGTTGCGGATTTCGTCCAGCCAGGTTTGCAAGGTGTCGATGCTTAGCGCGTCCTTGTCCGCCCTGGGCAAAGCGCCGGCCTTTTTCTTGCTGTCGGTGGCGATCAAATCCATCCACTCGGCCATGTCAGGTTCTCCAATTGCCTGGGCGGCGGATTTCTTTAACCGCCGTGGGTTTCGTGGCCGCGTAGCGCAACATCATCAGCCCGTACCGGCTGGCCGAAATGTGGTCATCTTCCAGCTTGATGAGCTTGCCATTCTCGCGCCGGTACAGCCGCTTCTCGGCGAACCATCCCCCAAGGTTTGAGAACACCTTAAACCGCCCGGTCATCATCCGCGTCAGCATGTCTTGGATGCCCGCTTCGACGCTGATGAGGCTGGTGTTAGTCTCCGATGGCGTGCCCGACACCCGCTCAAACTGGGCGTGTTCGTGCAGCATGTTGACGCTCTCCTTGCGGTACTGAGCGGCCAGGTTCGGCCCGATGGCTGTCGAGTTGTTGCCGTCGTGTGGCCAGGCTACGGGAATCCAATCGCCGCGGGCTTTGATCGCCGAAGCATGGACCGGCACGGGCTCCTTTCTCGCCCCGTGTTCGTCGTACAGGTAAACCGTATCGGCGTCCCTGTCCCAGGCGATCCATACGCACGCCGTGGGATGATCCCAGCCGAAATCCAGCCCGGCGATTCTCGGCCAGTGGTCGGGAATGGCGAAGGGCTCACAGCGGATTTGCTCATCCGCCACGGGGAACACCGCGCCTGAACCTAGCGTGGGTTCGCCCTCAGTGCGCGCATCGCGCTCGTGGTCGGGATAGCTGGCGATGATCGCCTCAATCTGCGCCTCGGTGTAATGCTGCGCGTCCCGGATGCCCATGCGCGTGTCGTGGGTTCCAGCGAACTTCTCCTCCAAGTAGCGCCGCACAACCGCGCTCATGCCGTTCAACGGCGTGAAGGTCAGCAGGATTGGCCCGGTGTGGACGTTCGTGCGCGTGATGCCCTCGAAATAGATGTCCGCCGGTGGCTCTTCGTCGAACCACACTCCATGGGCCGTGTCCGTCTGCCAGTCCTCCCGGCCTTGCTCGTAGCTCTTGAGGATGATGGTTGATTCCCCGCCGCTGACATGCCGCACGAAAATCTTGTCTAGCAGGTCGGCTGTGCCCCGTGCGCGGGTAAATCCCACGATGGACGCATAAGGGATGGAGCCCTTGCCCAGGCCGTCACGGAAGTCTTGTCCTAGCAAATACTTCTGGATGCCGTCGCGCGTCTTTTTGCCGCTTACAGAGCCGCAAATCCACAGCGTGGGATGGTCGAAGCGCTTGCCCTGCCACCAGGCCGGGTAACGCCCCGTCAAGTGCATGGCGACCTCATAGGCCGCGCAAAGCGTCTTGCCTAGCTGGTTTCCCGCCCGCAGCAGGCGCTCACGATACTCAGCCCCCGCCGCGTGGAATTCCGCCTGCTTCGGATAGGGCTGGTAGCTGGACAGCCGGTTCAAATCGCGCCAGCGCTCAAGCTGCTGCAACTCCGCGTTCAACTTGGCGAGGTCTTTAGTTTTGCGCGGGACGGCTACTGCGTTCACTGCAACCGCTCCCCGCCTTGCGGAAAGTCCACCACGACGCCCAACCGCGCAGCGGTCTCTGTCACCGACCGTTGCAGTTCCTCCTCGTCCAGCAGCTCCTCAAACACATCCATTTGCGTGTTGATCGCGATCAGCTTGGCGACCGCTGCCGGGCTCATGCCGAACTGCGCCGACCAGTACTTGAACTGCTCGGCGGCTTGGTTGCGGAAGGACACCAGCGGCGAGAACGCCCGCCCCTTGCCGCCGCCCATGCTGGCCCAGTGTCCCTTCTGCACCAGCTCGGCCACGTCCTTGTCGGCGGTGAAGAACTCCGCCGCCGCGTTGCAGAACGCGGCCAGGCTCAACACGTCGGTTTCTCCCAACATCTTCGCCTTGCGCAAATGCTCCGCCATCCTCTTCCAAATCTTGATGGCCAGCGGCGAGAACAAAAAATCCTTGGGCGGCTGTGTGCTGACGATCAACGACGGCTTCGGCTCGTCCGCGCGAACCCGCTTGCCGCCGGGGTTTCCCTCCGCCGCTTTCATCGCCGTGGGCTTGTTGTTTCTGCCAAGCTGACCGACTGCCATACAACCTCCCGAATTTCTCCGATTTTTCAAGGGCAAAAAAAAACGCCCCCCGGTTGCCCGGATGGCGTTTGTGTCATGCTGCCTGAAATGCTACAGCATCACCCTAGGGTGTTGTCAACTGTTTTCGTGTCGGGCCTTCACCATGACGAACGCCGCGACCTTTACGCAGGCCACGCGCTTTTCCAGTGTGGCCGGTGACACCCCCAGCCGCCGCGCCACCTCCTTACCCGGCAAACCCTCCTTGTAGGCCAACAACGCCAACAGCCTGGCATCGTCTCCCAGTGCAGCCAAGGCGCGATCCACCAGCCCCGCGACAATCTCGTCCCCGCCGTGTCCGCCGCGCTCTGGCCGCAGCGTGGAGCCCAACCGCCCCATCCGCCGCGCCTCGTCGCCGGAAGCCGCCCAGCGGCCCCAGGATTCCAGGAAGGCGGCGGCTTCTATCATGATCGAATCCCCGCCGGTTTCCGCTGCAACTGTTTTTTTCATCGCCAACCTTGTTTTTTTTCTTAAAGCAAGTTTTTTTTTAAAAACCCGTTACGTCCTAACAACGTCCTATCGGCGTCCTATCAAAATCGTCTGTAGGCCGCATACGTCCTAACGTCCCATGCGTCCTATGCAATCCTTCGCGTATAGGAAATCTACAACCCCTTGCCTTGGTGAAGCACACAAACGCGCGTGCGCGTAAATCCTGATAGGACGCATTGGACGTTAGGACGTATGCGGGTTTCGCGCGATTTTGATAGGACGCTGACCCGGACGCGATAGGACGCAATCATGCGGAAGTCTCCCCGTCCTCCCACCATTCGGCAGGAATCAACAACGCTTTCTGGAACGCCAGCCGTGCTTGGTCGATGTCGGGCCAGACATAGCACCAAGGCCGGATTTTTCCGGAACCAGGTCGGCACCGCACCGCGCCCCACCGCTGCAAGTCTGAGCCGAGTTGTTTGATATTGACCGGGTGAGGGTATCCGCTTCTCCGGCACCATGCCTTGTACGATTCCTGCACTTGCCGGGTGGGAATGATGTCTCGCCATGTCCGCCCAGCGTAGCCCTCCGGCCCGCCTGGGTCATGGCATACGAACCCTTCTTCCAGGCACTCCAGCCACCACTCCGCCACGCCGCCGGGAATGCTCTTCAGCTTCATATCCCACCCTCGTTCACGTAACCGGCGCGGGATATTGCGCGGAGACCAGTCCGAAATATCCGCGCATTGCAGCAAATACAGCAGGGTTTCATATCCTCCCGCTTCCATCTCCGCGTGGATCGCCGCGAAATATGCCCCGTTTTCCTGTTGATCTGTCAAGGGTTCTAGCACCACCGTCCGTCTGTCTTTCTCATCACGTGGCGCAGGCCAGTCGTGGTTGGATGCGACAATCAGCCGCGAATAGCGTTTGACCTTGATCGCGTTTGCGTGCTTGGCCTCCATTAAATCATCCCCGTCAGTCACCAAAGACTTAAGGTAGCCTTCCGATTGTCTGTCTCCTCCCCAGGATGCTTCATTGGCGAATAACAATATTGCCCCGGCGCGATGCGCTGAAAACTGGCCGGTTAGATGCTCCATTCGGGTTAGCTGCAAAAAATGCACCGGATTGACAATTTCTCCCAGTATTTCCACAAACGTATTTTTGCCCGTTCCTGGTTCGCCACGCAAAACCAAAAAAGTGCCAGGCAACTCCCAGGGCTTTTGGATCATGTGCGCCATCCAAGACCACACGTATTCATAAGCCTCATCATCCCCCCGGCAAATAATTTCCTTAATGAATGTCGTGTATCGCTCACAGGAACCGACAATTTCAGCTTTGCATCCCCATCCTTGCCATAAGTTGTAAACGTTGGTCGGCGTTTCCATTCCCGGCGCGAAAACCACGCCGCTAAATTCCCGCCGTTTGGGGTGCTTAATCCAGGCGCTCCCGCAATCCATGGTTTCCCCCTTAAAGAAAACCTCCCGGTTTTCATAGCGCAACTCGAAATCCTTGCGCGGGGTAAAGGCGACGCGGATGCGGTGGAACTCCGGGCATTCCTCCACCGTCATGATCTTGGTCGCGCCCTGCTGAGTCACCACCGCATGGCGCAAATTCAAGTCGCGCACAAAGGCGGGCATCTCATCATCCGGTTCTGGCGGGCGAGGCGGCGGCGACTGCTCGGCCAGCCCCGCTTTCAGCGCGCCGACTGACACGCCGGCCTTTTTCGCCAGCCGCTTCGCCAGCAGTTCGCGGGAGGCGGGCAACAGCCCGGAATGCTCAATCTCCGCGAACAGCACCGAGACCAGTTGCGTAAAATCGTCCTCCGCCTCAATCCGCTTCTCGAATGCCAGCCGCCGCTCGTTCTCGGTCGTAATGTCGGCGGCAGGCGGAGGTGCGGGCGTCGGCGCGCGCGGCCCGGCCAGCGCCTGGCCCTTGGCCGGATTCACCCAGCCCTTCGCCTGCGCCTCCTCAAACACCGTCCGATAGCTGATCTGCGACGGCTTGAACGAATCCCACACCCGCGCGGCGTCCCCCGCGTCGAACTTCTCCGACGTGGCCGACCAGTCCAGCCACAAGCCGCGCCCCGCATCCCCCAATGACTTTAGCGCCAGCCCTAAGCGAATCCAAACCTCCCGCTCATCCGCCCGCAAGAACAGCAGCGCCGACCGCAACTCTTTGACCGTCTGTTCGTTCAACGCCACGCCGGGCGCGGCGTTCGCGCTGGTCCTGGGCGAGGCCTGCGCCCCGCCCGCCGCCCGCTTCTCCGCCTCGGTCAATGGGGCGAACAGCCGGGCCACTTCCAAGCGTGGCAACGGTGGCCCGCCGTCATTCGCCACGATTCGCACCCGCCAGGGCTGATCCGGGTTTTTCAGATGGTAAAACCCCGCCAGCCGCAACACCCGTGCCGGGTCTTTCGCATTCGGGTCTGAGCCGTGGCGAACCACCACCGCCTCTTGTGCCATGCGGAATTCGTCAATCGAAATCCCTTCCACCAAGATATAGCGGTGAAACTTGCGGGGCGAGGATTCAACAATAAAATGCGGATCGCAGGGCAAAGGCTTGCCGTCGCCGTCGTCTTCTTGAAATAAGGCCCGGATGCGTTTGATATTCTCATTCCGACGCCCTTTCCCGTCCGTGGCATTGACCGTGACATACACCCCCGCCCCGCGCTGGTTAAACCGCGTCAACGCGGCGGCGCATTGCTCCAAGGTTCCAGTGAAAATATGCGCCAGCGGGTCTTTGTATTGATGCCCTCTCACTCTGGCCTGTTCCATTTCCAGCTTTTTCCGTACCTTGTCATCGTCAAAGGTCTGGAACGTGAAACCCTCCGCGTCCTCGTCCAGCATCGTCAAATGGCATTGCGCCTCGACGAGGTCGGGGATGATGGAATAAAGTTCCTCTGCCGCCGCCGTCATGGCCTTATCGCTCCATGTCCGGTTTTGTCGGGCGAAATATGTGTTTCGTCTTTAATCTTCACGTCTACCTCCAAGCTTCACTTATTATTTTTTGATTCAAACCTAGCCACCACACAATTCCGCAGCGTCCCCGCCGCGTCGGGGCCATGTTTGAAGTCGTAGTCGCACAGCGCCAAGAAGCGAGTGCCGGGCGGTCGAGTCTGAAACCTGTTCCTACAGGTTTCAGCTCCCGCCTAGGCACAACCATTGCCCTGCGGGCGGCCCGCGCCGTCCTGCGTCCGCCAAGGGACGATACTTCGCTACGCTCGCATCGCCCCATGGCTACCACAATGACTCTACGCCGTTCGTAGCACCTTGCAGGTTTCCTGCGGAAACCCGCCCGGTGCCTCGGCTACGCGGGGGCACGGGAAACATCCCGCCGACGCCTTCGGCGCGGCTTTGTTTCCCGGCGTTGCGTTCTGTGCGTGTCGGCATCCCACAAATCCGGTCAATCTCGGCCAGCAATGCCTGATAGGCGGCGTGCCGTTCCCGCGCCCACCGCGCCTCCTTCTCCATGTCCAGCTTGCCAATATTGGGCGAATTGTCACAATCGGCCATTGCGCTTTTCCGCCATTCTATTTTTAAAATGTTCGGTATTGAGTTTTGATTGATACCTTAACTCGGCCCACTTCGCCTTATACCCCAGTGTTTCCCCGATGGCCTTGTAATCGTCCAGCGTCCGCGCCGCTTGTTCCGCCTGCGCCCGGTATTCCCGCCGCCGCTCCGGCGTCAACTCCACCAACTTGCCGCCATCGGCCACAGGCAACGCCAAATCCTCTTGAAATCCTAGCGCCGCAGGCTGTGCGCCCGTCATCGAATGCCCGCAACGGGGACACGCTCTAGCCATTTGGGGCACTAAAACCTTGCAGGCATAGCACGGCTTCAGTTTCGACTCGCGCCGCTTTACCTCGCCGTTTAGGCTCCATTCAACCGGCTCCTCGGGCGGGCCATGCCGAAGCGCATTGCCCGCGTGGTCTAATATGAAGCAATCGGTTTTGTCATTTGCAATCCGCATCGGACGCCCCATTTGCTGTTTAGCGAGCGCAAATGAGGCGGTTGCGCGCAACAGAATGGCGGCTACAACATTCGGAATATCAGTGCCCTCGCTGACGACATTGCATGATGCCAGCACATTTAGCCGCCCTGTGCCTAGGTCGCGAATCATCTGGCCTCGCTCGCGGTCGGGTGTGGAGCCCGTCAATACCGCTGCCGAGAACCCCGCCGCCTGGAACTGCTCCACCACATGCGTCGAGTGCTTCGTTGTCACAGTGAAAGCAATGGCAGGCGCACCAGGGCAATGTTCCCGATAGTGATCTACCGCGTTTCCGGTCAAAGACGGCTTGTCCATTGCCGCCGCCAGGGCCTCCCGCTCAAAATCGCCGCCGCGCTTTTTTACTCCGCCAAGATCGGGCAGTGATTCCGGCGAAAAAACCCACGGCCGCGCCAGCCGCCCCCGGTCAATCAGCGTTTGCACCGATGGCCCGATGACCAGGGCATCAAAGAACCCGCCCCCGGCCACGCCCAGCCCTTTGCCATCCAGCCGGCAAGGGGTCGCCGACACGCCCAGCAGGCGCGCCCCGTCGTTGTGCTGGATGATCGCCCCCCACGTGCTGTCGGGCGTCGCGTGGTGGGCCTCGTCCACAATCACCAGATCGAAGCGGAACCGCCCGGCCCGGTCGAGCGGCACCCGCCGCGCCAGCGTCTGCGCCATCGCCACTTGTACCGGCTCCTGGGTCGGCTTGGCCGCAGGCGCGATAATCCCGTGCGGCAAATCCCAGCGCGCCAGCGCCGCCGAAATCTGCCCTACTAACTCCCGCCGGTGCGCCAGCAACAACACCCGCAACCCACGCCCCGCCGCCCGCATGGCCATATAACTAAAGCAGATCGTCTTCCCGCCGCCGGTCGGCAACACGAACAACACCGCGCGCGCCCCGTCCACGTAAGCCTGCCGAACCTCGCCCACGCCCTCCGCCTGGTAGTCGAAAAGCTCAAGCGCCATGGGTGGGCTTAGGTATGGGCGGATTGCGTAACAGGCATTCGACAATGGCTAGAGAAACCGCCGCGCATTGCACGGCTTCCGCCAGCACGTTTTCAGCGTCCGGCCCGCCGAATTCCTGGTGAAGGGCCGCTTTTGAAAGCTCGCCAACCTCTTCGGTAAGAATGGCGACCCACAATAGCGGTGCGTGATTTTGCTCTCCCCATTTTTGGTCTTGCGCAAAGCGCTCAGAAAGTATCAGTTCAAGGGATTTATTTATGGTTCCCGTGTTGTCCATGCTCACTCCTCCCGCAACCGCGCCAGCCACTTTTCCGCCAGCGTGGCAATATGCCCCGCCTTATCGATCCCGTTGATACACCGCCGCGCATTCAAAAACTGGCACTTCTTACCGTCCACATAGTCCTCCAACTTCTTCCCGGTAAACCCGCCGGTCTTGAAGCCGTGGACTAACACAAACCGCGCCACGTCCGGTTCCAGCGCCAACTCGGGATGGCAAATCAAATCATGGCCGGTCAACTCGGAATATTTCCGGTAATTCTTCTCCCACGTCAGTTGCACATAGCCGCGCCCGTAATACGGATAATATTCCGGGTGGTTCTTCTTGCACCAGGCGTCCGGGTCTTTCAGCCAATAGGATTCCACCACGGGCGCAAACGTCCCATTGGACTCATGCTCGACCGTCGCCAGCACATACGCGATCTGCTCCGACAAGCCCAAGCCCAATTGTTGGCAGTCAATACGGATGGCCTTAACCACCGCCTCTTTGTCCACAGGTTGATTCGCCATTAAAAACTCTCCAAACCGGTAATATTCACTTTCAAAACCCCGGAAACCGGCCTAGCCTGTCCCCAGGGCGCGAAACCCAAAGCGCGGAATCAGCGGCCATCCCAACGCGCCATACAATGGTCGAACTTCCGCCGCAGATACGGCGCTTTCGGCCAGCGCGGCACGAACTCCCGCCAATAGAAATCCCCCGCCGGGGACAACACCTGCGCCTCCCACACCCCCAGCGGATCGCGCAGCAACGCCAGCGCCAGCCAGAACAAGTAAACCAGCACGTCTTTCAACCTCGTGAACATAAAGCCCCCGTGACAAATGCAAAAAAAGCCCCGCCGCCGGAAACCGGACAGCGGGGCAGGCTCAAGGTAGGTGGCAGACAAAACCGGCCTGCCAGCGGTAGACGCTGGACGCCCCGCCGCCGGGGCCGGGCATATCACGACAGAAAACCCACTTTGCCCGGCGGGCTGGCCGTCCAGCTTATTCACTCCCCGCCCCCGTCCCTGGGTGGCAGGCAAAACACCAGGGCCAGCAGCAGCCCCCGGCCACCAGCAGCGCCAGCCAGCCGGCCGCCGCCTCCGCCAGCGAAAACGGCAACCCGTCCGCCCCGCGCGCCAGCGCCGCGCTAATCATCCTCCGCCCCCTCCTCGCCCGGCGCCGGGAAGCCGAACACCGCCAGCAGCAGCAACACCCCGGCGACCAGGGACAGCCCGCGCGCCGCGCCGACGATCAGGGACAAACAGGCTTGGGGCAGGATCATGGCGTTACCTCCGGGCAGTGGGGCGGATGGCTGGCGGGGTGGGCGGGCGGCGAGGCTGGGCGGGGAGAACCATCCAGCGGTTGAAACACTTCTGCATACAACTGCTCCACCGCCTTGCCGACGTGGTACTTTGCCGTCGAACCGTTCCGCATCCTCCACACGGAGGATTGATTGATAGGAATTCCAAGCTTGCCCAGTCGTTTGGCAATCGCCGCATCTGAACCAAGCTTGTCCGCGAGCTGTTCCAACATGTGTTCTAAGATCATGGGAGGATGTTATGCACTATTACATAATTGGTCAACCGGAATTATTCAGCCCTGCAATTCACAAGCCTCATGCAGAACCGCATAATGGGCTAATGAACATAAGCGGCACTCTTAAGTTGTTGATGAATAAAACATTGGTAGACGGCAAGCCGATTAGCGGCAAACGCCTCGCCGATTTGAGCGGCGCAGACCAGCCGACAATCCACCGCATCCTGTCCGGCAAGATCAAAGACCCGCGCACGGAAAGCTTGCAGCCCGAAGCGAGTGCCGGGCGGTCGAGTCTGAAACCTGTTCCTACAGGTTTCAGCTCCCGCCTAGGCACAACCATTGCCCTGCGGGCGGCCCGCGCCGTCCTGCGTCCGCCAAGGGACGATACTTCGCTA
>Ga0265331_10000447_pt1 | contig 40222 bp, 23 predicted proteins | sample 41923metaG_FD_202088 | JGI IMG/M metagenome (GOLD analysis project Ga0265331, IMG submission 202088) | Rhizosphere microbial communities from Carex aquatilis grown in University of Washington, Seatle, WA, United States - 4-19-23 metaG | ecosystem: Host-associated > Plants > Roots > Rhizosphere... | reverse complement strand
TTTTAATTTTACCAGCATAAAATTTATATTTAATTAAATTCATTTTTATTTCTTTTTGAAAAAGAAACTGTAAATTTGTGCATCATTAATTCCCACAAAAATATTATTTTAATGTTTGTTTTATAATAACTACGGTTATGTTTCTTTTTTACATATGTATTTCTTATTGGCCTTAAGCTTAGGTCTTTTTTGCTTTAATTTAAAACGATTAAGAATTATTTATTTTATTTAGCTGTTCCCCCATGATCTTATTAATTTTTTTAGCTGTTTTTGCGTTAGTATGCGTTCTTTGACCATTAACTGGTTAAACCTTGTTTAAACCGAATACCTTTATTAGGAACCATTTTTTTTATGGTCATTAATAATTGTTGAATTAATCTTGTGATAGCTTTTGTCCGAAAATATATTTTTTAGTAGCAAAAATTTATTTAATTTAGCTAATTCCTTGTGACGTTAATTTATCAATTTTGTACATTTTTATTAATTCCTATAAGGCTTTATTAATTGAGTAGCTCTCCAAAAGTTTATACCAAAAAATATTTTGTTAAAATAGACCAAACTTTATCTTTTGAATTATGTATAAATTTACCTAATAATTTTATATTCATTTATTTTAACGTATACGAACTTTACCTACACGTAATTTTATTACGTCTTCCAACAATTGATAATCCTTTTCCAGTATAAAGTATCAGGAAACCGCAATTCACGAATTTGATGTGTAATATGTCTAATTTTGTGCTAAATTAATTCCAAATAAATATTATAAATTTTTTTTTTTTATATTTCAAAGTAATATTTTTTAGGTAAATTTAATTTAAATATAACATTAAATCCTTAATTGAAAATAAACACTATTATAGATAGTCCATATTGCGAAATCCTCTTCCTATAACTTTTATAACGAGTACGATATCCACAAACAAGACCTTCTTCTAAAAAGTTTAATATTTTTTATTAAAAGTATGAAGATATGTTGTATTATAAAAAAATATCTTTTAAAGTTTTTTGTTTTAAAATATAACCTATATTTTCTAATACTTAGTAATTCTGTACCGAAAGCACTTTTGAAATTAATTGCTATAGTTGGTGCTAGAACAATTTTTGCTTTCTAAAAATTCATCAAAGGAACAAGGTTAAATTTAATCCTTGCCAAGGTGTTTTTATTAATAGGGTAAAGAGACATCGTAAATTCTTTTAGATTTTTGATATTTAATTTTTAAAACGACGCATAATTAAATAATTATTTTAAATAGATATTTCACCACCTAAATGTCTTTTAATTGCATTTATGTCCCCAAAAAATACCTTTAGATGTAGATAACACTATTATATGAACTTTCATGTTGATGAAATTTAGTTAACTTGTTCTAAAGTTAAATATAATCTTTTTTTTAGGAATTGACATTAAATCTAGTTTTACTAAATCTTTTTCTTCTAGTATTTGAATGTTAAAAATATTTTAATAGAAAATGTTTTTTCTAAAAAAATGTTAGAATATAACCTTCTTTATATAACATTTTTACAATTTTTTTATTAATTTTCAGAAGAAGGTACTTCTAAAACATATTTTTGGTTAGCTTAAAGCCATATTTATTTCGTGTTATAAAATGATATATAGATTTCATAGTTACTCAACTAGCTTTTCGTAAACCTGTTTATAAATCCGGCTAAAGCATATTCTCTAAAATTTTATGCGAGATAATTTAAATTCTAAACATAGTAGAACGTGCGCGTCCTGTAATAAAATCAACGAGGTTTTATTCGCACATGTGAATATTTGCGTTAATTGAGATATAGCAATAATTAATTTTTGTTTTTGTTGTAAATTTTAATTTAGCTTCTCTAATTTAAACATTTAAACAAAGTTTTTTTTTAAAAACTTTGTTTTTAATTTATTGTATTTTTTTTTTATCTTTAAAAATATAATATTTCATGCTTTATTTAATAAAGTGCTGGTGATTAGAAACATAATTTTATAAAATCCATTAAAGCGTAAAATTCAGCTAATACCGGTTTTTTTATACGATTTGCAAAATAGGTAAAGCATCTCTTTTTTTTTAATATAACTACATAATTATGTATTTCCTTTTATGTAATTACCAGAAATTCTATTAAATTTCCTTACGCGTTTGTATTAAAACAAAGCTTTATATAATTCAGATTTACGAATTCGTCGTTTTCGTATCTTAGAAAACGTTGAATTGATACTGTTAAAATAAACTTCCTGGAATACCATTTTTATATTTATAAATTTTAAGACATTTTTGCATATTTTACACCAGAATTATCTGCAGCATATACAATTAGATTCTCGTTGTATCATAAAGTTATGTTATAAATTAATTTTATTTTTGTTCCTATTTTTTTCATTTATACCATTAAAAAGTTCTTTAGCTTTCTTTATGAGGAATGTTTTCTAATATATATATAATTTTACCTTGGATATAAAGGACAAACTTGTCTATTAATTTTTGTTCCTTTTCCTTTTACCATACGGACTTCCGCAGGTTTCTTTGTAAAAGTATACATAAGCAAAAGCAAGTACAAATAATTTAATTCTACGAAAGCCTTTTTATATTCTTTTTAATTAAACGTCTACCTGCTTCTATTCTGTTGTTTAGTAATAGCAGAAAAGTTTACTAGCTATTATCCAACATTTGTTCATTCTTTAAATTATAATCAATTATTTTTTCTTTTGGTAAATGATATATGCGTTTGGCTTAGCTTTTGCTATCTTTGTTATTTTTTTTTTGCTTATATTTTTTTTCATTTTTTAGAGGTAATAACATACTATTTGTTAATTTATTGTTTTTTGTTTTTTTCTTTTTTTGTCTCAATTCATAAAAAAACTTACGAGTTTCAGTTCTATCTTTTTTTTGTGTTTTTGTTAATTTTGTATGTTTTTTATAATTTTTATGAAAATATTTATGTTTTTTATTACTTATTATACCTTTTTTATAAAGTAACCTTAAGCAATAGCCACCATTTTTATATTTTAAATATAATATTCTCTTTTGTTTAATTGAGATTATTTTTTTTAATTTAATTTTATTTTTATTTTTTTTTTTCCAAAAACAAATTTTAATTTGCGTAATTTTTTTTTTACTTTTTTTCGAAATTTTTCAAAAACTTTTTGTTTTTTAATAAAAATTTCTTCAAAACTTGTAGTTTACTTTTTTTTTTTTTGAAAAAATCGATAATGGCATGTTTAATAACAAATTTTTGTTTTAATAGTTAATCTTTTTTTAAAAGGTTACAAATAATTTTCTCTTTTTATTTTTTAATTTAAGTTTTTTATTTTTATTAAAAAAGAGTGTTAGGTTTTTTTTTTTGGGATAGAAAAATACCTTAGGTATTTTTCTATGATTTTTATATAAAACCAAATACGTATTCCACAAGCACCATATTTCAACGTTTACATTACCTAAAGCATAATCAATATTAGAAGAAAAGATGTACTTAAAGGTATTCTACTCATATTTAAATAAATGTTTTGATGCACGTTGACGACGCGTTAAAGCGACCTAAACATTTTATTTGTTAATCCATTATATTTTTTATTATAAACCTTTTAATAATGGATATATAATTTTTATTTAATTGAAAACCAAAACGTAATTTTCCTAGTTATATAATGTATAAGTTAATTTAGCATTTATGGCACTCACGAGGAGCATCTACTACACGTATAGCAATAAATTTTTTATTGAATATCTAAAATATGAGCTAAATCAATTTTGTAACCTTTTTTGTATAATTTTTCTTGAAAAAGAAATATCCAGTTAATCCTTTAATAACTTTACGTAGCCTAAACACGTTCTGCTAAATAATATGGGCGTTTACTAAAATTTTTTCTAATTACTTTTATAAGCTATAGCATTTATAAAATATTCTATAAGTATTAAATTTAGTAAACGAACGTTTTCTTTAAAAAAACTTTTTTGCTAAAAGTTTTTTTATTGTGTTTTAAATTTATATTTTAAATAAGCTCTAAATATTTTCTTTCCATATTTTTTTTCTAGGAAAATAAAAGTACGCGTAACAAGAAAATTTTTTTGTCTTTAAATAAAATTTGGCATTATATACTAACAATTCTTAAAAGAAATTTAGAAGGCATTCGTTTAATAGTTTATTTTATATAAAATTGTTCCGGTTTTTTCGTATACGTATTTTATTAAAATAACCATAAATTAGCATCATCAATTACTTTATTTTGTATTATGCATATTTATATTAGCCACCGGTATATTATCATACTCAATTATTTGTTATACCTAAACGAACTCCTTTAGCATGTGCTGATGTGTCCCATTTATTTTTTTTTTTTGGTATTTTTTTTCATTTTTAATTTCAATTTAATTTTTGCATGAATTTTAGGACCTAGTGTTTTAGTTTAATATAAATTCACCAAATCTTCTATTTTAACATAAACTTTTTAACTAATATAGAAAAATAAATTTATGTCCATTATATATATTTTATACGTTTTCCAAGATAATACTCGGGTTATTCTTGCACTTCGTGCATAAAAATATTTTTGGTTATTGTTATATTATTTTAAATATTTATTTTGAATAGTTTTACTTTTCCAAACAGATCTTCATTAATATTTATTTTTTTTTACGAGCTATTAAGATTATTAATACTATTTTTTTTTTTCTTTCGTGTTTTTTTTCCTTTTAGTTAATAAGCCCAACAAGGAGTTACAGAAGGACGTCCCATACTTTTTACCTCCATGAGGATGATCTATAGGATTCATTGCGAGAGCCTCTTACATGAGGTCTTATACCCAAGCCAACGACTCCTGCCAGTCTTTAACATTCTTTTTAACAAAGTTTGTTTTGGTTACTAAAAGCAAATTTGTTATTATTAAATCGAAGATTTTCTTTGGTTAATAATAAATTTAGTAAAATTAGATTTAAATACATTATTAACGATTTTTTAAATCTAAAATTCCTTAAGGTAGCATAGCAATTTATAGGTATTTGTTCTTATCTCTCCAGAACGAAGTCTAATCTAAAGCTTTGGTTAAAGTTTTTCTTAATAATTGTCTCATAACATCCTGCAGCACGAATTATTTTGACTTCCTAAACCAGGATATAATTCTATTGTTATGTATATGGGAACCTATAGGAATATCTTTTAATTTGTAGTGAGTTTCCAGGTAAAAATGGTGTCAATAGGACTATTACAAACACTGTTCCGAAATTTTTAAATTGACTGGCTTCAATATCAATGATAGCATTCCATTGGTATATGCAATTAATGCTAGTTAAAGTTGTTCGATAAGGATCTTGTTCAAATTCGAACAACTTTACCTAAAATTGATTGTCAAATAATGTTTTGAATCTATAAGACGAAAATTTTTATTTGGTACAGATCCTATTATGATCAATAACAATTTTACCAGAATTATTATGTCCTTGTTTTTTTTTTAATTCTTATTGTTTAAATTTTTTAAAGCTTTTTGACTATATATAAAAATCACTTTAAAGTTATTTACGTAAAAAGACACGATTTTAATAAGGCTGTTTCATGAATATCATCACGAGCTTTAAATACTTAAACTTTTGTTTTCAATAATAGCTTGGAGTTTCATTTACTAACCTTTCTTCAATAGAATATTCTGTTCTTATTTTCTGTAGACTTTAATATCATATGAATAGCTGTTATTTAAACTTTTATTTTCATCTAAATATTTGAGGAATTTTATAAACACTAGCCCTCTAATTTAATGGATTTTAATTTTAATAAAGGTTTTGGTTTATTTACTATATAATATAATAATAATTTAGGTGGTATGTTCTTTATTATTATTAGATAATTTATCTAATACTTTATCTAATAATATTTTAAGCTTTATCTTTATTACCCTTTTTAATTAAACAACCTATGAATTAAATTATATATACGAGTTATTTTTAATAGTTAAATTAAAATTCATTTATTTTTAGGTTTTTTTATAAAGAATATTTAGAACGTTTTTGACATCGAGTTTCCCTCTTTTTCAATAGAAAAATCTTAGTTTACCTCGAATTAAATGATAATGAATTCCCAGGTAAATCTTTTACACGACAACACCTCTAACTAATACTTACTGAATGTTGTTGTAAATTATGTCCTCATGCCAGGAATATAGGCTAATAAGTCTTTTACCTGTAGATAATTTCAATTTTTGCTATTTTTCTAGTTGCTGAATTAGGTTTTTTTGGTTTCATGGTTAGTGATTTTAAAACAAAAAACTCCCTTTTTTTGTGGACATCCTTTTTAAACTTTTACACATATTATATTTTTAATTTTTTTTTTCTTATATTTTTTAATACTTGATTATTAGGTTGGCATTTTTTAGTATATTTAAAAATAAATAATTTACTTTACGTAAATTAAATAATATAAGAAAAAATTTGGATAGAATTTATTCTTTGATAAATAATAAACATCTGTCTTGCAAGACAGATGTTTATTATTTATCAAAGAATAAATTCTATCTTGTGAATAATAAATGATTTTTAATAATTAAGTGAAAAACATAAATCAATTAATGTTTTATTGATTTTCTATATTATTAATTACATTCTGGAAGAGTATTATTATTTTGTTCATATATTAATACTGTAGGTCCTTTTAATTAAAGGTTGTAAAATATTAAGGTTTTTGCTTCATATTAGCAAAAACCTTAATATTTTACAACCTTTGAAATTAAACAAATATTATTTTTATTAATACTTTTTTTTAAAAAAAAGTATTATTTAATTTTGTCTGAAAAGTTGATAGAAAAAAACAAAACTAATAACTCTTTTTTCTTTGAATAATTCTTAAAGGGACAAAATTATTTATCGTAAAATTTAGAAATTTTCATAAAATATAATTAGATTTAGGGAGGAGCGGGATTTTGAACCCGCATTTAATATTTTGGAGACATTCGTTTTTACCAAATTAAACTATCCTCAAAATAGTTTACTAGTTAATATATAAGTTACTTAAAATTTTGTAGAGAATAGGATTTGAACCTATGCGTACTTTTATGTAAATAGATTTTACAATCTATTGCTTTCAACGCTCAGCCATCTCTAAACTTTTTTAATTTTATTCAACTTAAGTTGAATAAAATTAAAAAAGTAACCATCAATCCCAATAATCCTATCCGCTTCGGTTAAAGCAAAACCTAAAATAGTCATAACGGAATAATTCATCTTTTAAATGAGGATTTCTAGCAAAAATGAATTTAAAAAAGAACCAAAAACGATACCTACACCTGTTCCTAGCACCTACTAAGCTAATAGTAGCTTAATCCTGCACTATAAATTTAAAACCTTGTAAACGAGAATCTCATAGTATTTTATTTTATAATAAAATATAAACCATATGCGATAGTTTTTATAATAATAAAACAATCTTATATGAAATTTAAATATTTTATAGTAATTACCTCCTAATACTATGGAGTTATAAACTTCTAATAATTTATTTAAATTCTGCAGGAAAAGTATAAAATGTTGTATTTAAAATTAGGCATTTTATTTATTAATATCATACCTAAAGTAAAATTAATATCTTAAATATGATGGAATACTAAATAATTTTTTTCTATTAATTTTTATTAGATTTTGTTTTCCAACGAATGATATCTCCTACTTTTTATAGTTACATTATGTTTATTAACTCTACGTCCATTTTTTAAAATAATGTTATTTTTTAAAAAATACGCTGCAGATTTAATACTTTGCGTAAAATGACAATTATATAAAAAAGTACATCAATACGTAAATTTAACACTTTCACAAAGATTATTAAATAAATTACCTTTTTTTCTACGTACATTTTAACATTACTTTATGTAACTGATAATCTTTGTAATTACTTATAAAAAAATTTCATACGTTGTCTATTTATTAATAATTCACCATTAGTCTGTTAATCTTTTTTTAATAGGTAAAGGTCTATGTTATATCTATACGAATAGGTAATATATCTTTTAAACGTTGATTTATAGTAAGAAGATTTCGTATAAAAAATCTAAAAAATTTATATCTTAATACTTAATTTAGAATAAATTTTTTTTAAGTAAGAACGTTTTGTTTTTATATTTTAATTTATATTTTTTACAATTATAAAAACGAGTCCTTTACTAAATTTAATTTTTTTCCTATTATAAATCATTTTTATTTCATTATGATTAATAATAGTTATAAATTTGTTTAGCTAAGCGAAGTCCTCTTTTACGTTGAAGGAACTAATAATTCGCCCCACATATTCGGTCTTATATTTTTTACTTAAACGATATTTAGATTTTAAACGTAAAATCATATTTTAATCTGATAATTTTCTTTAGTCAATATATAAGGAGATAGCTCAATCGGCAGAGCGTGAGCCTGAAAAGCTTAAGGTGGTGGTTCAAATTCCACCTCTCGCTAAAATGCACTTTGGCGGAATGGTAGACGCGTTAGTCTCAAAAAACTAATCTGTTAAAAGGTAAGAGTTCAAGTCTCTTAGTTTGCATAGTAAAAATTATTAATGAAAGATGGCTGAGTGGACGAAAGCGGTAGCTTGCTAAGCTATTAAAACGGAAACGTTTTCATGGGTTCGAATCCCATTCTTTCCATTAAAAATATTTTTGGAAAGTATCTTATTCCTTCTGTATAAAAGAAATAAAAACCACTATTTAATGTAATTTTGTACTTTTGTTCTATTTTATAAATAAATATTTATTTTGTTGTTTGGTTATTTTTAAATACACTTATATTATGTAAAAATTGACGTGGTTTAGTATTGTAATGTACACAAAATAAATATATTTCTATGATTTTTTTATAGTTAAAAAAATTTGGTATGTATTAAATTTTCATTATTTTATAAACTAATTGAATTAATCAGCATAGCTTATTATTTTTAGAAATTTGTTAATATAAAATATACCTAATATATTTATACTAAAATAAATATATAAACTTAATATATAATTTATAATTTAATAAATTTAATATATTTTAAACAATATATATTGTTTAAAATATATTAAATTTATTATTCTTAAATAATTAAAATGCACTTAGTGCACTTATTATAATAAGTATAATTTAAAACGAAATAAAATTTAGCATTTAATAAAGCTTAAAAGAATAAAAAATTTACTAAAAAATCCTTAATAATGGTGGTATACCTGCTAAAGAAAAGAATAATTAGAGATAAGGATATTGCTAAAAAAGTGTTATTGAAACTTAAAAATTTTAAGATCTTTTATAAATAATATTTCAGTAAAAGAATAAGAATTTTGAATTATTTATAATAAGCATAATAAAATATAAACTAAAAAAAATATTAAGTTAATAAATAAAAGAAAGATGCTTTCTAAACCTAAAGACGTACCTAAAGAAACACTTAATTACTACCCATCCAAGATGTGCAATAGAACTTATAAGCCCAAAATGTTTTTAATTGTGTTTGATATCAATGCACCAAAGCTACCTAAAATAATGGAACTTAAGGATGTTATTTAATAGTATATAATGCCAATATAAATGGAAGTCATTAAAAAACAAAATATAATAATTTTATTTAATATGGTATAACCAGTAAGTTTTGATATACTTACTAAAATAAGTAAAAAGTAATAAAAGGACTATTAGAATATATATTCTAATAACCATGTATGAAAAGGAACTAAGGCTAATTTTAAATAAAAAGGTACTTAACAATAGAATAAGAGCTAAATAAAATAAATTATATTGAAGTAGTGGTATTGATATCTACCTATGCAATTAATAAATAATATTTAAAGATTCTAAATCTATAATACCTGTTATAAAGATATAAAAAACTAGTTCCTAATTAAATAAATGATTGAAGCAATTGCTCCTTAAAATTAAATATTTAAGGGAGGATTTCTATAGAAAATAAATTATTTTTATTTAAAGGCGGTTAATATATATAAACTTAAATGAATTTAGTTCAATAAATAAAAATAAAGAAATAAAATCTTTGAAAGCTAATGGCTAAAAAAGAAGCTAAAAGTATTTAGTAATACTAATATTAGATATTCATATTTTTTAAAATTATATGTTAGCATATTTTATATATATAAATATATTAATTGCTAAATATAATCATAATTAATTTTATTTATTATAATAAATTGATCATTTAATATACTATTTGTAATAAAATTAATATAATTGTTAATAATAATTTAGTAATATAATAATCATATTATATTAATATAATTATAATAAAGTTTATTAGATAAATTAAATGCTAAATTTAATTTATCTAATAAACTTTATTATAATATTAAAGCTAAATAATAATAATAGAGATATACTAAGATATAATTCTCGTAAATATATTTAAAAAATTTAGCAACTTTTAGTATAAGTATTGTTCTTTATTTTTATAGTAAAGTTTAGTAATAATCGAATTACATATTATTAAAAATTTATTATTTTTTAGCATATTAAATGTTCCTTCTTTTTTATTTGTTTTAATTATTAAAAGTTTTATTATTTTCTAAAAATAATAAGCTTTAATTAAATTATTAACTGTATGATCTTATATAGGATTCAAAAATAGTAGTATAGGAGCCCATTTAAAAATATTAATATAAATAATATTAATAAAGTCATTAAATTCTCTAGAATTTATATCACTTAAAATTATTTATAAAATCTTTTATTTACTTCTCCGTACAATATTTTACTAAAAAGTAAAATATTATTATATAGAATTAAAAAATAATCCTATTAAACTTAAAATAGAGATAAATTTTACTACTTTGAATAAGACCAGTTACTATCAAAATTTTCACCCGCAAAATTACTAGTTCCTTGGTAAACTTGTATTAGCTAATAATAAAAATACCAAAAAAACCAGCGAATAAAGGCATTACTTTGAGATAGACCACTATAATATAATACCTAGACGTGTTTTATAACGATCATTATAGCATTCCTATACATAAGAATAAACTCACCAGATACAAAACCGTGACCTAAACATTAAATAAATTGCACAGAGATACCTTCAACAGTTTTCAGAAAATAATCCTAAAATAACATAAAACTCATATGAATAATTGACGAATTAAGCTATTATTTTTTTTAGATCCAAATGAACTAAAGTTTATACATGATATATATATAATTCCTAAAATACATAAAGTATAAACTAAAGGCTTTAAAATACGAAATTCCTAAAGGGAATTAATGGAAATGCAAACCTTAAATAAAACCATAACCACCTAATTTTAAAAGTATACCTGCTTAACAATACAGATCCTGCAGTTGGTGCTTCGACATTGTGCTTCAGGCAACCATCCATGTAATGGAAAAATAAGGGTATTTTAACAGATTAAAGCAATTAAAAAACTAAAAAAAAGTATTAATTGTTCCTGTTTCACCAAATTTAATTTGTAATAGAGTAATTAAATCTAAGGTATTATAAGTATTATTAAAGATACAATAAAGCTAATAATAAAGGTAATGATCCTATAAGTGTTATATAAGAAAAAGCTATAAGCAGCAAATATACGACGAGTTACGAGACCCCCAAACACCTATTTATTAAAAACATTGGGATTAATATAGCTTTCAAAACATATGTAAAAAAATAATAAATTAATAGTTCCCAAAGACTTGTATTAATAAAAAATCTTATAGCTAATAAACAAATACTAAAATTCTTTAACTTTAAAATTTATAACATTCCAACTACAGCCAAAACTAAATAGGAATAAAAAAAGTAGATAATAAAATCATAAAAGATATGTAATTCCATCAAAACCTACTTACATATGTATTATTAAAAATATTAATAAAATCATAATCTAAATATAAAAAACATAAGAATCAGAATTTATAACATTCAAAAGATCTTGTTAATACACATGCTAAATAGAATATTATTAAAGCTATAATGCAATGATGCTTGCATCATACGATTAATGATGTTCTTTTGGCAAAAAGATTAAATGAATTATTTCCTGCTAAAGGAAATAAAGAAATACAAGGGTATAATTGTTTCTAATAAAATAAGTTTTCGTTCAATTAAAGGATCCATAATTATACTGTGTTAAATTTATTAATAATTGCATGATTGTTTAGTATTTTTAATATAAAAGTATGGCTTAATAGCAGTTTATTCACCGCGACTCCATCTTTCCATTTGTAACTTCGATTTTATCGATTGTTCTTTATTAAGATGCCTTTCCACCTTTGTAGCCTATTGCTAAGTTTATTATGTTCTTTAATAGCAGCGGCTTCGTCAGGTAATATTGGTGATTCCGCATGCGTTCTAATTAATATATCAAGGGCTACGGAATATGCCCAATATAATTTTTTATTGAAATATAATAAATAATCCCTTCTATAAGTAACATTTCGTGCAGCATAAAATTCCAAAAACCCACTTCACGATTTAAATTTGAGGTTAAATATTTATTATAATTAAAGACCATATTTTATTTGTTCTTTACTTTCAGTATCCGTTAAAGAGTGCTCTTCTATAAAGTTTACTACGTAAATTAAAGCTCGAAATTATTCACAAAATTGGCACTCCTCTGATTCAATTCTATTATTTAAATATTAATGCAAAATCAGATTTAAATGGTGTAACTGTTTTTAATAATATATTTATGTGCTCCAAAATAGTGCCTGAAAAAATATTCATTGTAAAATTTCTTCTACCATAATACTATGATTGATTTTTATAATCCCTATAATCACGTCTTAATAAACATTGATGCATACGAATTTTCATATTCTTTCCTCAATTTCATCATCATCTTCAGTTAATGTTATCTTCGCCTGCTGTTAAAGATCTTCCTTTTCGATATCATGATAAGCATCTCCTGAATTATGCAATCGAAACTGCTGGAGTAGTCCTTGTTTTTTTTAATCTTATTAGGCGATAAAATTGAATCACTTCGTAAATTTTTACGAAGTGTTTTTAGTTCATTTAAAACGTTTATTATTAATTTTAGTTAATAATTTTATTAAAAGAATTTCTTATTTTAAAATTCTTTAGGACTTTCAATTAGAAAAGTATTTTGATAAATCTTGTTGTCTTAATTTAAAATATTCTAATAAAATGCTTAGATCTAAAATAACTGCTTAATTGTTCAAACCATCTTATAATTTAAGGGAAGTTTATATTTTCTAAAACGTTCATGTCATGCGTCTACGACTTAGACGATCTTAGAGAATAATCAAGACCTCCAGCTATATAAGCACAATTTTCTAACTTGTGCCGTCATATAATAATAAGCATTTAAAATTCTGATGCAATACAAAATTTATCATCAAAATCTGTGCATACCAGATTATTGATAAGTTTGATTAAGATTCTCATAAATAGTAACTTGATCCATTTATGATAAATAAATGTTCAAAACAACGATATTGTCGCTTTAGTAGCTAAGTATTTATCTCTTGCTTGATAATTTACGTTCCGTTGTAGAGCCTTGTTGTTCTTACATAATGAATTTCATTAAGACTACCAAAGAAGCTATCTACCAGATACTAATATTTCAGCAAAATCTTCGTTTTGTATTTAAAATAGTATTTTTGACTTGACCACTACGATTATCATTAAGCATCAAATGGAATATCTAAATGAAATACATCTTGTTAATTGATAAAGATTAATTTCTAAGAAAGATATGTTGAAAATAAGTAGCATTATATGAATTTATATGCTGTTTCTAAGTCATATAAATCAGATATTACTTAAACTTAACTTTAAGTCTTTATTTTCACTGTTAAGGGTATTTTTTCAAAAAGAAAGTAAAATCATCATTCAAATTTACCTATAGGATTTATATTAAGCATAGCATTTAAAAATTGATTTATCAGCTACAGTAGAACCATCTGCATTTACGATATTTAATACCTAAAATATTTTGGGTATACTTCTTTGTTAATAAAATCTTCTTCTTAAAAAAGGAAAATCATTCTCACCTTCAAAATCTTCATCTTAAATCCCATGAGAAAGTATCTTCGTCTTCTTGATATTACAGATTCATCATCTTCTTCAACAGTAGCTTCCACACCAAAAGGAAAATTCAATATCTTCTTTCAGTATCTTCAGACTCAATGTGATCTTCAACCATAATGTCCGTCATAATGACGATTTCTTTCCATAAACGGAACATCACCTTCTTTCAATAAAATCATAATGCATAGGTCCTGATTGTTCTTACATCTATATAAGGGTCTGTAAAAAAATTCTCCCATAAACTTATATCTAGGGTCAAAAAATTGTTCTTCATCTTTACCATATTCTTCGTTACAATTCCATTTCTTCATCAAATGTATATAAACAATCTTGAGTAGATGACATTATCATCTTCCATTGTATCATAAAGATAATCTTGAATTATTCTGTTTCTCCCATAATTGTATATGGTATATCCCTTTCATTATCCTTTCTTAGAACAATCCATACCCATATCTGTTTAATGGTATATATCTACTACTTTAAAGAATGCCAAAATTCATCTTCTGCCTCATAAAGTTCATCTTTCAAATTCTTTAAGTTCATCTTCCGTAGTTAATAGCATTTTTAGCAGCATCATTATATATTTCTATTTATAGAAATATAATCTTGTATTAAATCATTTTCATTATTTATATTGAACTTGATAATTATATTCAAAAGAGCAATAAAAGTAAAAAACATTATTCCTTATAAATTTAAGATTATAATAGACTGTATTTGGAAATTGGATGGTATTGTCTTGGGACCCAATAAAAAAGTATTGTATTGAATAAATTGCTTAGGCATTATAACACTAATGAAATTCAGTATATGCTATTAAATCTGTATGTAAAACTAATGTTTGGATAATCATCATCTTCTTCTACATATTGATAGGCATAAAAAATTTATCATACCAATGCCAATTATGCGAGAGAATATGCTATATACCTAAATCCAAAATTATAGTCCCGGATAGCGTAATCCAATAACAGCACAAATTATCCAATAAATACTATATTAAGGCTGTAGGTGCATTATAATGCCTAAACAATAAAAGTGTATAGTGGAGTATGAAAAAAGTTTATTAGCCATTAGAATGTCATGTCCTCGATCATCATGCCAATTAGAAGGTATGTTCATAAGATGAAAAAGAATGTAGATTTGTAAGGAAAATCTAGAATACTATTAATTTTACGTAATATCCATTACACTGCGAAAATAATAATAACTTTCAAAATAATAATGGTTAGTGTGTATATAACCAATATAAGTATAATTCATAGTTTATTGGTATAGTTATTAAAAAAAAGTAAAGTAATTTTTTTAATATTATTGTATCGAGACTATATAACGCCAATTATGAAAGAGGTTTGTTTTTATAAGAAGAAAGTCAAAGAAAAATGCTTTGCAATTATAATTATGCATGCATAATTGGATAATAAATAAATTTTTTTATTATAAAGTTTATTTATTTTATAAACTTAACTTTAGAAAAAAGAATAATGGTTACAATAACATATTTTGCAGGATATATAATTAGATAAATTATATAAATTTACAATTTTATTTTTTAATTTTATTAAAAAACCATTATTTATATTTATATTTTAAAAATATTTTTATTCTTAGAAATAAGAATTATAACGAAATAATAACTATAAAGTAAAGCATAATGATCAAGATCTTTTAATCCAAATAATCAAAGTAAATAATCGTAAATATTCATCTTATAAAATCTAAAAAAGCATAAAAATTAGGCTTTAAGATAATAATAAAAAATTGTTATCAAGTACAGTTTCTTCAAAGTATTTGAAAAATAAAAGAATTCAAAGGTTTCATTATATAATTGCTAAATTTTCATACTCATCGGAGATGAGTCGGTAAAAATAACATACCACCAGGTATAACTATTAATAATCTAAATGCATGCTTAAAAGAAATCATCATATAATTTAATTGCTTCTTAGACAGTCGCCTTTACCAGTACGTATCATATAAAGCTTGTAAAAAAAAATAGGTATAATCATCATCTTTGCTCTAACCAAAGATATTCAGACTTTCCAAGGACGTTTTTCATCTTCATCTTACATTCCAAGAAGGCCTTTTAATATTATATTTGGTACTTAGGAAATGCCTTTAAATAGGAGTAATTAAATAGTTTTTAAAGGTTTAATTAATATGTCAATGTTAAGGAATTATTATACTTGATTTCTTTGTAAAAAGTTTGTAGAGATGTAGTTCTTAAATCATAAACGTCAATTATATTTTGTCATTACAGGAGAAAATTCTAGAAGATGTTTTTGCAGGTACTTTAGCTAAAAGACCTTTTTGTTCACATTAATATAATTTTAGTAACAGTAGGCCAAACTTTCTAAGAAACTCTTAATCTTAGTGTATTCATCTGGTTTCAATATACTGGTCTCTTTTAGTTATTATTAAAAGAGATAACTGATCTTAGCAACCATTTTTTTTTTTTAATGGCTAGCTCGTGTATGTGAAGTATAAAAATTATCCAATCAAATTTCATGATTTTTTTGATTTAGTATTTAGAAAACACAATTTTAAAGATGATATTTAAAAGAATTATTTATATAAATTTGTATATTTAATTGTATAAAATTAAATATAAAATTAAATAATAAGAAAATAAACCTATAATTAAATATAAGATATTTTTGGTATAATGATCCACGGAATAAGTTATTTAGTTTCTTTGCTAAGCAAAGAAACTAAATAACTTATTCCGTTTAGGGCCTAAAAATTCAATTAAGCCTTCTATCAATTGTTTTATATATAATATAATTAAGAAAAGTGTAAAAATTTTACTACTTATGTAATAATTTTGTATAATATCAAAAAAAACCATTTTTTATTGAAAAATGTATTAAATAAAATGACCTGCTGAAGATTCTACATAATCATCCAATAACATCAAGATATTTAGAATTTATTATATAACTAAAAAATAAACCATTAAAAAGTAGCTATTAAAGGTATTAATTTTAATCTTAGTGTCTAAAAATTCTGCATTTAATATAAAAACATTTTGAGAATGAACTACTTAAAGAGGCACCCCAAAAGTTGGTTCCTAAACCAACAAACATATCTTTACTAATATAGCCTTAAAAAAATACTAAAAAAGGTTAATAATAATAATTGGTATTAATGTAATCCATGAGGGTTCTTTTGGCATTAAAATATACTTTAGAATTAAGCATTAGGTTTGCATAAAAATGTAAGATACAATAGTCGCATTGAATTAACTTGCTGTTAAAAATGCTGACATGGTTCCAAAAATATTAAGCAAAAAATCCATTAATTTTATAACTGCTTAAAGCTTATTTCTAAAATTAAATCTTTTGAATAAAATCCCGTTTAAGAAAGGAAATCCACATAAAGATAAAGATGCTATAAGCATCATGACATTAAGTTAAAGGTAAGATATTAACTTAATCCACCCATTCGTCGCATATCTTTGTTCATCATTCATACTATGAATAATTTACACCGGCACATAAAAATAATAATGCTTTAAAACAAGTCATGATTAGCTAAATGAAATATACTTGCGGAATATGCTTGAAAGACCACAAGCAAATACCATATAACCTAATTGGCTACATGTTAGAATATGCAATAACTTTTTTAATATCATTTTGAAATAAAGCTAGTAGTAGCAGCAAAAAATGCGGTTAAAGTCTCCTAGAATAGTAGCTGCTTGTAGAGTTAATTGGTGTAAATTCTAATAATGGTGACATACGCAATTAATAAAAAAACTCCTGCTGGTAACCATAGTAGCTGCATGAATTAACGCAGATACTGGAGTTGGTCCTTCCCATAGCATCAGGTAGCCAAGTATGTAAAGGTTAATTGTGCTGATTTACCAGCACAAGCACCTAAGAAACTAAAAAGTAATAAATGTTAATTTATCGAATTGAAAAATTTAAAATGATAAAATTTTCGTTTGTTACTTAGAGAAGCTAAACTAAATATTACAGGATAATCTTAACGTTCCAAAAACAGAATAACAAAGTGCTAGTGCTTAATAATAGAAAAATATCTCCCACACGATTTTACTATAATTGCTTTTACCGCAGCTTTTAATGCTTTGAATGCGTGTAGACCAAAAGCTTATTAATAAATAAGATGCTAAGCCAACACCTTCCCATCCTTAAAAATAATTGTAATAAATTATCTGATGTTAACTAACATTAACATAAAAAAAGTATAATAAAGATAAATATGCCATAAATCTAGTTTAAATGTGGATCTTCTGACATATATTCAAAATTGAATATATGTGTACTAAAAGAGAGATAAATGTTGACTACTAATAGCATCACTGCAGTTAATGTATTCAAAATAAAATCCCCAATAGACTTTTAAAAATACCTGCACTAATCCAATTAATTTTCATACTGTAAATATTATGTTTCTAAAGCTATGTATTTAAATACATAGCTTGATAGTACAAATGTTAATTAACATTTGTACTATAAAGCTAAATAACTACCTATTTTAGATCCCAAGTGGCGGCCTTAAACTCATTAAGATTACAAACGTACTTTAATGGTAAAAAGACTAGTTAATAAGATTATTTCGTTAAATTTCATTTTTTTATGATTTTAACTGACTTACTTAGAAAAATAATTGAACCAACGCGTCGATTAAAATACTACTAATAAAGCTAGTGCTAATTGCAGATTCAGCTGCTGCAATTTGTTAATATAAAAAGACTAAAAATTTGTCCTAAAGCATCATCTTACATAACAACTAATAAAAATAAAGTTTTAAATTAACGGCAAGCAAAAGTATTTCTAGCGCCATTGAGAATATTTATAATATTATGTCGTAAAAACGGTTAACCCATAAAGGGCCGTTACAAAAACTACAGTAGATAACTCTAATATATTCTCTCATTATATTTAGTTTTTGTACTATTTAACGAACTTCAGTAAATTCAATGTCAAATAGGCATAAATCCATGACCTGAGCCACAAATTTCAGAACATTGACCATAATAAGTACCTTCGCGTAAAACAATTAGTTAAAACTTGATTCAAACGTCTGGAACCGCATCCCATTTTTATTCCTAATGAAGGTACTGCCCTAGCTATGTAAAACATCAGAAGCTGTAATAATAAATTGAAAATAGCTATATTGGTAGGTAAAATTACTTCTATCAGTTACTTCTAATAAAATCTAAAATCACCTAATTCTAAATCCATTTCTGTTACTAAATAACTTATCAATGGATTCGGTAACAAAATGTGCAGTAAATTTATCTTGTAGGAAATAATACAGGCATTAAATTACTTTTTATTTCTTGAGTATTTAATATTAGGAAATAGTTCATAAAGGTTCATAAGGAGGTTGTTTTAAATAGGAAACTTCGTAAGTCTCAATACCATTGATGTCCTATAACTTTGATTGTATTAAAAAGCATCTACAACTTCATCAGTTTGGTATTAATAATGCAAAAGAAGGTATAGCAAAATATGTAATAATATTAAACTAGGTGTTAAAGTCCATATTTATTTCTAATAAAGTATTATGAGTAAAATCTTTTACTTTCTTCTAAATCTTTTCTTTAATAAAATATTATCTATATTTAATACATCAACACTATAATTATTACCAAAAATCAATTAAAATATTAGTAAAAATATTAGACTACAAATAAAAAAACTAGAACTAAATAAAACATAATATAATCACTGTAAATGAATCATATTTTCCATAGCCATAGTTGCAGGATCTTTGAAAAATTCTACTATCTTTTGATAAAAAATTTAATTATAAAATTCATTTTTTTTGTTGTTTTTTATTAAAATTATATGCTACTTTATATTTTGGTAGAACCTAGGTTTAAAATTAATTATATTAAGAAGTATATAATTTTTTTTTATAGGAACGTAAAATTTGAATGGATACATTTTTTATAACTAGAATTTTTTGGTTTTTCTTAAAGTTAATAAAATAGCTCCTATCATTTGCTACTAATAATATTAAAGAAGAAGTTAAAAAATGAATCCAAAAATAAAAGTATACAGGATTAATCCTATAGTTTCTATTAAAGGAATTCACCATGAGATTAAAATGCCACAAAGAAAATACTGTTCAAAAAAAAATGAATTATATTATAATTTGAATTACATTACTTGTATATAATTCGAATAAATAATTCTAAAAAAAAAAAGGTAATTAAAAAAGTTGTTAAAAGGCACAATCGAAAGAAATTTTTCTTTCTTTTGATTGCGTTAAAAATCTACATTTAATAACATGATAACAAATAAAAAAAGTACTTGCTATTGCCCTACATAGACTACTTAGGAAAACCAGTGCCAAAAAATCTACATTTTAAATACAATAATAATAAAGTAGTTTCACCAAAAAACAAAGATTAATGCTAGTATAGCATACATAAAGGACTTGTTGAACTTATTGTTGCTAAACTAGTCAACACCTAATAAATATTTTAATAAACTTACGAACAAAATAAAATATTTATTAGGTACAGAACTAAGAGACTTGAACTCTTACTCCGGGTTGGAGCCTGATCCTAAAATCAGGTGCGTCTACCATTCCGCCAGTTCTATGAAATCTTTATTATATTTTAGTAAATTAACTACTAGATTTCTCCTTTGATGGGATTTGAACCCATATTAATGAATTGAAAGTTCGATTGTCCTACCTGCTTAGACGACAAGGAGGCCACGAGACAAAATTAAATTCCGTCGTCAAAGAATTTAATTTTCTAACAACTATATTAATGTAAAAATGAAGGGAATTGAACCCTTAATTTCTGAATTGCAAATCAGACGTGATACCATTTCACTTACATTTCCTTTAGCAGGAAATCGGACTTTGAACCGACATCAATGATTTTGCAGACCATAGTTTTACCTAATTATAACTATTCCTAAATTATATTAAAAGGTTAATATTTTATTTCATTTTTATTAAAATTTTAGTCCTAAATTTATTAATAAACTTATAGCTAAAAAAACTTAATAATATTATCTTTAATTAAATTTTTAAAGAAATATAAAAAATTATTTTCCTACTTCATATGCTGTCAGCAGTTTAATAATGTTTATCGTAGCTACTTGGCTAATGCTTGGGAAAACAACCAAAGAGCCATTAGGTAAAGTTATACTCCGGTCCTCTCGTTACCAGGAGAAACATTTTTTATTTCTTTATAGTATCAACAATAGATAGGGACCGTAACTGTCTCACGACGTTCTAAACCCAGCTTCACGTACAACACTTTCATCGACGAACAGTCGAAACCCTTGGGACCGCCTGCAGCCCCAGGATGTGACCTGAGCGACATCGAGGTGCCAAACGACGCTGTCGATAAGAGCTCTCGGGCGTCATTAGCTCTGTTATCCCTAGCGTACCTTTTATCCGTTGAGCAATAACTTTTTCCATTTAAAATTATTGGATCAATACAACCGACTTGCGTCTTCTGAAATGATATGTCTATCGTTCAGTTAAAAGCAAATTTAATAAAAAAACTGTTTCATACGCTTCGCTAATAGTTTATTAGCTTAAATTTACCTTTGTACACCTTCCGTTACTATTTAGGAGGCGACACACCCCAAAGTCAAACTAGAACAACCATGCACTGTGCTTCCAATATACTTGGAGTAAAATACTAAAAAAAGTTAAGAAAAGTATTTCAATTTTGCCTATAAATTAGCCAGAACTAATTTATGATAAGCTGCTTTTTATGCTACACATAAAATTAATAGTATTAATGCAAAGATCTAGTAAAGGTTGCATAGGGTCTTTCCGTCTTGTTGTTGATATTCCGCATTCTGCACGGAAAATTCAAATTCACTGAGTTTATGATGGAGACAGTTAGGGAAGTCGTTATACCATTCATGCAGGTCGGAAAAATTACCCGACAAGGAATTTTCGCTACCTTAGAACCGGTCAGAGTTACAGCTGCTCGTTTGCTGGAGTTTCCATTCCTAAGCTTTCACTTATCCTTTTAACTTTGCAGCACCGGGCTAGGTCTCAGAACCTATACATCATCTTACGATTTTGCTAGATTCCTGTGTTTTTAATAAACAGTCCGCTACCCCCTCTCTGTGCCTAACTCTTGATCTTCTTTCTTTTACAAAAGAAGGAGTTACCCTTTCCTCCCGAAGTTACAGGGTGATTTTGCCGAATTCCTTTCACCACAATTCTCTCAAGCGCCTTAGTATACTTTTACTTATCGACTGTGTCGGTTTTCAGTACGGTTTAATAAAAATATTTTCCTTGACAACACAATAAAGTCATTTGGTATTAATAAATAACTTTATATCATTAAGACATTTATTATGCTTTCTTCTAATCGAAATTAAAAGTCGACATTTAGTCATGTTGTATTTTATTTTATAAAAAGGAATATTAACCTTTTTTTTCAATCATTTTAAATTTTCATTTATAAAATTTAGAAGCCGTCTAAAACTTAGAGGTTTATCCTTGCTAAGTAACCCTTACGATTTTCGGCGACTATTTTTTTAAATAGTTTATCGTTACTCATGTCAGTCATTCTTTCTTCTGATTTTTTCTTTCGATTTTTTTATTACAGAATATTTCGCTAACCATTAAATTTAATTAATTTAATTTATAAAGCTTTGGTATATAATTTAAGTTCTAATACATTTTCGGACAAATAAAACATATTCTTTGGTGAGCTGGTACGCATTCTTCAAAGGTGAGCTTGCTGCCAGGCCAACCTCCTAAAGTGTCTTTGTCAAATTTATCCTTTTGTACACTTTAATTATTTTTAATAATTTATAGACCTTAGCTTATAAATTAGGGCTATTTCCCTTTTGAAAAGGAACCTTCGCACTCCTTTTCTTGACTCTTATATTTACTTATTATATTTAATATTTGCAGATTTAGTAATATAGGTAAGACGATTAAATCCCCCCAGTATTATCATACTTCTACCCTTAAAAATTCAATATAAGGCTTTACCTTAATTAAATTTCGCGAAAAACCAGCTATCTCTAACTTTGATTAGCCTTTTCACCCCTAATCATTACTCTTCCCTGTCTTTTGCCACAGATCGTGGGTTCAGTCTTCCTATAAGATTTTACCTCTATTCAAACTTGTTAATGACTAGATCAGTTAGTTTCGGGTCTAATTTATTTAACTATTTTATTTATTAAAATTAATTTCTTTACGCCTATTAAATAATTTATTAAGCTTGCTAAATAAATTAAGTTGCTGACCCATTATGCAAAAGGTACGCAGCTATTTTAGAAAAAATAAAGCTACTGCTGTTTTATATAGAATTTATACACTCTTTCACTCCTCTTAGCGAGGTGGTTTTCACATTTCCTTCGCAGTACTTTTTGCTATCAGTTAATAAAGATTTTTAGAATAAAAGGATGGTTCTTTCATCTTCAAATATTCTATAAAAATATTTTACTTTGTGGTTAATTTTTAGAAAGTACAGGGCTATAACCTATAATGCTAAATTATTACAAATTTTTCCTTTCTAGATAAAATTAATTTATATTCTAATCCGAGTTTGCTCACCACTACTTTCGGAGTCTCTGTTGATTTTTTTACAAAAGTACTAAGATGTTTCAATTCCCTTTGTTTTTTTTTATTTTCTTTTGAATTAGGGAACCTACTATAGTTTACTTGAGAATTTCACTCTTAGTAGTTTTCGTATTTTTTATACGCCCTTTCTTTATTACTTTATGTTACTATTCTATATATTTTTATAAAATATTATAACCTTATAAATTTCCTTCTTAATTTCTTTTCGGAAAGAAAAGGACTTGAACCTTTACAAATAACTTAGAAGGTTATTGTTCTACCAAATTAAACTATCCTTCCAGCTAAATTTTATAAAAAACTTCTTTTTTCTGTTTATATATTGACTTTTATGGTTTTTTTATTTTTTATAAAAATAAAAAAACCATAAAAATAAAATTTGCATAAAAAATAAAAAAACCTAAAGATTAAAGGTAAAAAAATTTTCCAACCTAAGCGCATTAATTGATTCATAGCGATAACGAGGGAATGCTGATCTAAAATCCAAATAAATAATAAAATAATTAATTAATGTTTTTATTACAAAAAAAAAATATTCTGGTATAAAATTAAATATAGTACTATTTAAAGGTGCTAAACCAGCCACCTAAAAAAAAAATGACTGATAAGGTACTTCATTAATATAATATTAGCATATTTCTGCTATAAAAAAAAGTGCAAATCCTTACAGCAGAATATTCAACATTATATCCGGCTACTTAATTCACCTTCCGCTTCAGGTAAATCAAAAAAGGTGGTCTATTTGTTTCTGCTTAAAGAAGATATAAAAAATAATAAGAATTAAAGGAAATAATGGTATTATAAACCAAACATGTTCTTGAAATAAAATTTATTTCAGTTAAATTTAAAGAACCTGTTATTAATATAACATTTTAATAAAATAATACCCAAAGAAACTTCATTAAGATATCATTTGTGCTGCTGAACGTAAAGAGCCTAAAAAAGCATTAACGTGAATTACTTGCCCAACCAGCTAATATTATACCATATACCCCTTAACGAAGATACAGCAAATAAAAATAATAAACCTAAATTTATATCTGCATTATACAACGTTTTCTGCAAAAGGTATAATTCGACCAACCTAGAAGACTTACTATTAAATGTAAGTAAAGGAGCTAATATTAAAAATTTTACTATTAGCAGCTCTGGGATAATAGATTCTTTTAATTATTAGCTTTAAGCCATCTGCTAAAGGGTTGTAATAAACCAAAAGGTCCTACAAAATTAGGACCTTTTCGTTTTTTGCATTGCTCCTAAAACTTTACGCTCCATTTAAAGTTAAAAGAGCTACACATAATAATACAGGTATTATTATAATTCAATATTTTTAATATTAAAAATATTGAATTATAATAATATCATTTTTTATAATTATAATTTTTATTTAACTCCTTCATAAGTAGCATTATTAACTGAATGTTGACTTATATTATCATTTGTATTAATAATTATTCATTAATGTTTTAATATTTTATATTAGCTAATAAACTTGAATTCATATTAGTATTTTATAGTAATTTCATTGAAATTACTATTTGATTTATTGAATTGTATAATTATTTAATACATCTTGTGGTATGATGATTTTATTTATTATGTCTTTTGGATTTGTATAATTTAATTCTAATTTTAAGTATAACATTTAAAGCTCGAATTATCCTCCAATCTAATTTAGCTTTGTATAGGGGGCATAACACAAAATTCAGTTTTTTTATTATGTACCGAAGATATTTAAATAACTACTCAGTTTTTTCATAAATTGCGGAACTAGGTAAAATTAAATTAACGTTTATTTAAATTTCTATTACCTGAATTGACCTTGATAAATACTAAACTTGTTAATGAGTAGAAGGAATTATATTTTGGCTATTCAAAATAAATATAGTATAGTACTTTTGTTTGATACTTTTTCAGTTTTTATTAAATTTAATTTCAGATGCATTTATTAGAGTATTATCAATCAAATAAATTATCTATTGACAAAATTGAATTATTAATTTTACTAAAATTAATAATTCAATTTTGTCAATAGATAATTTATTTGATTGATAATCAGAGCGTTCTAATAAAGTTAATCCTTTCAATTATCAAAGATTTTTTTGAATTCAAAAAAATCTTTGATAATTGAAAGTTTTCCTTCTATAAATTTTATTAAAGTATGAATATTATTAAACCTAAATTAATACTGTAATTAATTTAAAGAATGATTCAAACCTAATTCAAAAATACTTTTAAATTATTTAAAAGAACTTAATTGTCTAATTTTTATATTAAGTTAAAGGTGCTTCTAATCGTAAATTAGCTCCTATTTAAAAGAATATTTTCTAAATCGTTCAGATTATTTTACATCTATAGATGTAAAATAATCTGAACGATTTAGAAGTAGGAATACTATAATTATAAGCTTAAAGAAATATCAGAAGAACCTAATTTTATTTATAAAATCTTTTAATAAAATTAATGTTTCCAAATCTTAAATTAGAACCTAAAATAGTATGCAAATTTTCATAATGCGTTATTAGCATTAATTAATTTATTTTTTATCAAAGTAAAAGCTTTCAGACCAAGTTATTTTCATATAACATGGCTTATCTAAATTTGATCTAAATAAAGGGTTTATTAAACGTTGTAATCTTATGCCATCAAAATTTAAATCTACTTTTATCAGTAATAAAAGATTTCTCCTTGAGTTACTTTTAAACTTGGTTACTATGCGCAGAATTTCATTTGCGCGTACATCTACATTTAATAGCACTAGCAAAACTATCAAATAGATCATATAGTTTGTATTTGCCTTATTTCCCAATTTCGAGCTTTAAAACTATAATTTTTAGAAGTTAATAGCACCAATTTTTGTTATTTTTCATAATTATTTATTTAAAAATTTTATTAAATAAAAGGATATTCGAAATTCCAAAAATAACTTTAAAAGGTTATTGTTTTACTATTTAAACTTAGTATTACTATAAATACATTAGAGACTAAATTATCTAATAATTAAAGTAATTATTAGTGCTTGATTGGATTTTGAACCAACAGCCAATTGATTAACAGTCAACTGCTCTACCGATTGAGCTTACAAGCTATTACTGGGAGAAGCTGGATTTGAACCTGCATCTTCAGATTCATGAGTCTGACGAATTACCAATTACTTCTATTCTCTCTATAAAAATATAATCCAGCCACAGGTTCCCCTTACGACTACCTTGTTACGACTTCGTCCCTAGTTACCGACAAAATTTTGGGTTAATTACTTCTATTAACATTTAATAATAGTTCTTCATTTAGCCTAATATCCTCTCAACTTCCTATGACGTGACGGGAACGGTGTGTACTAGGTTTAGTATAAAGATTCTACCGTAGTGTACTTACCTACGATTACTAGTGATTCCTACTTCATGATCTCAAGTTGCTAGAGATCAATCCGAACTAGGACAACCTTTAAGGATTAGCTAAAGTTTGCACTGTTGCTACCTTTTGTAATTGTCTTTGTAGCACGTGTGTAGCCCAGTTCATAAGGGCCATAAAGGCTTGACATCATCCTAACCTTCCAATGAAATCGTTGGATAACAGATTCTTTTCATAAAATATTTTTAAATATTTAAAATGAAAACTAGGATTTGCGCTCGTTTTAGGAATTAACCAAAACGCTTTCACAGCACGAGCTTTCGACAGCCCATGCAGCAAACCTGCTTTAAGATCTTAATTATATACTTTTATATATAATTAATTTTTAGACCTAATCTAAAATACATCTAATTTTTCTAAAACTGTTAAGATTTTTCGCGTTGTATCGAATTAAACCATCATGCACCACCACTCAATAAACCTCCGTTCAATTTCTTTGAATTTTAATCTTGCGATCGTACTACTTCAGGCGAGTGTTTAACGCGTTAACTTCAAAAGTAGATATATTTAAATACCAACTTTGAACACTTCATCGTTCAGGGCATGACTACCAGTGTATCTAATAACTGTTTGCTCCATGCTTTCGTCCCTCAATGTCAGCAATGTCCTTAGATAGTCGCCTTAGCCTGTTGGTTTGTCCCCATCAATTTCTGTAAATGTCACTCTTTTCATTGAGAGTACCACTATCCTTTTCCATGCTCTAGTTTAGGAGTTAATAAAAAACGTAGCCTTAACACAATTAAAGCCATTCCTTTTAAACACACAAAAACAATCTACGAACCCTTTACGCCCAGTCAAGACGAATAAACACTCGTTCCCCGTTTTACCGCGGCTGCTGGCCACGAAGTTAGCCGGAACTTGTCACTGAATACAGTCATAATGTTCTTCAGATATGAGCTTTTACATCTAATGATTTCCTCACTCAAATGATATTGCTTAGATCAAGCTTTCGCCCATTGTCCAATATTCCCCACTTGCTGCCTTATAAAAAGTGTAGGATTTTATTTCAGTCCTATTGTGGATAGCCATCCTCTCAGATTATCTTAAGCATGACTGACTAAACTACCTTAAAATTTAGTTTAAGCCTAAAACTGTAATAGTGTCTCTACAATTCAGCACTGTATTCTGAAATTACTTTCTTCAAAGAATATATAATATATTCTTTTTATTAAGCAGTATTAACTTTTTCATAACAATTTTGTTAAATTATTATTTCTTTAACTGCGGTTGCTAGCTAACATACTATTATTTTACTTCACCTGTACGCCACTCAATTTTTGTTAAATTGCGTTTCGACTTGCATGTGTAAAGCATATCAAAAGCGTTCACTCTGAGCCAGAAAATCAAACTCTTTTTTAGTTATCTATAAATTATAATTTATAGACATCGATAATATTATCCTTATAAGAGTATATTATTAAAAGATCATTTTTTTATTCATAATCTTTTCCTTCTAAGCACCATAAAAAAGAATTAAAATCCGATTGCCAACAAGTTACTTCCGAAGAACCTATAAAATCATTGCCTGAAATTATATAACAAAGGCTAGAAAAATCAATACATATTTGTGAAATCAATAATCTGGAACGATCTGGACTAGATTGATTTAATGAATTAAGCAAATGAGTAAAACTTTCACTTTTTACGAGATCTCTATAATTTAAGTTATTTTTGTAACTTCTATTATGTAAAAGATGAAGAAATACTGTATACGCCCATTGAATTGCACGTTCAACAACTTCATGGCCATTAATTATTAAAGAAAAATTAATATCATCTTCATTATACTCTGGTGTGATATTACTAATAAAACAATCCAAAATTTGTCTTTCTTCTTCTGTAAATGTTGTTTTATAATTTATATTAAAAAAAAATTCTTTTAAAAAAGAGATCATATAAGCATGAGAGTCCCTTGACATAAAAGTCCATTTTACAATTTCGTAAGTTTTTTCGTACCGCTTAAATTCTGTTTATAGAACTCTCTCTAAGACGATTAAAAGCCATATGTTTTATCTTGTTCTACTAGGTCAACTAAATTAAAAGCTGGGCTATGTTCAGTTTTTTTATAAAACTGAACATAACCAACTTTATTTAAACGTCTATATAAAATAGATTCATAAACTAAATAATCATTATCTGTCATATTTTATTTTATAATGTTAATTAAGTTTTATAATAAATATTTAATAAAACAAGAAAAACGTATGCCTGGGTAAAATTTATTATAAACCTTAGCTTTTAAAGTTTATCTAAAAAAATCTCTTCTTTTGTTTTATTTATATATTGACTTTATTATTTTTCTGGTTAATAAAAATTATTTATTAAGCATAAAAAAAATATTAAATAAATTATTTAATACATCTTCATCTAAATTTTCATCTTAAATCAAGAATATATGGTTTATAAATTAAATCTAGTATCTATAAAATTATATAATGCATGTTTCGAATTTGGTTATTTGAGATAATTGTAAATTATCTCAAATAACCTTTTACTCCAGCAAAAATAATTAATATTTGTTTTTCAATAGGTTAAAGGAGAAAATTGAGGTTGTTTTAATAGTTCTGTTTAAAAAGCTACCGCGTTTTAATAATTTGTTGTGTAGCATCATCTAAATCAGAACCTAAATTGAGCAAAAGAAGCAATTTCACGAAATTGTGCTAATTCTTAATTTTAATGAACAGCAATTCGTCTCATTGTTTTTTAATTGAGCTGCAGAACCTACACGTACTTACAGATAGTCCAGCATTAATTTGCTGGACGAATTCCTCTATAAAATAAAATTCAGTTTCTAAAAAAATTTGACCATCTGTTAATTGAAATTACATTAGTAGGTATATATGCAGAAACATTCACCTGCTTGCGTTTCAACTATAGGTTAGTGCAGTTAAAGATCCATTTACCAAGTGCTTTAGACATTTTGGCTGTCACGTTCTAAAAGTCTTGAATGTAAATAAAAGACGTCCTCCAGGGTATGCTTCTCTGCCCTGGAGGACGTCTTAATAATAAAGACATTTGTCTATAAGCAACAGCTTGTTTACTCAAAAGTCATCATAAATAATTAAGGCATTGTTTTTTATTATCTCTAAAGAACTTCTCCTATAGCAGCTCCTGAATAAAAGCAGCTAAAAATTGTAAAGGTGCAGCTTCTGATTGCTGTAGCCGCTACAATTACTGTATATTCTAATGCGTTAGCTTTTCGTAAAGCTTCAACAATTTGAATTATCTGTAGAGCGTTTTTGACCAAAATAGCAACATAAATACAATACATTTTTTTTTCTTCTTATATTAATAAAATCTCTTTGATTGATTATAGCATCGATAGCAATCGCAGTTTTTCCTGTTTGTCTATCACCTTATAATTAATTCTCTTTGTCCACGTCCTATTGGTAATAAAGCATCAATGGCTTTTGATACCTGTTTGTACGGGTTCGTTTTACAGATTGTCTTTGTATGATACCTGGCGCTTTTACTTCAATTTTTAGAATTAACTACATTAATTAAAGGTCCTGCTTCCATCAATAGGATCACCTAAAGCATTTACAATCACGTCCTAATAAACAACTTCTCCTACAGGAATATCAATTAATTTTTCCTGAACGAAAAACAACATCACCTTCAGTTTATTAGAGAATCATTTCCAAAAATAACAACTCCAGTTATGATCTGTTTCTAAGTTTAACGCTAAACCCTTTTAAACCACAAGAAAAAGTTAATAATTCACCTGCTTGTTACATTTTCTAATCATGAATACGAGCAATACCATCGCCTTACTGATAAAACAGTTCCATTTACAGTTAGCTTTTTGGCCTTTAGCATCTTTATTTGTCTAATAAATGATTTAATAAATCATTTAATTACAGTATCTTTAGATAAACTTGTCATAATATGGTCCTAGAACCATATTATTTATAACTTAGTAACAAAATTTTCGCGGAAAATCGGACTTTGAACCGACATCTTGCAGCGCGACAAGCTGATACTCTACCAATTAAGCTTATTTCCGCTTAATCTTAGGGATACTGGGAATCGGACCAGATCAATAAGTTTAAAAGCCTACTGCTTTACCATTAAGCTTATATCCCTTTAGTTAGCAATAGTGGGTTGAACCACTACCTCCTCGGTGTTAAGCGAGACCCTCTACCATTAAGGTAATTTGCTATTAACATATATCCATGTATCATACGATGAACCTAAGACGTAGTGCAACTAATATAGACGTCTATTTATGAAAATTATAACTGCATATAATTTTAAAAATTTTATATATTTCTAATATAAAGAAATGGTTGTTGCTTTTTATGCAGACATCTATACAGATTACCACTTAAAGCAAGCTATTTATTTTAATTAAATTCGAAATGTTTTAATTTTTCTTAAATAGTTTTATTTTAATATACTACCAACCTATTTCCTTTCAGGATAAAAGGATTCGAACCTTTGGTCATAGAGTCAAAGTCTTATTGCCTTACCACTTGGCTATATCCTATTTCAGAATAGTGGGATTTGAACCCACATCTAATGATCCTCAAATCATTTATACTACCATTATACTATATTCTTCTTTAGCATAAAGGACAAGATGGGGATTGAACCCAAATGCTTACTTGAAGATCTCAGTTTTCAAAACTGGTGCCTTTACCACTCGGCCACTTGGTTGCTAATACTTTCTATGTTTATATATTGACTTTTCTAGTTTTTTATTACACGAATTTTTTTGCATAATACCATCCTGGTAATTGATAAATAAATTTTTCATTCCAACAAGCATTCTGAGCCTCCTGTGATAAAAAATCACCACCAAATATTTGAACCAAAGATGCGAAATCTATACAGATGTGAGAAGTGATAACTCTTGATGCTGTTTTACTAGAATGATTTAAAGAATAAAGTAAATTATTAAAACTTTTACTATTAACAACCTCTCTATAGTTAAGATTTGTGAGAGTTCTTTTTTCATCTTTTCCATAGGAAATATCTTCAAGATCTTCATAATCATAAAGAAGACGAAGAAAAACTTCATAAGCCCAAGTTAATATATGTTTTATATCATTATTTTTGAATAATAATACTTTTAATGTGCCAAAACCTTCTCCTATTGAAATACTTTCAAGAAAATATCTAAATATACGTTGTTGCTCTTCTGTTATAGTTGTTCTATCGCACATGTAAAAAACAAGTTCTTCCAAAAAAGTTATCATAAATATATTCGAGATAGAAGACATAGGTCTCCAAATTCTATTAAGTTCATTAAGGAGTTTTAATATTATGATATTTTTGATGCAACATATCTGTCCTTAAAATTATTATGAGCCATTTGTTTTATCTATCAAAATATAATCATCAAAAATTAATGATTCTAGAAGTCCACTTTCTACCGAGGGTAACATAATATTCAGCTGGCCTCGATATTTATGATAATAAAATAAATTGCATCTACGATTAAAATCATTATCCTTTTCTAGTGTATAAACAAATTTTAAAAGTTCTAAACGTTCTTCATAAGTTTTTTCTACATAGTAGTCATAATCAATAACTAATAAATCTTTAATTTCACTTATTTCTGTCATTTTTTCTATATATTTTATAAAATTATAAAAACTCCTTCTGGGCTTTTAAAATTATATCATAAAGTTCCATATGGATATAATTTTCCAGATATTTCTTTTTAAGATGCATATTTTTAATACCTGTATTTTTTACTTTAACCTTTATTAATAAAAGTAGACTTTGAGAGGAATTGAACCTCTATTTTCCATTTATCAAACGGACACTTCTAACCAATTAAGTTACAAGTCTTATGGTTTTTCCTTTATTAATAAAAATTAATAAAAAAATCTTCTTTTTTTTTGTTTATCTATTGACTTTCTCGATTTTTTGTTTTTTTAAATTATTTCAATAATAATATTTTTTATAGGATCATAAAAATCATTGAATATATCTCGTTTTTGGAAAATACTATGATGTTCTGAACAATAAAATAATGTGTTATCATCAATTTTTTGACCTTTATAGGAAGCTATTGTTTTAATAGAACTTAAATTATCATTAATAACAGTATAACTTACATTACCTTTTTCAATATATTTATCAATACGGCGTAAATTATTAAATGATTTTAAATCAAAAAATTTGAAATTATCTACTAAATCACTTCGAGAAAACGGTTTCCCACAAAGAAATTTTTCTTTGGCAAAATGTCTATATGTATTATTGCAAAAAGCATAATCCGGTGTAAGCTCTTTTATGAGACTAGGTTTGTGGGCAGTGGATAAATTTGGTGCTTTTCGAAAAGCACCAAATTTATCCAACAACGTATAATCTTTAAAACTATGTTCTACCCATAGAGTTACTTTCTCTTGAATATAATGTTCTCTAGTTAAAGGAAAGAAATGATTATTTCCAGAAGTATCCTTTAATCCAGTTATGTCTTGAATTTCTTTGCGTAATTTATATAAAAAATCTTTTATATCTGGACGATTATTAGCATCTTCCAGTTGGTATTCTATGTACTTAAGTTCCCTAAATCTATTAGTGAGCTCCATAGGAGTTAAATTAGTTGCACTTATATAATCGGTAATTTTATTAGCATAAAATCGTGGTTTACTTAATATCACAAATAAATGTAAGTGTTCTTAGGGCCTTCTTTCATAAAAAGTGCTACTTAAAGGTCCTGCATTATAACATGGGCTAATCATTGGTTTTATTATATGCATTTTTACTGGTCGTTGTATAAAATATATTGCTAAACTTAATAAGATATAATAATAAACAAAATAAGTAATATCTAATTGAAAAATAATAAAATCAAAAGAAGGTTTAAAACAAAAAAATGTAAAAATATTACAAGCAAGAATAAAAAAAAAATAATTCTAAATATTTTTTTTCTTTTCTTCACTTACAATTAAAAGAAGCATAATAAATAAAATTAATATTTGCAGTAAAGCTACTAAAATAAAATAATATTTGTTTATATTAAAATAATATAAACAAATATTAACAAAGTGTAAATTAAGAATGGAAAATAAAAAAATAAAAATTATATAAACTATTTTTATTGCTAGGAGCTAGATATAATATAGTCTTATCATAATAAGGCTTTAGTTAGAAAATTTGAGTGCATTAAACGCATAGACTCAAATTTTCTAACTAATCCTAATTTTATATTTTTTAAAAATTAATAAAATTATAAAGTTATATAAATTTTTCCCTTTTTAATTTACCAAATCTTCTTTTGTTCTATTTATATATTGACTTTTTATAATTTTATACAATTTTATATTCGTATTTTTTGTATTTATTTTCCCAAATTTATAAAGAACCCCAATAATAGATAACAGTAAATTAAGAATAACCAAACAACATCCACAAAATGCAGCTACCAAGCAGCAGCTTCAAATCCTGCATGATGGTCTACTTGTAAAATGATTTTTAAGTAAACGTAAAGAAAACATACAAAAATAAAAACAGTTCCTATAAATACATTGTGCACCATGAAATCCTGTAGCCATTAAAAAAGGTTGATCCATAAATACTATCAGAAATATTTGAAAGGTGCATTACGATATTCATTAAAATTGTAATGTCATAAATAATACCGCACAACTTAATGTATTAAACAAAACCTTCTGCAGTTAATACAAAATCGCCATCTATTAAGCTTACTATGAGCATATGTTATACTTTGCTCCAGATAAAAGTAAAATAACAGTATTTAATAAATGGAATTTGCCAAGTATTAAAAGTTATAATAGCTGCAGGAGGCCTAGATAGAACCTATCCAAATAGTAGGTGCTTAAACTAGAATGAAAAAATGCCCAAAAAAAGGCTTGAGAAAAACATTATTTCAGATATAATTAAAGAATACCATACTGCTTTTAAACCTTATTTCTACTTCTTCAGTATTGTTTTCCTTCAAAAGTACCTTCTTCTAATAACATCTCTCCACCAAACAATCATTCAAAGAAATAAGTGAAAATAAGCCTTAAACATAAAATCAAAAAGCCATTTTTTATAAGAATGCATATATAAAGTTGCTCCAGTCATTAATATTTAGTGCGCTTAATGCAGATAATAACGGCTCAAGGGCTTGGGGTTACTAAATGAAATGGATGATATTATTTTCATTTATTAATGTGATGGTGATAAAGCGCATCTTTATAATAAATATTTAATAAAACAAGAAAAACGTAAGCCTTGTAAAAAACATATACCTAGTTCTAATACTAAAATACAGCTAATACTAAAATTAATGGAATTAAAGGATAATGTTAAATTAGAAATAATTTAGTGTAAAACTAGTTAATATATGTAATAATGCATGGCCGGCCATTCATATTAGCGAATAATCGAATAGATAAAGAAAAAGTCCTTAATAAGTTAAGATACAATTTCAATAACTATAATTTAAGGGCATTAAAAATAAAGGTACGCCTTTAGGAATAAACTAAATTAAAAAATTTAATTTTATGGACGGCTAAACCATAAATTAAAAATCCTAAATTAAATGTTAAATCCTAAAGTCCAAGTTATAATTAAATTGACCTGTAACTGTAAACGCTAACGGTAATAGACCTACTTAAATTAGAGCTTAAAATAAAAAAAAAGGTAGTTATAAACAAAGGTTAATAACACCATGCCTACTTTACCTACTTGTTGTTTAGTAATTACTAACTAAAAAATGAAAAAAAAATTCATTTACTAATTCCCAATTTCTTAGGAATTAAATGTAAATTTAGAATCCCTCCCTAATAAAAAAGTTATTAAAATAACAAAATTTAGTTACTAAAAATAATGTACTATTGCTTACAATCGATAATATAATCAAAAATAGCAAAACCAAAAAGAAAGGTGATAATTCAAATTGTTCTTAATGGGCTTTTCATTTTTTTTTTATTTAATCAAAATTTAATTATTTTAGTATCTTTACGCTTAAAGTATATTATTTAGTATGCGGTTTTTCCCTACCGTTGTGGGACAAACTATAAGGCAAATGCTAAGAAATTAATTTAATTATAGTATTAGTTATAGGTTCTATAAAACTTTCTTTTAAATCTTCAGAAAGTTGTTTTACAAAGATTTTTTGTGATTTTGAACATAACACATGAGCACCTGTTTCAAAATGAAGTGATTCATTCTTAGCTATTTCTTCGATGCTAGCTAAAGCATCATGAATTAAAATTTGAGAGGAACCATCTTTTTTATATTCAAGGGCTTTCAAATTTAACTTCCCTTTAATATTATACAAAGATTTCAGATCCCAGAATGTTAATTTTTTGGGATAGGGTGACCAAAAACAACCACTTCCAGGGTAGCTTAAAAAATCTGGTGTTAAAGGTTCAACTAAACTTTTATGACGTACTCGTAGATAATTTAAATGAAAAAAGTCCAAATGATTTTTTAGTGCTAAACTAGCAAATTCTTCTCTTACTAAATGCAAAATCTTAATATTTCCAGAAGCATCCTTAAAATTATACTTATTACAAAAACTTAAATTAACTCTGTTCCAAAACACAACTACCTCTGGTGCTTCCTTAGAATTTTCTCTATGATAAAAAATATTATTTAACTGTTTTATTTGACGACTCCAATGAATTAATTCAGTGTTATCTAGCTTTGCTTTATCGTAAAATTGACTTAAGACTTCTACAGCTAATTCGGGATTTTTTAAATTACAATGTATCTTATTTTCAATATTTATAAACCATAATAACATTGTTGAATTATAATTTAAAGCATTAATTTTTTCTACTACGATAAAGTTTTTATATATTTTTTTTAAAGGATTTAGAAAAAACCAGCTAAATAAAATAAGCAATGGTATATTATTAAAAATTGTATTACAATTAAATTTATAAATTATATAATAAAATAACATTCTAAAAAGTACAATAATAATAAAAATTCCTACTAAATAGTAAAACCAATATAAAGCATTAATTTTAGTTTTTTCGTCTAAAGTTAATATTAATATATTAAAAAAAAGAAAAAAGTGTACTAATAGAAATATTACATGAAAGTTATAACTTAAATTTAAGTTATAACTTTCATGTAATAAGTGTAAATAACCATAAATAATAAATAAGCTTGCAAATAATATTGAATTTAAGTCTTTCGTTTTCATATTTTTAATTTGGTTTGTATAAAACGTTAATTATTCTATTATGTATGTTACTTTGCCTACATGAAGATTTTTCCTTGTCTTCAAATTCTAAGATATTTATTATATTTATAAACCCGGAGGATTAAATTTATTAAAAAAATCTATTAAATACGTACTAAATTTAAAAATTATATAAATAATACCAGGAACATACATACAATAAAAAAATAAAAAAATAACACTTTTTTTTATTATATAAATAGCTAATTCTATACTACGAGTAATGCCTGTAATCGCTAAAACTACTGACATAAAAAGATTCATTAAAAAAGATATTATTAACATATGTGTTAATAAAGTTATACTTATATGTATTATATATATTATTAAATTCATTTTTATACTGATTTTGTTAAATTTTTTTCTATCCAAATTATAATTGGATAGAAAAAAATAAAATAAACGAAATAAATTATAGTTTGCTATTTGTCCTATTTGAACAAATGGTGGTTCCGCAGGTTTACTTACCTATCCAACCAAGAATAAAAGCATTAAGTACAAAAATCTCAAAAAAAGATTTTTGAGATTGGTCTAAAAGTATTTGGATCTTACTTCACATTTATTAATAAAAGGTATTAAGATTAAAATTAATATTAGCACTAACAAGTGCTATAACCCCTAATAATTATCTTGGAATTGAGCGTAAAATAGCATTAAAAAGGTAAAAAGTACCATTCAGGGACTATATGCGCTGGTGTTTACTAAAGGATTAGCAGCAATATAATTATCAGGATGTCCTTAATAAATTTGGATTGAAAGCTAAAAGATAAACTTAATGGCAGTAAAAAGATAAAAGCATTCCAAAAAGATCCTTTATAATTAAAATAAGGAAAAAAAGATATCGAATTCTGTATCTGCTTCAATTCCTAAAGGATTATTTAGATTTATATTCATGCAAAAAGATTAAATGTATAAATTACTAAACCTAAAATAAGAAAAGGAAATACAAAATTGTAAACTAAAAAATCTATTAAGAGTAGAATTATCAATGGAATTATCCTCCCCATAACCAAACAACTATATCTTGACCTTATAAAAGGTATTGCAGAACATAAATTAGTAAATTACAGTTGCTGCCAACAAAAACTCATTTGGCCCCATACTAAAACATAACCTTAAAAATGCGGTTAAGATCATAATTAACAGAATAATTACACCTACAATTCCATAACCAATGTCGTGGGTATATATAAGATGAATAATAAAGTCCTCTTAAAAGTATGAATATATACTACTATTAAAGAACATGGAGGCTCCATTTAGCATGAAGATATCTTAATAAATATCCAAAAAATTAACATCACGCATAATATGTTCAACATCTAATAAATGCTAAATTAATGTTTGGCGTATAATGCATAGCTAAAAAAATTCCTGTAATTATTTGAATACCTAAGCAAGCAAACGCATTAGATACCATAATTCCAGAAATAATTCTAAGTTACTCGGTGCCGGATATGATATTGCAGTATCATAATAAGGCTTTAGTTAGAAAATTTGAGTGCATTAAACGCATAGACTCAAATTTTCTAACTAATCCTAATTTTATATTTTTTAAAAATTAATAAAATTATAAAATTATATAAATTTTTTTTTCCACCACAATCTAAAAAAATCTTCTTTTGTTCTATTTATATATTGACTTTTATAATTTTATCTAATTTTAGATATTTTATTATTAGATTTAATTAAAAAACGCAGGTTTGTAACCAAAAAAGATTTACATGCCGCACATATTATACTTATAGTATTAGAAAAAAGTTTACGCTTTCATCAAAAGACAATTCTTCTTTATTTGATAAACAATAATAAATTTATTATTAAAAATAATATAACTCCAGAGAAAGTTATATTAAGATCCAAAGGTAGATATTGAATTCTCAGAAGCTATATACATCAGGATAATCTTGGTATTCTACGAGGCATACCTGCAATTCCTTAAAAAGTGCATTGGAAAAAATGTTTAAATTAACTCCAATGAAAGTTAACTCAAAAATGAATACGTCCTAATTCTTCTATTATAAGGAAAACCTACTATTTTTTCTTATCCAATAGTAAAATCCTGCAAATAAAATGCAAATACTGCACCATCGATTGATACATAATGAGAATGTGCTACTACATAGTATGTATCATGTAAAGCGATATCAATTCCTGAATTCGCTAGCATAATACTCAGTTAAGCCACCTAAAGTAAATAATACTATAAATCCTAATGCAAAAAATAAAGGAGTTTCTAATTGAATTAGTACCTGCATAAAGAGTAGCTAACCAACTTAAATACTTTAATTCCTGTTGGTACAGCAATGATCATAGTGGCTGCTGTGAAATAAGCTCTAGTATCAACATCCATTCCAACAGTATACATTATGATGTGCCAAACAATGAATCCTTAAAATACCTATAGATAACATTGCATTAAACCATACCTAAATATCCAAAGATAGGTCTACGTGCGAATGTAGAAATAACATGTTACTTTATGACACCAAATCCAGGAAGAATAATTATATACACTTCAAAGGATGTCCAAAAAACCAAAATAAATTGTGATACAAAATAGGATCAAACCACCTCCAGTAAAATCAAAAAAAGTTGTATTAAAATTTCTATCTTGTTAATAACATTGTAATGGCACCAGCTTAAAACAGGTAAAGATAATAATAATTAAAAAAGCTGTGATTAAGATAGACCAACACAAATAGAGCATTTGTGTTAAATCCATTTCTTCATGTCGCATATTAAATATAGTAGTAATTAAAATTAATTGCTCCTAATAATGAAGATACACCAGCTAAATGTAAACTTAAATATAGCTAAATCTACTGAAGGTCCTGTAATGTCCTTGGATACTAGCTAAAGGAGGATAAACAGTCCAACCTTGTACCAGCCCTATTTCTACTAAAGCAGAAGCAACTTAATAAAAATAAAGATGGAGGTAATAACCTAAAAAGAAATATTATTTAATCGAGGAAATGCCATATTCAGGTGCTCTATCATAAGAGGTACAAACTCAATTTCCAAAGCCTCCTATTAATTATAGGCATAACCATAAAAAAGATCATAATAAATGCATGCGTCAGTAATAATAACATTATATAAAGA
>Ga0265331_10000446_pt1 | contig 40289 bp, 30 predicted proteins | sample 41923metaG_FD_202088 | JGI IMG/M metagenome (GOLD analysis project Ga0265331, IMG submission 202088) | Rhizosphere microbial communities from Carex aquatilis grown in University of Washington, Seatle, WA, United States - 4-19-23 metaG | ecosystem: Host-associated > Plants > Roots > Rhizosphere... | reverse complement strand
GCGGCCGGCGAGGTCATCGAGCGGCCCGCGAGCGTCGTAAAAGAGCTCGTGGAAAACTCGCTCGATGCCGGTGCCACGCGGATCGATGTTTCGGTCGAGCAGGGCGGAACCGAGTTGGTTCGCGTGGTTGACGACGGCGGGGGAATTCCGCCCGACGAGTTGCTTTTGGCAGTCGCCAGCCACGCCACCAGCAAGCTCACCACCGCCGACGACCTGTTTCGCGTTCGCACGCTCGGTTTTCGAGGGGAAGCCCTGGCCTCGATCGCCGAGGTGAGCCGGTTCATCCTTCGCAGCCGCGCCGCCGAGCGGCCCGACGGGGCGGAGTTGGAGGTGGTCGCCGGGCAGCCGGCCGCCGTGGTGCCGTGCGGCGCTCCGCAAGGCACCTCGATCGAAGTGCGGAACCTGTTCTTCAATACGCCCGTCCGGCGCAAGTTTTTGCGCTCGGTGCAGACGGAAATGGGTCACATTTCCGAGGTTGTCACTCGGTTGTCGTTGGCTCATCCGCGGGTACATTTTACGCTGCGGCACAACGCCCGGTCGGTTTACGACCTCGCCCCGAACGACGATTGGCTGGAACGGATCGCCGGTTTCTTCGGCCGCGATCTGGCCAGCGACCTGATCTGGGTGGAAAGCCGCGACAGCGACATTTGCCTGCGCGGTTTTGTCGGCCGTCCCAACTTGAGCCGACCCAACGCCAGGATGCAGTACTTGTTTCTCAACGGACGCTCAATCCGCGACCGTTCGTTGGCGCACGCGCTGGGCGAGGCTTACCGTGGGCTACTGTTAACGGGACGGTTTCCCGTCGCGTTCCTCTGCTTCGAGATGCCGCCCGATCAGGTCGACGTCAACGTCCATCCCACGAAGCTTGAAGTCCGCTTTCAGGACGGCGGCCGTCTGTACAGCCAACTGCTCGGGACGTTGCGGACCAGGTTCCTCACGACCGACTTGACCCACCGTATCGACGCCAGCGGGGCCGCCGGCGCCGCCGTTTCGGCCAATCCCGCGCAGGCGGTTGATCCGGAACGAGCGGCCGAGTTGCGTCGCGAGCTGGTCGAATGGGCCCAAGGACAAGTGGCCGCTTGGGCCCCCAGGCAGCCGGCCAATGGAAACACCGCGCAGCCCGCTGATGGAAAAAACGCTGTCCCCACCGGCGCGTGGGTCGAAGCCCCAGAGCCGGCGCGGCAGACTCGATTCGACGTAACGCCGCCACGTCCCGCGGGCGAGCCGTTACGGCTTTCGCCCATTTTCGGTCGGCCGATGACGGCGAACACCGCGCGGGACGAATCGGCTTCGGCCGTCGCGGCCGAGGCCGAGACTTCAAGCAGCGCCGACACGATCGCCGCCGGGCCGATGGTCCGTCCGGAACAACCGATCGCCGCTTTGCAGATTCACAACCGATATCTTGTGGCCGAAAGCGATGAAGGGGTGGTGGTGATCGACCAGCACGCCCTGCACGAGCGAATCCTGTACGAGCAGTTCCGATCGTCGGCGCTTTCCGGGGCACTCGAGTCGCAGCACCTGTTGGTGCCCGAGCCGGTCGACATGAGCGGTCCTGAGTCGGCGGCGGTGCTCCAGCGGCGCGAGCTCCTGGCCCGATTGGGAATCAAAGTCGAGCCGTTCGGCGGCGATACGGTGCTGGTCTCGAGCTACCCAGCCATGCTCGCCGGCACAAGCCCCGCCGAATTGTTGCGCGATCTGGTTGGTCGGCTGCTGGATGCCGGACGCGAGCCCGAACGCCGCGATCTCTTGGACGAGCTTTTGCACATGTTCGCCTGCAAGGCGGCCGTCAAGGCCGGCGACCACCTCACGTCGGGCGAAATCGCCGCCTTGTTGGAGCAGCGACACCTGGCCCAAGACACCCATCATTGCCCCCATGGCCGGCCGACGGCGCTGGTCTTCACCCGCGAGGAGCTGGATAAGCAATTCAAGCGGACGTGAGAGTTGTCATTGGTCCTTGGTCATTCTCACGGGTCTTTCATGTCTTCATCTCCATATCTCCTCCGTATCCCCCTATCCCCTCCCAATAACGGTTCCGGTCCGTGTCGTTCGTTTATTTTCTAACGGCCCTATTCGGTTGCGGCCGGCAGCTTCCGACGTAAAATAGACAGCGGCCCGCTCAAAGGCTAGGATGCGAAGATGGCCGTCGGGGGGCACGACAGCCACCAGCCACCAGCCAACGATACGCCACTTATGATTTGCGTCAGTATTGGACGAGGCCGCCACCGGCACGTGATCGCCGAACACAAGCACCTGGTGGAGCAAGGCGCCCAACTCGTCGAGCTGCGGCTCGATTACATCAATGGCCAGGTGAACCTCAGGCGGCTCCTCCCCGACCGGCCCGGACCGGTGATCATAACGTTGCGCCGGCCTCAGGATGGCGGCAAGTACAGCGGCACGGAGGATGAGCGGCGGATTCTGCTGCGGACCGCCATCGCCGACGGCGTCGACTATGTCGACCTCGAAGAAGATGTGGCCGGGGCCATCCCCCGGTACGGCAAGACCAAACGGATCGTCAGCCTGCACGACTTCCGCAAGACGCCTGCGAATCTGGAGGAGATCCACGCCCGCCTGGCAAAGCTCGACGCCGACATTGTCAAGATTTCGACCTTGGCCAACCACCCGCACGACAATGCGCGAATGTTGCACCTGGTCCGCCAAAGCACGATCCCGACCGTGGGCATCTGCATGGGCGACATCGGCACGCCGTCGCGGTTGCTGGCCGGCCGTTGCGGCGCGCCGTTCACCTATGCGACGTTCCATCACGAGCGCGCGCTGGCCCCCGGCCAGCTCAGCTTCGATCAGATGAAGCACGCCTATCACTACGACCAGATCAACGCTGAAACCGAGGTCTATGGCGTGATCGGCGACCCGATCGGCCATAGCCTCAGCCCGCTGGTTCACAACGCGGCCTTTCGCCACCTGGAACTGAACAAGGTTTACTTGCCGTTTCGGATCCCGAGAGAGGATCTGGCGAGCTTTCTCGAAGATGCGCCGGAATTGGGGATCAAGGGCCTGAGCGTGACGATCCCACACAAGGAAGCGGTGCTCAAGCGGCTCACCAAGGTCGATGGCGCGGTGCGGGGTGTGGGGGCAGCCAATACCGTCTTGTTCGAAGCCGGCCAGATTTCAGGGCACAACACCGACTACCGTGCGGCGATGGATAGCCTGCAAACCGCGTTGGCCGAGGGGAGCGCGGAACGGGCCGACCTGGCGAACAAAGTGGCACTGGTGCTGGGGGCGGGCGGGGCCGCCAAGGCGATCGCCTTCGGCTTGCAGCGCCGTGGTGCGGAGGTCGTACTGGCCAGCCGCACACGGGAACGGGCCGACAAGCTGGCCGAATCGCTGAACGTCAAGGCGGTCGATTGGGGAACTCGACATAATTTCTGGGTCGATGTGCTCGTCAATTGCACGCCCGTCGGCATGCACCCCAACGTCGATGAAACGCCCTACGATAAACACTACCTGAAGCCCTCGATGGCCGTCTTCGATACAGTTTATAACCCCGAGAGCACGCTGCTCGTCAAAGATGCGCGGGCCAGGAGCTGTACCGTGATCACCGGCGTCGAGATGTTCATTCGACAGGCCGCTCTGCAATTCAAACTATTCACTGGTCATGAAGCGCCGTCCGAACTGATGCGCGACGTCCTCAAGCGGGCCATCGGACCGGCGAAATACTGATGAACATCGTTCTGATCGGCTATCGCGGCACCGGCAAATCCACTGTCGCGCGGCAGCTCGCCTTGCGGCTGGGATGGGACTGGGTCGACGCCGACGTCGAGGTCGAGTTGCGCGCGGGTAAGTCGATTGCGGCGATCTTCGCGGACGACGGGCCGGAGGCCTTTCGCGACTGGGAATCGGCCGTACTGGCCGATCTAGCCCATCGTGAACGGACCGTGCTGGCGGCCGGTGGCGGCGCCGTGTTGCGCGAGGCAAACCGCCGGGCGCTTTCCGCGGGAGGCAAGCTTATCTGGTTGCAGGCCGGCCCCACGACCATCTCCCAGCGCATTGCCGGCGATGCGGCCACGGCCAGACGCCGACCCGGCCTCACGGCGGCGGGGAGCGAAGACGAAATCGTCGCCGTATTGGCCGAGCGGATACCGATTTACCAAAGCTGCGCCGACGTTGCGATCGATACCGAGGGCAAAACGCCCGGCGATGTCGCCCTGGAAATCATGGCGTTTTTGGATCTTTCTTCCCAGGCGGAGTTGGCATGAATCAGGTCCTGAACCTTCCCATCGAGATCCGTATGGCGGTGCTGGCGGCCGTTGGCGTCATCGCCGGCAGCTTCGTTAATCTGGCGATCCACACATTTGGATGGGAACCGCGGCCGTGCAATCCCTGGTCGCGGCTGCACCCCTTCGACCAGCGCAGCCGTTGGCTCGACCGCTTGCCACTGCTCGGCTGGTGGCGGCTTCGCCGCAAGAGTGCCGAATTCGGCGGTGGCTTCTGGGTCCGCCCCTTGCTGGTGGAATTGCTGGCCGGGGCACTTTTCGCCGGGCTCTACTGGTGGGAAATTGGCCAGGAGGGGCTGGTGGGCACGATTCCGGCGCCCGCCATCGGGCCAAGCCCGGCGACTTTCGAGATCATGCACTTCATCTGCGCAAGTCACCTGCTGCTCGTGCTGTTCATGTTGGCCGCGTCATTCATCGATATCGACGATCAGGTGATCCCCGACGCGGTGACCGTGCCAGGAACGTTGCTTGGCCTGGTGCTGGCGGCGGGCTATTCATGGAACTTGCTGCCCGGTCGGGTTGACGTCGAGGCCGTGGGGGCGTTCATTACGCAGTTCGTTGAATTCGTCACGTTTCTTTACCCATCGTACGACTCGCTTCGAAACTGGCCGCCGGTTTGGGAGTCGATCATCGGCCTGGCTTTGGGATTGTTTTGTTTCTGGGGGTGGTGCCTGGCGCTGTTGCCGCGGCTGTGGCGACCCAGCGTCGGCCTGCGAAAGGCCGTGCGCTACCTATTCGCCCACGCGCTGCGCAGCGAGGCCTGGCCGACGATCGCCACGATCGCCTTGGTCGGAACGTGCGGCATCGGGCTGGTCTGGTGGCAGGGGAAAGAGCATTGGCTTGGTCTGTTGACGGCGCTGGTCGGCGTGGCGGTGGGCGGCGGGGTGGTATGGGCCGTGCGGATCGTGGCCGGTTTCGCCATGGGGCGCGAGGCGATGGGGTTCGGCGACGTGACGCTGATGGCGATGATCGGCGCCTTTCTCGGCTGGCAAGTTTGTCCGATCATCTTCTTCCTTTCACCCTTCATCGGGTTACCACTATTGTTGGTTTGGTCGATTTTCTGGCGCCAGCGCGAGATCTCGTTTGGCCCGTTTCTGTGTCTCGCCACATTGGTTTCGATCGTTTTCTGGCGACCCATCTGGGACTTTGTCGAGCCGTGGTACGTCAGCGGCTGGCCGCCCGTCGGCAACCCGGTGATTCCGCCCGGCTGGCTGGTGCCGGCGGTCCTGGTCTGCTGTCTCGCCTTGCTGGCCGTGATGTTGGGCGGCCTGCAGATCATCCGCGACGTGATCGACTGGCGGCGGTCGAAGAACAAGCCGACCTGAACGTAGGTCGGTTTTCCGGCCTGACGACCGTGGAAGGCAGGTTTTCAACGGGCGACAAAATGGTTCGGCCGTGCGGTCCGGCATGGGCTACACTTCTCTATGCACCGCTGGTTTGAAACCGTGACCGATTTGGCGGCCCAGGCCGAGGTCGTTTGCCGGCGGCGGTACGGTGTGATTGAAGTCGCCGACGGCCGCTTCCAACGACTGCGGCTCCGGCCACTGCCAAAATTCATCACGCTCACCGACGCACTGATTTGGGGCCACTGGTTTCATCGCGCCCGGCCGGGTAATCGTTGCTGGCTCTATTACAGTCAGCCGCGGTCGTTTTCGAATTTCCTGGCCCTGAAATTCATGGTCTCGACTCGCCAAACCACGATGTCCACGATCTACACGGCGTTGGCAGTGCTCGACGATATTGCCCGGCTGAAGCGCACCGACGCATTGCTTTGCGACGTAAGCAACGCGCGGATTTCCGAACGGATGATGGCCCGTCAGGGTTGGGAGGCTCACAAACCCGCGCGCTGGCACCGCAACTACGTCAAGCGGTTCTACGGAGTCTACCCTCCGCCGGCGGAGGGGCCAGGCTACGATTTCCAGGTTACCCGCGGAGAGTCGGTCGCAGGCTGTAAGGCTTAGATCCGTAGGTCTTTGTCTCAAGTTTGCCCTTGTATCGATACTTTTACTTCGCTACCATCCCGCCCGCAAAGTGCGGGATCGTTCTGCGCGGGAGCCGGGCTTTCGGTCCGGTGGCGGAACGCATGTGCCCGCACGCTACCTTTCGGGACCGTCCGGTGGCGGCCCTTAATCTTTTCGTTGGAAGAGGGAGAAGGTCGCCATGCGACGCGTCGCACGAGCGCCTTGGCTGTGCATGGCCGCGTTGGCAGCGGTGGCGGGCTGCGCGCAGAACTCGTACGTCGTGCAGGGGCAGTTGCAAACGCTTCAGCAGCAGCACGCGGAACTGACGCAGCGCTATGCCGAGCTGCAGAGCCGGATGACGCCGCTCGATCAGGACAACGCCGAACAAGCGACCTTGCTGGCCCAATCGCAGCAGCAACGGCGGGTATTGGAAGAACAGGTCGCGGCGCTGCGCGAGCAATTGAACACGGTCACGTCGCAATTGGCCAAGACCAGGGATGAGCACCAGCTCGTCGAGAAAAAGGCCGCGACACTGGCGGCCTCGGTCAAGCGCCGCGTCGGGGCGACGATCACGGCCAACAACAGCTTGCAAGAGCGATTGCCGGCCGTTGACATTCCCGGCGTTGAGGTCCGGCCCGACGGCGATGTGATCCGCATCGAGTTGGCTGGGAGCCAACTGTTCGAGTCGGGCGGCGCGCGGCTGCTGCCGCAGGCGCCGGCGTTAATCGATCGGGTCGCCGCCGAACTGGCCAAGACCTACCCCGATCAGATCATCGGCGTCGAGGGATACACCGACAGCGATCCGATCCGTTCGAACAAATGGTCGAACAACCACCATCTTTCGGCCGCGCGCGCCATGGCCGTCTACGATTATTTGACTGCCCGTACCCGGTTCCATCCCGGCCAGCTTTTCGTCGTCGGGCACGGCTCGAACCATCCCGCGGTCTCCAACGGCACTGCCGCCGGCAAGGAACGCAACCGCCGGGTCGAGTTGGTCGTCTACCCCGAGCGCGTCGAGGGACGATAGCCACCTGCCCCACGTTTGGTTTTCTCCTGCCGCCCGACTAGAATCAACGGGTCGGCCCTGAACCCGCCATACTCTGCCGGTGTCCGACCTGCGTCGCGGCATTGCCGCGCTGAAACCGCTTTCCCCGAGCAACCCGCATGATCGCGATCGTCGACTACGGCATGGGAAACCTCCGCAGCGTGCAAAAGGGGTTTGAGCGGGTCGGTCATGCCGCGACGATCACGAACGACCCCGACGTGATTGCACAGGCGGGAAAAGTCGTGCTGCCCGGCGTGGGGGCCTTTCCAGACGCCATCGGCGAGCTTCGTCGGCGCGGGATGGTGAAACCGATCGTCGATACGATCGAGGCCGGCAAGCCTTTTCTTGGTATTTGCCTGGGGTTGCAATTGCTCTTCGAGGTCGGCTGGGAAGGAGGGCGACACGAGGGGCTGGGTGTGCTGGCCGGCGAGGTGGTCCGCTTCGAAGTACCGAGCGAATACAAGGTGCCCCACATGGGCTGGAACCAGATTGCCATCCGCAAGCCCGCGCCCCTCTTGGAAGGATTGGCCGACGGCGCTCACGTGTACTTCGTGCATTCGTATTACGTCGTGCCCGCCGATCGTGGTGTGATCGCGACGGAAACCGATTACCCAGATCCCTTCACCTCGATGATTTGGCGCGACAATCTCTACGCCACCCAGTTCCACCCCGAAAAAAGCCAGGCCGACGGGCTGCGGATACTGAAGAATTTCGCGGAATTGTAGGGTGATTTGGCGTTGTGGCCGCCGGCGTTCAAGAGGGTGATCACTCGAGGGTTGGTTGAAGGGATTGGCGTCGCCGCACTTGCCCGGCCAAGCCTCATCGCGGCGGAATCGAATCGGCATAAAGCTCTAAACGCCACAGGACACCCGTTTACGCATCCCAGTGGCCCGCCGCGCTTGCATGCGCGTTTTTTCTGTGGCATATTCTGGACTTCCACTTCGGTCGGTGTATCGTCGAGAAAGGTCCAGGCGCGATGCAGATTTGGCCGGCGATCGACCTGCGCGGCGGCAAGTGCGTGCGCCTGCGCCAGGGCGATTACAACCGCGAAACCATCTTCGGCGACGATCCCGCCGCCATGGCCCGCCATTGGGTCGACAAGGGCGCCGAATGCCTGCACCTGGTCGACCTCGACGGTGCCCGCAATGGCCGTCCGGCGAATCTTGACAGCGTGCGGGCGATCCTGGCCGCGGCCAACGTACCGTGCGAGCTGGGGGGCGGCATCCGCGACGAGGAAACGATCGGCCGGTTGCTTGAGCTCCGCTTGGACCGGCTGGTGATCGGCACCAAGGCCCTGGCCGACCCCGATTGGCTGCGTGGCGTTTGCCGGCGATTTCCAAAGAGGCTGGTGCTGGGGATCGATGCCCGCGACGGTCGCGTGGCCACCGACGGCTGGCTGGAGGTGAGCGAAATGGGCGCCGTCGAGCTGGCCCGCCAATTCGACGGCGAGCCGCTGGCCGCCTTGATCTACACCGACATCGCCACCGACGGCATGCTCGCGGGGCCCAACGTGGCGGCGATGGCCGAGATGCAAGCGGCCGTCAAACTGCCGGTGATCGCCTCCGGCGGCGTGAGCCGTTCATCCGACGTCGCGGCCCTAGCGGCGGTGCCTGTGGCGGGCTGCATCATCGGCCGCGCGCTGTACGAAGGCACGTTGAATCTGGCCGATGCACTGGCCGCGGCCGCGCTTGCCGCGAAGCCCTCGGCGAACACCGTTTGATTCCAAGCGTAGCTGTAATTGAAACACTGATCCCGCTTTTCATCCTGCTTTGGCCCCCAAAAGGAAGCTTCCATGGCGCAACGCAAAGTCGAGGACATTCGCAACATTGCCTTCTGTGGCCACGGGTCGGCCGGCAAGACGACCCTGGTCGACAAGCTGCTGAACAAGACCGGCGCGGTCACCCAGCCAGCCAGCGTCGACAACGGCACCAGCATTTGCGACTTCGACGATGAGGAAAAACAGCACAAGTACACGATCGAGTCGAGCCTGGTGCATTTCGAGCACGGCGGCAAGTACTTTCAGGTGATCGACACGCCGGGCTATCCCGACTTCATCGGCCAGACGCTGGGGGCCCTGCGGGCCGTCGAGACGGCCGTGATCGTGATCAACGCGCACGCGGGGATCGAAGTCAACACGCGCCGCGTGTTCCAGGAAGCCGGCAAGGCCGGCCTGGGGCGGATGATCGTGATCAGCAGGATGGACAGTGACAATATCGACTTCCCCGCATTGCTCAAGAGCATCCAGTCGCTGTTCGGTCCGGCCTGCATTCCGCTCAACGTGCCTTTGGGCAGCGGACACGATTTCCGCGGAGTGGCCAGCACGCTCAAGCCGCCGGCCGACACCGCCGGGGCACTGGTCGACCCGGCTGAGATCGGCACGCCCTTGATTGAGTCGATCATCGAGAACGACGACGAAGTGATGGCCCGCTATTTCGAGGGCACCCCGCCGACCGATGACGAGCTTTCGCGGCTGATCGTCGAGGCGATCGCCCATGGGAGCCTGGTGCCGATCGTCTGTTTGGCGGCGAAGGCCGACGTGGGCGTGAAGGAGCTGTTGGACGCGCTGGCGTTTTGCGCTTTGCCCCCCGGTAAAGTGTTCCGCAAGGCCACGAAAGAAGACGGCAATGAGGTGACGCTTTCGGTCGATCCCGACGGTCCGCTGGTGGCCCAGGTGTTCAAGACGCGGATCGACCCCTTCGTGCAGAAGTTGAGCTACATACGGCTCTATTCTGGCACCTTGAAGAAGGACGAGACGATCACCGCTTCGACCTCGCGCCGCGGAGTGAAGGTTACGCAACTCCTGCGGGTTCAGGCCAATCATACCGAGCCGATCGAAAGCGCTTCGGCGGGCGAGATCGTGGCCATGGCCAAGGCCGAAGATCTGCACTCCAACAGCACGCTCGGCGCGCTGGCCATGTCGCCGATCGCCGTCCCTACGCCAATGGTCGGTCTGGCGGTCACACCCAAGAGCCGCGGCGACGAAGGCAAGCTTTCCGGCGCGCTGCACAAGATCGTCGAGGAAGATATGACCTTGCACCTCGACCGCGATCCGCAGACCAAAGAGCTGGTGATGACCGGCATGAGCGAGCTCCACCTGCAAGTCATCCGTGAAAGGCTCAAACGCCGCGACAAGGTCGAGGTCGACGTCAAGGAACCGAAGATTCCTTACCGCGAGACGATCCAGGCCAAGGCCGAGGGGAGTTATCGGCACAAGAAACAGACGGGCGGGCGCGGCCAGTTCGGCGAGGTCCATATCCGCATGTACCCTCTGCCGCAAGGGACCGACATCGAGGAATTCGCCACCAAGGCCCACTTCCCTTCCATGCGCGTATTCCACTACGACCAGGAAAAGAATTTTCTCTGGATCGACTCGGTCGTCGGAGGGACGATCCCCAACAATTTTCTGCCCGCCGTTGAAAAGGGCTTCAAAGAACGGTTGGAACGCGGTGTGATCGCCGGCTACAAGGTGCAAAATGTCTGCGTTGAAGTCCACTTCGGCAAGCACCATCCGGTCGACAGCTCGGAAGCCGCCTTCAAGACCGCCGGGTCGATGGCCTTCCGCAACGTGTTCCAACAGGCCAAACCAGGGTTGTTGGAGCCCATCGTGATCCTGCACATCACCGTGCCCGGCGAAAAGCTCGGCGACATCAACAGCGACCTTTCAGGACGCCGCGGGCGGGTGCTGGGCATGGATTCGGCCGGCGGTGACCTGCAAACCGTCTCGGCCGAAGTGCCGTTGGCCGAGGTTACCACCTACGCCCGGGCCCTATCGAGCATGACCGGCGGCCAGGGAAGCTATACGATGGAGTTCAGCCGCTACGACCTGGTGCCGGGCAACGTGCAGAAGGAAATCATCGAGAAGGCCGTGCTGCACCCGGAAGAAGAAGAATAGCAGAGCCTACGGTTTATTGGCCGAGCGAACCGCCCGCCGCACCGTGACGTCGGCCGCGCCGGCGGCACACTCGGCGCGACCCTGCACGAATACGCGCACGTGGCACTCGCCCCAGGCGCCCTCGGGAACCTCCATCTCGGTTTCGAACCGTCCGCGCTCGACCCTAACACTACGCGACGCAAGCCGTGGATCGTTCGCTTTCTCGTAAGTCTCCTGGAATTCCGCGACCGATTCAGGCGTCTCGCTGTATTCGACACGTCCCGGCGGACGAAACGTGAGACGGTCGCGACGCACGACCAATTCGACCAACGCGTGGCCGTCGAGCGGGCTCGTGCCGCGGACCTTCAGCCGCTCGCCCGCGACGGCCGTGGACGCCGCCTCGATGTTGGCCTCTCGCAGGTGCCGCAATCGCAAGAGAGGATCGCCCAGCAGATTAAAAAGATCGAGGTGTTCCAGCCGCTCTTCGGCCAGGTCGGTGCTTTCGGGGTTGAGCGTGGCGGCCAACGCGTCGAGTTGCCGGCTGCGCTGGTCGTCGCGCGGGGAGAATACCATGGTGCGTTTGGCGTGGAGCAGCACCTCGCCGATCGTCTCCCGCCGTTCGTGAAAACACTCTTTAAGCAGGCCTATACCCAGCACGCTCATGGCGTAAGGCATCGTCACCCGCGAGCCGCAAAGCACCGCCACCGGACCTCGCTCGGCGCGTAGCATCTCCTCAGCCAGGCAATCTTCGGCCAGGTCGTAGGCACCGGTGTAGCATGCCAGGAACAGAACGATCGGCGCGCCCTTCGCCGCACGCAGCTTGTCGACGTCGTCGGCGTCGAGGATGGGGTGTTGGCCGCCGGGCACTGGTACACGGTCGAGCTCTCGGGTCTGGCCGTGCCCGATGTATACCCAGAACCAGCAACCATCGTTGAGCCGGTCGATGGCGGCCGCGCCGAAATGCGCTGGAACGGGGCAGTAGGGGCTGCGCCAGCCGGCGTGGGTCAGACTGGTCACGTACGCCGGCGGGATACCCTCGGTCAGGATCGACTTGGCGCCCGCTTCGAGCGCCGCATCGGTGAGTGAGCCGAAGCCTCCCAAACCAGCCACGAGATTGATCCGCCTCCTCCAAACGTCGTCGCCGGCGGTCCGTTCGTAAGCCAGGATCTTCGCCACGAGCGCGGCAACTTCCTGGGGCGAATCGGCCGAGAGCCGACCGATCGCCACGTCAGGCACGCGATCGTCGTCAAAATCGGCGTACCAGTTGTCGGTGGCGATATCCGGCCCGGAACCAAAGTGGATGTTGACTTTGGCCTGCGAAAAATGCGTCGGCACGGTACGAGCGCGGACTGCCGGATCTTTGCCGCGCGCGGGCTGCGTGTCGCCGACCAGGACTACGAAACGCAGCTCGCCACTCTTGGCCACACGGCGGATGTGCGCGCGGATTTGTTGCGGCGATCCCCGGGCATCGACCAATTCGAGCTTGTGTCCCTGGCGCTGGCGGTGCTCGAACCAGGGTCGCATGGCCGCGTGAAAAACCTTCGGACAAACCACCACCGTGTCGGCGGCCTGTGCTGTGAGGCCGAGCATCGCTAGCGTCAGACAGGCGGCATTCACGAATTGGGGTTTTCCTTTGGGCAGCGGGCAAGCTCGAATACTGTAATCGTTCGTATTGGAATGGGGCAAGTCCAGTCCTTTGCGTTCCCGAATTCGCAAGAATTCCGGCGAGTGATACTGTACGCGGCCATGAATGAGACTTTCACGATGGCTGGGGCAGAGCGTCAGCGATGCCCCGGTCGCTTTCCAGCCGGGGCATCGCTGACGCTCTGCCACCAGCCACGTCTCATCGTCGGCCGCGCAAGGTATAGGATCGGATCCCTCCGTTCCAGGTTGAATCACGAGTGATCGGTCGGCTATGATGGCAGCGTGCAGTCAGTTTCCGTTGCCGGAACCGAAAACCCATGTCCATCGGCCCAACGCCATTACCGGAACGCCGCTTTGTGCTGCACGCGGGCGCACCATGACGACGCGACGAGCTTTCCAGATGCTCGAAAACGAATCCCTTTGGGAGGTGACCGAGCGAATTCACGGTTTGCTCACGCGCGAGGGCATCGACCATGCCATCGTGGGAGGTGTGCTAACCCGGCATCGGCTCGATCACGACGCCTAACGGGAACTCGACCTTCTTGGAGGCATGGAAGTCGGGTCCGGCCGAGCGGATCTGGTCGCGTTTCAGCTCCGCGACTTCCTTGGGCCCCGTCCAGACGACGGCGCGGCCCTGGGTGTGGATCGTCTGCGCCAATTGATAGCATTTCTCGGGCGCGTAACCGAAGACCTTGATGAAAGTTTCGATCACATAGGCGAAGGTGTGCAGGTCGTCGTTGAGCACGACAACGGCGTAGGGCGGCAGCCGCTTTGGCTTACGGCGCGAGGTCTTTTCGGCCGGCGGAGCTTCCTCGACGGGCGGCTCGGCGACGGCGGTGGCTTGTTCGGCGCTCATCCCAATCATCTTAAACCGAGTCGGCGCTTTCGGCAACGAGGCGACCTCGCTGAGCTTCAGGCGACCGAACGAAATCCGTGTCACGCGTCGACCGCTGCGAGCTCGTCGGTGATGTACCGCAGGATGTCGCGGACCGAGATCACGCCGCTGATCTTGCCGCCCGTCAGAACCGGCAAATGGCGGTAGCCGCCGACGTCCATCTTGTGCAGGGCAAAGGCGATGCGCGCGTCGGATTCGACGGTTTCGGGGGCGGAGGTCATGAACTCGGCGACGGGCCGGCCGGAGAGCCTGGCGAAATCCACATTCAGCCGATCCAGCGCGTCGCGCTCGCTGAAGATGCCGACCACGTCGCCGGCGGCAACCACCACCACGCAACCGATCGATCGCTCCACCATGAGTTTGAGCACATCGCCCACCGGGGTGTTCGCCTCGACGACCGTCGGCGCATGGGGCGAAAGCTGGTGGATCCGGCCCTTGACGAGGCTCCGCTCGATGGACGATGCGGGGCGGGGCTTGGACATGAACTCCAGCGGCTGCTGGCAGGCGTCGCACGTGTCGGCGCCTTCAATGATCTCTTCGCCGCAAAATGGACAGGTCAACATGGGTCTAACCGACGGTCCAGGTGTCGCCCGCGTTGTAAAGCTTCTGTAAGTCACCCTCACCCTTGGCTTTCTTCGCCTCAACGATTTGCGCGTTGAGCACCTCATCGTACTTGGGCCGGTCGACTTCGCGGAACACGCCGATCGGCTCCGGGAATTCGGGGTAGCGCATCCGACTGAGCAGATAAGCCAACGTCGGCTCTTGGGCCTTTTCGTCGTGAAACAGCAGGTCGTCCTCGCTGATCCCCTTGCCCAATTCGACGATTTCGGGGTGCGTGCCGTTGAGGCGGATGCCCTTGTCGCGGTTCTTGCCGAAGATCAACGGCTTGCCGTGCTCCAACTCGAGCGTCGTCTCGGCCTTGGTGTCGCGGTCGGTGGCATAGTCGAAGGCCCCATCGTTGAACACGTTGCAGTTCTGATAGACCTCGACGAACGACGTGCCGCGGTGCTCGGCCGCCCGCTTGAGCACCGTACCGAGGTGCTTGATGTGCGTATCGATCGAGCGGGCGACGAATGTGGACTCGCAGCCAATGGCGATGCACAAAGGCGCGAGCGGGTTGTCGATGGCCCCCATAGGCGTGCTCTTGGTCACCTTGCCGACGGGCGACGTGGGCGAATACTGTCCCTTGGTCAGGCCGTAGATGCGGTTGTTGAACAGCACGATGTTGATGTCGAGGTTGCGGCGAATGCAGTGCATCAGGTGGTTGCCGCCGATGCTCAGGCCATCGCCGTCGCCGGTGATGACCCACACCGAGAGATCCGGGCGCGACGACTTTAGCCCGGTGGCGACCGCCGGTGCCCGGCCATGGATCGAGTGGATGCCGTAGGTGTTCATGTAGTAGGGGAAACGGCTTGAGCAACCGATGCCCGAGATGAACACGGTCTTCTCACGGGGGATGCCCAGTGTGGGAAGCACTTTCTTCATCTGGGCCAGAATCGAGTAGTCGCCGCAACCGGGGCACCAACGGACGTCTTGATCGCTGGCGAAATCGTTTGCGGAAAGAACAGGCAGCTTGAGGTCGGTGGGCATGGGGCGTATGGATTATGGGGGTTCGGGTTGAATTAAGTGGTTCGCGGAATGTCTTTGGTCATTCCAACATGGCCTGTATTTCCTCGACGATTTCCTCGACGATAAACGGCTTGCCCTTAATCTTGTTCAGGCCCACCGCATCGACCAGGAATTCGGCCCGCAATAGCATGCGCAACTGGCCGCGGTTCAACTCGGGAACCAGCACCTTCTCGTAATTCCCGATCAGCTCGCCAAGGTTACGTGGAAAAGGGTTCAGATAGCGGAGGTGGCAGTGGGCCACGGAACCGCCGGCGTCCTGCACGTCGCGGACCGCGGTAGCGCACGCGCCAAAGGTGCCGCCCCAACTGACGACCAGCAGCTTGCCCCGTTGAGGCCCGCTGACCTCTTGCAAGGGGATGTCGTTTGCCACCAACGCCACTTTGCGGGCCCGCGTATTGACCATGTGCTGGTGGTTCTCAGGCTCGTAGTTCACGTTGCCGGTGACGTCCTGTTTTTCCAGGCCGCCGATGCGGTGCATCAATCCTGGCGTGCCGGGCAAGGCCCAGGGGCGGGCCAGCCGCTCATTGCGCGCGTAGGGATGGAACTCGTGGCCGTTGGTCGATGCGTCGGGGTGCGTGACCACGATCGGCGGCATCGCCTTGAAATCGGGAATACGCCACGGTTCCGAGCCGTTGGCGATGTAACCGTCGGTGAGCACCATCACCGGCGTCATGAAGCGCACCGCGATCCGCCAGGCTTCCTGCATTACGTCGAAACAATCGGCCGGGCTGCGGGCCGCGATGACGGGCATCGGACACTCGCCGTTACGTCCGTACAAGGCTTGCAGCAAGTCGGCCTGCTCCGTCTTGGTGGGCAGGCCGGTGCTTGGCCCGCCACGCTGTACGTTGATGATCAAGAGCGGAAGTTCAGTCATCACCGCCAGGCCCATCGCCTCTTGCTTGAGCGCAATCCCCGGACCGCTCGAAGTAGTGATCGCCATCGCGCCGCCGAACGCGGCCCCGACCACCGAAGTCATCGCCGCGATTTCGTCCTCCGCCTGAAACGTTCGAACGCCGAAATTCTTGTGCCGCGAAAGCTCGTGCAGAATGTCGCTTGCGGGGGTGATCGGATAGCTGCCCAGAAATAATTCGCAGCCGCTTCGCTTGGCCGCCGTCATCAGGCCGTAGGCCGTGGCCTCGTTGCCCGTCAGGTTGCGGTAGGTGCCTGGCGGCAACTCGGCCTTATGCACCCGGTACTGCGCGGCGAAGGCTTCGGTCGTCTCGCCGTAATTGTAGCCGGCGTGCAGGGCGCGGCGGTTTGCTTCGGCCACGGCGGGCGACTTCTTGCCGAATTTGGCGTCGATATAGCGCAACGTCGGTTCCAGCGAGCGGTCGTAGAGCCAGAACACAAGCCCCATCGCGTAGAAGTTGCGGCAGCGATCGCTTTCCTTCTGCCCCAGCCCACATCCCTCCACCGCCAAACGCGTCAGACGGGTCATGTCGATCTGGAATAATTGGTACGCCGACAGACTGCCGTCCTCCAACGGATTCGATTCATAGCCGGCTTGCTTCATTCCCTTTTCGTCAAAGGCGTCGGTGTTGACCACCAGAATGCCGCCGGGCACAAGATCGGAAAGGTTCGTGATCAGCGCGGCGGGGTTCATCGCCACCAGGGCTTCGACCCGATCACCGGGTGTGAAGATGTCTTTACTGGCGAAATGGATTTGGAAACCGCTGACGCCGGCCTTCGTGCCGCGCGGGGCGCGAATCTCGGCGGGAAAGTCGGGAAAGGTGGCGATGTCATTTCCGGCCAAGGCCGAGGTGTTCGTCAATTGCGTGCCGGCCAACTGCATGCCGTCACCCGAATCGCCACAAAAGCGCACGGTGGCCGATTCAAGTTCCACGATGGGTTTGTGACTGCCCGCGGTAATCGTTGCCATGAGAGCTTGCTGTTCCTTACGAAAAAAACGCCGTGAAATAAACTCGATCTAGGAGCCTTCTCGATGCTGTGTCGCCGGATAGGCAACCGGCGGCTGATTGTAAATTGTTTTGGGGAAGTGCTGCACCAGATAGTGTACGATCCCCGAAACCTGCACCACACCCACGGGCCTGCCTTGTCCGTCGATGATCGGTAAGCGACGAAAACCCCCGGACGACATCTTGAGGATTGCCGCCGCGATGGTCGTCCGGGCGCCGACCGTAGCCGGTGTGCGAATCATGACGCTTTCGAGGGGGACGTCGAGGTTGCCGCCGCGTGCCATGACGCGCAGCGCGTCACGCTCGGTGAAGATTCCCACCATCACCCCCTCGCGGCAAACCAGCAGACTGCCCGAATTCCGATCGCGCATCTGACGGAATGCTTCGCTCAGGGAGATATCCCCCGACACACAGACCGGGGGCGCGGGAGAAGCATGGTCGACCGTTTCGGTCGTCAGATTGAGCTCGATGTCCACGCTCTAGCACCTGGAAAACTGCCGACGGTTCCTCGCGACGCAATCAACCGCACGAGGCATCGCCCGCACGATCCATTCTATCGCTTCCGTCGCTACACATTCTACCCCTGCCCTGCTGAACTGTACCATGCCGCTTCCACGAATTGAACCGCAATTGTCTTACTTTTTCGTTGGGTTCCGATCGCAGGGTGTATTCGCACAACATGGCGGGCGTTCCTTGGAAACCTACTTCGTTCCTGGCAGCCCCCCCTCCGATTGGGGACCGAAGAACTTCGAAAGATCGATGCCCCCTTTCTGCTCTTCTTCCAATAGTTTGACCCTCGCCTCAAGCCGATCGACGCGTCGCAACAGATTGGGCAGCAACTGCTTAGCCTCATCGACGGGCTTGGGGCGCGGGACGGTCGGATAGCCCAAATGCCGCTCCATCGCGGCAAACAATAAGAGCGGTTCTCGCTGGCGATTCGCGATTGCGATTTTGCCCTCTTTTTCGCCGAATAGCACGGGCTTTTCCGGACCCGCGAGGTCTAAACCCGCGCGCCGCCGCTGTTGCACATAATGATCGCTTCGGACGTAGATCATGTCGGCGATCTCGACGATCCCCACTTGCCGCCGCACGGTCAGAATCCACTCACTCCAGTCCTCATCGTAGATCGGATCGCGCGCCATGGCTTCCAACCCTTGGTCATAGCCCAGCCGGTTGCGGCAGAGACACTCGAACTGATACAGAAATGCCCCCTGGCGACTCGCTCCCTCGGCGCGATAGCGTGCCTCACGTTCCAGAATTTCCAGTGCGATGTAAAAATCGAATCGGCCACGTTCGCGTTCGGCTTCGGTCACCACGAACGTCTGAAACGGCGAAAAATAGTGGGCCAGCTTGGCCATCGCCGGGGCGAATACGCCGTTCAATCGCAATTCGCTGGCGAGAAAATCGAGCGCAAGGGGCAGCTTCGTCGTCGCCAGGACTTCCTGCTTCAACATCAACAACAGATCTTGCGCCATCAGATCCTGCCTCATCCGTTCGCCGAAAGTCCGGAAGAAGTATGCCTGCTCGACGTATTCTTCGCGATCCAGCATGTGGCGTTTGGTGAGGCGTTCCTCGTTCCCACGCCGGAGCGGGGGAACAAGGTGATTAGTCCTCGTCGCGAAGCGGCGCGACGCGGAACTTCATCGTGTCGATCCTCCAGAGTTTGCTGAAGATCGGCACACCCGAATTGTTCAAGGGCTGCGACCAGGGAACCGCGTAGGCGGCAATCTTGCCACTGGTCAACTCGGCCACGTAAACCGCCGACGCGCCGGGGGTGATCGGGCCCGCGTTTCTCTTGAGAATCGCGTTGCCCGTGACCAGCAGGTATCGCGGGTTCTTCGACGCGTCGACCCCCAGGTCTTCGATCACATTGGTCTGAAACTGAGAGTAGAACTTCCACGTATAGGGGTTCAACACGGCTGCCCGCAGGTCACCCGTCAGGCAATCCAGAAAATAGATCGCTTCAAGATCACTGTCGAGCGGTCCGGTGGCGATGGCGAAATCGCCCAAGCGGTCGGTGGCCACCGCGTGGGCGGGCGAGTGCGGCAGCCAGCCCGCCGCAACCAGCCCCAGCAGCACTCCCGCCGCCAACCATGCGGCACGATTCTGTTTCAAGGCGTCGATCATGTTACGTCTCCCGAGGTGAAGGTGGCACCTTACATCGTAGCGGAAGACGGGCATGGAGGCAAAAACTTCAACCACCCAACAGGAATGTTCCGTTACTTCGGGGAGAGTGTGCAGACGATCCGTTTGCCCTGTTCGCTGGGAGGAGCTTCGAGCTTGCCGACGTCTTCCAGGCTCGAGATCACCTGGCGTATGACGCGTTGGCCCTCTTCTTTGTGGGCCAGTTCCCGCCCGCGGAAAACCACGGAAACGACTACTTTGTCCTTGTGGAGCAGGAATTCGCGGGCATGGTTGACCTTGACTTCGATATCGTGGTCGCCCGTCTTGGGGCGAACGCGGATTTCCTTGATCCGCATCTGGTGCGTCTTGTGCTTCTTCTTCTTCTGCTGCTGCTGGTACTTGAACTTGCCGAAGTCCATGATCCGGCAAACAGGTGGTCGTTCGTTGGGTGCGACTTCGACCAGGTCCAGGTCCGCTTCCCGGGCCGCCGTCAGGGCCTGCTCGGTGGGCATCACACCCAGTTGTTCGCCTTCGGCGGAAATGACGCGCACGGGTGTAATCCGGATCTGCTCGTTGATCCTCTGTGACCGTTCGATCGCTGATGTCCTCCAAACAGACTGTGGGGTGGGTAAAGCTCCTCCGGCATCAATCAGGCCGGCGGAACATGTTAGTATCGACGAGGCGCCGGGGGGTCGTCAAACGTTTTTTTGCGAAAGGTCATGGCGTGCAAGTCAGAGCCCCAGATGGAAGCGATACTTCTTGTGAATTCTAATACTCATTTTTCTCCTGCCCTCCGCCGGCCAGGCCGGCGCTGACGAGCTTGGCGGCCTGGCGGATGGTCTTGGCGGCAACCTCGGCCTTGAGCTTCGCGATCGCCGCGTCGAGCGCAAGCGCTCCCAGGTCGCCGTCGAGGCGGTCGCGAACGCTGACCGTGCCCGCCGCCATGTCCTTCTCGCCGACCACCAGCATATACGGTACGAGCTTGAGCTGGGCGTCGCGGATCTTGGCCCCCAGTTTTTCGGGCCGGTAATCGCCTGTTACGCGGAAGCCCTCTTCTTTCAATCGCGCCTCGACACCACGGGCGTAGGTTTCGGACTTCTCGCTGACAATCAGCACCCTCGCTTGTTCCGGCGCCAGCCATAACGGGAAAGCCCCCGCGAAGTGCTCGATCAAGACGCCGATGAAGCGTTCCATGGAACCCAATGGCGCGCGATGGATCATCACCGGGCGGTGCGGCGTGTTGTCCGGGCCGATGTATTCCAAAGCGAACCTTTCGGCGCTCGGCAGATTGTAGTCGAGTTGCACGGTGCCCAGTTGCCAGTCGCGGCCCAGACAATCCTTGACGATGAAATCGGCCTTCGGACCATAGAACGCGGCCTCGCCTTGCTCGACCTCCAAGTGAGGCAGGTCCATGTCGCGACAAACTCGTTCGAGCGCGGCCTCGGCCCGCCGCCAGCTCTCGTCGTTCCCCACGTACTTGTCGCCGGCGGGGTCGCGGAACCCCAGCCGCACCCGGTAATCGGCCAGGCCCAGCACGTTCAACACGTGCCGGGTCATCTCAAGGCAGCCGCGGAATTCGGCCTCCACCTGGTCCTCGGTACAGAACAAGTGCGCGTCGTCCTGGGTGAAACCCCGTACGCGGGTCATGCCGCCCAGCTCTCCCGACTGCTCGTAACGATAGACCGTGCCGAATTCGGCCAAACGCACCGGCAGGTCGCGGTAGCTGCGGGGCTTCGACTTATAGATCATCACATGGTGGGGGCAGTTCATCGGCTTGAGCAGATAGCGCTCGTCGTCGCTCATCACGATCGGTTTGAACTGGCTGTCGGCGTAGTACGGGTAATGGCCCGATATCTGGTACAGCTCGACGCGTCCGATGTTCGGAGTGTAAACGGGCTCATAGCCACGCTTGAATAACTCGTCGCGGACGAAGGTCTCCAAAATGCCGCGGATGATCGCCCCTTTGGGGAGCCATAACACCAGCCCGGCCCCTACCAGGTTGTTGGTGGCGAAAAGTTCCAACTGCCGACCCAGCACGCGGTGGTCGCGGCGCTTGGCCTCCTCGACCAGGCGAAGGTGGTCTTCCAGCTCCTGCTTCGTAAACCAGGCGGTGCCGTAGAGCCGTTGCAACTGCTGGCGTGACGCATCGCCCTTCCAGTAGGCGCCGGCGACCGAGAGCAGCTTGAATTCACCGATCGCACCCGCGCTGGGGACGTGCGGGCCGCGACAAAGGTCGATGAATTCGCCCTGGCGATAGAACGACAGCGTCGGCTGGCCGGCCAGGCCGGTCTCGATATGTTCGACTTTCAACGGCTGGCCCAGGTCGCGGCAGATGGCCACGGCCTTTTCGCGAGGTTCGACGAGCCGCTCGAATGGCTCGTCGGCCTTGACGATCTTGCGCATCTCAGCTTCGATCGCCGCAAAATCGTCCTCCGTGAGCGAACGATCGAGGCCGATGTCGTAGTAGTAGCCGTTGTCGATCGTGGGACCAAAGGCAAGCTGCACCCCCTCGAAGAGCCGCATCACAGCCCGAGCCATTACGTGGGCGCACGAATGTCGCATCACGGCGAGCGCCTCAGCGTCCTTTCGGGTCAACAGCCGCAACGATACCTGACCCTCGGCGGGCAGCTCATAGTCGAGCCCTACCACACGGCCGTCGACTTCGGCGGCCAGCGACGCCTTGAGCAGGCGGGGTGAAATCGACTCGGCGACGTCGCGGGCGCGGACCGGTTCGGCAAATTCGCGAGTGCTCCCGTCGGGCAACTTGACTCTGAGCATGGGGTTGGTCGTTTCGTGTAGAACGGAATTCATTCCGTCGTCATTGCCTGGCCAGGCACGCAAAGTATAGCCCCAGTGGGGCTTCCGGCAAATAGGGCGTCATTGTCGGGCCGTCACTCCACATGCGGCAAGGTACTATCGCTGCCAGCACTGCTCGAAGGGCGCAGCTTGATTCATCTGGGCGCAGTCCGCCTCTCCGCTATACTTCCCGCTCGCGGCCATTCCCAGCTTGCGTTCACGGAGGAACACGCCATGCAGTGCCTCGCCTGGCGAGTGGGTACGTCCCGTCCCGACCCACTCTATCCTGGCAACCCAGATCGCTGCTGCTCGATGCCGCTGGCAACGATGGTTGCCGCCGCGGTGGTCCTCCTAACGTGGTCGGCGCATCTCGTCGCGCGCGAACCGGCGGATACAGCGACCCGTTCGCCCTCCGAACCGCACTTACTACGATCGACGGGTGACGAGCGTAATGGAGATGCTCCCGGGCCATCCCTCGAACCCATCGAATTCGACGGGGTTCAGCCGGGCGTTTCGACGATCGCCGAAGTCCACGAGGCCTGGGGCGAGCCCAAGCAGACAAGCGAACAAACCGGTGTCCTGCACCAGGTCTACGAGCGCGAGCCGTTTGCGCGGCTTGAGGCCATGTTTCACAAAGGGAAGGCGTTGTCGATCGTGGTCCAATTCGAAGAGGCCCTTCCAGCCGTTGCCGTCGCTGAACAACTACGGCTGACCGTCGAGCCGGTGATCATTTGCGACGCCGCCGGCGAGCCGACCGGCATCTTGTTTCCTGAGCGCGGCGTGACGTTCCGGCTGGCGCCTCAAAGCGAAACTCGTGAGACCTCCGATCTACCCCCAGACGATCGGAATTCTCACGAATTCGACGATCGTTTGCGCGCTCATCTGGTACGCGAGATCGTGTTGGGTGAAATCGACGCCGGGCCATTCGAGTTTCGCGCCGAAAACGGCTTGACCACCAGCGACACCCGGGCCTTATCCGACCTTGAGACGGCGCTCAAACTCGACGGCAAGCGAGGCCGGGCCCATTGGATGCGAGCGTGCGCCCTGATCAATTTAGGCCAGCGCCGGGAGGCGATGGCAGCGGTCGATCAGGCGTTGCGGATAGAACCCAAGCGTCCCGAGTACCAACTGACCCGAGCCCGCATTCTGGCCGACTCGTGCCGCTTCGACGAGGCTGCGGCCGAGATCGAACAGACGATCGCCCATTGCGATCAACTCCCCCAGGTGAAAGCGCTCGCTTTGTCGCGCGCCGGCGAGCTGGCGGCCGCGGGCCCTTCGCGAGACTTCCAGCGCTGTGTCGAGCTTGCACAGCAAGCGATTCAGTTGGCGGAGCCGCTGGCTGTTGACAAACGCCGCGCGGTGGCGCGCGCCGCGCGGGAAGCGCTGATCGAAGCCCATTTGGCCGCCGCTCACGGCACCGCCTGGGGCCGCTGGAAAAACAAGCGCGAAGCCGTTGGGTTATGGCTCGCCAAGGCCCAGGCGATTGCCCAGGAATCGATTGCTGAATGTGGGCTCAACCCCGACTGGGGCCTGCGGATTTGCAGCCGGGCATTGGGGGCGTCGGTAGGCGCTGGGGGAAAGATCGACCCTGCACATTGGGCCGAGTTGGCCCTGCAAATTGGCCGCGACCGAATCGAGGCCACCGACGACCCGCTGCACCGCCGCCGGTTGGCATGGGAGCTGGGACTGGCGCTGTATGACGCCCTGCAAACCTTTCAGACGCGGCGCGAGTTCGATCCGGCGCTCGAATACGGACGATTGGCGGTGTCGTACCTGGAACAGGGACGTGCCGGCCGCGACGAGGCGCCGGGCGACGCCTACCTTTTCGGTCGGCTCTATTTCCGCATCGGATTGATCCATGCCGAACATCGAAACGAGCACGGCGAAGCCGTCGAGTGGTACGAAAAAGCGGTGCCGCTCATCGAACAACCGGTCCCCGAATCGGCCCTGGCCGACGTCGGCCGCCAGGGAGAATCGCTGGCGGCCGCCGCCGTGTCGTATTGGCAGACGGGCGATCGCGAAAGGGCGGTGCGTTTGACCAGCCGATCGGCTGAATTGATGGAGCAGGCCGTCGAGCAAGACATCCTTTCGGAGAAGGCCCTGTCGGTCGTCTATTCGAACCTCGCCTCAATGCATCGGGCGCTGGGCGAGAAAGAAAAGGCGGAGAGTTACGCTCTGATGGCTTCGAAGCTCGAACGAAAGTAGCGAAGCGATGACTGTGGTTGAGTTACCTTGTTATGCGAAGCATGAGCGGTGACTCGCTGCTTTCGAAGGTTTCGCGATGTCGCCCTTTGGGTCTGCGCAAAGGTGATGGGCGCAAGTCCGCTCGCAGCAAGGAATTCGTAATGCGCCAATTGGGCTAAACCGCTGCGCGGCGACCGGCACGGGCCTATTGCCAAGGAGGTGCGAAATACCTGAGGGCGGCTTGTAGGGATGATACTGGTTGTATGACTTGCGCGCCGGCGCCTGGGCAATCATGCTGGGATGGGGCAGACGATATTCCCCATTACTCCCCAGTTGCAGTCATGACACCTCTCCGCTCAACGTCTGATCCAGGATTTGCTGCTCCGCAACCGCTCGCCGGCCACCATTCGTGACTATGTGAGCCATGTCGCCGGCCTCGCACAGCACTACCGACAGTCCCCCGAACACCCCGACCAGGACCAGGTTCGCAGCTATCTCTTGTACCTGATGCAAGAGCGACGCATTTCCTTCAGCCATTACAACGCTGCCGTTTGCGCCCTACGATTTTTTTTACCGGGTGACCTTGGAGAAGTGAACCCATTCAGAGCTCAGCCAACCCGTCCACTCCACATGTGCTTCGGCCAGGGCTCCTCTGGCTCGGCTCCCACTGCGCATCCTGCGTGGACGCCGCCAGTTGCAAGCGTTACAGCTGGCACTCTCCAACCTAACATCGACGACCCCCTTTGGGCTTGCCGCGCCGCAGCGCCGCGCGGGTCGGCGCGGCTGTCCTCCTGACTTGCTCAACGGGGACCACATCAACGCGCATAGCGGCACGCCGCGCAGCGGTTTCGCCCAATACATTCTTTGTGTCCTGCCCGCCGCCATCTGGCATGAACGCAAAAGCGCATCAAAACCGGGCGCTTTGTCCGGTTTTGATGCGCATTTTTTCCGAGGTTATACCTGCCCACGGTTATACCTAACGCGGGCCATCCTCCTCGCTTCCGCCGGCCACGCAGGTCGCCACCACCAGGTCGCCGGTGACGTTGAGCACGGTGCGGCACATGTCCATGAGCCGATCAATGCCCATGATGATCCCGATTCCCTCGCCTGGCACACCCACCGATTGCATCAATACGACAATCATGGGAAGCGACCCGCCGGGCACGCCCGCCGTACCCACACCGGCTAGGATCGACATCAGCACCACCTGTATCTGCTGTGCCAACGTCAACTCGACGCGAAAGACTTGCGCCATGAACAGCACTACCACTCCCTCGTAGAGCGCCGTGCCGTTCTGGTTGCCCGTCGCTCCCACGGTCAAGACGAACCGCGAGATTTGCTTGGGGAGTCTCAGGTCGACCTCGGCCACCTTGATCGCCGTGGGTAGGGTCGCGCTCGACGACGACGTGCCGAAGGCTACCAGCATCGCTTCGCGCGCGCCGCGGAAGAACCGGCGGGGCGACATTCGGCTGAACACGGCAAGCACCACCGGGTAGGTGACCAGCAAGTGCAGACCCAAGCCCGCCAGGACGGTCAGGACGAACCAGAACAGCGTCACCACGATGTCGAAACCGAGCCTCGCCGTAATCGAAAACACCAGGCATCCGGCTCCCAAGGGCGCCAGCCGCATGGCCCAACCGATGACGACCATCGAGACGACATTGGCCCCCTCGAGCCAGCCGATCAGCGCGGCGCACTTTTCGGGGGCGGTCGTGATTGCCGCCCCCAGGATCAGCGCGAAGACCATCACGGCCAGCATTCCATTCCCCTTCGAGCTGCCGTCGATGGCACCCACCATCTCTTGCAATGGGTTCTCGGGGAGCATGTCGACCACGACATCGCGGATCGGTTTGGCCTTTTTCGCCTGCTCGACGCTGGCCGTCGCACTCTGGGCGTAGCGCCGCTCCAACGTCTCGCGCTTTTCGGGAGGCAGCTTCCCGCCGGGCTTGATCGTGTCGACCAGCGTGATCCCAAGCACGACCGCCGTGCTCGAAAGGATCGCAGTGAAGAATAGTGTCCGCAGGCCAAGTTTTCCCAGCTTCCGCACGTCGCCGATCTCGACGACAGCCAGTGCCAGGGCGGAAAAGACCAAGGGTAGAACCACCATGAACATCAGCCGCAGGAAGATCTTTCCAGCCGGCTCTGCCAGGTTCGAGACGATCCACTCCAACCGATCGTCGAGGCCGCTGGCGTCGGCATCGGCGGGGTTGTCCGCCCGGATCTCCAGCGCCCCCAGCCAATGCGCGGCGAGCCCAAGCGCCACGCCGGCCACCAGGCCCACGAAAATTTTGGTGTGAAGCGCGACGCGTCGGGCAGGCTGTCGCGATGGGTCGGGCTCCGGCAAGCGAATCGTCCTTTCGAGGCGACGGAGTCTGGGATTATCGAGGGAAATTGTACCCGTTTCGGTGGCCGGGGCAGAGTGTTCTAACGGAATGAATTCCGTTCTACGCGCTCTTGTGGCCCGATTCATGCTGGTTGCCCAAAATACCGATTATGACGAATAGACCGATCGCGTTTGTGCCGCATCCGGCCGCGACGGGCCCACACGGAGTTGCGAAATGTCCCTGCACACGGCCGGTTATGGCGTTTACGAAAGCGTCTTGGATACCATTGGCGATACGCCGTTGGTGCGACTCGGGAGCCTGAGCGAGGGCCTGGCCGCGACGATCGCCGTCAAACTCGAGGCCTTCAATCCGGGCGGTAGCATCAAGGACCGAGTCGGCCTGGCGATGGTGCTCGAAGCCGAGGAGCGCGGTTGGCTCAAGCCGGGCGGAACGATCATTGAGGCGACGGCCGGAAATACCGGCGTGGGCCTGGCGATGGCCGCCGCCGTGCGCGGGTACCGCTGTGTGTTCGTGCTGCCCGACAAGATGAGCGGCGAAAAAATACGCTTGCTCCAGGCCTACGGCGCCGAGGTGGTGATCACGCCCACCAGCGTCGCCCCCGACTCGCCCGAAAGCTACAACGGCGTCGCCGACCGCCTGACGCGCGAGATTGCCGGGGCGTGGCGGCCCAACCAATTCATGAACCTATCGAACCCCGAAACGCATTACCGCGCGACGGGGCCTGAGATTTGGCGGCAGACCGACGGACGAGTGACCGTCTTTGTGGCGGGGGTTGGCACCGGCGGTACGCTCTCGGGCGTCAGCCAGTATCTGAAGGAACAGAACCCGAGGATCACGGTGGTGGGCGCCGACCCCGAAGGTTCGGTACTCTCCGGCGATTCGCCCCGGCCCTGGAAGGTCGAGGGAATCGGCGAGGATTTCGTCCCCAAAACGCTCAACGGCCAGGCGGTCGACGAATGGGTGCGCGTCGGCGATGCCGAGTCGTTCGCCACCGCGCGCGCCATGGCGCGGCGCGAGGGGTTGCTGGTAGGAGGGTCGAGTGGCACTGCCGTGGCTGCCGCGTTGCGTTACGCGCGGCGGCTCGGTCCCGATGATCTGGTCGTGGCGATGTGTCCCGACACGGGCCGCAACTACATGAGCAAGCTCTTCGACGACCAGTGGCTCGAAGCCCAAGGATTGGTGCACCGTCCGCGCCCAGCCGATACTCTGGCCGACCTGCTAGCGGCACGTGGCCCGCGCGAGCTGATCCACGTCGGCCCGTCGGACCGATTGTCCATTGCGATCGAGTTGATCTACGTCCGCGGAATATCGCAACTGCCCGTGCTCCGCGAGGGCCACGTCGTGGGCAGCATCCAGGAAGTGACGCTGGCGCGGATCCTGCACGACACGGCCGACGTTTCTGCCATTACGGTCGCCGACGTGCTGGCCAAACCCCTGCCGCAATTGGAAGCGACCACGCACCTCGACGAGGCGTACCGGCTGCTTTTGGCAGGCAACGGCGGCGTGCTCGTCGCGCGGCGGGGCGAAGTTGTCGATATCGTGACCCGCATCGACCTGGTGCGGTTCTGGAACCAGCGGCGGCAGCCCCGCGCGGCCGCGTAAAAGGGCAATTTCTGTAGGGAACGCCCTCCGTGGCGTTCCGAGGTAAGGCCGACGGATGCCGTATCCCGACAAACGGAACGCCACGGAGGGCGTTCCCTACAGAGCGATGTTCTGAAAGGACCCTCACGCATGCCACACTCCGACGACCGTTTCTCGACGTTGGCGATCCACTCAGGCCAAGGCGCCGACCCGGCAACCGGAGCCACGGTGGTACCGATCTATGCCACAAGTACCTACACTCAAGCCGCGCCGGGCATCCACCGCGGCTTCGAGTACTCGCGCACCGGAAATCCGACGCGGACCGCGCTACAGGAATGCCTGGCGGCGCTTGAAGGCGCCGAGGCCTGCGCCGCGTTCTCTTCGGGATTGGCGGCGACATCGGCCACGCTCTCGGCGCATCTCAAGCCCGGTGACGAAGTCGTGGCGGCGGCCGACCTTTACGGCGGCACGTACCGGCTGTTGGAACGCGTGTTCAAGCCGTGGGGACTCGTGACACGTTACGCCGACGACGCCTCACCAGCCGCCTTGGCCCAATTGGTCGGCGCGAAGACGCGGCTGTTGTGGGTCGAAACGCCGACGAACCCGCTCTTGCGGATTATCGACATCGCCGCCGTGGCCGAAGTCGCACACCGCGCCGGCGCGCTATTGGTCGTCGACAACACGTTTGCTTCGCCCTACTTGCAGCAGCCGTTGCGACTCGGCGCCGACCTGGTGGTGCATAGCACGACCAAGTACCTCGGAGGCCACTCCGATGTCGTGGGTGGCGCCGTCGCGGGGCGCCGCACGCTGATGGAACCGATTTATTTTCACCAGAACGCCGTCGGCGCGGTTCCCGGCCCCTTCGACGCCTGGCTCACGCTCCGCGGCATCAAGACGCTCGCGGTGCGAATGGAAAGACACTCGGCCAACGCCGAGCACCTGGCAGCCTGGCTGAAATTGCACGACAGCGTCGAGCGAGTTTACTATCCCGGTTTGCCAGAGCACTCCGGACACGAGATCGCCCGGCGCCAGATGCGCTCGTTCGGCGGGATGATCAGCGTGCGAGTGCGCGGCGGCAGGACGGCGGCGCTACGGTTCCTGACGTCAACACGGCTGTTCAGCCTGGCCGAGAGCCTGGGAGGGGTTGAGTCGCTGATCAGCCACCCCGCCACGATGACGCACGCCAGCATCCCGCCGGACGTTCGCGCTCAGCGCGGCATCGACGACGGCCTGGTGAGGCTCAGCGTGGGGATCGAAGACGTCGCCGACTTGCAGGCCGATCTGGCCGCCGCACTTGCCGCCGCCGCGCACCGGTTCAACGAAACGAACAAAGCGGCCTGACGCGGTCAACTGACCAGGTGCACCGCGCGACGGCGTTTCGACTCGTGGTTTGCAGCCCGCTCGGCTTCATCGAGCGTGGCTGCGGTCAGGGACTCGACGGCTTCGGCCAGGTCGATTTCGCGGCCCGATACCCGCCGCGCGACGTAACGCTTGATGAAGTCGACCGTTTCGTCGATCACGTCGGCCTGGATCAAGAGCAGCTCACCCGGCCGCACCAGTTCCAGCGACTGCTCCACCGCCTTGAGCGCGCCGCGAATTTCCAGCACCTCCGTCGTACGCTGGGCGGTGATCAGCCCCTGACGGAAGAGGCCCATGATCTCTCCTTCGGCGCGGCCGCGCAGGTAATGGTCTTCGTACAACACCACGCGGTCGAACGCCGCGCCGAGCATCTCGCCCTGCTCGATCAAATCGCAGTCGCGGCGGTCGCCGGCGGCGGAATAGACGATCGAACGCCGTTGATGCGGGAATTGAGCGACAACTTCGATCAGCGCCGCCAATGCCGAGCTGTTGTGGCCGTAGTCGACGATGACGGTGGCCTCGCCGATCTCCAGCAGGTTGAACCGGCCAGGCACCTGGTCGAGCTTGGAGGCGAACGACTCCATCGCGCTGCCGATTTCGCCGAAGGCGAAACCCAAAGCCCAGCCGGTGGCGGCCGTGGCCAGCGCGTTTTCAACCTGGAAACCGACCCGGCCGCCATGCGTGAGCGGCACGCGCGCCAAGGGGATGAGGGGCGTTTCGTGAGCACCCTCAGCAGCCACGATCGTTTCATTGCGGACGAATACAGCCCGCTTTCCACTGGCACGATGCGCGGCAATCACCGGGTCGTCGGCCGAACGAGCGAAAAAGATCACCGAGCCTGGGCAACGCGAAGCCATCGCCGCCACAAGCGGATCGTCGGCCTTGAGCACGGCCGTGCCGTCAGGCGCCACCGCCTCAAGGGGCACGCGCTTGACCTTGGCCAGATCTTCGAGTGTGTCGATGCCGCCCGTGCCGAGGTGGTCGCCGGCGGCGATGTTCGTGACCACAGCCACGTCGCAACGATCGAAGCCCAGCCCCTCGCGTAGAATTCCGCCGCGAGCCGTTTCCAAAACGGCCGCCTCCACCTTGGGGTTCATCAGAACGGCGCGCGCGCTCTGCGGACCGCTGCAATCGCCCGTGTCGATGCGCCGGCCGTCGATGAAGATGCCATCGGTCGACGTCATTCCGACGGTGTAGCCCTGCGAGCGGAACAAGTGCGCTATGAACCGTGTGGTTGTCGTCTTGCCGTTCGTACCGGTGATACTGACGATTGGAATCCGGCTCGTTCGTCCATCGGCCTGGGTCGCTCGTCCATCCGAATGCCCCGCCTCGGGAAACAGGCTGGCGATAATCGCCTCGCCCACCGGCCGCGGCTTGCCGAGCGACGGTTCGACGTGCATTCGCAGGCCCGGGGCCGCATTGACCTCGACCACGCCGCCGGCTTGCTCTTCGAGCGGGCGGCTGATGTCGAGCGCGATCACGTCAACGCCGGCCACGTCGAGCCCGACCACGCGCGCCGCCTCTACAGCCCGTGCGGCCACTTCCGGATGAACCAAGTCGGTTACGTCCGCCGCAGTGCCACCGGTGCTGAGGTTGCCATTACGGCGGATCAGTACTTTCGTACCCAAGGGCGGCACGTGGCTGGGCGTCAGTCCCTGCTCGGCCAACACACCCATGGCAATCGGATCTAGCCGGATTTTCGAGAGCGGCGTGGCGTGATCGTTGCCGCGGCGAGGGTCCGTATTGACCTGGTCGACGAGCTCGGCGACGGTGTGCCGGCCGTCGCCCACGACCTGCGCCGGCTCACGGCGGGCTGCGGCCACCAGGCGATGACCCACCACAAGCAGCCGGTAATCGCCGCCGGGCAGGTGCCGCTCGACCACAATTGACGAGCCTTCACGCCGCGCGGCATCGTAAGCGGCACGTACTTGTTCGCATGTGGTCAGGTAAGTGGCCACGCCGCGACCCTGATTGCCGAATTGCGGCTTGACGACCACCGGCGTGCCGATTTCACGAGCCGCTTCCCAGGCATCGTCGGCACTTTCGACCGGCCGGCCCTGCGGAACCGGTACTCCGACGGCGCGCAGCAGCGAACGGGTAAGGTCCTTGTCTTGCGCGATGCTCTCGGCAATGGCGCCGGTGCGGTCGGTCTCCGAGGCCAGAATCCGACGCTGCTTGGCGCCGTGGCCGAACTGAATCAGGCTGCCGTGGTTCAGTCGCCGCCAGGGGATTCCGCGGGCCTTGGCCGCGTCGACGATCGCGCGGGTGCTGGGCCCCAAACGGATTTCCTGGTTCAGGTCCCCAAGGCGTTTGACCGCGGCGGCAACGTCGTAGGGGCGGTCATAAACCGCCGCCAGGCAAAGCTCGCGGGCCTCCGCCAGGCAGGCGCGGGCGACCGATTCATCTTCGAACTCGACGACGACCTTATATGTTCCTTCTTTAGCGGTCTCGCGAGCGCGGCCGAACCCAACTTCGGTTCCGGCCAGCGTTTGAAGTTCGATCGTCACATGTTCCAGAATGTGGGCCTGGTAGGTTCCGCGGCGCAGACGCTCGAAGAAGCCGCCCCGGGTGCCGACGCTGCAACGATGTTCGATCATCGTCGGCAGCCAGGCCATCAACCGCTCGTTGAAGCCGGGCAATTGGTCGGAGGGTGAATCCCGCAGCTCACCCAAGTCGACCCAGGCTTCGAGCACGGGAAAATTAGCCCAAATATTGGGGCCGCGTAATGCCAGAACCTTCAGGATTTCCATGCCTCTCCACTCATCAATCGGCGCGTTTGCAGTAAATGACTCAAGCGGGTTTTCCCACCCGGACGCCCTGCGCCGCAGCTCGCGGCAGCATGACGCCTCAAGGAAAAATACGTGACAATCAGCCCCTTGGTTTGAGCGTAACCGAAATCGAGCGATTTGCTAGTTGTTTCCCACAATCTCCGGGGGCCGACGCCGGGATTATTCGCCCGCGATGCTATCAAGCCGCGAACTTGCTCTCAAAAACTAATCGGTGGCCAGCGGCCGCAGCATGATCGACCACATCCGAAGGCCGACCGTACCGGTGGAACCGTTTATTCCAAAGTAATGGGCAATTCCCACGCGCACCCCAATCCTAGAGCGCGCCCGAAGCCAATGAGATGAAAAAATGTTGATAAAACCGGCCGTGTCGTAAGCTTTTGTCGTCTTCTGCGAAGGTGGGTCCCGGCAGACGCCATGGGATGCATCGCTCGCAAAGCCGCAAAAGACACACCGCAGACAAAACATCCTTCATACATGAGACGGAAGCCGTCGTCAAACGGCGACCATGTTTTCGCTAAAAAGGCGGGCAACACGCCTTTGTCCCGTCCTAACTTAATGACTAGAATGATCCTGGCGTTACATGGCACGCAAACCTTAGCAAAACTGGTGCCAGTGAATCGGCAACTGCCGCCGCCCCGCGCAACTTGTTGGGAGCCAAGCACCTTTGGATGATTCACACGACCTTCGCGGGCGGCTGCCCGAAAGCTGGCGCCAGCGGGTGGGCTCCCAGCTTGCTCCCGGTGAAGCCATATTGGCCTGGTTCGAGCCGGACCTCGATACCCGCTTGAGGTACGTCAAAGGTTTCATCGTCCTGACCGACCGACGCCTGCTTAGTGCCGAAACCGCCAAGTCGCCTGCTCCCGGCGAAAGTGCCGCTGAAGTCCACTGGCAATGGGAATCTTGGCCGCTCGACAGTGTGACTGAGCTGTCCAACGGGCGCCATGAGGGGACCGGTTGTCTCGAGTTGCTGGCGACCGACGAGCGCTTGGCTCATTGGCATTACACCTTGGCGCGCGCCACCGCCGCGGACCGCTTGGTTCAGGAATTTGAAACGCGCCGCCGCGATGGCGACCCGGCTCGGCTTGAAGGCGACGCATTGCTGGACCGTGCGAAGCCGCTTTGCCCGAGCTGCGGTATGGAGGTCCCGCCCGCCGAGGATGATTGTCCCACCTGTGGACCGGCCAAGTCGGGCCGGCCGGCGACGTCGTTGTTTCGACTGGCGCGGTTTGCACGGCCCCGTGCCCGCGCGGCGGCGCTCGGGTTCGTGCTGACCCTGGCGGCGACGGCCGCCGGCCTCGTGCCGCCGTACCTCACGATGCCGCTAATGGACAATGTGTTGGTCCCGTACCAGAGTCACAAGGGCCCGGCCAATCTCAGATTACTCGCTTGGTACCTGGCGGGCCTGGGTGGCGCGGCGGTGTTGGCCTGGCTCTTGAGCTGGGCCAAAACGTACGTGCTGGCCTGGGTCTTCGAAAGGATCAGCGCCGACCTGCGCAACGAGACCTACGCCCACATGCAGAGGCTTTCGTTGGAATTCTTCGGCGGCAAGCGGACCGGCGACCTGATGTCGCGAGTCAGCAGCGACACCGACCGGATCTGCAACTTCCTCTCACTAAACCTGCTCGACTTCGGCACCGACGCGCTGATGATGCTGATGACCGCCGGCATCTTGTTTTCGATCGACCCCTGGTTGGCGCTGGCCACGCTGCTGCCGTTCCCGATCATCGGTTGGCTCGTTGGCCGCGTGCGCGAGCGGCTGCGGCGGGGCTTCCTCGAAGGGGGGCGGGTCTGGGGACAAATGACGAGCGTCCTGGCCGACGCGATTCCCGGCATTCGCGTGGTCAAGGCCTTCGCCCAGGAAGACCGCGAGATCGAACGCTTTCGCCAGAGCAATGACCAGGTGTTGGCGGTGAACGACCGCGTGAACAAGGTCTGGTCGTTTTTCGGTCCGATGGTCACGTTGATGACCGAGTGCGGGCTGTTGGTGGTCTGGGCCTTCGGCGCCTGGAGGGTATTCCAGGGGCAGGTCACGGTCGGCGTGTTGACGATGTTCGTGGCTTACATCAGCCGCTTCTACTCGCGGCTCGACTCAATGAGCCGCATGGTTGCGGCGGTGCAGCGCGCGGCCGCGAGCACCCAGCGCATCTTCGAGATTCTCGACCGCGTACCGAGCGTGGCCGAACCATTACGGCCCGTGCATTCGCGCCGCGTCCGCGGCGAAATCGAGTTTCGAGCAGTGGGCTTTCGCTATGGCAACCGCGAGGTGCTCGACGAAGTGAGCCTGGCAATCGAGCCGGGAGAGATGATCGGCGTGGTCGGGCCCAGCGGTTCAGGAAAGAGTACGCTGGTGAACCTCGTTTGCCGGTTTTACGACGTTAACGCCGGGGCGATCCTTGTCGACGGGGTGGACATTCGCTCCTACGCGCTGGAAGAGTACCGACGGAACATTGGCATCGTGCTGCAAGAGCCGTTCTTGTTTTACGGCACAATCGCCGAGAACATCGCTTACGGCCGGCCGGAGGCCAAGCCGCAGGAGATCATCGCCGCCGCCCGCGCGGCGCGCGCGCATGAGTTTATCTTGCGCTTGCCCGACGGCTACGACTCGCTGGTAGGCGAACGCGGCCAAAGGCTCTCGGGAGGTGAGCGGCAGCGAATCTCGATCGCCCGCGCGCTGTTGATCGACCCTCGGATTCTGATCCTCGATGAGGCCACCTCGGCCGTCGACACCGAAACCGAACGCGAGATTCAACTGGCACTGGACAATTTGATCCGTGGTCGGACGACGATCGCCATCGCCCATCGCCTGAGCACGCTTCGCCGGGCCGACCGGATCGTGGTTCTCGAGCGCGGCCGGATCGTAGAGATCGGCCAACACGATGCGCTGCTCAGCCAGGACGGCGCCTACAGCCGGTTACACAAGGCGCAGGCCGAATTGGCGGAGATGGGGGGAGAATGACCACATCGTCAACGACCGACCCACTCCGGCCCGGCAGCTTCGGCCTTTCGCACGATCCTCGCGGGCGCTTGATATTGATCGACGCCGAAGGCCGACGCCACGTGGGGGTCGAGCCGGTACGCGCCTTTCCAATTTCCGATCCGAAGCGTTGGGTGTCGATTTGCGACGAGCAGGGAAGCGAACTGGCGTTTATCGACGACCTGGCCGAGTTGCCCCAGCAGGTCCGCGCGGTACTCGACGAGGACATGGTGCGCCGTGATTTCGTGCCGGTGATCGAGCGGATCGTGAACGTTTCGGGCGAATCGGAGCCTTCGGATTGGGACGTGGTGACGGACCGCGGCACCACCCGCTTTACGTTGGCCAATGACCACGATGTACGCCGCCTAGGTCGGCAAGGAGCGACGATCGTCGACGCCCACGGCACGCGCTACCTGGTACGCGACATCGACGCGCTCGATGCCGCCAGCCGCCGGTTGCTCGAACGGTATCTGTAGGTCAATAACGACAACCACCCGCCAAGAGTGCGGAATAACCCCGTGGGGTAGGTTTCCAACCTGCCGTTACGTCAGCACGGTGCTCAAGTAAACCCAACACGATTCATTGGCGGGGTCGGCAATCGCGGTGCAGCTCGAATAGAGTAGCCCGATTCACCACCTGGGCAGCCGTTATGCGGTCCATCCGGGCAATTCGTGTCCAACCACCACCGTCTGTCTCGGTTGCGATGTGGTGGGCTGCGCGGTAAGTAAGCTCCCACGTCCGCATCTTCAGGCCAGGAAGTGCCCGGTGGTGTGGTGGGAAGATGTGACCAATCATTCCAAACACGGGTTCGTCATCCAGGGATCCCCGCGCCGCCTGGAAAAACGACCAACCACCAGTCGACGGGAGCATTCGTCAGTTGCACCATTCCGTCATCCTGAAATTGGTGCAAAAGGCCATAACCGTGGCCCATGCCGGTGGAGCCGAGCGATTCCCGTTTCGCCAAGCCGGTCATCCAGTTGAGGAACAGTTGCGGCACTTGATAGTAGTCCGTCATGACTCGCATCAGCCGAAAAATCAGGTCGAGTTTTCCCGAAGGCGCATAGAATTCGTTGGTCGCCATGCCGCGCAAGCAAGGGGGCTCGTGCGGAACGCTGGGAGACGCGCGCAGGAAATCTTCCTGGTGATGGTCCCGGTTTGAACATCCATCACCACCCTTGTCGGTCATCACGATCACACGCTCTGGCGAGATGGGGTGGTACCCTTCACGAACCTGGGGCCAGAATCGCGGGCGACCCAGCACGTCGAGCGCGTCGCAGTTTGCGAAGACACGCTCGAACTCGTTGGGTGAGTAAGGGGGCGCAGGCGATGGTTTGCCGGAAACGCTGGCGGGAATGAGACTGCGCAGACCGAGCCCCGTGGCCAGGGACCGGCGAAAGAAAGAGCGACGACCTAACACTGAAAGTTCCTCTGGGGAATGGTGACAAAGTCTCTATCCCGAAACCGCCGGCTAGGCGGGACGCACGCACCACAATGGCGGCGTCGGGATAGACTCTAGGAGCGTGATCCAGAAACGGCCGTCATGGTGCTGTCTTCCGATTGGTCGTTGGAGCGGCGGACAGGAGAATCACTTCTAGCTGTGGCGGTTCGAAGTGGTCGCTTTTGGTCGGTTTGGCGCCGAAACCGGCGGCGGCCGTCTTGGTCATGTTCGACCGATGGACTTCGGCGAAGATCGCTTCGGCTGGGAGTCCGGCGGCGACGGCATCGCCCAGCAGGACATACGCGCGGTCGCCCCAGGCATCTGCGGCGGCGACCAGGTTGCCGGCCGCGTGCGCTTCGGCCCATTCGGCCAACTCCTCGAGCGCCAAGGCCAGCCGAGCACACAATCCATCGCGCGAGTCGCCGGTTTGCCGGCAGCGATCGGCCAAGCGCCTTAGTTCGCCCGCCACAGTTCCGGCCGACTTCGGCAAGCATTCGAGCAGTGCGGGCCGCGCGGCGGCGCGCAGGCCGAACACGCGGTGGAATTCGTTGACTTTCGCTTGGGCGTCGCGCATACGATCTCCAGCGTATCGTGCGGTGGGTAGTGTTTTCACAAAGCGAATGATAACCGGCGCGCGCGGTCGGGGTTCGATCTGCAAGGTTTTTGACAGTTTAGCGTTCCGTCACGCTGTGGTTGGCCGCGAAAGCTTTCAAAAACCTGCCGTTCGGGAACCAATCCCTAGCGAGCGGGTACTATCTCCCATGTGCGTCGTCGTCCGCCCGCCGGCGGACGCAGCGTGCATGCGTCGGCGCGCTCGTGACTACCCAAGGAGAACGCAAGATCATGCCCAGTTATGCCGTGAGAATTCGCTTGAACGGGACGGTATCGGTCGTTACCGTGCAGGCATCTGACAGCAGCCGCGCCCGGATGCTCGTCCGTGCCCAGTACGCTGGGGCACCGATCACGATTTTGGGAACGGAGAGGGTGCGGTGAAGCAAGCAAATGGGTGGACTGCCTCGATTGAATGGTAGGAAGAGACATGAATGAGAGCTTCGGTTGGGATCTGCAGGTTACGGCAACGGCGGCAGTGGTCTCTGCCTCGCTCGGCGCGACGACACCCTCATCACTGCGACGATCTTGAATGCGCAGTTTCTTTGTCATCCCGGACATGGGCTTCAGACCGAAATTGAGAGAACAGTCGAAGTCGAAGTGAACTCCTCCATCATTGTGCCAGACATGGTCGCGCTATCTACCTCGACGTTCCAATTGATTTGCAGGCGCTTCCTCGTGTTGTAGACTTCACACACGACGAGCGTGCGAGTTACTACTGGCAGCTCGTAAGGCGCCCGGTTGATCACGTTTTTTCCGCGCTTGCCCCCTTGGCCACCAACCTTGGGTACGCCGTGGCGCGAGCCGCCCACATTGTGGGACGCGTTGCCGCGGAAGACGCTAATTTGACCGTCGGCAACCAAGTCTTCGAGACATATCCCGCAGCAATTCTCGAGCTGCTTTCGATCAGGAATGGCTGGAACGAAGAAAGGTACAAGGGAGGCAACGCGCTGTTCCACGAAGGTCAGTGGGTGGCTGCGGACGGCGCGAACGAGCGCCAGCGTGCGAAGAACGCTGGGTTGGCGATCCTTGCCAACCGCCTCAATTTCCAAGCCGCGGAGCATTTCAGAATGACCGACGATGAATTTGATGCGGCTCTTTGTTCGATTGCTGGTTGTGTGCCCGAGTTTATCATTCGGCGCGGCGATCTCGCGGACCGGATCCGCTCGCGATTGGTCGAATTGCACGGTCCGGAAGATTGGATTCGGGAAGTTGAACCACCGATTGGTTACGTCGTTTTCGATCAACTTCCGAATGGCGCTTTGGTTCGCGTCGCGCGTGTTGAGTGCCCTACGCCTGCTGGTTTGTTCGCTACCCTCGACCAAGTCTAAACGGAACCAGGATTTCAAATCCCGTCCGTGCAGTTTGGACCTCAAGCTCGACGTTATACGGCCTGTGCCGGCGGTCCCGCGAGGCGCGCCGACCCTTGCATGGAACAACACTGTAGTGTGATCCGATTCAGACCGGTAAGAGCCGTTCCAGTGTCCAGCCGCAAAGGTTGGTGTGTCAGATCGATCTGGGTTACAGAACGACCGGTGGGTGATGGTTGAAATCGACTCGCCCAGTCCCCTGGAAGCCGATCCCTTCAGCGCGTAACTGTGCGCGTTGATGATGCGCACTGTCGGCGGCAGCGGCGATGCTTCCGTCGTCACGTACGACCCGATTCGTGTGTTGCTGATGTCCGGCGCGCGCTGCCGCGCGGAGCATTGCACCCACAGCTGGAGCTCCCTTCCGGTGACCGTTGGCCCACTCCGAGCAGTTTCCGTACGTTGTAACTCGGCCAGCGGGAACGCGTGTTTTCAGCCGGTTGAGAAGCTGTTGCCAATTCATTTTCTCGTCCTTCGGGCGCCTTGCGACGATTGTCACCGCCCAGTGGAGTCTGTCAACTCCCTTTCGGTGCTGACGTGTCGACGACGGACAAACCTACAAGGTACAGCTTTGCTACGGTAGATTCGAAATCCGGTGACCACGACGGGAATCAACCGCAAGGTCCAATGTGATATCAAGAACGGCGGCCCCTATGATGTCGCTCGTGCCCAAGCGCGCTCGTTTGGCGATCACGCCGACGGTGCGTATCCCGGGTTCGTCATGCCCCTTTGGCGACGTGGATCGTAGTTGTGACACTCCGGGACACTCCCAGGCAAGCTCGACGCTTGACTTGTGTCGTGGTAGCATTGCTATATGGAGACCGTCGTCCGCAATGTTCGGGATCTTGATCAGATCGACCGCTCGGCCTTGGAACGGGTCGTAGGGCACCAACTGGGCGAGGGCCAACAGCTCGTGATCCAAGTGGTGCCCGTCTCACCGAAAACGGATGATGAAGAAGCGGCACGCGTGCTGGATCGAATCCTGCCGTCGAACCAGGAATTGAGGGCGTTTGCCGCTCAGCATCGTCCTCCGGACGAATGGTTCGATCACAACGAAAAACGCCACTTTTAGCGCTGCACGCGGAGGCGGTCCGGTGCCCAAGCCCGAACATGGACGGATCGTTTGGGCCACGATGCGGAGCTCCAGCGGTACAAAGCGGAAGAAGCGCACCGCGGTGATTCTGGCGAGGACAAAGGACATCATCGCAGGCGAGCCGTTCGTCGTCGTCGCGATCACCAAGACGTTTCCCGAACCGCCACTGGAAGACCATGTGCCTTTTCAAAACGATCCCACGGGCCGGTGCGTTACGCGGCTAAAGAACGAACAGCCGCGGTCTGTTCGTGGTTCGACGAGATTCTCGAGTCCGACATCGAAGAGTACGCGGGGATTGTGCCGCCGACATTGATGTTGGAAATCGTCCGTCGATCTCCGTTGGATATTGGTCAGTAACGAGTGGCCGCTCGCATTCACTGGGTGGTGGTTTGCCCCTCTAGAAGCCCACGGCAATCGACCGCGCTATCGATACGTTC